>BNJT01002670.1_pt1 | contig 118180 bp, 111 predicted proteins | sample 8540491 | NCBI WGS metagenome assembly BNJT01 (sample SAMD00202455, study PRJDB9452) | human saliva metagenome | host: Homo sapiens | reverse complement strand
TTTTCTTTAAAAAAATCGTATCTGCTTTTGTCATTTACTCTCACCTCATTTATTTCCTAACTAGTATAGCATAAAAAAGAAAAGAGGAAAAATACTAACTCTAGGTTAGTATTTTTCCTCTTTTATTATTTTATTGCAATACAAGTGATGCTGCTCCGATAACCCCAGCGTCATTTCCTAGAGTTGCAAGAGCTAGTTTAGTAGTTGTGCGTACTTGTGGGAAAGTATTTTCATCGTAGACTTTTTGAACACCTTGTAGAAGGAATTCTCCCGCAGCTGATACACCACCACCGATAACGATTGTTGATGGGTTTAGGATTGAACCAATGTTAGCACAAGCGATTCCCAAGTAACGTGAGAAGTTACGGTAAACGATCAAGGCAAGGTCATCTCCTTCTTTTGCAAGATCAAAGACAGTCTTAGCGGTTACTTCTTCTCCATTATCAATCAAGCGTTTCAAGGCTGCATCGCCTTCGTATTCATCCGCATAGCGACGAGTCAAGTTGACAATCCCTGTTGCTGAAGCTACTGTCTCAAGGCAACCTTTCTTACCGCAGGTACATGCGATTGGTTGGTCAAAGTCAACAGTGATGTGGCCAAGCTCACCTGCTGCACCAGCCACACCGTGAAGCAATTTGCCTTCTGCGACGATACCGCCACCAACACCAGTACCGAGTGTCATAAAGACAACGTCTGGTTGGTTATCTCCAGCACCCATCCAGCGCTCACCAAGAGCCGCTACGTTGGCATCATTATCGATGAAGAACGGGATACCTAAGGCTTTTTCAATCTTTTCTTTGATTGGTTGAAGGGTTTTCCAGTTCAAATTGTAGGCACCGATAACAGTCCCGTTTTCACGGTCAACCACACCTGGTGATCCCATTCCAATACCTTGGAAGTCCGCTGCTGCCAATCCAAGCAAGTCCAAACGATGTTGAATAGACTCAATCATATCATCTACTATATGACTTCCCTCATCCAAAATATTAGTCTTGATAGACCATTTTTCTTGGATTTCTCCTGCTGTGGTTAAGATTGCAAATTTGATAGAAGTTCCACCAAGGTCAATCCCAATAATCTTTTGACTCATCATATTCTCCTTTTTCATTGTATAGTAATTGAAAATGCTTACAGTAATAGTATAACAAAAACTAATCGTTTATGCAAAGGTTTGCGTAATTTTATTTTAATTCCGTCATTTTCTTTGTTCAAAGGTTTGCTAACTTAAGATTCAATCGTCAACTCATACAAACCTCTCACTGCATTACAGCCATAAATAGCTTCTGCTTGTGCTAAATCTGCCAAGGTCAAGACTTTCTCTTCTACCTGTCCTGTTTCTAGCAAATGCTGACGGTAAATTCCTGGTAAGATTCCAAGTCGGACTGGCGGTGTGCAGAGTTTCCCAGCAATTTTCAGAACCAAATTTCCAATAGAGGTTTCAAGCAATTCTCCTTTTGTATTATGGTAAATCTTCTCTTGTTCCCCTAAACTCAAATGCGGTCGGTGAGTGGTTTTAAAGTAGGTAAAAGCTTGTTGCAAATTCGCTTCCTGAAGGCAAATTTTTGCTTTGCAGAAGGTCGGAGTGAGGGGTGTTAATATTTGACGACTGAGTTCTATCTTTCCAGATTTGCTGAGAGAAATTCGCAAGCGGTAATCTTGATTAATGTCACAAGCTCGACACTCTTCCTCTATCTTTTTTTTCAAGTATTCTGCATCAAAAGGATAGGAAAAATAACGACTTGCCTTTATCAACCTTTCTATATGTTGATTCTCAAACAGTAAGCTTTTCTGGCTGATTTTTCCAGTTGTAATTAATTGGAAACGAGCTTGTTTACGATAGAGAACAGCAGCCTTTTGATGAACCTCGCGGTATTCAGATTCCCAAGTGCTATCCCATGTAATGCCTCCGCCAACTCCATAGATGGCTTTCCCTTGATGCAGTTGAATGGTCCGAATAGCGACATTAAAAATCCGTCGCCCATTTGGAAGCAAGAGACCAATCGTTCCACAGTAAACTCCACGCGGTTGTGGCTCCAAGTCCTTAATGATTCCCATAGTCGCAATTTTGGGTGCGCCCGTTATGGAACCACAAGGAAAGAGTGAGCGGAAGATTTCAACAAGGTCAACATCCTCTCGCAACTGACTCTTGATGGTCGAAGTCATCTGCCAAACAGTAGAATACTGTTCTACCTGACACAGACGCTCCACATGCTCGCTCCCCACCTCAGAAATACGGTTCATATCATTGCGCAAGAGGTCCACAATCATCATGTTTTCAGAGCGATTTTTGGGATCCTGTTCCAACCAACTAGCCTGCTCCAAGTCTTCTTGGTCAGTCATGCCACGCTGAGTTGTTCCCTTCATTGGTCGCGTTGTCAATTCACGGCCATTCTGCTCAAAAAAGAGCTCTGGGCTCATGGAAATCACTGCCATCTCATCATGTTCAACATAGGCATTGTAGCCCGCCTCCTGCTCTACCACCATACGATTGTAGATGGCAAAAGGATTAGCACTTAAATCTTGCTTGAGTTGGACGGTGTAGTTGACCTGATAGGTGTCTCCCTGCCGCAAATGATGATGTATCTGTGCAATAGCCTTTTCATAGTTTGCTGCAGACGTTACTTCCTGCCAATTTGAAGGCAAATCAACCTCGTCATAAATCAGAGGAATAGGGGATGTTTCTACCCTATCATGAACTGTAAAATATAGCAGGTACTCTTCCAGTAAAGGAGCTTTATGAACTGCTAATTTCTCCTCAAAAGCAGGTGCAGCCTCGTAGCTGACATAGCCCACCACATAATAGCCTTGCTCTTGGTAGCTTTCCACTTGTGCCAACAAGTCTGCCACTTCTGCTAAATCTCTGGTTTTTAACTCTTTGATAGGCTGGGTAAAGGTGTATCTCTCCCCCAAAGCCCTAAAATCAATCACTGTTTTTCTATGCATATTTTAAGTATATCAGAAAACTATACGTTTTGTTTTACTAGAGGTTTTTTATTTGTTTAATAAGTTTTAAATTACTAAAAATAGAGTTATTTTGTATCTTTGGTTTCCATTTTGTTGCCGAAACCATCTAAATTTTCTCTTGTTATTAAAATGTATCAGAGTATACTTTATTTATCAATTTTTCAATGTAAGGGAAAATTTCTTTATGTTCATCAGTATTAAATATTTTTATCATTTCTGATTTAGGGATACCATGTAGTCGTCCAACTTTAAGCGTGGTTTCCGCACTTAATAAAGCATTTTTGAAAAACTGGGTTATTTCCCCATCAGACATTTTCTGGAGTTCTTGGAAGGTTGTTTCCCTATATTCTTTATTTATTTTTCCAGTTAGATAATCTATACTTGTATTAAAGTAAATAGCTATGTGACCAAGTTGTGCTAGGTTAGGTTCCGTATTACCTCTTTCCCACCTAGTAATATTAACTCGGTTTACTCCTAATTCGTCAGCTAATTTTTGTTGAGTTAATTTATTTTTTTTTCGTAATTCTTTAAGTCGTTCTGGGAAAGTAACCATAAAATCTCCTTTGTGCAAAAAGTGTACTTTGTTCTTGACAACGAATGTACACAAATGGTACAATTGATTTGTACAAAAAATGTACTAATCTAATTATACCAAACTAGAGTATGTTTGGCAAGAATTGGGGGGGAACTGTCTATGATTGTATAAAAAAGTCTTTGAAGAAAAATCCTCAAAGACATAGTAATACTTTTAAACCATTATACCATACTTTTTATAAGAAAGGGGGGGAAATGGATATAAAACGACTTGTTTCTAGTGTTGATGGTTTAAATTCTGTTAGTACTGCAAAAAAATGGATTTCTTTGATAAAGGAAATTAGTGGTCATGAGTTTAAAAAAGTTCAAGCTAGAAATAAAAAACAATTTCTAAGTTTTTATAACTTTACTGATAATGATGTCGAGAATTTCAAAACTATTGCTTATTTGAAAAACGAGATGTCATTAAAAGAGGCTATAAAGGCTGTCTATGGCGATTTACAGAAAAGTAAGGAAAATACCCTTGCTGATAAAATAGACAAGCTAGAAGGCTATGTTTTGATTTTGTACAAGGATAACAAAGAGTATAAGAGCAAAATTAAGTTTCTAACTAATAAAGTTAATCGCTTGACAAAGGAATTGGAGGAAATGGAAGCCACGCTAGAATTACTTCCATTTGCTTTATGGGAAAAGGCTCGGAGGAAGTTCGGCAAGTAGGTATCTTGTGAACGTGTGAGCGGTTCGCCACAGTTCTCAAGATACCGTCAGCACAGACGAACAACAAAGAGAATTTTCCCATGAAGAAATTAATGTTTAGGGTGTGTAGTAACACCACCCTCTGCGAGATAGTGCACCACCTAAAGAAAGTCAGGTATACCAAGGGTTTTGGCGATTTTTGATTGGCGAAAAACAGGCAAAAACTTGATAATTTAAAATATGGTAAAAATTAAACATTTGCGTTCTGTTTTTGACTGGATTCAAATTCAATTTGAAATAGGAGAATTTGCAACACCAAAGGAAATTATTGAAGATATATTGTTTCTTGACTCTGATTTATTTATTGATGATAAAGGTAGTCTTAAATATTATGATTATGACAATCAAATGAGTTATGGAAATATCCGTATCTATTACGGCTCGAAAGAGCCATCTTACATGCTTGTTATGTCTGGACAGGCTTTAGAGTTTTATAGAGATGTGGTATTAACTCCAAAGGGACTGTCTGAAAAAAATTTTTAGATAATCTTTACTTCAATTTTAAAGGCTTTTCAGTAAGAAGGATTGATGTCGCCATTGATGATTTCAATGAAATTCCCTATTTCACTCCTAACCAGCTTTTAAAAGTTTGTCAGAAAAAACGATTTTTGTATGGAAAAAGTACCTTTTACAATACATACGGAGATGAAATGATTGGACAAACCTTATATTTAAGGAGACCAAGTGATGATGAGCGTTTAAGAATATATGACAAGCAAAAAGAACAGATTTCAAAAAAAGGCTTGTATAAAGACGATGTTCCTCCATGGATACGAACAGAACTCGAACTTAGGAAAGAAAAAGCTCATTTCTTTGTTAAAGAATGGTTAAAGTCAGAAATAGACTTATTAAACTTTACCAAAGGATATTTGAAGGAAAAAGTTAAGTTTTATAGCGACAGTCACTTTTCAAGGCCACTTAGGTCTTGGGAGAAATTTCTAGGACGGTCAAAACCTGTTTCTATTGTTATTTCAAAACCAAAAACAGGACTGGAGCAAAAACTAGAATGGTTCACCTTTAAAGGTTCTGGAGCCATTCTAAAAGCATATAAATTTCTCTATGAAAATGACTTATTATTTGAGTATGAGAAAGAGAACTATAACAAACTAATGGAGCTTGAATATTCAAGTGAATTAGCAAATGAATTGATAGAAAGGGCAACTCTTTTTAAAAAAGAGCATTTAATCCCTAAAATCAAAGATAATACAAAAAGGAGAAAAAAATAATGGCGAGAATGCTAACAGAAAAAGATTTTGATATGACTGATATTGGTACACGTTTTGAAGTTGATGAAGTTATTCCAAACTTTGCACAAGAAGAACGTAAGGACGATAATGGCAATGTTATTTTAGATAGTAATGGCAAGCCGAGAAAATTTAATACTGATGAAATTATCGGTTATAGTTATAATGTCACAATTAAAGATGGACGTTTTAAGAAAAAATCTACTCAGATTAAAGTAATGCAACTAGACCCCCTTTGTACTAATGATGATGTCATGACAGAAGATGAAATACTTGTCGGATTTGAAAATATCCAACTTAGTTTTAATGGCAAGGCACTGTACTATAAAGCCGATAATATTTTCTTTTTGGATAATAAAAAATGAAAATATTAGTATTTACGGATAAGATTAAGGTAAAGCCATGTAGATTGAAATATCAATCTTACATGGTATGTTTTACCACTTCTGAAAAATGGCTTGTTACGAAAAAAAAGATGCGTGAAAATCAATCACACATCAAATACAAAAAAACTATATAAAGTATAACATACAAAAAGGATAAAGACAATGACAAAATTTGTAACTAAAAAAGACTTAATGAAATTAGGATTTTCATCATGGCAGGGTATGATGTTAGTTAAGCAAGCCAAGGCAAAATTGGCTAGTCAAGGTTTATCGTGGTACGAAAGTAAAGGACTTGGACGAGTTCCTTTGGAGACAGTTGAGGAACTTCTTGGAGTTAAAATAAATCTTGATGATTTAAAGGAAGTGCAAGATTATGCCTAAAAAGGCTAACGTTTATTATGACAAGCAAACGAATTCTTATTATGCTGTTGCTAGTTTAGGATATGATAAAATTAATGGTAAGAGAATGCAGAAGAAAAAACGAGGTTTTAGGACACAAAAAGAAGCCAAAGACTGGCATACCCAAACCATGGCAAAACACTCTAAAAAGGCAATTACAAACGGCATAAAGTTGACTTTTAAGATGTTTCTTGATAACTATTATATCCCATACTATGAAAAAACAGCGTCCGCACGAACCTTTCGAACTTTTTCATCAAATTTGAAACGATTAGTATATTTTTTTGATATGAAAATGGTAGACATTAAACCGATTCATGTAGGACACTGGCAAACGGAATTATTAAAAGAAAAGTTGTCAAATGCTTACGTTCGAGCCTTGCATAGAACACTGGTATCGATTTTAAATGCTGCATTAACGTTGGAAATTATATCAGACAATCCTGCGAAACAAGTCGGAAATATAGCTAAAAAGCGACAAGAGGTCGATTTTTGGACGGTAGAAGAATTTCAGACTTTTATATCAAGTTTTGACTTAAACAGGTATAAGGAGCGTTTATATTATACTGCTTTTACTTTATTTTTCATGACTGGTTTGAGAAAAAGTGAGTTACAAGCCCTAACATGGCAAGACATAGATTTCTCTGATAATTCTCTTATGGTCAATAAATCTCTATACTACAAGAGTAAAAATGATTGGATTATCAATCCAACAAAGACAAAAACAGGTGTTAGAAAAATCTATTTAGATAAAACAACTGTAAAAATTCTTTCTGATTGGGAAAAATGGCAAAAAGTAGAAGATAACGATTTTGTTTTTTCTCAAAAAGGCTCTCCTATGTCCTCCACAAGTTTTCAGTATATGCTGAAAAAACATTGTATGGTGGTTGATGTTAAACCGATTCGTATACACGCTCTAAGGCACTCACACGCTAGTTTGTTGCTTGCTTTAGGTATGAATGACTTGGAACTTCAAAATAGGCTAGGACACACGAATATAAGCACTACGCTAGGTACATACTCCCACTTACGCCCTACTGCTATGAAAGAGGTAGCGGACAAGCTAGATGGCGTACTCTCAATTAAATGATTTAAATATTTTTTAGTCTGTAAATAGCGAAGTCTTTTACAGACTAAAAAATATTGCAAAAGGCAATAAGATTTCACTTATTGCCTTTTTGTTTCCAAAATTGTTGCCACTTTATAGGATGATTGTGACAAACCTTGATTTTACGCTATTTTCACTAATTTCAAACTTATATTTTAAGTATAGCATAAAAAGGCAGATCCAGACAAAGCTGATCTACCTTTTTACTCATCTATTTAATACAATCTATACTTTAAAAAGATTTCCTGCAAATCCATCTGATTTCTGCAAGAGTTGTTTGTAAACCTTCCATTTAAGATCTACAGTATTCTTGAAATCATTACCTTGAAGGTCTTTTTCGACCGCTGCATCAAATAAGGTCTGAAGTTGTGCGTAAGTTGAAATCTTTTGACCATCGATTTCAATTTCAACAAAACCTCTTTGAGCTTTTTCGTGTACTTCATGATACCATGCTTTCTTCCATGCTTCTAAGCTTTGGAATTTACCGTTAGAAACTTTATTAATAATAAAGTCATCACCAAGACCTACATTACCAGCAGCTTTAGATTCTTGCTTGTATTTGTTTGATGCATAACCTAAGAACCCGTCTAGATAACCGAAGTAACCCCCACATACGGAAGGTATTATGTTTGAATGAGATTGAACCAACCGCACTCTTACTTGTATTACCACCATAAATACCTGTCATCATATTTACTACAGTATAAGCAGAATCAAATCCTTCAGTACGGTAATGACCATTTCCTGGCAATCCATGTTTCGTTGCAAAGTTTCCATCAACCAGTTGATCAATACTTGTCAGTTTCGTATTCTTTTCGTCATCATTCAAATCACGAACCAAATCCCATTGATGTGGTTCACCAACTAAGCCATTGCGATCCGCTTTTTCACGATATTTCTTATCGATCTTCTTGAACCACTTATCGTTTGTTCCAGTATTTTTCTTGATGACAGACTCAGCTTCTAAGTAATCCAGCATCATCATGGATTCATTGTAATTCTTCATGTAGTGATCGATTTTCTCACGACTATTTAACACATTTGGATTATAGTTGTAAATTTGATTTCCATCATTTTGACGTTCGTAAGCCATGTTTAATCCTAAGGCACCATATTCACCATTTGGATTTGAGACTGATGGTGATTGCAACATACCTTGAGCAAAGGCTTCAACGTCTGTTCCTTCACGGTGACGCCATGTTCCTAAGTAGGCCATACGGTCATTGATGTGAGTTGTTTCGTGAGTGAATGCAGATGTACCAAAATCACTAATCATGCTAGAGATAATGTAATATACAGCCTCTTGTGGTTGTGGATTTTGGAAGATATAAGCGTATGCACCCATTCCATTGTATCCATGCCATTTATCAGTTGGACCATAGAATTCACGAATTGGAGCAAAATCGCCTTTCTTCGTATGTCCCATACGGTCAACCCATCCCAAACCTGGTACATCATGGTTATCCCAAATGGCAGATGGTACCATATTTTCACTCTTAAGAAGATTATTTCGTACATTATCTGCAGCAAGTCTTGACCAGAAGTCTAAATAATTGATTTGTTCTTGCGCACGTAAATCAACTTGCTTCTTGAACGCTTCACGTTCTTCTGCTGTGTTCTTACCGTATTTCTCAAATGAACTAAAGGCAATGGTATTATAGGTTGTAATTAAAATCATATGCGCTTTTTTCAAATTCAAAAGTGGTAAAATGTAACGTCCATGATGTCCATTATTAATTACTTCATATAATTTATGTTTCTTATTCGCAAAATCTGGATTTGATGATTGTTTCTCAACAACATAAGCGTTATCTGCAATGTTGTTCTTGAACCAAGTATTCATATCTGTTTCACTAGTGAATAATTCCATGTTGTACTTCAGGAATTCATGTAAGTTAGCTTTAGCAGTAGCACTTGCAAGAGCTCTATTGAATGCATCATGTGATTGATCACCTTTAAGGTTGTTACCATTTGAAGCGAAGCTGATTAATCTATCAAGTACGTTAACGTTCTTACCGTAGAAATCAGGTTTGAAGGTCATCATATTTTTGATGTTCAATCCATTATATTTAATTCCGTAGTATTGATTGAAGTAAGCAAGAGCTAACATGATTTTAGCTTTATTGTCTTCAACTTTTTTAATCAATGCACGCTGAGCTGCTTCGTCAGTATTCAGTTGGTGATCTTCATTTTCAACTAAAGCTTTAACTAAAGCATCTAGGTTATCTTTAACCTCTTTGAAGCTTTCCTCCATGTATAACATCTTAGGATTGTTATTAATCTTACGAATTTCATCTGAATCAAGTTCAACAGAAGCTAATTTAGCTTTGATATTGCTGAGCAATTGTGTTCTATCTTTAACAACCATATTTGGTGTATAGACAATATCACCTAATCCTTCAATACTATATTCACGAACTTGTTGAACCTTAGATTCTTTTTGTGTAATAGCCTTAATTTCTTTCGTCTTATCAGCGTAATGAATCATAATGTGGTCAGCATCCGATAAGTCGGTCACAAATTGTCCATCTTTCATACCTGTTACAGACAATACTTCTGTAGTTAGTAATTTAGATCCTTCAGGAATCTTGTTACCTTGATTTACAATCCATTCTTTGTTGTAGAACGGTTGAAGTTTTTCAATATTACGGTAAGCAAGCTCACGAGAAGCATCGTAATCTTGAGTAGCTTTGTAAGTATCAGATTTTGGTTTGATGTTATTAAGGGAATTAACTACTGGCTCGCTAATAGCATAGTCATGAGCAGTAATTCCTAATGTTGCGATTTAGCATCAACTTCTTCTTGAGATACTGATTTAATACGATGTTGTTGTTTAGAGAAATTATATGAAGATTTACCTTCACTTACTCCTGTAACAACAAGGTTTCTATTCAATCTCATTCCTGACCAGTAACCACCATCGTCATCAATATCTTCAGAACCATAGAAGATTTCTCCGTTACCTTTATTAACTTTCATCATAGATACGCTATCTTCAACTGAACCTAACATATGATTACTTCCAATGAAACCACCGACTTTAATAGGGTCACTCACATTGATAGTTCCTTTAGCTACTGATTTCTTAATAGCACCATCTCTACCTACAGCGTTGTTATCCCCACCATTTTGAGACCAATAAACAATACCTGCAGCTTTAGCTCTCTTACCAGTGATATTAGCGTTGACATAAGCACGTTCAACGTAGCCTTTCCAGTTTTCACCAACAATACCTGATAAATATTGACCACCAGTACCAACAGATGTAACATTTCCGATAAACGCCACATTGACTAATCTACCACCACTGTCAATTTTATCAATAAATCCAGACACCCAATCACGACCAACTACGTTACCAGTAACTTTAACATTTTCAATAGTTGTTCCACCTTTAATGACATTAGCGATTGGTGCTACTTGATTATCCCCTGGCATATTAATATCTACATTAGCTAAGTTAATATCATGGATGTATCCACCTTGAATATTTCCAAATAATGGACGAGTTGTATTATGGATCGAATAACGTCCACCATCAACACTTGATAACTTACCTTTAAATACAGATGTAACATAAGATTTTCCATTAGGTTTTACGTTTGCCGCATTAAGGTCTGCACCAAGTTTAAATTCACCATTAGGGTTAGCTTGCATGTCTTTTACAAGTTCGTTGAAGCTATAGTAAACATTACCTTCTTTTAATTTTTGTTTTTCGAAGTAATGAACATACTCGTTTGCCAATTTAGAAGCATCTGTGTGTTGAACTAAATCAGGAGCTGTTGCAGTAATTTTGTATAAAGTTTTTCCGTCTTTTTCTACTTCTTCAATCTTATCAACAGCCAGTCTTGTAACTTTGTTGTCGTGAGTTGTAACTCGTAGGTAGAGTGGAGCAAGATCAGCTGGTTTTTCTGTCAGCAAACTAGTGTCTGTTTCATTACCGTCAGCGTCCACATTCATCAAGCTTGTTTCTTTGATGTTCTTGATTTCAACTTTTTTGAGGTCGATTCTTAGAGGTTCTTCTTTCAGAACTTCTTCCTCATCACCCTCACCACGGTCATAAACCATCTTCGTTTCAAGTTTATAATCTTTGTAGTACTGTAAGTCTGTCAAAGAAACTGTTAGATTTTCTGGTGAAACATTCAAGGTTTTGACAATCTCATCACCTTTTTTCAGAGTTAGGGTAATAGATTTAATGGCTGCCTTACTTGGATTTTCCAAATTATAACGAATTTGAGATGAACGTTTCAAATCTTGAACATCAACAAGTGACAAAGTTAAGATTGGTTTTTCAAAGTTTTTAGTTCCTAATTTGACGATACGATCTTGGTCTAACTCCAGAACCTGTTCCACAATTTTCGGTGCTTCTTCAGTTTTTAAACCTTTGATAGTTTTGTAAGTCTTGGTAACTTTTTTCTGTCCATCTTTTCCTTCTTGGACAGTAACTCTTTCACCTTTTTTCAGTTGGTCATCTTCTTTAACAACTTCCTTAAATGGAATCTTTTCAAGACTTTCTTCTACCAGAGTTCCTTCAATTGGTTTTGTCCCACGACTTATTTTTTTAGTGACTGGTTCTTTGATGACAGTGGTTGTTGTATTTAAAACTTGATCAGTCTCAACACCTTCGAGAGTCTTATAAGTCGTTTTGGTAATTTGACTACCCTTTTCTCCATCTTGAACTACAGTTTCTTCATCCGTATATTTGGTTGGAGCCTCGATAATTTCTGTCCTATAGTCAATCTCAGTAGTAGTTTCTTTCGTAACCGTTCCCTCAGTTACTTTATATTCAGGTAACTTTTCTTGAACTAAAGATTCTCCCTCTTTACCAGTTTCTTGAGTGCCTTTGGCTTCAATTTTCCCTGAATATTCTGCTTGTGGATCTTGAACTAAGGATTCGCCCTCTTTACCTGGTTCTTGGGTGCCTTTGGCTTCAATTTTCCCTGAATATTCTGCTTGTGGATCTTGAACTAAGGATTCGCCCTCTTTGCCTGGTTCCTGAGTGCCTTTGGCTTCAATTTTCCCTGAATATTCTGCTTGCGACTCTTGAACTAAGGATTCGCCCTCTTTGCCTGGTTCCTGGGTACCTTTGGCTTCAACCTTTCCTGTATATGCTGCTTGTGGATCTTGAACTAAGGATTCGCCCTCTTTGCCTGGTTCCTGGGTACCTTTGGCTTCAACCTTGCCAGTATATTCTGCTTGTGGATCTTGAACTAACGACTCACCTTTTTTACTGCTTGTATTGGTCTTAGACTTTGATTCTTTAAAGTAACCAACATACTCATATCCTTCGATATAAATAACGCCTTCAGCCAAGCCTTCATGTGTAGAGGCTGAAATAGTTTGGTTATAAGAAAGCAATTCTTTATTCTCAAATGCAAAGGCAGTAAAAGGTACAAAATTGCTGACTCCAATAGAGCTGATTAACAGAACCCCAAGTACTTTACTACGGTGTTTCTTGGAAACTAATAAAACCGCTATCGAGGCCGTTGCCAAGCCAAGACCTGCCAAAGCAAGCTCCTTACTTCCTGTATAAGGAAGTTGTTGACTGGTAGTCGCTTTCTTGCGATAAACTACATAAATAATATCTTCATCTTGAAATTCTGTTGGAACCTCATGATGAATCAGGGCTTTTTCAGACTCGGTCAATTCCTGCTCCGCTAAATAACGATAATGAACGTTATGAGCACCACCGACTTCATTGGCTTGAACCTTGTCTACTGAAAGGGTACCAGCACCAAAAAGGAAGGCCCCGATGGCTACAGGACCTACCCCAACAGTTAGCTTACGAATCGAATATTTTGTGATTTTTTCTAGTTGTTGTTTTGTTTTTTTCATTCTCACGACTTTCTAATAGAATCTTGTGGATAATGCGCACGCGCACCTCCGATTAATTTTGGACGACTAGCCAGTGCCGTTACGTGAGCATGGCCAATTTCTCTCAAAAGAGGGCGAATCGGAACCTGAACATGCTTAACATGCATACCAATTGCAGTATCTCCGATATCCAATCCAGCATGAGCCTTGATAAATTCAACCTCAACTGGATCCTTCATAAACTTGAAGGCTGCCAACTGACCCGAACCTCCTGCATGAAGAGTCGGAAGGACACTGACCATTTCCATACCAAACTGCTCTGCAACCTGACGTTCAACAACGAGGGCCCGATTGACATGTTCACAACCTTGAACAGCTAGATGAATCCCTTTTTCTTCTAGGATATCTAGGATGGTCTTCACAATGATTTCGCCAATTTCTTGGCTAGATTCCTTGCCAATCTGACCACCTATCACTTCACTAGAAGAAAGGCCCCAAAACAAAGATGGATCCTTGCTTCAAATTGGCCTTTTCCAATACATCTTTTACAATCTGGCTTGTTTCTCTTTGAATGTCTTTTTCCTTCATACTTGATACCTCTTTTGTCATTATCTATCATATCGTTTTTTCTACGTTTTAGCAAGATAGACAACCTAGAAAGCTTGCCCAATTACGCATAAAACTCCCAAAATTGACTGGGAGTTAGTTAGTTTCTATTCTATTTATGTATATTTTAACTGTCGTCCCTTTGTCAGGGGCAGAATCAATCTTCATCTGGTAATGTTCTCCAAAATGAAGTTTGAGCCGTTGGTCAACATTTTGAAGACCAACTCCTCCACGCTTGAGTTGACTTTGACTACTATCGCCAGCAACTTGGAAACCAACGCCATCATCCTCAATGCGGATGACCAAGCCCGAATCCTGTTTCTGGACAGAAACTCTAATATGGCCCTGACCTTCCTTTTCCTTAATGCCATGGTAAAGAGCATTTTCTACAAGGGGTTGTAGGACCAGCTTAGGCAAGACTAGATTATCAAAGGCAGGATTTTCATCAATTTCATAGTCTAACTTATCTCCATAGCGTTGTTTTTGGATAAAGAGGTACTGGCGGACATGATTGATTTCGTCAGAGAGACAAATCAAGTCCTTGCCTTGATTGAGCGCTAAGCGGAAATAAGTCGCCAAGGACTTGGTCACTTTCACCACTCTCTGACTATCCTGAAACTCAGCCATCCAAATGATGGTGTCCAAGGTGTTATAGAGGAAATGCGGGTTAATCTGGCTTGATAAAGCTTGAAGTTCATACCGACGGGTCGTTTCTTCCTGCCTGCGAATAGCTACCATCAGCTGATCAATCTGATCCAACATGGCATTGAACTGGCGAGTCACTTCTCTCAGTTCATAGGCACCAGTTTCCTTGGCACGAAGATTCTGACCACCAGAAGCAATTTCCAGCATGGTTTCTCTCAAGTCATTCAGAGGAGCAAGCCAGCGTTTAAGACTAAACCACACCAAGCAGAGACAGGCAAGAAGAGATGCGACACTGGCCCCAAGCAAGGTCCACAAGAGCTGACTCCGAACCTGGTCTAACTTCTCCAACGAAGACACACCAAGCACCGTCCAATCAGTTCCAGCAATCCTTTCCTGACTGACGTAGGATTTGTGGTCTGGAGTATAACCCTGCCCTGTCTCAATGTAAGGTTTCATAGCCTCCATTTCGCTAGACGAACTATAAACCGTGTGTTGAGGATGGTAAACAAATTCATGGTTTTCATTGATAATAAAGGCAAAACCCTGCTGACCCAACTGAAGTTGGTTGAGATAGGCTTCCAGAGTTTCGTAGGAAATATCCAAGCGAAGCACACCAAGATTGCCCCCCCTTTGCATCAACAAGTTCTTGAGTGACAGAAATAACCCATTGACTATCTGATTTACGAGCTGGAGTCAAAACGGGCATGGCTCCCTGATGAATGGCCTGTTGGTACCAATATTCAGCCATCATATCAGAGGAAGTTTTCATCTGCACACTGTCATCTGTAGAAATGACCTGACCAGATTTGGTCACCAGTACAACAGTTTTCAAGTCCTGGTCTGCCTTCAAGATAGTCAAAAACAGATTTCGGATTCCCTTTACTCTGTCTTGACTGGGATTCTCAGCATAGGCTAGGACATCCGTCTGCTCGGTCAAACTGGTCGAGGTAGTTTCTAATTTTTTGATATAAGACTGGATAAAGTGGCTAGTCTGGCTGATAGTCGTTTGGCTATTGCCTTCAATGGTAGCCTCAATGGCTGAAGAACTAGATTGATAGTAGAAAGTCCCAACCAGAGCTAGGAGAATGAGAAAGACCAGAAAGATGGAAATAACCATTCTGACTAGGAGAGAAGAACGCTTCATCGACCTTCCCCCTTCTTAAACTGACGAGGTGTCATACCTGCAATCTGTTTAAAACGTTGGGTAAAATAGTTCATATCTTCAAAACCAACCTTTTCGGCTATCTCATAAATCTTTAAATTCGTGGTCAGAAGCAAGAGCTTGGCTTGTTTGACACGTTCTCTCACCAGATAATCCTGAAAAGGCAGGCCCAACTCTTTCTTAATCAAAGAACTCAAATAAGTCGGACTAAAGCCCAAGTCACTGGCCAAGCTCTTTAAACTAAATTGGCTGTCAGCCAGATGGGACTGGATTTTTCTGGGCCATGTTTCCTTCAAACTTATCGGTCAATAAATCTTGTAACTGCTCTTCTTTCTCTTCCTTGTCCAACTTTTGCTTGATTTTTCCCCAACATCTCTTCAATGTCCTGACGAGAAAAAGGGCTTGAGCAGGTAGTCATCCACACCGAGTTTGACAGCAGACAAGGCATAATCAAAAATCATCGTAGCCTGTTAAAAAGACCAAATGCACCTGAGGATAGGTTTCTCGGACCAGACTGGCCAACTGGATGCCATTTAGCTGAGACATATTGATATCAGTTAAAAATGATGTCCGGAACCTGCTTTTGTATCAATTCCCAAGCCTGCCTTCCATTTTCAGCCTGACCGATGATTTCCATATCGTAGGCTGCTACATTGACCAGCTTGGTCAAGCCTTGTCTTACCAGATATTCATCTTCTACGATTAAGATTGTATAGGTCATGCTCCACTCCTTTGTCACTTACTAGTATCAGTATAGCAAAATTCTCCTCTAACTGCTTAGGAAAGCCCTCTCAATCGACATAATCTAGTAAATAAGCATAGCCTTTTTCTTCCATTTGGTCTTTAGGAATAAAGCGGATAGAGAGACTATTGATACAGTAGCGTAAGCCACCCTTGTCCTGTGGACCGTCCGTAAAGACATGGCCCAGATGAGAATCTCCCACTCGGCTTCTTACTTCCATGCGCGTCATATTGTAGGACTTATCTTCCTTGTAAGTGGCAACATCTGGACTGATGGGTTGCGTAAAACTAGGCCAACCACAACCAGACTCGAACTTGTCCTTTGATGAAAAGAGGGGTTCTCCAGTTGCTACATCCACATAGATACCAGATTCAAATTTATCCCAGTAGCGGTTTGAAAAAGCTCGTTCTGTTTGATTTTTCTGGGTGACTGCATACTCCTCAGATGACAAGGTCTTTTTCAATTCCTCATCACTTGGTTTGGGATATTTACTGGCATCGATGACGGGGTAGGCCGCCTGATTGACATTGATATGGCAATAGCCATTTGGATTTTTCTTGAGGTAGTCTTGGTGATAATCCTCAGCCACTACAAAATTTTTCAAGGTCTCCTTTTCAACTGCTAGAGGTTGATCGTATTTCTTAGCCACCTCATCAAAAACTTGGTTGATTACCTCCAAATCCTTGTCATCTGTGTAATAAACACCAGTACGGTATTGGGTTCCCACATCATTTCCTTGTTTATTTTTGCTGGTTGGATTGATAATGCGGAAGTAATGAAGCAGGATTTCCTTGAGAGAAATTTGATTGGAGTCGTAAGTGACATGGACGGTTTCCGCATGTCCTGTTTGGTTAATCAATTCGTACTTGGTTGTCTCCCCTCTACCATTTGCATAACCTGAAACGGCATCTGTCACTCCAGGCACGCGTGAGAAATACTCCTCAACTCCCCAGAAACATCCCCCAGCTAGATAAATTTCGTGCAAGTCTGCATCTTTACTCACTTCTGTTTTTTTCACTGTTTTTCCTCCTTGGCTGACTGCCGCTTTCTCAATTTGCGAGCTATCTGTCTGCCCTGCATTTCGCATTAATAGAAAATAGAAACCGCTTATGGCTAGGAAAAAGATCCCTGCCAAAACAAACAATTTTACTTTATCATTCATGACCTTTCTCTACTCCATTTCTTTCAATGTCTTTAAAATCATATCCTTATCCATAAAACCTGGTTGCGCTTTGACCAGCTTTCCTTCCTTATCTATAAAGGCTTGAGTTGGGTACGAACGGACACCATAACTTTCCAAAAGTTTGCCTGATGGATCAATTAGAACTGGGAAATTTTTATAATCCAGCCCTTATACCAGTTCTTAAAGTCCGCTTCTGCTTGCTCACCCTTGTGACCAGGAGACACCACTGTCAAGACCACATAGTCATCACCAGCATCCTTAGCAATTTCATCTGTATCTGGTAGACTGGCTAGACAGATGGAACACCAAGAAGCCCAGAATTTGAGATAGACTTTCTTGCCCTTATAATCAGACAAGCGATAGGTCTTGCCATCTACTCCTGTCAGTTCAAAATCAGCAACTGCCTGACCCTTGGTGGCAGTTTGTGAACTGACTTGTTCTGTTTTGGTTTGCTCCTTCATAGTAGATTCGTCTGACATATTTTTAGCCGAACAGGCTGCCAAACAACGAGACTCAAGGGAACTTCTTTTGACAACTTAACTCAGGAGGACATCAATCTAGTTTGTTCGCATGTCAACAGCGTCAAACGCGTTGCTTTGAATGGAAAAGTCAGCCTATGAACTTTTTGCCTTTACTTATGGAGAAGAGATTCCTAAGCTTCTCGGTATTTCTAAAATACCTGCAGAAGACGTCTGTCAGTCTTCTACATTACTCCAACATAAGTTCTAAAAACTAACCTAAAAACCCATTCAAACGTCTCACACTAACTTCCACCATAGCGGAACTTAATTTGAAACGCTTTCAGATGAGAGGTTTTTGTGCGCTCTTTTTTCCGATTCCTTTCGGCTACAAAAGCGATGAAATCAAGCAGTATTAAAACCAGTGGAACTTACCCTGACACGGAATTCTACTGGTTTTTATGATTTTTATCAGACTAACTTCCACTTGGATTAGCAGTGGAACTTAGTTTGGGAATTTACCATTTTTTCATTTCTTCTTCCTCTCTATTCAAATAATGTAGTCAAAATGGAAGCATTTCCCAAAAGCACCAAGATTCCCATCACGATAATGAGGAAACCACCTACTTTTTTGAGGGTTCCGAGGTAGGGATGAAGTTTTCGGAAATGTTTCAAAACATAGCTGGAGGCAAGAGCTAGAAGCAAGAATGGTAGTGCTAGACCCAGCGTATAGATTAACATGAGACCAGCTCCCTGCCAAGCTCCTGAACCACCTGAAGCCGCCAAGGCTAAAACAGAGCCCAGAACCGGTCCCACACAAGGCGTCCAAGCAAAACTAAAGGTCAAGCCCAGTAAAAATGCCTGACTATAGCCCTTACCCTTTTGCCCCTGTCTCTGTAATTGTAGCCTTCTTTCCTTGTAAAGTCCCTGAAAATGTAAGACTTCCATCTGGTGTAAGCCCAAGAGAATGATAGCCGTACCCGTCACATACTGAAACCAAGAAGCATACAGCAAATTGCCTAAAAAACCAGCTCCATAGCCTAGTAAGATAAAAACAAAGGATATCCCTGCTATAAAGGCCAGAGTTCGCAATAAACTGACAACTGAGATTGAACATTTGCCACTAGAAGCCTGAGCACCATCTTTGTCATCCAACAAGACCCCTGCATAGACCGGTAACAAGGGTAAAATACAAGGAGAAAAGAAGGAAAGAATTCCAGCAAGAAAAACACTGATAAAAAAGATAATATTATCCATTACCTTCCTCCATTCTTTGATTTGATAGGACTATTATAGCCCCAAAACTCCAGAAAAAACAGGGACAATGATAGGGAAAAATAGGAATTTAATCAGGTTATTTAGAATTCTTGCACAAAAAAGCCAGACAAAGTCTGACTTGGATGGAAACAGAAAAGAACATTCACTAGTCTTCCCTACTTATCTGATAATAAATGAGATCAGCAAGATAGCCTTTTCTCTCTACACCATTGGTAATAGTCTTGAGATAGGACATTCCAGCCTTCTCCATAACACGACCTGAAGCTGGATTGAGACTGGCATATCGTGCTCTAACTTTTTGAAAGCCTGCTTGAGTAAAAACAAAAAAATCTAAGACAGCTTTTTAAGGCCTCTGTCATCATCCCAAGTCCCCAGTAAGCCTTGCCTAAAACATAGCCAATTTCACAAGAAGAATCGTTCTCATCCATTTCAACGATGCTGATATCTCCTATCACTTGATCAGGATTTTCTTTGAGACAAATGGCCCATTTGTAATAGTTGGGATTTGTATAGGAGACAACCCAATTACGAATCGAATTTCGAGTCACCTCGACATCAGGATGAGGTTCCCAAGTGACGTAGGTTAGATTCTCAGCGGATGAAGCCCAATTCTGAAACATGGCTTCTGCATCACTTTCCACAAATCTTCGCAAGATTAAACGATCTGTCTGTAATATTTGTGTAGCAATAGATTTCATGACGCTATCTCACTTTCTGATAGATGATTCTCTGTCCAATCTCCATTGAAGCTTGTTTTACTTTTGAATCTCAAGGTAATAAGTTAAAAAGGTCCCCCGGACCTTCTCTCACTTTCTTATTTCAAGGTGAGAGGCTGAAAACCTCCACTGGAGGTTTTCACTCCCAAAAGTCATCAAATACGGTAATTGGTAGGTGGCGTTTGTGTTGTCCTTTGTGCCACCAGTTTTCGATAGTCGCTTGAGCTTCTGGGCTGATTATTTTGCCTTCTAGGTAGTCGTCAATCTCTTCATAAGTGACTCCGAGGGCTACTTCGTCAGCTAGGCCTGGTTTGTCTTCTTCGAGGTCTGCTGTTGGGATTTTTTCATAAAGGGCTGGGTCTGCGCCAAGTTCCTGCAAGAGTTGTTTTCCTTGACGTTTATTAAGACGGAAAAGGGGTAAAATATCCGCACCACCGTCACCAAACTTGGTAAAGAAACCTGTGATATTTTCCGCAGCGTGGTCTGTTCCAATGACCGCTCCGCTATGGGCACCTGCAAGGGCATACTGAGCAATCATACGGCAACGAGCCTTGATATTCCCCTTGTTAAAGTCTGAAACAGGACTACCTGTCGCTTCGACTGCAGCTGTCATAGCATCTGCAGATTCCTTGATATTCACTACCAAGCTGACATCTGGCTGGATGAAGGCAAGGGCTTTTTGAGCGTCTGCTTCATCAGCTTGCACTCCATAAGGCAGGCGGACAGCAATAAATTTGTAACTATCGTCGCCCGTCTCTGCTCGCAGTTCTTCCATAGCTAATTGGGCCAATCGACCTGCTAAGGTTGAGTCTTGTCCTCCAGAAATCCCTAGTACAAAGGTCTTTAGGAAGGAATGCTTTTTCAAGTATCTTTTTAAGAAATCAATAGAACGACGGATTTCTTCCTGGGCATCAATCACTGGTTTCACGCCCAGTTCTTGGATAATCGTTTCTTGCAAACTCATTCTTCTTCTCCTTCACCAAGGGCTTCCTTGCGCATCTTATCAATCAAGTCCATCTTATCTTGCCATACATCACGCGCCAAATCCACTGGATAGTGCTGCGGATTGAGTACGCGCTTGTACTCATCCCAAGCTTGTCAAATTCCTTACGAGCATAAGCCTGAATCTCAGTCAAGCTAGGTAGGTTGTAAATCAATTTTCCGTCTTTGAAGATATCCACTAAGAGAGGAACAGCATCAAAATTACGAACGGTCTTCTTGATGTAGGTGTAAGTCGGATGGAACATCTTGATTTCTGTCATGCTGGCAACATCTACGCCATCATAAGTGATATAGTCTCCTTCTGACTTGCCTTTTTCACGACTGGTAATCCGCCACACCTGCTTCTTACCTGGCGTAGATACTTTTTCCGCATTATTAGACAGCTTGATGGTATTGCGCATGTTCCCATTTTCATCTTCGATCGCAACAATCTTATAAACCGCCCCAAGAGCTGGCTGGTCATAGGCTGTAATCAGCTTGGTTCCCACGCCCCAGACATCAATCTTGGCCTTTTGCATCTTGAGGTTGAGGATAGTATTCTCATCCAAATCATTTGAAGCATAAATCTTAGCCTCTGTAAATCCAGCCTCATCCAGTTGCTGACGGACTTTCTTGGAAATGTAGGCAATATCCCCTGAGTCAATCCGCACACCCATAAAGTTAATCTGGTCACCCAGCTCACGCGCCACCTGAATGGCAGCTGGAACTCCAATGCGAAGGGTATCATAGGTATCCACAAGAAAGACGCAATTTTTGTGGGTCGCAGCATAAGCCTTGAAAGCTTCATAGTCATTTCCATAAACCTGCACCAAGGAATGGGCATGGGTACCCAAGACAGGAATGTCAAAAAGTTTACCAGCACGCACGTTGCTAGTTCCATTGGCACCACCAATCACCGCTGCGCGTGTTCCCCAGATAGCCGCATCCATTTCTTGAGCCCGACGTGTCCCAAACTCCATCAAGGGTTCATCTTCAATAACCGAACGAATACGAGCTGCCTTGGTCGCCACCAAGGTCTGGTAGTTGACGATGTTCAAAAGAGCCGTTTCGACCAACTGACATTGGGCTAGAGAGCCTTCCACCTGCACAATCGGTTCATTAGCAAAGACCAAGTCCCCTTCTTGGGCAGAACGAACGGTCAACTCCAACTTGAAATTGCGGAGGTAATCCAAGAATGCCCCATGATAGCCTAGCGATTCCAAATAGGCAATATCACTATCTGAAAAACGCAAGTCTTCAAGATAATTCACAATTCTTTCCAAACCTGCAAAAACCGCATAGCCGTTCTTAAAAGGCTGTTGGCGGAAATACACCTCAAAGACCGCCTTTTTATTGTGAATTCCTTGGTCAAAGTAAACCTGCATCATGTTGATCTGGTACAAGTCCGTGTGCAATGTCAAACTATCATCTGGATACATACTTTTCCTACTTCCTTAACTAGAAACCCATGAAAATTTTCAAGAACTTTCATGTATTCCAATAAATTAGTACTATTATATCACATTTTAGCTGGATTGAGAAAAGAGTAACAAGCTATTCACCACTCTCCAGTTCATCCATGTCTTGCTCAAATTTTCTGAGCCCATTCGCCATAGCTCTTAAGACCAAGATTGCCAATAAAGACCCAAGGAAGGTAAATGACATAAGTAATTGCCCAAGCAGATAGGTATTTAAGGTTCAAAGGATTGTGCTGATAAATTTCTATGTTGAATTGATAATTCTGTAACATCAAAAGAGCCGTAATAGCCAAGGTTAGGAAAAAACAACCCAAAATCGTAAAATGAAAACGACTATAGTAGGTCACTCCCAGGTAACGGGCACGATTGAAAAAGAAGAAAATTCCTACTATCAGAGTATAGACTAGAAAATTCGGATTAAAAAGAGAGGGAGCTAATACAGCTACCAAATAGCTTAGAAGCACAAGCACAATAAAGAGTGAAAAAGACTCTGCCCCAGCTTTATTGATTAGTTGTTCTTCTCTTTCATCAAGTAATTGATAATGAATAAATTTATTTACCATCTTCTTCCTCCCAAAATAATTGGTCTAGGGTTTTCCCTAAACATCTGCAAATAGACTGGCAAAGCGAGAGACTGGGATTGTATTTCCCCGCCTCTATCAAACCAATAGTCTGGCGCGTCACCCCGACAGCCTCTGCCAGTTGACCTTGTGTTAAATCAAGCTCCACACGAGCTAATTTTAATTTTAAATTTTTAGCCACCTGCGTCCTCCTTATAGTTTTAATACTCATCTACTCTTAAAAAATCCCAAACCAACACAAGCTGTCAGCTATTTATTATAACCTCATTAATTAGCACTCCAATATTATCTTCAGCCTAAAATCAGTATGTTAGATTGTTTGAAATAAACTCCCTAGCTGGCTATTTGATTTTTTGTTTAGTATTAGCTTTAATAGGGTCTTTTAAACGAATTTTGATTGCTTGTATTTCTTGTTTAGTTTAGTTGATTTCATATCACTATTATATAATGCTTTTGGAAATGAGTCTAGCATAAGACAAAAACGTGTACACAACAAGAGCAGGAGCATAGCAAGATGACTGATTTTTTGCTGGATTTTAAGTCTGCAAAATAATACTAAATAAAACTAAAATGAATACTCCTTGCTTTTCTTGAGAGTGAAAAAGTACAATAAAATGATTGTAGTGGTTGCCACAAGATACTGACTAATAGACATCGTATTTGAAGCCACAAATACAGGTAAGGAATAAAAAGGAAGAAGTTCAATTGCTTTGATAAACAAATCATTACTAGTATTCATCATAATCGTATTTAATATATTAGGGACAAAGAGTAGTAAAGCTACTAAAATACCAAATACCAAGCCACTTTTCAATTTGTATAAATAGAAAATGTAAGATAATAGAAAATAAAATAGGACTAACAAAATTGTATTGACTACAATGACTGCTATAAATCTAACCCTAAAGCACCTGGAACACCCAATTTACTTACGATGACTAGTAACAAAATACCATTCAAAGCATAAATAATGGAAACTGAGATGGCATATAGAAAATTGGACAAGACGTAAATCATCCGATTTTTCTGTTGATTATAAAACAAACTGATCGTATTGTGGGAAAAATCCCTACTAATAATTCGGTTAGCATGTATAACAGCCATTAACATACCGAGCATAGCATAAAAATTTGAAATATGCTTAATACCAAGTGATGTCCCTTGAGTCTTTAGAATAAAGAATGTAACCAGTATCGGCGGTATAAACGAGATAATCAAACCGAGATATATTACGCCTGATGAATATAAATCTCTTATATTTTCCTTAAGAAAATTCAATTTATTTAATTTCATGATTATATCCTTCCTCTATTTTGAACGATTTAGATAAATATCTTTAAGCGTCTCTTTTTTAGTTTCAAAATCAACTACTTTAATAGAGTTTTCGTTAAAAAATTTAAAAAGCTCACTACTTTGAATATTCCCAGACATAGTAATTTTCAGTCCCTCTTCCTGAACAATATCCCCAAATTCTTGTTTGGTAATGAAAATGTCTCTATCTGTAGCTGATGAAAAAGCTATCTCAAACAAGCAATTATGACTATCTTTTCCTACTTTTTGGAATGTCAAAAGCCCGTTCTCCAAGAAAAGGACTCTCTCACAAATTTCTTCAATATCTTCTAATTTATGACTCGATATTAAAATTCCCACATTTTCATGTAAAGCTAAGTTTTTTAGAACCTCTAAAACTATTTGTGATGATTCAATATCTAAACCATTAGTCGGTTCATCTAAGATCAATATATCAGGTTCCGTAACAAGAGTTAGAAGCAAAGCTAATTTTTGTTTTGTACCCAAAGAATAAGTCTTTACTTTTTTATTAATAGACTGAGTCAAATCTAACTCTTGAATCAAACTTCCAAATCTTTCTTGATTGTAGTCAACACCATATAAATTTGACAAATATTTTAAATTCTCTAAACCTGTTTTAGATAAAAATAATTTTGGTTCTTCGATTAAATACCCAACATTATCACTACTTATAATATTCCCTGAAGTCGGTTGATTATTCTGAACAAGAATTTTCATCAATGTACTCTTGCCAACTCCGTTTCTCCCTACTAGACCAACAATTTCACCCTTATTAAGTTCAAAATTTATATCTTTGAGAATGATTGAATGACCATAATGCTTACTTACATTTATAACTTCCATTTTTTATTCCTCCATTAATATTCATGGTTTTCTCTTTGATTCTCATTAATTTTAAAAAGTTGCGCCTCTTTTTAACAAAATTATACCATATATCTAACTTAATGCAATATATAAATGTCATTTTGTAAAATTTTATTAACAAAAAACTCTCTACCACAAAAAGATAGAGAGTTTGGAGTTTAAATATAGGATTTCAAAATATCGACGACATCGCTTCTTTTCTTAACCTTATAGACCTTGATTCCCAATTTCTCAGCTACGATTGTATTGTCCTCAATATCCTCTAGAAAGACACAATTTCTAGATTCTAACTAGTATTTATCGAGAATCTACTTAAACGTTACCCACCATCATACCTCCATACTTATATAAAACCCCTCTTTGCTTTATTCTCCTTACAAATCCTTTTGGTAATAATATCTTTGCCCAATGTAGGGATAGTCTTGTAACCTAAAGACTTCCTTGTAGCCATGCCTTTTATAAAAATCAGGAGCTTGAAACTGATAAGTATTGACAAAAGCAAAACGACAGTTTCGATTCTTAGCTTCAGTTTCTGCTTGCTGCAATAGTTTTGAACCGATTCCTTGCCCTCGCAGTTCCTCTTTTACAAATAAATACTCAATTTCTAGCCAATTTCCAAAAGTCTCAGCTACCAAGCCTGCCAGAAGATTGCCCTTTTCATCTTCAACATAAAGATTCAATGGCTCACTTTCAGCCTCTTCTCTTTTTGAACGGTTATAAGCACGAATCAAATTCCCAATTTCTTGCGCCTTCTGGGATTCCTTATTTTCCAATCTAAAGTACATCTAAACCTCCTCAAATACTGTTACAGCTTGATTATAGTCTTATTTCAATAGACTGTCAAACTAGTAAAAACTCACCAACCTGAGTTGATGAGTCCTTAATCTATTTTCTAAATTTCCACTGACTGTAAATCCCAAAACCGATAATCCAGATAGCTGATCCAATTGCTCCTACAAATGTAGACTCTTGTAGAAAGAGAGTTACAAAGACAAAGCCAAAGAAGAGCATGGTTAAAGGATTTAGGAAACGATAATGGGGCATGAGATAGCCATCCGCCATAAAGTCTGGTGACTTGCGGTATTTAAGGTGAGCCACCATAATCAAGATATAAATGGCGATATAGACACCTGATGATGATGCTGTAATCAAGGCAAAGGCATCGGAAACACCTGGCAAGATATTAATGAAGGCTGCTAGGGCTATCAAAACCGATGAAGCAATGATAGCGTTTTGTGGCACGTTGTGGCGAGAAAGGGTATCTGCCTTGATAGCCTTTAAGAATGGATTTGGCGAATCATGAGCAATCTGGTACAAATGACGCCCTGTTGAATAAAGGGTTGAGTTAAGAGCAGATGCTGCTGAGGTCAAAACAACGAAGTTAATCAAGGCTGCTGCCCACTTGATACCTGCTAATTCAAATACTGTAACAAAAGGAGAATCAGCCGATGCAAGTTCACGCCAGGGAATGATAGCCATGATGGCTAAGAGGGCACCACCGTAGAAAAAGGCGATACGCAAAGGAATTTCCTTAACAGCTTTTGGCAAGACCTGACGTGGATTTTTAGTTTCAGAAGTCGTTACCCCGATAAACTCAATCATGAGGTAGGCAAAGAAGACCATCTGGAAAGCCATGACAAAGTTCACTCCACCATTTGGGAAGAGGGAGAAATTGTCAGCAATATTAGCCAAACTTGCTGCTCCATGAGGTGTCTTAAAGCCTGTCAAGACCATAAAGACTCCTGTAGCAATCATGGCTAAAATAGCCACAATCTTGACCATAGCAAACCAAAACTCAACTTCCCCAAAGAGCTTCACCGCAATCAGATTGACCAAGGCTAGAATGGTCAAAAATCCAATCTCAATCATCCAACTTGGCCAGCTAGGAAACCAAAACTGAACATAGTGAGAGATGGCTGTGATTTCCGCCATACCGATAAAGACAACGGATAGCCAGTAGGACCAAACCGAGAAATAACCCCAGCCCTTACCCAAATGGCGCGTGATAAAGTTGATAAAGGTATGTTGCTCAGGATCTTGATAGAGCATTTCCCCAACCGCTCTCATCATAAGGAACATGAAAGCTCCAGTAATCATATAAATCAGTACAATGGAAGGACCTGTTAGGCTAATAGAACGACCTGCACCCAAAAAGAGTCCTGTTCCGATTGTTCCAGCAATGGCCATAACCTGCACGTGACGATTGGTCAGACCACGCTCCATCTTGTTTTTTTTCTTCTTTGAACTCATATAGTCTCCAATTCTTTTTAAACCTAAAAGGGAGCAAGTAGGGCGTTTCCCTCCTTCTACTCCCTTTAATCATTAGGCTGTTTTTTCAACCTTTAAGATTTTTACATCATAGCTACCCACAGGTGTTTCAACAGTTGCTGTATCACCTGTTTTCTTACCAATCAAGGCTTGTCCAATCGGACTTTCATTTGAAACCTTACCTGCAAAGGCATCCGCACCTGCTGAACCTACGATAATATAAACTTCTTCTTCGTCCTCACCAATTTCTTGGATAGTAACTGTTTTACCAATCGCTACTTCGTCTTGGGCAACAGAGTCGCTATTGACGATTTCAGCATAACGAATTTTTGTTTCCAAGCTAGAGATTTGTCCTTCGACAAAGGCTTGTTCATCCTTAGCTGCTTCGTATTCACTATTTTCAGAAAGGTCACCATATGAACGAGCAATCTTAATGCGTTCTACCACTTCTGGGCGGCGGACCAATTTCAATTCTTCTAATTCTTTTTCAAGTTTTTCCTTTTCCTCAAGGGTCATAGGATATGTTTTTTCTGCCATTTTTCTCAACTTTCTTTCGATAGTATTGAATCTCTATCTGAGATTCTCATGTTTGTTGTCTTAGTCTGAACTACTATTTTGAGTAAGCTTGCTATTGACGTGTTCAGCTACATTGCGATCATGTTCTTCCTGATTAGCTGCGTAATAGACTTTTCCATCTGTAACATTGGCTACAAAGTAGAGGTTCTCACTCTTGGTTTGGTTGATACTTGCTTCAATCGCGTCCTGACTTGGACTATCCACTGGACCAGGCATCAAACCAGATTTTGTATAAACATTGTATGGTGAATTAATTGATGTATCAATTCCAGCATCGTCTGCTAGGCTAATATTTTGACCGAGTTTGCCTTGGGCATACAAGATTGCAATATTACTTTGAAGGGGCATACCAAGGTTCAAGCGATTGTAGAAAACACCTGCAATCAATTTACGGTCTTCAGTCTTAGCACCTTCTTTTTCAACAAGAGAAGCAATAGTTAGCAATTCATTGACTGTCAAGTTTTTAGACTTAATTGTACTATAATGTGGAGTCAAGGTCTTATCCATAGCTGCCAACATCTCATCAATTAAGCTTTCAATAGTTGTGCTTTCTTTGATAGAGTATGTCGCTGGGAAAAGATAACCCTCCAAACGGTAACGAGCTCCACTTTCTTTGTCGGTAAGCTTTCGAGTAGGTTTGGATATTTAGCAACTTCTTGACTGATAAAGTTGTCATCTTGAACTTTAGCCAAGAAAGCATCCGCAGTTAAAGGCTCTTTAAATTCACCTTTTAATTGACCTACAGCTTGGGCGATTTGCTCAATTGTATATCCCTCTGGAATAGTCAAATCTGCAAGTGACGGTTCTTGAGGTTCAGCTGTACCACCTTTTTGTAGTTCCTTGATGATATCCTCTGTACTCATGCTCTTTTGCAAATTGTAATATCCAGCCTTCAAATCTGAATAATTCTTATATTTTGCATAGAAAGCAAAAATCACTCCATGTTTAATCACACCAGAATGTTCAAGAGTTGATCCAATCTCTTGGACATTGGCTCCTTCTGGGATTTGAACCGTTACATATTCCTTAGAATTCACGTCCACAGGTAATAAAGATGATTGAACATACTGGTAACCGAAGTAACCACCTGCCGAAATCAAGGCAAGGAAAATCAATAGAGAAATGAAGAAGGCTTTCAAATGTGATTTTTTCTTCTTAACAGGTTTAACCGTCTCACGACGACTACGACGTGGAGTTTCAGACATCCCTTCTACAACTTTCTTTCCACTACTGGTTTTGAAGTAGGAACTTCTCTTTTTATCTCTCTCTGACCTTCTGTCTTATAAGAAACAGCTACCCTCGTTGGGATTTCATTAAATTCCTTTTCTACTTTTCTAGGAATAACAGGTTCTGGTCTTGGTACACTCTCATCTACTGGTGAAGCAGGAACTTCTTGACTTGGATGACTAGGAACTGCTGGAGCATCTTGACTTGGGTGGGTAGGCACGGTAGGAGCTTTTCTCATAATCTCCTCTACAGCTGATAGAGAATCTTCCATTAGCTCTTCTATCGACTGGTCATTTTTAGAAGAAAGTTGGGGTTTTATTGAAGCTAAATTAACTTCCTCCTGATCTTCTTCAGATTTTTTGACACGTTCTAAATCACGTAAAATCTGCTCTTTAAAGCTTAATTTTTCGTCTTCTCTTGGCTTTTCACTCAAAAGTTTATCCTCCTCGTTGACAATCCATAATATTATATCTTAAAAACGAAAGAAAAGCAACCTAGCATGCTTTTCTAGCTTATTTTTTAGCTTCCCAGACCATATCATACCAGGTTTCTCCCTGCAAAGGTTGACTGGGACAGACCTTCATTGACAAATCCATGATTTTCATAGTAGGCAATGAGATAGTCATGACAGGTTAGGTTAATACCTTCTCTTTCGTGTTCAAGAGCCAGTCCTTTCAAGGCTGTTAGTAATTTCTGACCCAGTCCTATGCCCTGCGCCTCCTTGGCAATGGAAAGACAGGTCACAGAGATATAACCACCAGGCTCATGACTATGGTCTTCTATCTCTTCTGTAAAAGACTGGTCTTGCAGATGGCGGTGTGGTCCAACTGGTCCCTCTATATAACCAATCATCTTACCCTCTTTTTCTGCAACCAGAAAAGAGGTCTGAATTTCTCGCAAATGCGCTTCAAACACTGAGCGAGGAATGGCTTCTTCAACCGAGAAATTTTCTAGTTCAATCTCAACGATACGATCCAAATCTTCTAATCTTGCTTTCCTGATTTTCATTGCGCCTCCAGATAAAAGGGATTAAACCAAATCATACTAACACCCTGGCTAGCTGCATAAAGCGAATCTGTCACTTCTACATCGATAAAACCGTTCATTTCAAAATAGGAAAGCAGATCATCAGAACTCTTCAAACGAATCCCTTTGTAATCCTGCTCAACTGCCACCTCTTTCAAAGCCGCAAGAAGAAGCGTTCCCAAGCCCTGTCTCTGATGGTCAGTATCAATGACTAAAGAACGAATTTCTAGACATTTCGGATTGTGTGGGTAAGGATCACCTAGAACATAGCCCAGAAGCTGATTTTCATCCCTAGCTAGAAGAAAGGTATCCGCAGACTTACGGATACTTTCTTCTAAAATATGGGAAGTCAGCTGCTTTTCAGCTGGAAAAGATGAGGTCTGCAGTGCCTCTATCTCAACTAAATCCGCCTTACTTGCCTGAATAATCTTAATTGGAATTTCCATGAGAACTTCCTATTGAACATTACTTGTCAGGTTAGACAAGAGACGCTCAAATGAGTATTCGTAGGTTTGGATGTCTCCTGCACCCATAAAGACATAAACAGCATTATCATGATCTAGGAGTGGCGAAACATTTTCAACAGTGATAACTTGGTGTTTTTTGTTGATTTTATTAGCTAGGTCTTCTACCTTAACATCACCATGATCTACTTCACGAGCAGATCCGTAAATTTGCGCTAGGTAAACTGCATCCGCTTGGTTCAAAGCGTGGGCAAATTCGTCCAACAAGGCAATAGTTCTTGTAAAAGTATGTGGTTGGAAGACTGCAACAATTTCCTTGCTTGGGTATTTCTGACGAGCCGCATCCAAGGTCGCAATAATTTCTGTTGGATGGTGGGCAAAGTCATCGATAATCACTGTGTCATTGACAATTTTCTCAGTGAAACGACGCTTAACACCAGCAAATGTTTTCAAGTGTTCACGCACCAAGTTCAAATCAAATCCTGCTGTGTAAAGAAGACCAATAACGGCTGTCGCATTCATGATATTGTGACGACCAAAGGTTGGAATATGGAATTGACCCAATTCTTGTCCACGGAAATGAACTGTAAAGGTTGAACCAGTTGTTGAACGGAGAAGGTCGCTAGCTACAAAGTCATTACCTTCTGCTTTAAAACCATAATAATAAATAGGAGCATCAGACGTAATCTTACGCAATTCAGCATCCTCACCGTAGATAAACAAACCTTTAGTAATTTGTTTAGCATAGTCGTTAAAGGCATTGAAAACATCCTCGAGACTTGTGAAATAGTCTGGATGGTCAAAGTCAATATTGGTAATAATAGAGTATTCTGGATGGTAAGGCATAAAGTGACGCTCATATTCGTCAGATTCAAAGACAAAATATTTGGCATTGGCTGAACCACGACCTGTCCCATCTCCGATTAAGAAGCTAGTATCTGTGATGTGAGACAAGACATGAGACAACATACCTGTCGTTGAAGTTTTTCCATGCGCTCCAGCTACTCCCATGCTAACAAAGTCGCGCATAAAGCTACCTAGGAACTCATGGTAACGTTTGTAGCTGATGCCATTTTGGTCCGCATAAGCAATTTCGACGTTGTTATCTGGACGAAAGGCATTCCCAGCGATAATTTCCATATCACCGTCTAGATTCTTTTCATCAAAAGGCAGAATGGTAATTCCTGCCTGCTCTAGACCACGTTGAGTAAAGTAGTACTTTTCAACATCTGATCCCTGTACCTTATGTCCCATTTGGTGCAACATCAAGGCCAAGGCACTCATCCCTGATCCCTTAATTCCGATAAAAATGATATGTCTTTGGCATGTTTTCTCCCCTATTCTGTAATTCTAGTCAGATTCAACTCTTGGGCAACCCTGACGTTCTTGTTCTGTTTGTTTACTTTTTTTTATTGTAGATTTGGCTCTTCTTTAGAAAAATCATAGTTGTTTTTCTTTGGAGCAGGTGCTGACACTTCTTCATTCTTGGTAGGGATAGAATGAACTTCTTCCGCCAAGATGTACTGAGACTGGGTCAATTTTTGGCTATATTTGACAAATTCACCAGGATTTTCCTTTTGGAAAGGAGCGGTAGGTTGATTACCCTGTCTAACTAGACTTGGCTGAGAATGGCGTCTTGTAGGAGTGATATCCTTAGTCAGATAACTTGCCGAGCGTTTCTTTTTCAAATCTGCACGCGCTTCTTCACGCGCTACCTCCGCATAGCTCTTTCCTTCTTTTTTTACCCCTAAAGGAGCCTTTTTAGGTTTCTCTACTTGCTTTTCAATCGGTTTGACTGGTGTTTCTTCAGCAATAGGAGCCCATTCTAAATAATTTTTATCTCGATACTCACCCTTGATATTACTGATCAGATCAGACTCATCATAGAGATTCATGACTGGCATTTCAGTCAACATGACCTCGTCATCTGACACCAATGGAAATCGTTCTTGTTTCATTTTCTATTTCCTTTCAACACTTCATTATAGCGTATTGTCTTGATTTTTCAAGTGCTGACTTCAGAAATTCCCAAAATTTCTCTAATTTCTGCTAGGGTCAGACTGCCACGTGACTCTGTTCCGTCCAATACTTGTGACACCAGATGTTTCTTTTGTTCTTGGAGTTCCTGAATTTTTTCTTCAATGGTTCCCTTGGTTACCAAGCGATAGACCTCAACCATTTCTTCCTGACCCATCCGATGGGCACGGCTAATGGCTTGCGCTTCCACCGCAGGATTCCACCAAAGGTCAACCAAAATCACTGTATCAGCACCTGTCAGGTTCAGACCAACCCCACCAGCCTTGAGGGAAATCAGAAAGGCATCTCTTTCCCCTTGATTAAAGGCCTTGGTCATGTCTTGTCTTTCCTTGGCTGGGGTCGAACCTGTAATTTTAAAGGAAGTCAAGCCCAAGTCTGGCAATTCTTGTTCAATTTTCTCCAACATTCCCTTGAACTGTGAGAAAATCAAGACACGGTGTCCGCCGTCTGCCACCTGTAGCAGCAGGTCTCGAAGACTATCCAGTTTGCCACTGGCACCCTGATAATCCTCCATAAAGAGGGCCGGAGTGTCACAGATTTGACGCAAGCGCATCAGACCAGACAAGATTTCCACCCGACTTCGCTGAAATTCCTGATCTGACACTTGAGCCAGACGGTCTCGCATCTGTTGTAACTGAGCTAGGTAGATAGCCTTCTGCTGGTCTTCCAGTTCATTTTTATAAACCACTTCAATCAAATCTGGCAATTCAGTTAGAACTTCTTCTTTCTTACGTCGCATCACGAAAGGCTTGATAAACTGAGCCACTCGCTCTGCTGACAATTTCATAAATTCTTTCTTGCTTGGCAAAAGTCCGGGCATGACGATTTGGAAAATAGACCACAACTCACCCAGATGATTTTCAATAGGAGTTCCTGACAAGGCAAAAACTGACGGCACCACAAATTGTCTCAAGGTTTGGGCAATCTTGGTCTGGGCGTTTTTCATGACCTGAGCCTCATCTAAGAAAAGGAAGTCAAAGGCTATCCCCTGATAAAGATCACTGTCCTGACGGAAGGTAGCATAACTCGTCACATAGATTTGATGGCTCTCAGCAAGAATCTCTTCACGACTAGCTTTCAAACCATGAACAACAGCCACATCCAACTGTGGGGCAAATTTTTGAAACTCATCTGCCCAGTTGTAGATTAAACCTGACGGAGCTAAAATCAACACCCGACTTTCTTTTGTCACTTGACTGGTCAAAAAAGCAATGGTCTGCAGGGTTTTACCAAGTCCCATATCATCAGCCAAAATCCCACCAAAACCATAATGATGGAGCATTTGCAACCAGCCGATTCCCTTTTCCTGATAATCTCGCAAGTCAGCCTGAACCTGAGTTGCTTGTCTAGGGAAGTCCTCTGGATGCGTCAAATCATGAGCCAGATTCTGGAATTCTTGTGAAAAAGAAACACGGTCTCGCCCTTCAAAGAGATGAGCTAAACTGTAGGCCAAGGATTTCCGAGCCTGCAAGGCCCCATCTTTTAATTCAAACTGCCCCAGTTCCTGTAGATTTTGGCGAATTTTCTTGGTTTCTTCATCGAAAAAGTAGACTTGATTAGACGCACCAATGTAAAAATCTTGATTGGCAACCAAGGCCTGCATGGCTTGGTCAATTTCCTCTTGGGCGATATCTTGAAAATCAAACTGGATTTCCAAGAGACCTCCCTTGGAGGCAATCTGCACTTGAGGACTCGCCAGACTATAAAGTTCTTCGAGCTTATCTGATAGGTCAACATCCCCGAGTTTTTCAAAGATTGGAATGATTTCGTGGAAGAAATGATAAACAGACTCTGCTTTTAGGGCCTGACGCCAAGATTGAAAGTCTGCTTCAAAGCCAGCTGCCAAACAGACTTGGAAAACTCTTTCTTCTAAGTCAGCGTCACTCGAAAATGGTAATTCTTCTAGCTCTTGTCGGCTTGATACCTGCTTATCCCCATAATCAAACTGAATTTCTAAACGAATCCGATTATTTTCTTCCCTGTCAAAGTAAAAAGAGGGCGCAAAGGATTTGATTTGTAAGCGTTCTGGAGCTGAAACTGTCCCCATCTGACTAAAAAGAGTTAAACAAGAAGCCAACTTATCTCTGTCACTGCTATCAAATTGCAGGTATTTCTTTCCATCGTGAGCCAAAGGCAACGCTTTGATTTCTTTGAGAAGACGCATTTGCTGGTCTGTTAGAAAATAAACCTGTCCTTTATGGAAAAGTACAGCTCCCTGATAAAAGGAATTGACCCTGGGGCTCTCGCTGATTTCCATTTCAAAATAGTCCGAGTATTCTGTTACTGTAAAGGTAAAGAGATTGGCATCAGCATGCATATCCTGAAAAAGCAGAGTCTGATAACTATCCACTTGGTGGTCAAATTGAAAATGAGGCAAGGTCATCAGTAAATTCACACCCTGCTCAAAAAAGGTCAGAGGGAAAAAGAGATGCCGACCTTGGTTTTGGAAAAAGAGGTCTGGAGCCAGTCCTTCTTGCGTTAACCCCCGCAAGAAAGTAAGAAGTTCTTGGCTGGCTTCATCAAAGTATTCCCAAGATAAGAACTCCTCATAGGTCTTGCCAATCATATAAGACTTTCTCTGCTCGACAACTTTTAAAAAGAGTGGAATATCCCGAATGACATAGTATTTTTGACTATTAATTTGCCCGATTCTCAGGGTCCACAAGATACGATTACTTCCTGCTTCCACCTGACCCACAGCCGATAATTCATAGGCGAGTTCTATTTTTGGAGACAAGATTCGGTCCAAAAATTTGCCACCCAAGGTCACCTTGGTTTCAACGGCCTCTTTTTCCTCATGACCTTCTTCCAGACTTTGCAAGATTCCCTGACCACGCTCATCATTTTTCAGAAAATGCTCCAGAGCTGCCAAATGCACACAATAGCCCCTCTTGTGGAAAAAATCGCAGGCACAAAAAACCAAATCATCCTCTAAACTATAGCGTAATTCTTCTTCTGCAACACGAGCATAGAGCCGATTGTTCTTTTCCTTGATGATGTCAACCTTACCAGTTTTATAAAGGGCAACGCCTTCGATACGGACTTTCCCCGGAATCAATTTAGCCATATTCTTACCTGTACCTTATCCTTTTATTATACCATATTTTCACCTATGAAAATAGCCTTCTAGGAAAACTTTTCTCCTAGAAGGCTGGATTTTTAAAGTTTGGAAAAAGTGGTAACGATACGCTGACAAACTTCTTGCAACAGAGAGTTAGGCATGGCTACATTAAGGCGGGCATGGAGACTTCCTTCCTCTCCAAAATCCAAACCACGGTTGAGGACAACCTTGGCTTCATTTCTCAACAGCTCTTGCAATCTTTCATCAGTCAGATCATAAGCTGAAAAATCAAGCCAAATCAAGTAGGTCCCTTGCGGTTTCATGACCTTGATGTTGGTTTCTTTTCCAAATAAATCCACCACATAATTAATGTGGTCTTCAAAGACTTGTTTGAGTTCCTCTAGCCAATCCTTCCCATATCGATAGGCAGCTTCTGTCGCCAAATAACCCAAACCTGAAATTTCATGCTGATTATTAGCCAACTGGCGTTTCTGGTATGCCACTCGCAACTTAGGATTTTCAATGACTGCATAGGAATTTTTTGTCCCAGCAATATTAAAGGTTTTTAGTGGCACTACTCAAGACAATCGCAAATTCTTTAAAGTCAGGATTAATGGTATTGAAAGACTGGTGTTTGTGACCAAAGAGGGCCAAATCTTGGTGAATCTCGTCCGAAACCAAGAAAATACCGTGTTTTTGGCAGAGTAAACCAATCTTCTCCAAGACTTCTTTTTCCCAAACACGCCCACCAGGATTATGAGGGTTACAAAGAATATAAAGTTTGACATCCTCTTCCACCAAATCCTTCTCAAGTTGGTCAAAGTCAATTTCAAACAGACCATCCTTTTCCACCAAAGAATTGGTAATCAATCTGCGATTGTTCAACTTGACACTACGAGCAAAAGGTGGATAGACAGGCGTGTTAATCAAAACAGCCTCGCCTTCTTTCGTAAAGGCTTGAATAGCTGTTGAGATGGCCGGTACCACACCCTCGATAAAGACAAGAGCCTCTTTGTCAAAGTGATAACCATGTTGTGTAGCTTCCCACTTTTGAACTTCCTTAATTAACTCTTCACTAGCATAAGTATAGCCATAGACCAGTTGATCAGCGTAAGTTTGCACGGCTTGGCGGATTTCAGGCAAGACCACAAAGTCCATATCCGCTATCCAAGCTGGTAGAACTTCGCTATCCGTTTCCGCCTCTTTCCATTTATAGGTATGGTGTCCCAAACGATTGGGCAGGCTTGTAAAATCATATTTTCCCATCTTTGGCTTATCCTTCCAAGGCTTGGCGCAAATCTGCAATCAAATCTCTAGCATCCTCAATCCCAATTGACAAGCGCAAAAGGTCATCTGTCAAACCATAAGAATGGCGCACTTCTGCTGGAATATCAGCGTGAGTTTGCGTCGTTGGATAAGTAATGAGACTTTCTACCCCACCTAGACTTTCCGCAAAAGAGAAGACCTTAAGACTGTTCAAGATATGTGGAATGCGTGTTTCATCGGCTACTTTAAAGGAGATCATGCCCCCACGACCAGTGTAGAGAACTTCCTTAACTGCTGGAGAATCCTTCAAAAAGGCAACCACTTCTTGGGCGTTAGCTGTTGAGCGCTCCATACGAAGAGACAAGGTCTTGAGACCACGAATCAATTGATAACTGTCAAATGGTGACAAGACTGCCCCTGTCGTATTGAGATTGTAGAAAAGCTTCTCGTATAGTTCTAAACTATTGGTCACAACCACTCCAGCCAAGACATCATTGTGGCCTGCTAGATACTTGGTTGCTGAATGGAGAACGATATCTGCTCCATCTTCAATCGGACGTTGGTAGATAGGGCTGTAGAAGGTATTGTCCACCACCACCTTGGCACCCTTAGCATGAGCCAATTTTGCTAGTTTTTCAATATCAAATTCCAACATCAAGGGATTGGTTGGTGTTTCGATATAGAGAACATCCACGTCCTTTTCTAACTCGGCAATCAACTCTTCTTCTGTATTGGCATAGGTAAAATGGAAACGGCCTTCCTGCTCCACTTGATTAAACCAGCGGAAAGAGCCACCGTAAAGGTCACGAACAGCCAAAACCTTACTTCCTACTGGAAAGACGCTAAAGGCTAGTACAATAGCTGACATACCTGAGCTAGTAGCTAGAGCATAGTCTGCTGACTCAATAGCTGCCAAGACTTCTTCCGCCTTACTGCGAGTTGGGTTTTTGGTGCGCGTATAGTCAAAGCCAGTAGATCGACCAAACTCTGGATGCTGATAGGTCGTTGAAAAAAATGAAGCGGTGTCACCAATGCACCTGTCGCTTCATCTGACTTAATACCCGCCTGGGCCAAAATTGTGTTAATGTGTAATTCCTTGCTCATACAATTCCTCCAAATCTATAGTAACTATTGTACCACTTATTTTCATCAACTCATTTTCTTCTTTTCAAGAGCTAGTTATAGTTTCAAGCTATACACTTATAGAATAAAGTTAAAAAAGAATCCAGAAAACACTCCAGATTCTTTTGTAACAATAATTTCTAGGGTTTTATTTAGACTGAAAGAAATCCTGTTGGGCTAAATAGTCATAATGCTCTTTGTTAAATTGATACTGGCCCACATGCTGACTAACCTGACCGACATCCACGGAAAAAATATAGGCTTCATTTTGATAGTTCCAGTTCAGCCTAACTGTATTCAAGACTGTCTTATAAGTAAAATCTTGAACTTGATTCCAAGGCATCTCTACGACGTGATTAGAACGATTTTCAGTTATATCACTGATGTCCACCAAGTAGATCCCCTTGGGTGTGAATGCCAGAATCTTAGGTTTCACACTCGACTGAACATAGTAGGCTCCTCCTACAATGAAGAAATCAATAAAGGATTTCAACCATGTCTTTTTCTTGAAACCCATCAGAAAATTCTTTTGCCCTTCAATGTGGCAAGTTGAAAGAAATGATGCAATCTGTTTTTCTGTTGCAAACTCCATAATAGTGCCCATGATGTTACCTCCATAACGATTAGTAAATAGGCAGATAAGTATACTTCACCTAAAAGAAGAACTTATCATTTGTTGCATTTTATCTTACTTTTCCAGTAGACAGCATCCCTCCTATAACATTACCCTAGCATATGCATACTTCAATTAACACTGGAAGAGGCTTTCGAAAGCAGCTTTTCACCCTTTCACTATATTCATTATATCATAATTCTAATAAACATAATAAAAAAATGTAAGATTTTTTCTTCCAAATTTGTCGTCATTCTATTAAAAAACGACAGCTTCTTTCGAAACCATCGTTTTTTCTTGAAAAATCCTTATTTGACGTGTTTTGCCAATTCTTCTTGGGCTTTTTTGTTGGATTCTTCTTTTTCTTTCAGCCATTTTTCTTTGGCTTTTTCATATTCATCTTTTGTGACTGTCTTATCTTGTACTTTGAGGTACTTGTATGATTCGACACCCTTATTTCCAGCTTGTGAGAATGGCGATGAGAATGGAACTGTTTTTCTCAATGTCGGTGTTCCACCCAGTGAAACATTAGGAATTGCTAGAGAGCTATCTACCAACCAAGCTTGGATCTCAGCATATTTTTCATAACGTTTAGCTGGATCTTGTTCCTTATTGGCTTCTTCCAACATTTGAGTGTAGACATCCAGTCCAACCGCCTTAGCCTTATCATTAGCTTCACCTGGCTCTATACCCAGATTTTGCAACACTCCACCGCTCTTCACATTGAAAATATCAAGATAAGTTGATGGATCTTGATAGTCAGGTCCCCAACCACCATTGTATAGATCGTAATCTTTCTGAGCAGCAGTCTGAGCCAGATAACTTGTACTATCATAGTCTTCAGTAGAAAGTTGTTGAACATCGATTACAATATTCTCTGCACCTAAGACAGCTTCAATGGATTGCTTCATAGAATTAACTTCTTGAATGCGTTTTTTAATAGCTAGGTCAACTGTCATGTCCAAGTGGATAGGGAATTGGACTCCTTTTGCTTGGAGTTCTTTCTTAGCTTCTGCAAATTTAGCCTTGGCTTTATCAGCATTGTAGTATGGATCTTGGGCATCCGCAAAGTTGATTCCTTGCCATTCCTTCCCATAGTTAACCATCTTAGAGGCAACTACTTCACCAAAGTCTTTGCCATTGATACTTACGAAGTTTGGAGGAACGACGAGGTTACGCAAAATCTTAGTTGCCCCCTCTTCTCCTTGAGATTGGAGCTCCCATAAGCTGTACGGTCATAGGCAAAATTAATGGCTTGACGGAAGTTTTTTTGTTAAGAACCGCTTCTTGAGTCGATTTCTTCTCAGCATCACTTGTTTTTTTGAAGTAAATTTATAAGATTTTTCTATCCAAGTTGAAGTTCAAGAAATAAGATGTAGGCTCTTGCAAGCTGTAAATAATATTGTCCTTATTCTTTTCTTTAATCCCTTCAAAAACTTGAACTATTTGGATAGAGACGAGCATAGCTATAAGCCCCCTCAACAAAGTTACGAGCTAGTGCATCTTGGTCACTACCATCATAATAAGCCAATTTCACATCATCTACAAAGACATTTTTTTAGCATCCCAGTAGTTCGGATTTTTTTCTTGAATTCAATAACAGATTTTTGAAACAAAGGATTTCATCAAGAACGGTCCATTGTACAATATGCTAGATGGGTCTACCTTCCCAAAAATCATCCCCTTTTGATTTCAAGAAATCAGCGTTAACAGGGAAGAGAATCGTTGAGGTTGTTTTTTTGAGTTCCAATAAGATTCTGGTCGTGTCAAGGTATATTGAACAGTTTGGTCATCAAGAGCCTTAACTCCGACAGTTGAAAAAGTCGCTTGTTTTACCGTTAATGTAATCATCCAAACCTGCTACAGATTCTTGCACTAAGTACAAGGCTTCTGATTTTTTTATCAGCTGCATATTTCAAACCAGTGACAAAATCTTGGGCAGTAACAGGAGCATATTCATCTCCATCTGCAGTATACCATTTAGCATCTTTACGCAGTTTGTAGGTATAGGTCAAACCGTCCTTAGAAACACTCCAATCCTCAGCCAAGGATGGGACATAGTTCCCATATTGGTCATTTTCCATGAGACCATCTACCAGGTTGGTCACAATATCATTGGTTGTTGCACGGTTTTCTGCTAGATAGTTCAAACTAGACGGATCACTAGTATAAACATAGTTATATGTTTTTGACGCTGTGCTAGAATTTCCACACGCGCTTAATAAAATACCTGCACTTAACACGACACCTGCAAGTGCTGCATACTTGGCTTTAGACTTTTTCATCTCCAGAACCTCCTGATTTAAATATTTGTCTTATTATACAACTCGGGTTTTAATTAGTCAATAGATTTTTTAAAAAAATTAATCATTCCATCTACAAACTATAGAAATTATTCTACAAAATAATAAAAAAGAGAATAATTCAAGTATTTCATGATAGAAATGTTCAAATTATCCCTTTTATTTATAAAAAATTATTGAGAAATTCTTAATTTTGCTCGTAGGCGATTAGCTTGGGCTTGTCCAATCACCTTGTCCAATAGACGGGTACGAAGACTCATGACTCCGTAAACTCCTCCACCCATGGCACCGACAAGGGCTACATAAAGGAAGCTCCACAAACGCCCACTTGGTTGGAATACAAATCCCAGTATCCACTGTATGGCACCTACACTGATGAACATAACAAGTGTTAACAAACTGATTAAAATGGTTCGCTTCAAAATCACCTTGCGCTTGACACCAGTTACCTTGCAAATGTCCCGATACATCAAAACATTAGGAATGATGAGACCGATGGTTGTTGAAATCAAAGGCCCATAACTGTGGAAGAGAGCGATGGTTGGAAGTTGCAAGACTAGCTTTGCAATAGAACCATAGATAAAATAGAGAACTGCCTTGCGGTTGCGGAACATGGCTTGAAGCATTGGAGACAAGACCATGTACAAGCCTAAAATAGTAGACTGCAAAACTGCGAAGACAAACAAGCCCATGGCCAAACTATCTGGTTTGCCATAAAAGACTGTATAAAGAGGTTCTCCTACCATAACCACTCCAACCGTTGCTGGTAGCAGGAATAAGAAAAGCATGGTAATACTGTCCTGAACTAGACGTGAAGCCGACTTCAAGTCCCCCTTGACATAGTTTTCAGTCAAAAGCGGCAAGCCGACGCTCCCAATTGAAACTCCAACAGAAATCAAAATCATAGTGATTTTATTAGGATTGGCTGAGAAATAAGAAAACATGACAACCAAGTCTTCATTACTATAATTGGTAAACCAGCTCATACTATTGATAAAGGTCATCTGGTCCAAAATCTGGAAAAGCTGGATAGCAGACCCTGTCAGGATAAAAGGAATGGCTTCCTTAATGGTATCGACCAAAAGACGTCTACTATTAATCTTATCTCCTGTTTCAAGGACTCTTTTGAGTAAACCTTCTTGAGCAAGGAAATAAATCAAAACTGCAAAACTGGCTAGCATACCGACAAAAGCAGCAAAGGTGGATTGGGTAACGGCTGCTAGATAATCTCCTGAACCCATTTTCATAATCATAAAGGTTGCTAAGAGCATCCAGATAACACGAATGACCTGCTCAGCGATTTGGCTCATGGCATAAGGTTTCAGGTTATTCATTCCTTGGAAGAAGCCTCGAATGACACTCATAGATGGGAAAATCAAGACCGCCCAAGCCAAGCTCTGCATGATTGGGATTAAGTCTTTGCCCACACCAGATAAGTCCGCTAACCAAGGAGAAAAGACATATAAGACTAAAGCAAAAACCAGACCTAGTCCTGTCATAAAGCCTAAAAAGCTCCGAATCAAGGCAAAGCTATGCTCCTCTTCTCGCATGGTATTGTACTTGGCCACTTGCTTAGCCACTGCAACTGGAATCCCTGCTGTTGAAACCAGCAAGAACCAGGCATAGATATTGTAGCCCATGGTAAAAAGACCATTGGCCGTAGCTGCATAAGACCCCATCCAGATGTACCACGGGATAATATAAATAGCCCCGAGTAGGCGACTGATAAAATTACTAGCCGTTAGCCAAGCAGTCCCCCGTAACATCTGGGCCTGCTGGTGATTGTTTTCGTGCGACATAGATTCCTCATTTGATTTTAATAACTAGGAAAAATTCCTCATCTTCCATTATAAACTTTTCCTTGTCACTTGTAAAATTCAGACTTGAAGTTTATAATATAAAGTATGATAAAGATTGAAACTGTATTAGATATTTTAAAGAAAGATGGTCTCTTCCGTGAGATTATTGACCAAGGTCATTACCACTATAACTACAGCACAGTTGTTTTTGATAGCATTAGTTACGACAGCCGAAAAGTAAAAGAAGACACTCTTTTTTTTGCAAAAGGTGCTGCCTTTAAAAAAGAATACCTTCTTTCTGCTATAACGCAAGGCTTAGCTTGGTATGTGGCTGAAAAGGACTACGAAGTCGGCATCCCTGTCATCATTGTGAACGATATAAAGAAAGCCATGAGTTTGATTGCCATGGAGTTCTATGGTAATCCACAAGAGAAACTCAAAATTCTCGCCTTCACAGGAACTAAGGGTAAGACAACAGCAGCTTACTTTGCTTACAACATCCTATCTCAACGCTACCCAACCGCCCTCTTGTCAACCATGAATACAACTCTAGATGGCAAGACTTTCTTTAAATCTTCATTCTCAACACCTGAAAATATCGACCTCTTTGACATGATGGCTCAAGCTGTTAATAATGGAAGAACCCATCTCGTAATGGAAGTCTCTAGTCAAGCCTATCTAGTCCATCGAGTCTATGGCCTGACCTTTGATGTAGGAGTCTTCCTTAACATCACTCCAGATCATATCGGCCCGATTGAACACCCTAGCTTTGAAGACTACTTCTACCATAAGCGTCTCTTGATGGAAAATAGCCGAGCAGTCATCATTAACAGTGACATGGATCACTTTTCTGTCTTGAAAGAACAAGTGGCAGATCAAGAACATGATTTCTATGGTAGTCAGTCGAACAACCAAATCGAGAATTCCAAAGCCTTTAGCTTTTCAGCTACGGGTAAACTCGCTGGAGATTATGATATCCAACTCATTGGTCACTTCAACCAAGAAAATGCAGTTGCTGCTGGGCTTGCTTGTCTCCGTCTCGGAGCTAGTCTTGAGGACATCAAAAAAGGAATCGCTGCAACCCGTGTTCCTGGTCGTATGGAAGTCCTCACTCAGAAAAATGGAGCTAAGGTCTTCATCGACTACGCCCACAATGGTGATAGTCTGAAAAAACTCATCAATGTGGTTGAAACTCATCAAACTGGAAAAATTGCTCTGGTTCTGGGTTCGACAGGAAATAAAGGAGAAAGCCGTCGTAAGGACTTTGGCCTCCTCCTCAATCAACACCCTGAGATTCAAGTCTTTCTGACTGCTGATGACCCCAACTATGAAGACCCAATGGCCATTGCGGATGAAATTAGTAGCTACATCAATCATCCTGTTGAAAAGATTGCGGATCGCCAAGAAGCCATCAAGGCGGCAATGGCTATCACAAATCACGAATTAGACGCTGTGATTATTGCAGGTAGGGAGCTGATTGCTACCAAATCGTTCAAGGCAAGAAAGAAGCCTATCCAGGAGATGCAGCCGTCGCAGAAAATTATTTATAAGATAGAAAAATCAAGGGAAATGAAACCCTTGATTTTTTCTATCTTTATTTAAAAGCGTTTTTCAAACCTTCAACGGCACCTTCTACAGCACCTTTAGCATCTTCAACTACTTCTTTTGCCTTAGCAACTGTCTTTTCTACAGCTCCTTCTGCTTCAGTCTTGCTATCCCCAGTAACTTTACCAAATCCTTCTTTGATAGCGCCTGTTGCTTGTTCCAATTTGTTTTCAAGTGACATATAATTGTCTCCTTTTGCTTTATTCCGATAAGTGTTATCGTTGCTTTAAGTATATACTTATTATGTCATCAAGTCAAACAAACTGCTCAGAGCAGAATTCTATGCTAGATAAAAACTTAGACTTTCCTTGTCAAAATCGACGACTAACTCATACTTTCCATCTTCCTTTTGCACAATATAGCCTAAGATAACTAAACTATCCACAAAGATATCACGGCGTTTCTGCATCAGTTGGTCTTTTTTGAGAAATTTTAGCAAAAAAGTCGTCATATATTTGAGAGCATACTCAGGATTAACATCTCCCAAAATGTCATAGAGTTCCTGCTGTTTTTCTGTCAAAGGATACTGATGTTTGACCTTGTAGAAATAATTGGACAGGGTCATTTTTGATCTCGCAAAGTCCGTCTTTTCAACTAAAATAGCTGCATTGGTTTGATTTCGTAATTCCGTCTCAAAACTCTGCTCTAACAAGGCTTGATAGACTGGACTAGCTTCGCTGACAAAAATCTCTTGATCCAGTTCGAGACTATCAAGTGACTCCAGCACAGAAAGATTGAGGTAATAGCGCTTATTTTCCCGACGAATCAAACCTGCCTTTATATACTCTTCCATGAGTTTATCAACTGCTACATCTGGAAACTTGGCCTTAATTTCCCGTAAAATCACATCCTCATGCTGGTCCAGATAGCGGATTAATTCTCTAAAAAATGGCTGTCTCGTCAAACGAGATGGATTAAAAATCTGAATCATGAAGATTCCTTTCTTTACATTCTAACAGAGGCGATGCTGCCAACTGACTAGGATTGGTCCCAGCTTGGTTCAGAGGAACAGGAAGACCTATTTCTCTGTAATATTCCCTCCAAAAATCACTAATGACCTGCTCCCCATCTCCAAATTTCATAGGAATCGCTTCAAAAATGGGGAGGATTTCTACCATATACTGAGAACAATAAAAACCAATTCCATCTGGATAGAAAGAAGCATTGTAGGGTGCTCCCAGATGTTTGCAAGCTTTTTCCTTCACAGACTGGATATCTAATTCTGGATAGACATAAATGTCGTACAAATGATTAGACTCAAAGAAGTCTGCCGGTTCTTGACAAACCACACCAGCATGTTCACTAGCATGGTAAATCATCCCATCCAAATAAATGGCAACATGATTATAGTTACCTGTGGAAGTCTGAATTGCCTGTCCCATGTCCGACCCATCTCTCACAAAAATCAAATCGCCGTTTTCTAACATGCTTCACTCCTAGAAAAAAAGGAGCCGAAACTCCTTTCGATATAAGGCAAACTAGCCTTTCCTAATTTGAATTAACACTCAAAATCTTAAGAATTAAAGCTTTCAGTCAATTGAGGTACCACTTGTTTCTTACGTGAAACAGCACCAGCAAGGAAAGCATGGTTGTCTGCAAGTTTGAAGTTGAAGGCTGCTTCAACCTTGTCCATGTTAGCACCAAGTGCTAGGATTTCTGAGTTTGAGTTGACGATATCTGTAATCATCAAGACAAAGTCAGAGTAGCCGTTTGCTGCGTTAGCAGCTTGCATTGCAGCTTCAATTTCTGCTTGACGTTCTAAAACTTCAGCGATGTCAACTGTGTTTACTTGGGCAACACGGACATTATTTCCGTTCAATTCAAAAGTTTTAGCATCGATGTCAATCAATTCGTCAGCAGATTTGCTAGCCAAGTTTGTACCAGCTTTCAACATAGCCAAACCATATTCTTCCAAGTTGACACCAGCCAATTCAGCCAATTCAGGAGCAATGACTGTATCTGTTGGGTGTGTTGTTGGTGATTTCAAAAGAAGGGTATCTGAAATCAAACCTGAAAGCATCAAACCAGCAATCTCTTTAGGTACAGCCACACCATGTTCTTTGAACATACGGTAAACGATTGAAGACGCTGAACCAACTGGCTCCAAACGCATGTATAGTGGGCTTGCAGTTTCAAAGTTAGCCACACGGTGGTGGTCTACAACACCATAAACTTCTACTTCAGCGATATCTGATACAGATTGTTGGAATTCATTGTGGTCAGTCAAGATAACTTGCTCTGCACCTTCTGCTTTAGCAGAAGTGATAACACGCGGTGCCTCCACACCAAAATAGTTCAAGACAAAGGCTGTTTCTTCATTTGGAGTTCCAAGAGCAACAGCTTCCGTATCCAAACCATAAGCTTCTTTTGCAAGGTAGGCAAAAGCTACAGATGACCCGATGGCATCTGAGTCTGGATTTTGGTGACCAAATACTAGAATCTTAGACATGATAATACCTCATTTTGTTTATTCTCTTTATTGTAGCATTTTTTTCGCTTTTTGACAAAAGTAAGAGGAGTCAAAGAACTCCCCACTACTCTTCAAAATAACTGAGTAAATTTCTATCTTGATTTTCAGATAAAAATTGCTCCTTCTGTGGTCTCTTCTTACGCTTGAGAAGTGCTTCTGCTGACATGGCTTCTTCCTTACTGGCAAAACCTTGAGCATAGATAAGTTTGACTGGCAAGCGGGCTCGTGTGTATTTAGCTCCCTTCCCACTATTGTGGACAGCAAGGCGTTTTCTCACATCAGTCGTATAGCCCGTATAATAGGATCCATCACGACATTCCAGCACGTACATATAAGCCTTATGATCCATAATAAATCTCTTCGAGTTCCGGAGTATAAGAGCCATCATCATTGTGGACAATGAGAGGTGGCAAGACCTTAAAGCCACTTGTCGAGCCATCCTTGATAGCCTCAATCAAGAGCATATTGGCTTCCTTTTCCTTTTTTGGATAGACAAATTGCAGGCGCTTAGGAGCTAGATTATGCCGTTGTAACGTATCCAATATATCTAAAAGTCGATCAGGACGATGAACCATGGCCAAGCGTCCATTGGATTTGAGAATACTCTGGGCACTACGACAGATTTCCTGCAAATTGGTCGTGATTTCATGGCGCGCCAAGAGATAATGCTCGCTCTCATTTAAGTTGGAATGAGGATCCACCTTGAAATAGGGTGGATTACACAAAATCATATCTACCTTACTTCCCTGAATGTAAGCAGGCATATTTTTCAAATCATCACAGATGACCTGCATCTGCTCTTCCAAACCATTCAAACGGACAGAGCGCTCGGCCATATCCGCCAAACGCTCCTGAATCTCAACAGCCAATATCTGTGCCTGAGTACGAGTACTGGCAAAAAGCCCCACTGCTCCATTCCCAGCACAGAAATCCACAATCAAGCCCTTCTTAGGAAAACGTGGAAAACGTGACAAGAGAACACTATCCACCGAATAGCTAAAAACCTCTCTATTTTGAATGATTTTGATATCTGTCGAAAAGAGCTGGTTAATACGCTCTCCTGATTTTAATAATTGTTCTTCTTCCATGGTTCTATTATAGCAAATTTATATTAACATTACAAAAGATAGAAATTTCTAACTAGTGCTTCTGATTCTTCAAATGTTGAAGGGCTTCCTTGGTCCAAATTGGCATCATTCGTTTGAGAGGGGCAAAGCCGTAGTTAAAACGGTCGCTTGAAAAACGTCTCCGTCTAGGAAACTGGTGCTTCTCTTCCTCCAAAGTGCGGATAGAAAGACTAGCTTTCCCTGTAAATTCATCTAAATCCACTACCTGAACCTGAACCTCTTCATCGACTTTCAAGGCTTCATGGATATTTTCAATAAAGCCTGTCCGAATCTCTGAAATGTGAATCAGCCCCGTATCACCCGTCTCTAGCTCAACAAAGGCACCGTAGGGCTGAATCCCTGTAATACGCCCCTTTAGCTTATCACCGATTTTCATCTTAGTCCTCGATTTCAATTGTTTCAATCACAACATCTTCAACTGGCTTGTCCATGGCCCCTGTCTCAACAGCAGCAATAGCATCCAAGACAGCGTAAGAAGCTTCATCAGCTAGCTGACCAAAAACCGTGTGACGACGGTCTAGGTGAGGTGTCCCACCTTGGTTGGCATAAATTTCCGCAATCGGTTCTGGCCAACCACCACGAGCAATTTCTTTCTTAGAATAAGGCAAATGTTGATTTTGGACTATAAAGAACTGCTGCCGTTGGTATTTGGACCAGCATTAGCCATGGAAAGGGCACCACGGATATTGTAAAGTTCTTCTGAAAATTCATCCTCAAATGATTCTCCGTAGATTGACTCGCCACCCATACCAGTTCCAGTTGGGTCTCCACCTTGAATCATAAAGTCCTTGATAATACGATGGAAAATGACACCATCATAGTAACCATCTTTTGAAAGAGCTACAAAGTTAGCCACTGTTTTAGGAGCATGTTCAGGGAAAAGCTTGATACGCAAGTCTCCGTGATTGGTCTTAATAGTCGCGATAGGACCTTCTACTGTTTCAATGTCTACTTGTGGGAAATGCAATTCTTTTTCTACCATACCAAATCCTTCTAAGGCATCAAAAATGCCATCTTCTTCTAATGTTTTTGTAATATAATCTGCTTTTTCTTTGATGTTATCATGAGAAATTCCCATTGCAACGCTGATTCCAGCATAATCAAAGAGTTCCAAATCGTTGAGGCCATCTCCAAAAACCATGACGTTCTCTGGTTTCAAGCCAAGGTGTTCCACAACCTTTTCCACACCAGTCGCTTTGGAACCTGAAATCGGCACAATATCAGACGAATGCTCATCCCAACGAACCATGCGAAGTTTGTCTGAGAGACTGTCAGGCAAGTGCAAGTCATCTCCTTTATCTTCAAAAGTCCACATCTGATAGATATCTTCTTTTTCATGGAAATCTGGATCTACATCCAAGTTGGGATAAATTGGATTGATAGCTTCACTAATTATATCGGTGCGAGTCGACAATTTGGCATCATGACTCCCAACCAAGCCATACTCAATTCCCTCTTGCTTGGCCCAAGAGATATACTCCTCAACATCTGACTTCTCAATCTGATGTTGATAAATAACCTGACCTTTTTTATCTTCAATATAGGCACCATTTAAGGTTACAAAAAAATCAGGCTTGAGTTCACGAATCTCTGGCACGACACCAAAAATCCCTCGTCCAGAAGCAATACCTGTCAAAATTCCTTTTTCACGTAATTGCTTAAAAATAGTTGGGATTGAAGCTGGAATAAAACCTGTCTTGGAATTTCGCAATGTATCATCAATATCAAAAAAGACAATCTTAATCTTCTTTGCCTTGTATCTTAATTTCGCATCCATATCACTACCTCTTTCAATCTAGCTCTTTCCATTATACCATAAAGTAGAGAAATCCCCTATTTTCAAAAGGCTTCCAGTTTTTATTGTAATTCCTTGGATGAGAAGAAAATAAATATTTATGAAAAAGAGGTCCACCTGGACCTGAAAAAAAAGACCCAACCGGGGTCTTAATTCGCTTTCTTGTTTCCAAGCTCATGAAAAAGAGGTCCACCCGGACCCCAACTCGCTCTCTCATTTCAAGGCTCGTGAAAAAAAGACCCAACCGGGTCTTTTCTTTAATCTTCGTTTACGAAAGGCATCAAAGCCATTACGCGAGCGCGTTTGATAGCTGTTGTTACTTTACGTTGGTTTTTAGCTGAAGTTCCTGTTACACGACGAGGAAGGATTTTCCCACGTTCTGAAACGAAACGGCTAAGAAGCTCAGTATCTTTGTAATCAACATATTCAATTTTGTTTGCTGCGATGTAATCAACTTTTTTACGGCGTTTGAATCCGCCACGACGTTGTTGAGCCATGTTTTTTCTCCTTTATAATTTTAGTTGTCCATTAGAATGGTAAATCATCATCTGAAATATCCAATGGATTTGTTGCTCCAAATGGATTTTCATCACGTGAAAAGTCTGGTACTGAATTTGTAGGTGCTGAATAGTTTGAACTTGGTGCAGAGTAAGCTCCACCTGTATGACCCTCACGCACACTACGGCTTTCCAACATTTGGAAATTCTCAGCTACGACCTCTGTCACGTAGACACGTTGTCCTTGCTGGTTATCGTAACTACGAGTCTGGATACGACCTGTCACCCCGATAAGTGAGCCTTTTTTAGCCCAGTTAGCAAGGTTTTCAGCCTGTTGACGCCACATAACGACATTGATAAAATCAGCCTCACGTTCGCCATTTTGACTCTTAAATGTACGGTTTACTGCAAGAGTAAAAGTCGCAACTGCTACATTTGATGGAGTATAACGCAACTCAGCATCACGTGTCATACGCCCTACAAGTACAACATTGTTAATCATAGTTTACCTTCTTACGCGTCAGTTTTGACGATCATGTGACGAAGAATGTCAGCGTTGATTTTTGAAAGACGGTCAAACTCTTTAAGAGCTGCATCGTCGTTTGCTTCAACGTTAACGATGTGGTAAAGTCCTTCACGGAAATCTTGGATTTCGTATGCAAGACGACGTTTTTCCCAAGTTTTTGATTCAACAACAGTTGCACCGTTGTCAGTCAAAATAGAGTCAAAACGTGCTACCAAAGCGTTTTTAGCTTCTTCTTCAATGTTTGGACGAATGATATAAAGAATTTCGTATTTAGCCATTGATATGTTCCTCCTTTTGGTCTAATGACCCCAAGACTTCGCAAGGGGTAAGTGAGGTTCGCTCACAATAAACTATTATACTAGAAAACATTTTTTTACGCAAGTAAAAACTCTGGAATTCGAAAAAACGCCACATGGGCGTTTTCCTATTCTTACGGTTTAATACGGTGCAACATACGTGGGAATGGAATAGCTTCACGGATGTGTTTTGTTCCTGCCGCGAAGGTTACCATACGCTCGATACCGATACCAAATCCACCGTGTGGAACTGTACCGTATTTACGAAGATCAAGGTAGAATTCATACTCTGTACGATCCATGCCAAGTTCATCCATCTTAGCAACCAGGGCATCGTAGTCTTCCTCACGCATAGAACCACCGATGATTTCTCCGTAACCTTCTGGGGCAAGCAAGTCTGCACAAAGCACGCGCTCTGGATTCCCAGGGACTGGTTTCATGTAGAAGGCCTTGATGGTTGCTGGGTAGTTCATGACAAATGTTGGCACACCAAAGTGGTTTGAAATCCATGTTTCGTGTGGTGAACCAAAGTCATCACCATGCTCAAGATGCTCGTAGTCAGCATCTTCATCATTTTCATGTTCTTGCAAGAGGTCAATAGCTTGATCGTAAGTGATGCGTTTGAAGGGCTCTGCAATATAGCGTTTCAAGAGTTCTGTATCACGTTCCAAGGTTTCCAAGGCTTGAGGCGCACGGTCAAGAACTCCCTGAAGAAGAGCTTTTACATAAGCTTCTTGCAAATCAAGTGATTCATCGTGTGTCAAGTATGAGTACTCTGCGTCCATCATCCAAAACTCAGTCAAGTGACGGCGTGTTTTTGATTTTTCAGCACGAAATACTGGACCAAAGTCAAAGACACGACCAAGGGCCATAGCACCTGCTTCCAAGTAAAGCTGACCTGATTGGCTCAAGTAGGCTGGTGTTCCGAAATAGTCAGTTTCAAAGAGTTCTGTTGAATCTTCCGCAGCATTTCCTGACAAAATTGGGCTATCAAATTTCATGAAGCCGTTCTTGTCAAAGAACTCATAAGTTGCATAGATGATAGCGTTACGGATTTGCATAACAGCTACTTGCTTACGAGAACGGAGCCACAAGTGACGGTTGTCCATCAAGAAGTCTGTTCCGTGTTCTTTTGGTGTGATTGGGTAGTCTTGAGATTCACCAATAACTTCGATGTCTGTAATATCCAACTCATAGCCAAACTTAGAACGTTCGTCCTCTTTGACAATACCTGTCACATAAACAGAAGTTTCTTGGCTCAAACGTTTGATGACATCAAACTTCTCAAACCCCACTTCTTCACCAAATTTTTCTACAAAGTTTGGTTTAAAGGCCACACCTTGGAAGAAGGCTGTTCCATCACGCAATTGCAAGAAGGCAATTTTCCCTTTTCCTGATTTGTTGGCAACCCAAGCGCCAATCGTCACTTCCTGACCAACATAGTCTTTTACATCGATAATCGTTACACGTTTTGTCATTATTTTTCCTTTTCTTTTTTATTCTTTATGGCAAACCACTTCTATATTGTTCCCATCTGGGTCAATCATAAAAGCAGCGTAGTAAATCGGTTGCTCACTGCGATAACCAGGAGCCCCATTGTCTCGCCCACCTGCCTCTAAGCCAGCCTCATAACAAGCTTGAACCTCTTCCTTATTTTCTGCTAAGAAAGCAAAGTGAATAGGATTTTGTGTCCCCTGAGCCAGCCAAAAATCACCACCAGGATGAGGGCTGTTTGGGGCAAGAAAACTGATTAGAGAAGTAGTTTTAAAAGCCAATTTATAGCCCAAAGGAGCGAGAAAACTCTTATAAAATCCTTCTGAAATTTGTAAATCCTTTACCTTAATTTCAAAATGATCAATCATTCTCACTCCCCATAAATGCTTTCAAGCGTTTAACTGCTTCTTTAAGTGTGTCTAGGTCTGTCGCATAGCTGAGACGGACATTTTCTGGTGCTCCGAATCCTGCTCCTGTTATGAGTGCCAAACCAACTTCCTCAAGAATAGCTGTTGTAAAGTCAGTCACATCCGTATAACCTTTCATCTCCATAGCTTTTTTGACATTTGGAAAGAGATAGAAAGCTCCTTGTGGTTTGACAACTTCAAAACCAGGGACTTCACACAAGAGTGGATAGATGGTATTGAGACGTTCTTCAAATGCTTGACGCATAACTTCCACAGAATCTTGCGGTCCAGTTAGGGCTTCGATGGTTGCATATTGTGAAACAGCAGTTAGGTTAGAAGTTGTTTGACCTGTCAATTTGCTCATAGCAGCAATGATTTCTGGATCACCCACTGCATAACCTACCCGCCAACCCGTCATTGCATAAGCTTTTGATACACCGTTAATGACAATGGTTTGCTTGCGAATGGCTTCTGATAGACTAGAGATTGGTACGAACTCATTCCCGTTATAGACCAAACGACCATAAATATCATCTGCTAGGATGAGAATGTCATGTTCAACAGCCCAATTTCCGATAGCTAGTAATTCTTCACGAGTATAGATCATACCAGTCGGATTAGATGGTGAATTGAGAACCAAAACCTTGGTCTTATCAGTGCGAACTGCTTCTAACTGCTCTACAGTTACCTTAAAGTGGTTGTCTTCCTTAGCAGGAACAAAGACTGGAAGCCCTTCTGCCATCTTGACCTGGTCTCCATAACTAACCCAGTATGGAGTTGGAATAATAACCTCATCTAAAGGATTGATTACAGCCATAAAGAAAGTATAGAGGGAAAACTTGGCGCCTGTGGCAAAGGTAACCTCATTACTTGCGACAGAATAGCCATAGTAGCGCTCGAAGTAGGTATTCACTGCAGCTTTTAATTCTGGTAGACCTGAAGCTACTGTATAGAAGGAAGCCTGTCCTTCTCGAATAGCTTTAACTGCTGCATCCTGAATATTTTCAGGAGTGTGAAAATCTGGTTGTCCCAAGGTCAAGAAAAGGACATCCTTACCTTGAGCTTTTAATTTTTTTGCTCTCGCATCACTAGCTAGAGTGACACTTTCTTCCATTTCTAAAACACGGTTGGATAGTTTCATAAGCCCTCCTTATTGACCAATGCTCCTGTTTCAAAATCTACTAGATAAAAATCAGAGCCTGACTTAACTTCCCAGATTGGCTTGTCTTGATAACGACCAAAGGTAATTTTGTCAATCTCGCCAGCTCCTTTTTCCTTAGAAACCGCTTCTGCTTTTTCTTGTGAAACACCTTGATTTAGCTGATAAACGTAAATCTTATGGTCATCTTTTCCAATCAGGACAGCAAGTGCTTCTTGTTTTTTATTACGACCAAGAACGCTATAATAGGATTCCAAGCCATTGTATAAGTCAACCTGATCAGCCTGCTCTAATCCTGCATACTGCTGAGCTAATTTTTCTCCTTCACTTTTAGCTGTTTGATAAGGTTTCATGCTAAGAGAAACCAGATACAGAAAGGAAGCACTGATAACCACAAGCAAAATCGTCATCCCTAGACCATACTGCCACAGTAGATTATTTTTTGCTTTATTTTGTCTTTTTTTCACTCGTCTATTTTACCATCTATCTGGCTTTATTACAAGTGAATGCAAGAACAAACCTATATTATTTCTTCCTTCAAAGCAAACCGATTTTTCTTAGTTAAAACCGAACAAGAAAAGTAAAGACTGCTCCAAAATCAACCTATTAAAAAACCTGAGCTTGGCACTCAAGTTTTCGTAATTTTTTTGATTTATGGAATCACTTTATCATCCATTCTTTTAGCCATTTTTCCTAAAAATATAGGCAGTAGAAGACTAATCATGACTAAAAAGAAGCCTAGATAAAGAAATGCTACTACAAAGCCTAAATTGTCAATCAACCAGCCTGTCAGTGGAAAGAACACAATCATACTTAGGCTAAACATCATAGAATAGACACTCAGCATGGTTGCCCTTACTTCACTTGGGAAGGCGCCCTTGCAAATCATTGTCAAAAATCGGCTTAAAAAGAGCATGCAGAGCATTACTAATCAAATAAATCAGAATATAGATTAGAGGTGTTCCAAAGTAGGACAGCATATAGGTGATTCCAGTCAGCAGGACGAGAATAGGAAAAAAAGCTTCAAAGGCGAGCATATTTCTTTCCAATCTTACTCGCTAGATAGATTGCGAGGATATTCAAGAGACTTCCAAGTAGCATAACTGCTGAAATTTGCCAACTACTTAAATCTGGCAACTGATTTTGATAGTAAAAATAAAACATATACATGAGTGTTCCGACAATCTGAGATAAAATCATCCAGTTTAAAAGCATGGGATTTCTCTTCAACTCATCCTTAACAGTCCAAATAATCTGTTTCATGGTCACACTATCAGCTTTTTCTACTTTGACACTGGGCTCTTTCAGCATCCAGATCAGGAAAAGAACTATGATAGAAGTGGCAATCATGATATAGTAGGTCAGGTGCAATTGACCATGAACAAAAAATCCTGCTAGCACTGTCCCCAAAGACTGGGTTCCTTCTGACACTCCTGATATGAAACTTGAAATGGATAGATAACGCTCCTTTAGTCCAGCCTCTACAGCCGAGTCATAGACCATTGCTGCGCTTGTTCCTGAATCAAAATTATAAGACAAGGCACTTACCGCCATAGCTAGTGCATAAATCCAAAAATTTCCCTGCCCAGCCAACATGAGAATAGAAGACACAATCCCTGCTATACGACTTAAATAAAGGTTGGTCTTATAGGAATAGCGGTCAGCTAACATTCCAGATGGAATTTCACAGAGAAGACTGGTCGTATGAAAAATACTTTCCAGAAGTCCAATCTGCCAAAGAGACATTCCGTTTTGACTGAGAAAGAGAATCCAAAAACTGGTAATCCCTAAAAATGCAAAAAACTCAACTCCGGCCATCAGGCCAATATTTTTCCGATAATTTCTTATTAACATCTTTTCTCCTTTAACAAGTGTATTATTATTTCTTTTGTCCGTCACTTGTTAATCTTTGCCTTACATAATCTCCACCCCTTTTTAGAAGCATTCTTCAATGCCTTTATTGTTCCTTTAATGATTTATGAAATGATACCAGAAAATAGCTGTTCTGCGCTTTCTATTGCTAGTTTTCTTGTTTATTTTAGCACTTATGTCATCATATTACAAGAGAATGTTAGAATACTCTTCGAAAATCAAATTCAAACCAGAACCTAAGTAAAACAGTTCTTGCCTTTCCAGTCGCAAATAACTAGAGTTTCTGCAATTTTATCATTTTCAAATAAACTCTGAGCAGATTTCTTGCAAGTCCTTTTGTTTTGTTGTAATATATTTTATAACAACGAGAGAGTTCTCGAAAATTTAAGAAAAAGGAGACACATCATGTCTAAAAAAGTATTATTTATCGTCGGATCACTACGTCAAGGTTCTTTTAACCACCAAATGGCTCTCGAAGCTGAGAAAGCACTTGCTGGTAAAGCGGAAGTTAGCTACCTCGATTATTCATCCCTTCCTCTCTTTAGCCAAGATTTGGAAGTTCCAACTCATCCAGCTGTAGCTGCTGCTCGTGAAGCGGTTCTCGCTGCTGATGCCATCTGGATCTTCTCTCCAGTCTACAACTTCTCTATCCCTGGAACAGTGAAGAACTTGCTTGATTGGCTATCTCGTGCCCTTGACTTGTCTGATACACGTGGCGCTTCTGCCCTTCAAGATAAATTTGTCACAGTATCATCTGTAGCCAATGCAGGTCACGATCAACTTTTCGCTATCTATAAAGACCTCTTGCCATTTATCCGTACACAAGTAGTTGGTGATTTCACTGCTGCACGTGTTAATGACTCTGCTTGGGCAGACGGAAAATTGGTTCTTGAAGAAACAGTCCTAAACTCACTTGAAAAACAAGCGGAAGACTTGCTTAATGCGATTAAGTAAAGATATTTTATGACTCTTTGCCACCCGTTTGGGTGTTTTTTTCATACCTAACTCAACAGTCCGGTCTAAAGCATGGAATTCTGGAATGTCCTTTATAGTATATTTAATCTAGAATAGTACACTATGATTGCCAAAACATTTCTAGAAATTAATTTGATTTTTTCAATCAATTTACTCATTTATTATTTCAATATATTATAAATTCACTAATCGATTTGTTCATCTTCTATTTCAATCTACTATAAAATTAGAAAAACGCATCCTATCAGACTCACTCAAACCTGATAGGATGCGTTTTGTTGTTGGAAAAATTGCTTTATTTTCTCCTCAAATTGAGGCTTTATTTCATAGTATACCTATTCATTTATCGATTCAATTTTTAATCCTCGATCAATCTATGCAAATAAAAATAGTTTAGAAATAAAGTCTAATCTTCTTTGCGTTTTGTAGTCAATAGTGCTGCTGACAAAGTCAAGCTAACACCTGCTAAGAAGATTGCTATATCAGATTCTCTCTCACCAGTTTCTGGCAAGCTATTTTGATTTGCTTTGACTGATAAAGCCTTTCGTTCGGTATTCTGGTTATTAGCTAGGTTCTGTACTGGATGCTCTGCCTTCTCACGAACTGGTGCTTCCTGATTTCCTACTGTTGATTGTTTCCCTGTGTATTTTGAACTATCGTTAACTGCTACTTCTACAAAGTTAGAACCACCTTTAAATTCTAGAACTTCGTTTACTGCTGCTTCTACAAAGTTAACACCGCCTTTGAATTCTGGAACTTCGTTGACTGGCACAGGTTCCTCACCCTTACTATTTGAAATAGATGGTTTTACTCCTACCTCAATAATACGATTTTGAGCTTTTCTTTGTTCAGAATGAACAAGAGTTCTATTAGTTCCTGATACTTGAATATAGTCAACTTTTTCTCCAGCTTGTCCTTCAGAAACTACACGACGTTTACCTTGAGCAAGCTCAGGGGTTTCACGAATAACTTCTTTAAACGGAAGCGGAGTCTTTTCAATTTCCAAGCTTGGAGTTTCTGCAACTAAGTTCTTAACGCCTTCTGTCGGTGTTGTTTGGAAGGTAGACTTAAAGTGTAAACGATATTCTTTCACCAGATTTCCATCTTTGGAAACAAGACGAACAAGTGTTGGAAGATTTGTATTTCCATGATCCACTACCGTGACTACTCCATGTCCACTAGTTGTCGCAGTGACTTTTGGTTTAGTTTCCATTGTTGTTAGGGTGTACTCTGTCACATTTGGATCAAAGTTTTCCAATGATTTTCCATCGATCGAAATAGTCGCTGATGGTGTTTCGACTTCTGCTCCCTTTCCTGCAGAGTAGGCTGTAAATTCGACTACTGCTAGCCCGTTAGTAGTCGACTTACGAGTCATTCGAGCACGAATAGCTGTCGCTTGAATCGGATCAAAGTTAAATTCGATTGGTTTACCAGCTACTAATTCTCCAGAAGCTTTGTAAGGAATTGGTGCCCAATTTTCTGCCTTGTTGAATGGATGGTCAGCATTTTCTTCATAACGAGAAATCGTACTTGGTTCTGTAAAGGCAGGACCAATATATCTTTCTAGAACCATTTTCTCTGGGGCATCTGTTCCACTATCCTTAAAGAACTGAATGACTACTTTTCCAATAGATTGGGAGGCAATTTTACCGTCCTTCTTAAAGAGTAGTCCGACAGAAGTTTCTTCATTTTTCGGAGTACGAGACCAGTTTGTCCAACGTCCATCTTCATTGTATTTTCCATCATTGATATAGAAAATTCGATCATGTGAAGCTGCTTGTGTATCGTTCGTTGTCGAAGCAAAGGCTTTAGAATCCATTTCATTGTTGCTTGGATTTTCTGAAATGACTTGATTTCCTTTAGAAACAACTGTCACCTGCATTTTAGTGGTTAGATTTGTACCAATGACATGACCGGTAATTTCAAATGTTCCCTCATGCTCTGTTGCATGTTCAGGAATAGCATCCCATTTCACTGCCAGTTTATCTGTAGTCCAAGTAGTTGAAGTTGGGTAATAAACAGTGACTTCTGAAGGAAGTTGAAGAGCATCTCCAACATTCAAGATTTTAGCACTATTTTCTGCAGCAAGAGGTTGACTAGTTTCTCTCTCATCATTGCGGAAGATTCTATATTCTTTCAATACCGTACCATCTTCTGCTTTTAAGATGAGACGTGTTGCACCTTTTGGGCTGGTTGCAGGAACAACTGTTACCAAACCATTATTGCTAGCTGTTGCAGTGATTTCTTTGCTAGATTGAGGAATATAGTAATCGGTCTTAGATGGATTAAAGTGTTCAAGATCCTTGCCATCTACCTTGATAGAAATCTCTGAACTTGTAGAGCTTACTACCTTGTTTCCAAGGACAGTTAGCTCTGTCAGACCAACACCTGAAGTTCCATCAGCCTTCTTCATACGAATACGAACAGCATAGGTTTCTACCTTGTCAAATGTGAAGTGATTTGTTTGAGTTGCAGATAGCTGACTTGGAGCATGTAAGTTTTCAACTGCTTTCCAATTGTCTGGATTATTAAATGGATGATTGCTATCTCGTTGCGCATGACTGACATCACTTGGTAAATCAGGAATTTCTTTACCTACATAATATTCAACTACATATTCTTTTGGAAGACCAATTGCTCCATCAGTATAGAAATCAACTGATAAATTATTGACAAAACGTTTCGTCAAGTCTCCTGAATTACCAAACAAGATAGAAGCCCAATCATTATCAGTATTTGTTCTCCAAGTAGTCCATCTATTTAGCATCTGTTGACGTTCTTGACACAGTCAGGTCGTTCAAGGCATTAGCTGAGTCATCTCCTCCTGTATTGGATACAATGGCAGCTGGCAATTGGGAACCTGTCCATTGTTTAGAGATATTATTTCCAGCAACAACTTGACTAGATACTCGAACATGAGCTTTAGTGGTCAGATTGCTACCCACTAAACGACCATTGATTTCATAGACTCCTTCAGTTTGACTAAAGTTGGCTGGAACCTGATCCCAAACTACATCTTTATAGATAGTTGTTCCATTAGAATGGTAAGCACGAACATTAGCTGGCAATTGAACTGACTCACCCTTAGGTACTGTGAGGCTGATTTCCTCTGCAACTTGTAAGCCTTCAACTGTCACCGTTGCTTGAGCTTCAATGTCTGTGCCTTCTACATGTCCTTTAAGCGTAAAGCTATGATAATGCCCCAACTCTTTTTCGTCTACCTTGTCCCAAGTTACAGACACTTTGCGTGGTAAGCCCTTATCAAATTCTGCCCCAACTTCTTTAGGTAGATTCGGTTGCTGTTTAATGTCTGTAGAAACAGATACAGGATGAAGTTTCAAAATCTTCTTGCTGACTTTATTTTCTTTAATCACCACTTCAGTAGTTACAGATTCTGTTTTCTCTGTTTGATTATCGATCCGAGGTGTCAAAATCACTCTTCCCTTAGTATAGAGCAACAAGTTCTGTCCATTCACCTCAAGATGCCCACCATCAGATGACTTAGCTTCTAGGTGAATATCTGAAGCTGAAATTCTGTTTGAGAACCATCCTCATAACTACCAATGACACGATAAGTTAAGGCCTGATCTTCAGTAGCAGTTTCTTTTCCTTCCACAACTACTTCCAAACGTTTCAAGGCAGGAGCTTCCTTAACAAACTGAATTAGGTAAGTTTGAACCAAGTCACCCTTTTGGTCACTCAAGAAGACAGAGGCCTGATAACCATTATCAGCAGAAGCTTGCTGAACAGTTACTTGATAACCAGTAGTCTGAGCCCCAACACTTGGAATTGTTCCAGTGTAAGGAAGAGATACACGATAATAAGTCTTGCCAGACTCGAAGTTCTCAAGAGCTTTATCCCCAACAGTAAGTTCTGTAATGCTACTTGTTGTTTCCTTATTGCTTGCGATAAAGGTTGCAGTCACTTCACGGTCGTCATCTACCAATTTACCAGTAGCCTCCGTACGTCCCCCTTCCTTGGTCAAAGCAGCAGGATCTTTCAAGGTCCAAGAAACAACATCAGTATCAATCAAACTACCATCTGTCAGAACAGCTGTGACTGTTTTATCCAAATCAGCTGCAGTTGTACCAACTGGTACTGTAGCAACTTTTGGTAACCATCTATCTAAGGCAATCACTTTTACAAGTGCCTCAGCTTTGGTTTCCAAACCTTCTACACGTCCAGATACTTTTTTCTCACCTGCACTTGTAAGCAAGTCAGCTGGCATGTCCCATGTTACAGTCTTTTCCTCAACACTACCGTCGCTATAAATAGCTGTTACTGTTTGAGGCAATTCAGGATTTGTAGTCACATCAGTTGTTGCTTTTACAGGAGCAAAGGCTACAAAGTGACGGTTTTCTTTCTTACCAGACACAGTTGCGACCGTTGCGCTATCAGAAGTTAAGCCAGCAGAATCTGCATAAAGAGTAAATTTACCTTCTTTTTCTGTTGATTTTACAATGACAACCCCTTTACCATTGAAAGCACGTCTTTGCCATGTCCCATCTGCTTGAGCTTTGTAGCGCTCACGGCTAGCTTGTTCTCCATTATCCACACCAACAATCTGTCCCTGACCATGAAGATTGAAATGAACAAGATTGCTAGCTGTCGGAACCACATTCCCATCGCCATCAACAATTTCGTAATGGATGTAGGATAGGTCTTTTCCATCTGCAGTGATAACATGCTCTTCTTTAGTCAGACGAACCCTTGCTGGTTCACCTGCAGTTGTCACACTATCACGCGCAATTTCGTTGCCTTTTTCATCTCGAGCAATCGCAGTCAGTGTACCTGGTTGGTATTTTACAAGCCACTCAAGATACAATTCACTTGGTTTAGCCCCCTCATGGTATGGACGTCCATCTTCTGTCGTTTTCTTAGTAAATTCCTTTTTACCAAGCGACTCACCATTTAAGAACAATTCGACACTTGCGAGCATTTGAGAAGGTACGAACTGGAACCTTTCCATCGACCAGCATCTTGCGATCCTTAAGAGTCTCTTCAGTCCAGTTCCAATGCGGTAAAATTCGGACAGTTGGCTTTTCTTTAGCACTATACCATTCACTACGGTAAAGGTAAAAATCATTCTTCGGTAAACCAGCCGTATCGATAATACCAAAGTAAGAACTTTTTACAGGTGTATTATCTTGGTTATGCCATGGAGTTGGTTCACCGATATAGTCAATTCCTGTCCAGATAAATTGTCCAGCATAGCCAGCACGATCACGGTCAAAAGTCCATGACTCAGTAGCTGTTCTTCCCCACCCAACACGGTCATTACCATAATCAGATTGTTCATAGTGACGATTTGGACGGTTATCGTGTCCAAGGATTTGAGCAGGATTGTAATAAGAATCACGCGTTCTAGTAGCTGAAGAGGTTTCAGAACCATAAATGAGCCAGTCTGGATGCGCTCTACGAACCGCATCATAAAAACGTTCACCATAGTTCATACCGACAGCATCCATGATTTCTGCAACTTTTAAGAAATCACCTGTCGCTGCACGACTAAATTTATTCTCACCCATGGTAACATAACGTTCGGTATCAATCGCTTTAATGACAGCCTTCAGACGTTTAGCTGTCTCGATAGAACGAGGACTACCATTTGCCTCTTCCACCTCATTTCCAAGAGACCACATGACGATAGACGGATTGTTCTTATCACGTTCTACCATTGTTCTAAGATCAAAATCAGACCACTTCTCACCCTTCTTAGCTTCAGGATGAGTTGCATCTTGATCAAAGAACCGTCCATAGTCGTAAGTCTTCTTGCCACCATACCAAGTATCAAAAGCTTCCTCTTGCACCAAAAGACCTAAACTAGCTGCAGCATCAAGCAACTGAGGACTAGCTGGATTGTGGGTTGTTCGAATAGAGTTTACCCCCATATCTTTCAAGAGTTTTAATTTACGATAGGTAGCCTTATAATTCTCTTCTGCACCCAAGGCTCCATTGTCATGGTGAATACTTACTCCGTGGAATTTCATGCGTTCACCATTCAGAGAGAAACCATCCTTAGCAGTCCAATTGAAATAACGGTAACCAAATGTATCTTCTGTTACATCAACTAGTTGACCTTCTTTATAAACCTTTGTTTTCAGCACATACAGTTGAGGATGATAACTTTTTGTCGTCCAAAGAGTTGGTTTATTAACTAGGATTGTTTGTCTGAAATCTGCAACTTCATTTTCTGCTAAATTCTTCGTTTCAGAGCGAACTAATTCTGATACAACCTTGCCTTCCTTAGTGAAAATCTGTTGTTCCACAAAGACTTTAGCAGCCTTCTTATCCGTATTTTTAATCTTACTTTGAACCTGTGTTTCAACATTTCCTTCTTTTTGCTCAGCAAGTTTTGGAGTAGTGATATGATTACCATTTTCGGCAACATGGACTTTATCACGATAACTAAGAGTTACATCACGATAAATCCCACTTCCTGAATACCAACGACTACTTGGTTGCTTATTGGTCACTTGAACAGTAATGGAATTTTCACTACCATCCTTGTTTAAAAATTCTGTAATATCATATGAAAAATGATTGTAACCACTTGGATAATGGCCTACAAATTTACCATTTACATAAACCTTAGAATCCATGTAAACACCATCAAAATTGATACGAACATCCTTGTTCTTGTCTTTTTCATCTAATGTAAAAGTCTTACGATACCAAGCTATTCCACCATTTAACTGTCCACCTTCGTTACGAGCAGGAGACTTGTGGTCGAAATCAAAATAAATACTCCAATCGTGTGGAAGATTCAATTTAGACCAATCATGAACATCCACATCTTTTTTTGAAAAATCGCCTTGAGCATTTAGTTTAAAGTACCAATCTTTATTGAAGTCTTGTTTTCGATCTAATAATAGCTGCTTCTCTTTTTCAACATCCGCTTCACTTAAGTCTTTAGAAAGCGCTTGCGTTTTTTCAGACGAAGGTTTGAGATCTGCAGTCGATTTTACCTGATCCTTTTCTGAAATTTTCTTAGTATCCTCTTTTACATCTGTTTCATCTGCTGTAGACTTCGGACCATCTTTCACAGTCTTTGGATTTGTCTCTTCAGCTTCGTTTTCTTCTCCTACCTTATTTGGAGTTTCAACTTTAGGACTAACCAATTCATGGTTACCTTCATTAACAGGTTTAGCAGACTCTGTATCCTTACTTTCATTGTTTTCTGTTGTCTCAACTTTTGGTTTTACGAACTCACGTCCACCATTCCTATCAGCCTTTGCTATAGCAGCTGCCACATCATCAGGAAGCTTATCTAAAGGTTGGGCTTGATGAATCGTTGTTCCTTCTGTTTGAGTATTGGATGCAGACAAGTCCTCAGCTTGTACAGCTGACAAGCCAAATATACTAGCCCCAATCATCACAGATGCCGCACCTATAGCAAATTTACGAATGCTATAATGGCAACGTTTATCGAAAAGTCTTTTCTTCATTAAAATCCTCTTTTCTTTCCCTCGATGCTAAGTAAGCGTTTACTTTTTAGAAAAATGACCTCCTTCTGGATACACAACTAAGCATCAAGTTTGTTTTTTTGTATATATTAAATATATCAAAATGAGCAAGAAATTGCAATCTTTTTTGTGAGTTTAATATAACAAAAAAGAGGGAGTAAGTATCCTATAACGAGAATCTTAACAATTGGTAAAGAATCTAGTCCTAACACTCTTCTAAAATCTCTTCAAACCGCATCAGCTTCCATCTGCAACCTCAAAACAGTGTTTTGAGCAACCTGCGACTAGCTTTCTAGTTTGCTCTTTGATTTTCATTGGGTATAAACTATCAACTATTCAAAAACCACACAGTGTTTCTTTCAGCTTGATGATGCTCAAGACTGAAATCACTGTGTGGTTTTATTGTGACATTAATGTTTATCTAGGATTATTGAATAACTCTTTTTCGAATTCTTAATTCTTTTTCCCTTTTTTGACAAAAGCGGCAGAGAGAACTAATCCAAGACCACCTAACAAGGCTAAAGCAGCTGATTCTTTTCCACCTGTTGCTGGAAGTTGATCTTTAACTTTAGAAATCGATGATTGTGGTTGTTCTTGTTTTTGAACTTGATCCGTTTTCACTGATACACTTGCAAATTCATCGGACTCTTCAACAGTAGTTTCAACATTACTATTGCCATTGCTCATCTTGTCTCCATCAACTTTATCAACCGAATCTTCCAAGTTTTCCTCTGTTGGAGTTGCTTGATGGCTTGCTGTTCCTTTATATTCTGGTACTTCATGAACAGCGGCTTCGACACCATTTACTCCACCGATAAATTCTGGGACTTCTACTACTGAAGCTGGTTCATCACCCTTACTTGTAGTTGGAGCTGGTTTGACTGGTTCTTCTGGAAGTTCTTGGTGGAATGTCGTCATTTCGTAGAACTCTGGTTTGCCACCTTCCCAAACAAGTTTCACATCCAATAATGGAGATTTATCTCGGACAGCAAATGTTTGGAAGCTTGAGGTAATCTCACCTATTTCTGACCAAGAATTTCTTTTATCTGATTTAAGAGTTCGAGCCAATACTCGGACCTTCACTCCTTGCGGAAGACTTGAAACAAGTCGGATATGGTTGACATCTGTCGCTTCTGACAAGTGGTAAACAAGCTCACCTTGCTCTTTCTCAGCCTTGTAGCTAGTCAATACTTTACCATCTACGAGATTGGTGTATAGGTTACCTTGGCTTTCACCGCTGTTTCCTTCTACAGTTGGATCATTAATTGGTTTCACAAATTCACCATCATTGATTACCAACTCAGTGAAGCCTACAAAACGAGCATTATAGTCTGCTGTATATAGAACACGGAGATAGTTGGCTTTAACTGGGCTCGAAAGTTCACCCTCAATATAGCGGTTTCCTGGCATCTTAGAATCATGTGTCCAACCATCTGTCAAGGAATCATCACGCGTTTCATTGGCAACACCATCACCAACTGTCACAAGATCTGTCCAAGTCTTGCCATCTTGACTGACTTGAATCTTACCATCACGAAGATAATTTTGAGTACCGTCTTGAATGTAAGCTCTAATTTTCTTGATTGCACGTTCACTACCAAGCTTCAAGGTGATGTGACCATCTTTACGAGCATAGTCTGAAAACTCTACAAAGTTATTGTAAACTCCGTCGAACAATTGATCCAAGTTCTTAATTTTACGGACATCATTTCTACCATATGTTGGATGGATTCCCATTGATGTAGAATCAAGTGTTGTTGGTTGAACTTCTTTTGTCTGAACAAGTAGAGAGGTTGCTGTTACTGCTTGTTCTTGATTAGTCTTGTTGACCAAACGAACATATCGTACCAAGGACTTATCTGTCACTTGACCAGCTGGATACCATTCTTGAGCATTTGGAGAGTATTCCAAATTGAGGGATGGATTTTCTGTACCAACTGCTTGAATGCTTTCAGCTTGGTGAAGACGATCAAGTTTCATACCCAAGTAACTCTTAGCCGGAAGTTTTGTTCCGCTCGGAATTTTCAGGTCATAACGGCCTAGACTGTCATAAACTGGAGTTGACTTCAAGTTTTCAACATTTGTATCAGTCAATTGGCTATTGCCTGTACGTGTTTCAACTGAGAAATCAGCGATACGCCACCATAAGTTGATGTTCTTAGTATTGCGAATACGAACATATCGAGCTGAAATTGGAGTTTCAATTTCTTTAGTTTGTTCACCAGTCAAGCGATCCAATTCTTGCCATGAGTTACCATCTGCAGAATATTCAAGAACACCTTCTGCCAATTTATCTCCTGAACCTTGGTGGAGACGAACCTTAGTCACAGGTTTGACTTCACCTAAGTCTAGTTGCACCCAACTATTTACTGGAGTTGTATCCGTTCGATCAGCATTTGCAAGCATGGCTTCTGTATTGTCACGACCGTCTGTAATCTGACCAACAGTTGTGTTGTACTTGTACATAAGATTTGGACTAATCGTCACAGTAGCTGCCTGTTTAGCACGAGTAACTTCCACAGGGCGGTTAACAGCAATTTCTCTTACAGCAAACCAAGTATTATCACGATCTGAAGTCGCAATCATTCGAACAGCCTTGGCACGAATATTGAGTTTTTCATATTTAATAAGAGATTCATTTCCAGTGTAGCTTGGTTCTGAAAGTGTTACCCACTCATCATTTTCATTAAGATACTCAACCTTAGCATTGTTAAAGGTATCACGAGGATTTGCTTGAGTTCCCATTGCAAAGGTCAAGTTTTGGAGTGGAATAGCTTTGTTAAATTTCAAACCAATGTAATCACCAGTCTTGATACTGTTTGGCGATTTGATTAATGCATGAGTTCCCAAATCTCCATCAGTTACCTCAGCAAGTCCGCCTTCTACACCTGTACGGTTGTGATAAATGTACTGATAACTTGGTCTGGATGCAAGGCTTTTTGAACTTCTGTTGCCAAGATTTCACGCAGTCCAAGCAAGAATGGACGGATGTGTTGAACACCTAACTCAGCTTTTTCATCATGATCTACATAATGGAAAGTATAAGTTTGTGATTGTTCGTAGAGTTTCAAGCCCTTGTAGTAACTATCCCAAAGTTTTGCAGAATCGTTCTTTTCGATAGCTTCTGTACCATCAAGAAGAGCACTCAAGGCATCCATTTGGTCAATGGTATTGTCCAACCAATAATGGATTTGAGCACGCATCTTTTCATCACCAGATGCTTTATAAAGTTGAGCTGCAGCTTTTAGTTTAGCAAATTCCGCACGCAATCCCTCACGCTCTGCGCTGACATCTTGACCAGCTTTCAACTTAGACATGAAGGCCGCCAATTTCGGTGCAAGTTCAACAGACTCTTCCAATTTCACAACACGACCATCCATGTTTTGGTTGATCATATGTTTACCAAGCTCACGGAAGGCAAGAGATGCTTCGCTATCTGTAAACTTACCATTTTCAACAAAGTTGAAGGCGATATCGTTTACTTTCTTAGCTTCTTCTTCTGACTTCCATTGTTTCCATGCATATTGAGCTGCAGAGAAGAGGGCAATCTTAGAAGGTTCAGATTGTTGCATTGGGTTCAACATGATACCTGAAAGAAGGCTAGGATCTACATTCGGATGAAGGAATTTCTCACCACCACCTAAGATTAAGTGTTGTTTAGAGTTATCTGTAACAGGCCAATTGACCCATAGAGAAACTGGACGGTAGGTCTTACCACCTGCTGTCAGGTTGTTCTTGAGGTTAGATAGGAAGTTGTCTGATACTTCACCCCAAATCTTACCACCAGTAAGGGTCATAGAGGTTGAAGTTGGAAGCTTTTCATTAAGCGCTTTCAATTCATCTTCACGGCCATTACCCCAATATTGACCTGGGACAAAGATCATTTCCTTACGAAGGCCACCATAAGTTGCTTGTTTTTTAGTCAACCAGTCTGTCATGTCCTTCATCAAGCGGTTGTAGCTATTGTAGCCACCAACTGGACTTGGAGCATCATCAGCCAAAATACCGAACTCACGAACACCGACATCCATTAATTGAGTGAATTTAGCTTTAATAGTTTCAAGGTCTTTTTGGTAGTCAGCATCGTTACCAAAACGGATACGATTATTCATGAATGGATGGATGGTCCACACATAACGAGTCTTGTTTTGGTTTCCGACACGCGCCAATTCACGAATTTCAGCTAGTTTTTCTTCTGGATAAAGTTCACGCCATTTCTTGTTGTGATATGGATCATCTTTTGGTGCAAAGAAGTATTGGGTCAACTTCAAGTCACCACCATAACGCATCAATTCTGCACGGTCAGCATTACTCCAAGGATTTCCATAGTAACCTTCGATAAAGCCACGGTTCTTAATTTCAGCATAGTCTTCAACTGTTACGTTACGCAAGACTGGAGCTTCACTTTCATTCAGCATGTGTTTGAGAGTCGTCAATCCATAGAAGACAGCATCTGTATCCTTACCGACGATAGAGATTGTATTGTTCTTTATTGATAAGGCATAGGCATCAATCTTATCAAAGAGTCCTTGAGAAATTCCAGACATTTCTTTTTCAGCCTGTGAATTTTGACCATGAACACCAAGGTAGATGTTGGTAGCACCTGGCACTGCTGATTGACTGCTTGTGTATGAAATTTGATGATCTTGTAAAACACTCTTCAAGCGGTTACGAGTATAGATATCCAAATTATCCCCCATAACAAGATTGACTTGTTTATGGAGTTTTGTAACACCTTCATCGTAAGTTACTTTTTGTGGCGTTGGGAAGACCTTGTACTCTTTCTTAAGGTAATCTTGACTTTTCGCTGCTGCAGCAACTGTTTCATCACTTGTTGGCTTGCTAGCTACAAAGTTATCAGCAAGTTCAGTTGTACCATCACCCGTTTCCTCAACTTTAGGTGTTTTTGGAGTAGTTGGCTCTTCTGCCTTGTTAGTAGAAACTGGTTTCAGAAGTTGAATTTCTGCGGCACTACCAAATCCTGCAACACCTGCTAGAACTTTAATTCTACCTTATCCGTTTCAATTGCCTCAAAGTTCACTGTTTTCTCTTTGGCATTATTTTCCCAAGTTCCTGAAGCAACTTTAACCATCTGACCATCTTTTTGAGCATATATTTCATAAGATGTCACGACACCATTTCCACCACCTGGACGTGGGAGATAAGTCAAACCATTGACTTTTTCTGCTTCTTTCAAGGTCATAGAAAGAGTGTACGGAGCAGTATCACCAGTCCATTTAGTATGCCAGAAGGTGTTTGGATCATTGTCAAAGGCTTTTTCAACAGTGCCTTCAGTCGCTGTTCCTGGTGTTTCTTGACTAGTTGCAGAAACTGTGAAATGTTCTGTTGGAATCAAACGAGGATTTACAAATGGTTTAGCTGATAACTCTGCACTATGTAAGATTCCTTTGAAACCACCGATGCTTTCAAGAGGTAGAACCAAGCTATTGTGAGCAAAGCGAGGGTGAGTTGGATTTACGATACGTTCAATCTTCTCACCATCCACATAGAATTCCGTTGATTGTGGTTTAGTCACAATAGAGATTTGATAACGTTTGTTCTTTTCAAGTTTTTTATTGAACTGGATATGGAACTGTTCAAATTGATAAGCAAGATAGCCGTCTTTATCAGCTAGATAGATACGGTTGTCTCCACTTGTTGAGAAGGTTTGTTCACCGTCTCCAGTGACAGTTACATCAAACTTCAAGACATGACTTGGACCAACGTCACCTGCCAGGCCTTCGATACTGCTATCTTTCTCAAAAACCAATCCCTGATCGCTTGTCTTCACCTTCTTGCTCGCATAGTTTTTCACTGTTTCAGGATTGATAGTAAACAAATCACTTTGATCAATCGCTCTGTCAGGATTTGACTGTGGTGCATAAGGGCTCGCTGGTAGGATACGTTCTGCAAATGTCGCTGCCGCACGGTCAGATCCCCAAGTGCGTTCTGCAGTAGTTTGCATGCTCTTGAAGAAACGTTTAAAGATATCATAAGATGTCAAACCTGTCTCATGAAGATCAATATTATCATTCCAAACTGCGTAGCCACCACCAATTACATTTGGATTTGATGCTTCTAGAAGTGGACCATGACCTGTTCGGAAATCGTTTGGTGTCCAACCATTATATTGAGTTTCATAGTTAGCATAATCACCATAAGCAGCTTGACGATTATCTCCATTCGGAACGCTATATGTTGGGATATCTGTGATATTAATAATCTTAGCTCCTTGAGCAATAGCTTCTTTTGGTTGCTGCCAGCCAATACTCCAGATATCAACTTCTACATCTTTCCAATCAACCGCTGTTTTACCTCGTTTCGCACTGAGCGATCCCCAAATACGAGGTGTATATCCTTTTCCTTTAATGTATTTAATAAGGTCATTAACATAACGACGATAACTTTCTCTACTTCCGTAGTATTCATCCGTTCCGATATGAACAGTTGATACTCCATGAAGTGGTGCATCTGGACCATCAAGAAGTTTGTCATAAACTGATTTGACAAAAGCCAGCGTTTCATCGTATTTATTATCTAGATCGAGCATAGCTACGCGCTCTACGTTATGTTTACCTCTGTAATCGCTCAGACTACCTTGATACATGAGGTCTGGACGAACTTTGACAAATGACAGAGCATGACCTGGTGTGTCAATTTCAGGTACTAAATTGATATGCAAGGCCTTAGCAAGTTTAATCAGATTTTGCATTTCTTCCTTGGTATAATGCTCATCTGATGTTAATTTTTGACCATTCTTACCGACAATATCTGTCTCTACACGGAAACCTGTCTTAGCATGTTCTAGAACATACTTAAGCTCTTCTTCTTGTGTTAGATTCTTACCTGCCAAGTGTTCCTTTAGGAAGATATAGTTATCGTTGAGATGCAACTGCAAGTCGTTCATCTTGTAGTAAGCCATGTTAAGCATGATGTCTACAAGGGTGTCATAAGGGATAAATTTACGACCTGTATCTAGCATAAAGCCACGGTGACTGAAGCTTGGGAAATCACGAATTTCTCCATTTTGGAGATTGCTTTCCCCCATTTGAAGAAGAGTACGAGTGGCGTAGAAGGCTCCTGTGTTCGTTGCAGCTTCGATGGTAATGACACCATCTTGGATAGTGATTCCATAGCCTTCCTTACCATACCCCTTATTTTCAACTTTTTTTAAATTCAATTCGTTTTTTTGAGCCTGCTTGTTACCTGTCGCAAGTTCCAATCCACGGCTTGCAAGGTCTGACTGGTAGAAGGTTGCAGCCTGATCAAAGCCTGAATCTCCTGTCGCAAGAACTGTATCTGAAGTGATAGAAGATTGACCTTCTTTTTCCATACCATTGTTGAACAGCTGGTGCTACTTTTGGTTTGACACCCACACCTTCATCCTGATGTAACCCCTTGATGACTACTTCAAATTCTTTAGTAAAGGTATGTGAATCTTTAATTTGCTCTACCATAACCTTAACGCGTTGATCAGTCAGAGGCTTATAAATGTGATTTTGAAGGTCAATCACACCTTGTTTGTTGCTACCGATAAGACTGACTTTCCCTGGTAGAGTTGGCAAGACAAGAGACTGTCCATCTTTAGCTACAGTCAATTCTGTAACCTGACGGATATCCGTTACCTTACTTGTATCAGGAATATTCGAATAAGCTCGAATTTCTTGAATACCAACGTTTCTCCAGCCCATTGTGCCCGCTTGATAGTCATTGATTTCTAACTTGAGGTATTTAGCTTGAATACTATTGGCTAAGTCAACTTTCTCATCTAAAACAGGTTCTCCAGTCTTGGTATGAGCTAGCTTCCATTGTTTTTCTCCACTAGCATTTACATCATCTTGACCTGCATAGTAGAGGCTCCAAGACTTGATATTTGGATCATTTTGACCATTGCGAACACGACGATCCCAATCAATTTCCACATGTCTAATAAGTGTAGTCTTGGGAAGAGTTAATTCGAAAGTTGGTTTGTCAATATTTTGATTTGTTGCCCAACGAGTATCAGGATTACCGTCCACTGCCTTGTCAGCAGTATAAGGAGTACCAGTTTCTGAGTCGTTTACTTGAACAGTGACACCTTCTAAGTGGTTACGATCTTCTCTATCTTCAATTTGCTTTTCAACTGGTTTGATTGTAGGTGTAGCTGGTTCTACAGGTTTAGAATCTGCTTTTGGTGTTTCAACCGGCTTCATAGTCTCAGCTGGTTTGGGAGCTGTTGGACTTGTTGCTGGGCTTGTTTCTTCAGTTGCTGCAGGACTTGTTCCTGCAGTATTTTCATGATTTGCTTCATGTCCTGCATCTGCCGTTGCTTCTGATTCAGCTTTCTTTAAAACAGCTGCTAAATCGTCCGGCAACTTATCTAGGGGCTGAGCTTGTGTGATTGTTCCTTCTTTCTCAGGCGTTCCAACTGTCTCAGCAGCCTGCACTACATTTGCACCAAAGATACTAGCACCGATCATTACAGAGGCTGCACCAATTGCAAATTTTCGAATACTATAGTGACAGCGTCTTTCAAAAAAATGTCTATCCATTTTTCTCCTATTCCTTTCATCCACTTATTACAGTAAGCGGTCTCATTTCCCATTTAAAAATGGAGAGAACCTAGAGGTTCTCTCCAACTAAGTTATTTCTGTCTGAATTCTAGTTCCGGTAAACTCTAAAATCCAGTCTTCTTTAATTTTCTTTACGTTTTGTTGCAAGGACAGCAGCAGATAAGGCAAGACTGACGCCTGCTAGGAAGATAGCTGTATCAGATTGACTTTCTCCTGTTTCTGGCAATCTCTTCTGATCTTCTGTTGGAACTGAAGTTTTAGATTCTGCAAGTTTTCCTTGGCCCAATTGACTAATCTGATACTCAGGTTTTTCAATAGTTGGTGCTGCTTGATCGCCTGCTGTAGCCAATAGTCCTGTGTAGGCTGGCTTTTCGTTTACCAAAGCTTCTACTGCATTGACGCCACCTTTGTACTCTGGAACTTCATTAACAACTGCTTCTTCACCTGCTGTTCCAACTGGGCCTTTATACTCAGGCACTTCAAGAATCGGTGCCACCTCTTCACCTTTGCTACTTGTAGGAGCATCTGGTTTAGCAGTCTGATCTTGTAGTTGGTTGAGATATTCTGCAAAGTAGGCAACCATTCTTTCAGTCAAGAGATGGTTATCCGTAGCATATTTCATGCTAGCTACTACACTTGCTACCTCCTCTTGATTCTCTTTGCTGGTCAATTTTTGAGCCTTCGCTAAAGCTGTTTCATAACCTGACAAATCAAGAGCTGTTTCTGTAGCCTGTGGACGACTAAAGATTAACTCAGCAGCAGCTTGATATTTGTCACCACCGTCTCCATAAGACTTGGTACCTGTCAAAACAATTTTCTTAGCCTTGATTGTCTTACCAAAGTCAATGTCTTTTGGTTTGTTGTTATTTGGCCAATCTGTTACGGTAAAGGTATGTTCCTTACCAGACTCATCTGTCACAACCAGTTTCACATCACGCAAGTTACCATTTGATCCTGATCCACGTGGCACATAACGGAATCCAGTGATTTCTGTCGCTTCTTTCAAGACCATAGTTGCAGGTTTGCCAACATCTCCACCACTCCAAGACGTATGCCATAGACTTGATAAGTTACCATCAAAGGCATTTGCTAAATCTTCTCCCGCTTGCGCTGGAGCATTTAGACTTTCAAAGTCTTCTGCTACCAAGGCTGTTTTCTTTTGTACCAAGGCATTCTTCAGAGCATCAATCTTAGCAATTTCAGCACGCGCTTCTTCCACACTAATATCATCATCTGCTTGACTGAGGTTAAAGACAGCTTCCTTCAAGGCATCCATAGATTCTTTAGTATAGTTAGTCATAGCAAGCGTTGGCAAGTAATTCTTCAGAGCATTTTCTGTCAACATCTTACCAGTTAACGTGATTTCCTCGATTTGAAGTTTATCCATGATGAAGTCATTGTAACCACGGAAGTTCGCATTCCCACCAGAATCTCCACGAGTATTGCTTGCGTTACCAGTTGAGTAGATACCAACCCAAGTATCGCCTGTTTCTGCACCTGTTACAAGGAAGGTTACCTTCTTAGCTTTCTTAGAATCTGTCCAAGTATTTGGCAATTCATGCATTTCCAAATTGCTTGCTTGATTACCGCGACGACCTGACTGGAATTCTCCCTTACCGACTACAAAGGCATAGGTATTGTCAGAGCCCGCTTCGTATTCAAAGGTTACACGATAAGTCTTACCAGCTTCAAAACGGAAGTTTTGAGGAATTGTTTGGTAAACCAAGTTACGACGGCTAACTAGCCCATTTGTCTTCAATGACCAATTTCCTTCGATAACATCATCGACTTTCTTACCATTCCAATCACGTTGTGTATATGGATCATGTTTTTCAGATAAGTGAGTACGATTATCCTCAACTCCTTCGATACCACCAATTACAAATGGGAAAATACCTTGAGCAACATTTTCAAAGTCTTGTTTAAATGTTCCTTTAGCTGTATCATGATTATCTCCGTACATACTTGAATTGTTTTCAAAGGTACGAATTTCATCAAAGTAAGTTGCTTCATCACCAGCTTCACGACTCAAAGTAAGAGTGACATTTGATACATCTGAACCTGTTGTAAAGAAGGCATACATGTTTTGGAAGTAACTTGTATCGTCAACTGTAGCATTGTCACGACGAGTATTATGGGCATAGGCCTTAACATAGTTAAGAGCTAGTGACTTATTGGTATAGCTAGTCACTTCTTTTTCACCAGTATTTACTGTGATACTTGCCTTAGCATTACTACGGTTATCAACACCAACATAAACAGCATACTTAGTATTTGGTTTCAAGCCAGTCAGTTTCTGAGTAAGACTGACTGTGCTCTTATTGCCTTGGATACGAAGCATTTCATTTGCGCCTTGTGATTTGACAATTTCTGCCTTAGAAGCATCACCAGAAATAGTCCAGTGTTTCAAAGTTCCACTATTAAATCCTTGGTCATAGATATGCATACCCTCACTCCATGACATTTCAGGATTGGTTTGTTTGAACGGTAGAGAACATATGGTTGATTTGCCGTAAGATCTAGGGTAATCTTACCATCTTTTACTGTTAATTCTTGCTCTTCTGTCTTACCTTGGTCAGTTAGCTTGTAAAGATAAACCTTGCTCTTTGCCCAATCACTAGGAAGTGTCCAAGTTGTTGCACCAGCTTGCGTATTGAAGTAGTACATTTTTTCCTTATCAGCAGGAAGTTTCTTACCATTTGCATCCCAGTTCCAAGGAGTCAAGTAAGCTAATCCATCTTGGATGACACGCCCATTGAGCGTTACTGTACGCTCACGGTATTGCGGGCTATTGACATCATTTGACTTACGAGTCACAACAACTTTGTTATTATCAGCATCTACCAATTCCACTCGCATTTCTGGAGTCCATTTATAGGTGCTACCGTTATCAGACATGGTAACTGGTGTACCATTTTCCCATTTACTTACAGTAAAGTGTTGGAAGTACTTAGTCATGACGTCATGGGCAAATAAGTTGGTTACATAGCCATTGTAGTCACTTCGTCCTTGCCAGCCTTCAAAGTCTTTCATGCTGTAGCCACCTAGAAGTGGGTAGTTGGCTGCACCACCGTAACTTCTGTAGTCTCCAACCCAAGAATCTTTTTGGTGGTTACGGATAAAGCGAGTAATGGCACTGTTAATACCTTTATTTGTATAGCCACCGTAGGTCAAGTCAGCTGCCCAGTGTTGGAAGGTAGAGTCGTATTCACCACCATGACCCCACTCAATCGCAAAGCGCCAACCTTGTTTGTTGATTTCTTTAGCAAGAACGTGGGTAGCCCAGGCACCATTATCTCCTGATTGACCATTTCCCCAAACGTCCACATAGATAAAGTCGAGACCTTCACCAAGTTTGTTCTTCAACTCTTCCCAGCGAGCTAAGCGTCCATGCGCCAAGTCATAAGCAGCATCAATATTAACTCCTTGATCTAACCAGTTCCAACCATAGCTGTAGCTTCCATCTGGATTCTTACGAAGAATATTTTCGTTAAAGTATTTAGATTCAGGATAAGTTTCAGACGCGTTAACGTGAATACCTAGATGAGCTCCATATTTCTTCGCTTTTTCAATCAAGGCCTTGAAGTCTTCAACTCCACCAATACGTTTACCAATATCAGCATAGTTCAAGTGACCAGAGTCATGACCTTCACTACCATATCCTTTAAGGAGAACGCCTTGCCCAAGGCCATCTGTATGGAGGTTGATCTTCTTAATACCATCCAAGGTCATAAGGAATGGGTTTTGTGCTTGAGAACCAAAGTTCATCGCGATACGATATGCTGTGATATCCTTAACCTTTCCCAACCTTGAGGGTTGTTCATGATGCTACGATAAGCAATGGCTCCATCCTGCCAGTCCACTTTCTTATCCGCATTAGCATCTTCAGTGATAACAACCTTGGCACTTGGAAGTTCCTTCGTATATTCTGGGAAGACAATGCCCTTATAAGCTTTTTCCCATTGCCATTCAGAACTTTGGATTCCTACATAGTTTGTATTTCCAACAGTTTGTTTGAATGCTGTCAAACGGGTCCAGTCATTCGAACCACCACCGTAGCTGTTTTGAGAGTTGCTCCAAACACCTGCAGCAAGTTTATCCGTAGAAACAAATCCATACATATAGCCCTTAGCCAAGTCCTTCATTGGATTGGTTACGGCAATATGGTCATCTCCACTGACATGCGTGTTATTGGACATAGTTGCCCCATCAAACTTAGCTCCAGCTTGGTCGCTTGAAACCGACACAAGTGAGTTCCCTAAGAAATTGATAGAGGAGAGAAGTTTTCTTTCATCATCAATCTTCTGACCTGGAGTAACTTGGTTGTGGTTGACAATCTTAGTCACATCAAAATGAAGTTGATTGTCCACAACTTGCAGACGAACAGTCATATCCGCATTGATAAAATTCTTCTCGTCACGAAGCTTCATCAAGTACTCTGCAGTAGTATCATTGATTTTCTTATAGGTAACTTCAGGGGTAATATCGTGATTATTTACCAAGATTTTCTTAAGTTGTTGAACCTGTCCTGGCAAAGTATGACCATTCAGCGTGTATTCCTTGATACGTGGAAAGGCTTGGTCAATCACTGCTTTTAGGACTTTAGACTGGATGGTATCATAAGTCACATTACTATCATCTACTACCGCACCAGTTTCTTTTTCAGTAGTAGCTTCAGTATCTTGAATTCCATCCTGATTATCAGTCTTAATATTTACAACTGTCTTTTCAGTACCATATGTACCAGCTTTAAGTAAGATTTTCTTTTCATTTTTAAGATTTTCATTAACAGCAGCTGGTAAAGTAATCGTATCAAAAAGTTTTACATCATTATTTGTTGCATTCAGTTGACCATCTGATTTTAGGCTAATAGTCAGATGATTCACTGAGCCGTTTACTGGAGCTGCAACACGACCTCCTTGATACCATGTGCTACTACCTGGTGTCTTATATTCCCAGAACCAACCTGATTTATCATATCCAACAAAGACATTATTGTTTGTATCTTTAAATTTCAAGAAAACACCAAAACGTGATTTTCCTGTTTCAGATTCTTCTTTGAAAGTGAGATCCACATTCGCATTCCCATTCGCATCCACAGTCAATCCTTGTTTTTCAAACAAGGCTGGTTTGCTGGCATTGTCATTTTGATCTGTTGAAGATAACTTATTGTATCGGACACCATTTTCTTCACGAACGGCTACAGTCCCTTGCTGTTCTTTTCTTGCTACAGTTTGCCATTCTGGAGTGACTTCCTTTGGCGTCTCTGGCTTAGCTGTTGCTGGTTTTTCTTCTTTCGGCTTGTCTTCTTTTGGCTTTTCTTCAACTGGTTTTTCAGTTTCCTCTAAATTCGCAGGTTTTGAACTAGAGATTCCCTTAATATGATCTTGGATCCATTTTAATTGAGCTGGAGAGAAAAGAATTCCTCCACTACGGACTCCAACCACACCATTTTGATGAACACCAATCAATTTACCATCCGTGTCAAAGATACCACCACCACTGGCACCTGGTTGACCTCCTTGGTAACCAACTCCTTGGACTCCTTCACCATAAGATTCAGCAAAATCCACAGCACTGTTAATAACTGGCGCTAACTTGCCAGCAGGATAACCAAACATATTGACTTTATCGCCAACTTTCTTAACAACTGGCTTTTCTGTGACTTCTACAGGAGCATTTTCAAGAACTGTACGCAATCTCACAAGAGCCAAATCGTTCTTATAGCCCTTTAGATAGCCATCTCGATCCCAGTGTATCACATCTTTTTTACTAAATTTTACATCATCTAAACCAGGGTAGGATATACTAAAAATATCTCCATCCCCTTTATCATTATCCACAACCTTACGGATATTTCCATCTTGTTGATCCTTGATAAAGTTGTGAGAAACAGTCAAAACAAGGTCCTTACCAATGACAATACCACTACCTTCTCCTGATGGAGTCTTAATCTTAACAGTAGCGCCATAGTTCAATTCTCCATTTTTTGTTTTGGCAACATCTTCAGGAACTAGACTACCAGTATCTTGCGCTAATTGGTCTTTATTTACCTCTTTACCATTATCAGTAGCTTTTTCAACTTTGCCTTCCAATTCTTTCGGCAACTTGTCAGTAGTTTCTTTGTTTTCCTTTTCAAGAGCTAATAACTCTTCTTCAGTTTTTGGTCCATTTGTTGTTTCAGCAGAACCTGGATTTGCTGCTGCAGCTTCCTTATCGAACTCTCGTCCATTATCGCTCGCTTTTTTATCCAAATCAGCCAGCTCACTTGGCAAATTATCTGTTGATCCAACTGTAGGTGTGTTAGCCATTACTGGAGCAGTAGCAAAAAAACTAGCCCCAATCATAACTGAAGCAACACCTAGTGCAAATTTACGAATACTGTATGTACAGCGTTTTTCAAAAAATCGTTTATCCATTAACTCCTAATTCCTTTCATCGATTTCCGTAAGCGTTTACATTTCTTGTTCAAAAAATACTCCTTCCTATCTGAAAAGTGCAATGCTTAACGTTTATAGATAAAAAATAATTGTACTTTCAATATAACAAATAATTTCAGATAAAGCAATAGAAAAGATAGGAAATGAGCAATTTTTCTTTCAATCCTCACAAAATGTGAAGCAATACTCAATTGTTTTCAAAAAACAACCTTGTCCATTGTCTACTGACAATGGACTTTAAAACACCTTTTTCCAGTCCTTTAATAACTTCTTGAAACTTATCAATAGACTTCCTGCGAAACAAAATATGGTACAATGTCCACACCTCACCCAGCAGTCCAACAACTAACTCTAGCCCCTTTAAACCCCAGCAACTTAGAATTGCTGGGGTTTAAGGTTTAGAGTGGTGTTGGTTATTGGACTATTCAATAATAAGATATTATTTCTTTTTTACTACTTAGATATTTTAGAAAGTATAGCAAGTAATGCTTCCGAATCATTAGAACTGTCCGTTTTAACTAATCCAGTATCAGTTTTACTAAATAAAGCATTAAAAATTATTAATCTTTCCTCTTTTTCTACTTCTTTGCCATCATAGACTAAAGCTTGATAAAATCTTGTTAAGGCTTCCTTTTGTTCATATTCCATTGCCATATGCTGATTTGAAATGATAATCTTTATCATAACTCGAACTAAATATATCAAAAATGAAATTAATGCAACATATACAAAAGATTGAGAGATAAATGGAATATCTTTTAGGGTTCCTTTCAAATATTCATGAATACTAACCAATAAACTTCCTGCTGAAAATATCAAAGCAACAATAAATACTGCAAGACCACCCATCCAATACCTATTGTTAACTTTATAATTTTTTGACCTTTCTTTCCATAATGTCTCAGGAGCTTCAAGCTGTAATTTATTTTTATAAGTATCTTCTAAAATCTTAATCGCATTTTCTTTATCATCTTGCCAGTTTTCAAAATCCTCTTTAAAGTCACTAATCTCTTGAGAATGTGAATTAAACAACTCTCGGATAGCTTCGTTTTTTTCTTCAATTAAAGCAGTAGTTTGTTTGAAGTTTTCTTGAGCGTCAGAAGCAATTTCCTTTACAGTTTCAGAAACAGGATCAATAACTTCCCTTTGAAAATTTTTAAATGGAGCTTTAGCTTTAGGTAGTTCTCTGTTTAATATAAACAACGCTGGAATCAATCTATAAGAATCAGTAGAATTCAAATATTGACCGATGTAGTTTTTATTATTTTCGATAGTAATATAATTTTGAATTGCTTCTAATAAATAATCTTTAGCCCAACTTTTTAAGTAAAAATCAACAAATAATCGAAGCATTACAATATTATTATCTTTATTGATTGGACTATTAATGTCTACATAGATAAGCCTAATACTACTTGAAGTAATAGTAGTATATGAAGTTGAAAAATGACTATACAAAAAATTATAAACTTCATTAATATTAAATTCAGAGAGATTTTCTAAATAATCTTTGAGATTTCGCAATCTCTCTTGCCAATATTTCCAATTATTTAAAATAGGATTAGCCATTTCATAGGAACTACTTTTCTCTTCCCAATACTTATAGTTAGACTTAATTATATTCTCAAGCTCCGAAAAAGTTAGTTCATCTCTATTATAGTCTAAATTATAGCCATTATTTCTAATTTCAAATCTTAAATGTTCATCCATAAAATTAGAAATCTGAGCATTAGTATTTTTAGACATTTAACCTCTCTCCTTTACTATTTTTTCTTATCTTGATATGTTTCCCAAACAAATGACACTACCGTTAATGCAGAACCAACAACAACTGAAGCATACCTTGGTGGCAATTCTATAAAGTTAGCTCCCTTACCATGACCATCCCCTTTATCATTTCGAAGATTGTTAATCCCCTTGATAATTTGATTCAAACCACTTAGAACCAGCTTTACATCTTGATTATTTTTTGCTGAAATATTTTCATTAGAATCCAAGTTTAAAAATTTAAAGACTTTCTTTTGCAAAGTTGCAATATCATTAGAATTAGAATACTCAATTTTTTCGTGGTCTAAAATATGTTTAAAACACGATTCCAACAATTCCTTAGCTTTTCCAATAGCGTCCGCTGGAGAGCGAGAAATCATTTCATTCATAATCCCCATTTGCTTATCTATATAGTCGCTATCAAAATAGTCAGATAAAGATTTAGCAGCATTATTTAAGTAGGCTATTTGTGAAACTTCATATTTCGAAAGTCTCTCTTTCAATTTCAATGCCTGAGACTTCCTCTCTTCAGTTTTCTCGTGATATGAGTCAGGAAGGTCTTCATAATATCTAAGTAAATCTAAAGCTAATTTAAGGACGAGTTCATCTGGTTCGTTATCTATAAAAGCCTGTAAAGCTTTCCCCTTTGAACCCCCATATTTTTCTTGAATATTTACTCCTACTGAATTAAAAGTAAACTTAGCAAAAGTGGAATTAGAAAAATTTAGTACATAACCGTCACTATTAAAAAATACTTTTATAAAACTCTTATCTTGAAAATTCAATTCCATATCAAGTTCCCTACACTTAAAACATCAACTCGCTTCAAACAAATCCAGTTGACCAAAACTTTCTTCGAGTTTCTGTTGCTTAGCAATTACATCACTATTACGTAAATCTGATACTAACTTTTCAGCAATATACCACATCATTACTGGTGGAATAGCATTCCCCAGCATTCTATATTGAGCACCTTCCGAACCAAGCAATTCATAGTTTTCTGGAAACGACTGAATACGTGCAACCTCTCTTGGAGTATAGCGACGGTAACGTCCATTTTCTAATAAAACAGGATCAGTACTATTTAAGGACACTTTCGCCAAGTGGGAACTAACCGTATTGCTCGGCTGTTCAATGTCTTGTGCTCGTCCTTTATTCATTTTTTTGCCAGATTTACTATTTAACATTCCTTGCACAGCCCTCTCACTAAAATAATACTTTTCATCAATATCTTGCTGAAGAATTGCTTTTAGTGGTGTATAATCTTCTACATTCTGAATAGGCTCTTCAGGAAATTCAAAAGTAAAATTTAAATCCTTTCGAATGCCAACAATAAACACACGCTCTCTCTTTTGCGGAACGCCGTATTTGGTGGCTACACAAAGTTTATAAGAAACATTATAGCCAGCTTTTTCGAACTCTTCAATAATTAGAGGAAAAGCTTCTTTATTGTTTGCAGACAAAATTCCCTTAACATTTTCGGCAAAAAATGCTTTTGGTTGATGAGCCTTTAACACTCGCACCATCTCAAAAAACAGTGTCCCTTTTTCGTCTTTTATTCCTAAGCGTTTCGGATTTTGAGCACTAACGGAAAATGATTGACAAGGAAAACCTCCCGTTAAAATATCGAAATATGGGATTTCATCTGATTTTATTTCTCGGATATTTCGATTGTCTGGAGTAACACCAAAATTCTTTTCAAACATTTTATTGGCACTGTCTTCAATATCATTTGCATAGACAATCTCAATTTGATTGTCAGCATAATGTTTACCTAAAAAATCAAATCCACCAGCAAAACCAATATCCGTTCCACCCCCTCCACTAAAAAGAGAGGCAATTTTTAGTTTCTTCAAATTAAATTCTCCTCAAAGCCAACTGACGATGAAACGGACATCATATCCATCTTTTCTCTCAATCAGAAGCATCTTCTCATTTTTGACTAACTCATACAAATTCTTGATAATAAACAATTTTTTGCTATGTTTAGAAATCTGCAAACGATAAATATAGTATCTATCACGCACAGATTTAGCAGTTCGCCATTCGTTTGGTGTGATATGAAACGAATTAAAAGTAATAGAAGCATTGCTGACAGTTGTTTTGACTTCAATATACTTTCTCAGCTCAGAATCATCACACTCAAAAGATTGAACATCGTAGCCAACGCCAAACTGTGTTGGAATAAAATTCACCAGATGGAGCAACTGTTCTTGCCCATGTTCTCGTAATTTTTGTTTTTCATGATTGATAACAATAGCTTCTCCCGAACTCCCTACAACAGCGGTAGAGATTTTCTCGCTGTATTCGATGTGTTCAGTTAGATGTCCGATAATATCTGTTTTCTCTTCAGTAAAATCAATATCACTTGGAAGGTAGATATTAAAGTTTGTCCTAAAATCAATATCTCCTAAATCACGATTGACATATTCGAACCAAGCACTTCTAAAATTTCGAACATCTTCAATTGTTGTAGAAGCATTTCCAATAAATTGAGCATAGCCATCAAAGGTAGCATCTGATTGCAAAAAGTCATTTATTGCTTGCTCTTCCATAGAATTTATTTTATACCTACCACCTTGAACAGTTAGTAAACTCGCTATAACCATGTAATCTAAAATATCTTTGGCATATCGAATAACATCTCCTTTAGTATCGTAAGCTACTTTAGACGCTCTATTCTCTTTGATACGATTCCATATTTTCAAAACAGGCTCTCTATCACGAGTGCATCTCAAATCATTAAAGATACAATGGGCGACTTCTTCATCGGTGAGGTAAATAGTTTTTTCTTCAGCTTGTGAGGCTTCTGTAAATAGTTCCAGTAGATACTGAGCTGGCTTAAATTGAACTCCGATTTGGCAAAGTTTAACAATCTCGTTATCTTTTAGATGCCCACCAGGATATTCAAAATTATACAAAAAGGTTTTAAAAAAGCGAATAAGGTCTTGGTCCTCAGTCAATTCCTTAGCCCTGTTTCCTGAATAGACAAAGCCATCTTTCTCAATCATCATCCCAAACAAAGAAGAAATCTCTGTTCGCCAGTTATTGATTGTTTTCTCTGTTTTATCTGCATTTCCTGCATATTGTTTGATAATGTCATTTAGTTGCTGACTAAATTCATTTTTAGGCAATATTCCCAAATAAGAAATATTCGTTGCCATATAAACAAGTACATTTTCGACATCATTTTTAAAACGAGGTCTTGGGTGATGTAGTCTAAAATAATATTTCTCTGGAACTTGATACATAATTACTCTTCGTTATTTTTTAAATATTTCAATAAATTGTTTGCAATTTGCTGAGCCATTAAAGGAGGAACAGCATTACCAACTTGTCTAAATTGCTGTGTTTTACTTCCGTAAAAGATAAAATCATCTGGAAAAGATTGTAGACGAGCAGATTCCCTCACTGTTGGCACACGATTATACTTATAGTGGAAATGATGTCTATGCCCCGTATCAATCGTAGGAGCTGGCTTCCAACTAGCAAATCGTGTCCAAGCGACATTAAATTTTCTTGTTTCTCGTAATTCCTCTGGTAGATTTTTATAATTTCCACCGTCAGGAACGAGGGCTATCGTGCTCGTTACTTTTTCAGAATGCTTAGCTGCGATATGATTCAAAACAACAGATGAACGATTTCGCATTAGTTTTTGATAGTCATTTTGAGGTTCTGAAATATAAGACATTTCTAAATCACCAAGCTCATTTTCTAATGTTGGTAAATCAGAAAGTGCCATCTCAGTCGTGATAGTTTTATCCAAGGATTCAGGATACTCAAAGCCATCATTCCTTGTCCCTACAAAAATGACACGCTTCCTATTTTGCGGAACTCCATAATCAGAAGCTAACAAAACTTTAAACTGAACCTTATAGCCCATTTTCGAAAATTCTTCGATAATAGTATCTTTAATTTGACCTTTAAACAGGCTAACAATACCGATAACATTTTCTATAACAAAGGCAGTCGGCTGCATTTCTTGAACCAATCGAATGTAAGATAGGTAAAGTTTATTCCGTGGGTCATCAAATTTTCTCGGTCCAGAAAGCGACATTCCCTGACAAGGCGGACCACCAACAATTAGGTCAACCTTTTGTTCTCCAATTATCGGCTTTATATCTTCTTCATAGGATATATTCGTAATATCTCCACATAATATTTTTGAATTCTTATGATTTTTTTGGAATGTCTCTAAAGCTTTTTCGTCGTTATCAATCCCCAATAGAACATTAAAACCAGCCATCTCGAATCCATAAGATAGGCCACCTGCTCCTGAAAATAAATCTATGATATTATATTTTTTCAATTTGTAAACTCCAATTTATTACTATCTTCAATTATACCACAGAAAACAATTTGAAGATACTTTGCAAAATAATGTCCACACCTTACCTAGTAGTCCAACAACTAACCAACTCTAGCCCCTTAACCCCAGCGATTTCAAGTCGTTGGGGTTTTCGTGAAAAAGTGCTTGACTCTTCCCCTATAGAGAGTTATCATGGACACACCAATAAAGCAAAGGAGATTTATATGGAAAGATACAACCACTAGCCAACATTTTGAAACTGAACCAAAACTTCCTAAAGTCGAAACTGTTAACCTCACGACTTTTGAAGAATTACACGGCTACACGGTGGAGGGTGTGTTTTTAAGCCCTTGAAAATCTCCATCACGGACGAAGATTCTTGGTTTTATACTTGCCGTTTTCTTAATTCTGAGTGTGCCGAAGAATATTATACTACTTGTTGCAAAACGGAAGATTTGGAAGAATTTGCCGTTTAGAATTGCAAATTACAGGAAGAAAAGGTCGAAGTTTTAAACATTGAACTACAAAGCCAAGTTTAATTTTAGTTATTTTAATGCTTTTTTCAACAAAACTGTTGACACAATAATTTTAAGTCTGTATAATAGATTAAGTTATCTCAAGTAGCTATAAAATATATGCTTTTGAGATAAAGAAAATCCCAACGATAATCGTACTACCGTTGGGGAGAAGATTTCTTATTTTTAGTTATCAGCCTTATAGTTAACCAACAAGAGAACGACAAGACTGATTTACTGTTGCTCACCACTTCTTAGTGGTGATTTTTTTTACTTGGTGAAGCTTTATTCCTAGGTTTAGTATAGTTATTGCCCTTTCTAAGCCAAGTAGCCATCAGCTCTTTTGAATTTCTGGTTCTTCTGTTAGAATTGATAACCAAGAATGCAAAGCAACAAATAATTAGTGGAATAACGACTATCACTACACTTATCACAGTAAGATTTTCGAACGGTATTTTTAATATATGAACAGAGACTACGCTACCAATACCACCAGCACCTGCTGCAGTCAACATCGATTTAATATTTTTTTCTGTCCCATCCTCACTTTCATTAAAAATGTGTTGGTTAGACAAAACAAGAAATCTTCGGTGTTACTAATATAACGATATCCTTACACTTTGTCAATAGCGGTGTATTATTTATAACTGTTTTTAATTTTTCTGACATTTTTACACTGTATTATAAAATTTTCTATATATTTTCAATTAGAGACAAACACCCCAGTCGCAAAACTGGGGTAATTTTGTTGTAATTTTCGGCTAACAAATCGCTTCATCGATATAAGTTACTGGCGTTGCCAAAATGTATAGCAAAATTTCGCATATCTCGCTTCCACTTTGGCAAGTGAGCAACTTTTCGATTTTCGCAATAAACTTTTCTCTGCTTTCGTTAATGGCAAAAACTGTTATTTTGCGTTTAAAAACGTTAGTTTCAACATTATCGAAGGCAAAACCTTTTTCAAACACTCGTAGTTTCGTTAAAAATGCAGGCAAAGATATCGGGTCGTTAAGATAAAATCCTAATTGGTCTGGTTGCCATTCAATTGGCATTTCTGGCACAACACCCCAATATGTTTGCTGGTGTATTTTGCTTTCTAATTTTTGTAGATACATTTCAGTTTCTAAATCGATATACATATCACTCCTATCTGTTAAATTTCTTTTACATGTCCATCATAACTCTCTGTAGCAATGAAGTCCAGCCTATTTTTGAGTTTAATTTACATCAGTATTTGGGCTAAAAATTAAGATTTTTTACTGGTATTTTTGTGAAAATATGGAGTTGTCAAAAGCTCAACTGCTGGAGATTTTCGAAAGGCAATCCATCGCAACAGAAGCAAAAAAAGGAAATAAAAAGCTTAGAATATTTTCTTAAAGATTCCTCCGCCCTCCTCTATACAGACTAATATTGTGTATAAATACAATAAGTCGTGTGCCAAAATTGGGCAGAAACGGTGGTACTAGTGCAAAGTTAAGCAACCCGAACCGAAAGGCGAAGCGAACGCAAGAAGCTATCGATTTACCTTAAATATAGTTAAACGAAATAAAAACTGAACAATTTAATTGCGAAATTCAAACCAGTTCCTAATAATTTTTTAGAAAAATCCGTGGACTATTCCAGATTTAATCTACTATATTTTACCTTTCTCCACTGCGTAAAAGCATTCACCCAACCAAAAAGCCCGAGTTTCATCGAGCTAAATGTGTGTGTTAGGCTTTAACGCAAAAATAACTATTCCTGTTATTTTGCAGATATAAATCATTGTTAACGATTGATACTGTATTTTTCCCCCTCCTCGTAAATGCGTCTTCTCCACCTTCCAAAATATCACATACATGTTCCCTGATGTTGTATTTATACTACACCTCACCTAATCACGCTGGCTACTATAGCAATTTCTTGGTCTCGTGTGGTGTCTTCGTTTTAGAAATTGTGGATATTTCGAATGCGGTCTTGAAGCGAGAACTGCTCTTGTTCAAGTTCATTATTTTAAATATTTCTGTTGGTGAATTTTTCCATAAAATCTCCTTTGCTTTATTGGTGTGTCCATGATAACTCCCTTTAACTAATAAGTCTAATCTTTTTTTAGTTAAACTTATTTCCACTCCCCAAATACAGTATTAGGAATAAGATAAACATCCCCTAAAGAACGAGTTAATGCGACATATAGCCTATTTCTTGACTTATTAGATAGATTAACCCAGTTTGATAAGTCACTTGTTGGCTCAGTTAATATTACACAAGTTTGAAGGTAAGTATCGCCTTTTGAATAAGACCAATTAATAGAATTATCTATCCTATTATGGTTTATTCTTTTATCCCAAACTAATTTAGGAATGTTAGAATCAATCAGAATTTGATTCGCTTCAGAAGCACTGTTTAACCACCTAATTTCCCCATTGTTATCTGATAGAGATTCAATAGGAATCCTCAAATGAGTACTAATGAAATCACAAACTTTTGGAGCTACTCTCCGACTTTTTATTAGAGTATCTGTATCAATCTTAATTTTAGGAGATAATTTCTGAGATAAATCTTTAGCAGAAGAGATTTCAGAAAATGGCAAATCTGAGCCTTTTCCATCCCTTCGAATTGGAGCTACTAAGCTTTGAAAAATATCCCCTACAGCCACGATGCTATTCTTAGATGATTCCAGAAGATACTTTAAAAGTTTAAAATTCCAACCGTTATAATCTTGAAATTCATCTATATAGATAGTATCACAAAAATTATTCAATCTATTGAGAGACATCTTTTTGAAATTATTATCTTGCTTTATAAAAAATTTACTCAATCTGGATACATAGAATTTACCATCTATTAAAAAATGCTTAGGGTTATCCAATTTAAAGTAACCATATTTACGAGGGTCAGTCTCTGGTTCAATATTGACTTCAACACCTTTGCTCTTTATGATTGGAAAATTAGCAATAGGCTCAAAAGGTCTAATTAACTGATTATATACAAATGAATCAAAAGTTGAAACTTTGATGTTTTCTGGAATTTTTCCTTTGAAGCGTTTTAACAATTCATTTCGAATATTTTCAACATTTTGATTGGTAAATGTAATAAGAAATACTCGTTTATCTTCAGAAAAATCATTTGCAATAAAATAAGTTTTTCCTGCACCAGCAGAAGCTAATACTATTTTTTTATCCATTGAATCGCCTCAACTAAATAATTTGGAATAGAAAGTGATTCTATATTTTTCTCAATAAACAGTGCGGTCTCAGTTTTATTTTTCAACATATGTGCACAAGCTTTGGGCATATCATCTTCCTTATATTTGGATTCAGTCTTCTTGTCTTTATATTCTTTATCAAAAGTGCTCTTATTGGAATTATAAAAAGCAACTTCGAGTGTCCAATTTTCAATATTCTCATCAGAAAAAATACTAAATAAGTCTGTATTATCGTATTGTTTATTCTTTCCATCATTATCAGTAATTACTACAACTTTTTTATTTAAGGACTCTGCAATTTTACGATACCTTTCGTAGGAAATACTCCCCATAGAAATTATCTCAATACCATCAGCCTCAATCTTACTACCTAAAACCTTTCGATAAATAGCTGGAAGAATGATATACTCCGCCGCACCTTCAACTAAAATAACCTTCTCAGACAATATAAATCTCAAAATGTCCAAGTTATCAATTTTCGAAAAATACATTGATGTATCATCATCTAAACTCTTTAAGCTTTTTGTTTCTTTGTCTGAAAGCCATATTACATTCTTCAAGTCCAGTCTACTCACCACCAGCGAACTATGCGACACTACAATTACTTGTTCGTTAGTTCGTTGTTTCAATAGGTCAATTAATTTTCTTGTATTAGTAAAGCTTAAATGATTTTCAGGCTCATCAATAAAGATAATATCAAATATTCCATTAGATAAAGAGGTCTCAATTTTAATTAAATTTTCTTTTCCTTTCCCCATATCTTGAATTGAGATATTGTTTTCATAAATGTCAATCAGTTTAAGGAGATCGGTTTTAGTAGAATCAAATCCAATATGTTTATCATCATCAATTTTTAAATTTTCTTTTTGATTATCAATAAAACCTTGAAGTTGTCGCTTGAAGTCAGAAGCTACTTCTCGGTGTAAATTTAAGTCCACTTTAGCCTGATAAAGATTTCTGGCGTACCCACCAAACAAGTCATATTTCTGAGAAGAATTATCCAAAAATATAGTATTTCTTGAAAGTAGCTGGCGTTTATAACTTTTTCCTTGAAAAGTGTTCCAAGAGGCACGATAATACTCTACTGGAATTATTTTGTTTTTAGCAAACTCATCAAAATTGACATTATTTAAAAAATCCATATCAAATTCATATACAAATCTAATCCCACAGTAAAACTTATCTTTTTCAGGAGTATTATAGTGAAGGCCAGAAAATTCTGATGCTATGATAGAGCCTTGAAAATCTAAAAATACTTCGATATCAATCTTAGGAAGTGTATCTTTACTTGGATTATCAAAGAAACGCTGGATATCCTCTTTATTCAAATATCTATCAAGCGATGAATCTGCACGATTGAAAACAGATTGGTTTAGAGCTATATCCAACGCTAACAATAAACTGGATTTTCCACTTTCATTTTCTCCTACAATAACCGAAATTTCATCATTGAATTTTACTTCCAATTCTCTAAATTTTTTAAAACCTTTAATTCGAAGAGCTTTTATTATCACGATAAATTACCTCTTTTGTTTAGCTATCTATACATTTATTATACCACTTTAAAGCCTACATTTGCTTCATACCAAAAATTTTCGAAAAAAGTATTGGAAGTCTAAATTTTTTACTATTGTTCGACATCACACCTATTATATCCAAACTTATTCTTTATTAGGGACATTTTTTAAACGCAGTTTTTCTTTAGATTTTGAAAAATATTGTGCAAATACAAAATAAGTCGTATACCAAAGTGGAGCTGAAACAACGATATTATCGTAAAGCTATCCAATCCGAACCGAAAGGTGAAGCGAACATAAGACATCTAAGATTCTGGCAATCTGACGCTCAGCAGTCTAAAAGTAATCTGAGTTCATACATCTTATGAGTGAATTAAAAGACGGTTCAAAAAATGAGCCGTCTTTTTTCTATTATTCGTCAAATATAAATATTGGTTCTTCTTAGTTAGTTGCTTTAAATTTAACTAGGGAGATAATCTTAGTTTTATCTGGCAATATAACTAGACTATAACCCCTTAACTTATTTATCTTCCTCTCTTTCCATTCTGCGTTTTTCTTCGTGCTTATCCAAGCTTCTCGAAAAGAATTGCTCGGTTAAATCTGTTAGCCAATCCGCAAAACGCTCGCCTGCGAATTGAATAGCGATAAGAATTCCAGTTACTACAATAAAAACCAAAATCAAGTAATTATCCAAATTAGCCATTTTAATTATTTTCTCCTTGTTTTCTTGCTTCTACTAAAATATCTTTAAAATCGTCATCTTGCCAAAGTGTGAAAAAAGTAATTCCACCAACCACAACAGAGACCATCACACCTGTAAGGCTACTTCCACGCTTTTTCGAAACCAGTTTGTTTATCTCTTTGCCTGCGGATTTAAATAGCCCAGCTGAGAGATAAGAATCAGGATTAAATACGGAACCTGCTGTATAGCTTTGCCCGTAATAAATCACTGAACCATTATCTCTAAATCCATAAAATAGAAAACCAATGATAGCTATTGTTATAATTGCCAACCGAATTTTAATGCTATTTTTCATATTAATCCACCTTTTACATTACTCGTAATCAATACCTTTTCTTGTAATTGCAACGACCTTTCCTTTACTAAGAAAAACAATCACTGACTTACCGTCTTTTAATTTGTAAACGTAGTAGTCTGTAATGATACCATTTATTCCCACAGTCCAATTTGATTTCTGAGACAGGATTGATTCACTACTAGATAAGTCCATTTTTAGTAGTTTTTCATATAGCTGGGTAACATCACTAAGAGAAGAGGACTTCTCGTGGGGTGCTCCAACCGCCTTAAGCAAGTCTTTTTCGGTTAGCTCATTCTGAATACTTGGAAAATTCGATAAAACTAAATCCTTTCTCTTATTTGCGCAAGAAACAAGTAACAGAATCATCGCTAAACATGTAATCACCATTCCTAATTTTTTCATCATTATTCTACCTTTTTAAATTCAAACTTTAATGAATTTTCTCCAATCATAAAACCATTCTGGTTATCAGAATTATCATTCAATGGCTTATTTTCGAAATATAAAGTCTTTTGATCATCGGACAGGGTTGCAATTCCGGAAATATTTTTTCCTTCAATTACAATTTTGTCGCCTTTTTGATGCCATTTGGCGGAGAAAGTTTCGCCGTTATCCATTGTTAAAGTTCCGTCTTTTTTTATCTCCATAGTAGCATTCCAGTGAATATATTTAGAGATAATTGAAGCAAGGTCGGCTTGTCCGGTTGCTTTACCTGCGATTTTCGCTCCATCTTCTCTAACACTTCCTTGGTCAAAGATATCGGTCTTCCACTTGCCTGTGAAGTTCTTAGGGGAACTACAACCTAAAAGCGTAAAACATGACAGTAAAATTATAAATGAGAAAAATAACTTTCTCTTCATCGATACTCTTTCTAATAAATTACCAATATCTATCAAAGGCACTAAGAATATAGCTTAGGTCTTTGGATTGTTCTTTAATCTTCCCACCAACGACTAATTGATATTCAATTCCGCCAAGAAAACCACCTGAGCTTTCAATAACCTCAACCAATTCACCACGAACTACTTTTTGATTTAAACGAGTACTCATTTTAAACCTCTTTCTATTCTATCTTGAACTATATTGCATAATTCGTTCTACAATGGCGTCACGGCGTTTAATGCTTTCAGACAGTTTTATCGCGCCATTAAGACCATACCACATTTTCGAAAATCCAGAATCACCCAACGCTATTAGTTGAAGTCCACATTCATCTTCGAGTTGATAAACATAAACCTGAACTGCATAAAATTGCGGAGAGAATAAGCCAGCTTTACCTTTAATGACGATTTCTATATCGGCCCTATCGTCAAAATCAGCTAATGCACCCGAACTACTCTGAATAGCTTCTGGGGTTGTTTCCACTCGGCGCAAATTTCTTGAAGAATCACGCCAATATCAGAAACCGAAAGTTTGGTTGTCACCTCAACTGAGTCGGCTTTTAAGTCGTTAAGTCCCATAAAGAACCTCCATTTTTTTTATTTTTCACTCAAAAAATCCCTGCTACAATAGGGGTTGAGCTTGTTTTAGTTAACGGTCGTCAACTAAAACAATGAAAAAATAAAAATGCCAATTCAACAAGGTAACTAAAACCCTATTAAATCAGCATTTTAAATATTTTTATTGATAACTTTGATTGTTTTAACAAACGACCGTTTGCTAAAACTGTTGATAGGTTTAATGTACTATTTTTCTAAGGATTTGTCAATCAATTATAGGTGATTTTTTCTATTTATTTGAATACTATTGCGCCTTAACACATTATATATGGTTGCGGTGGAAATATTCAGCTGATTCGCAATATTTCGAACGGACATTTCTTTTTGCTGGTATTGTGCAATAATTTGCTTTTCTTTATCTTTCGCTATTCCTTTGTTGCCAAGTTTCACGCCTTTTTCTTTCGCTTTACGGAGTCCGTCTTTAGTGCGTTCAGAAATAGCTTGAAGCTCCCATTCTGCCACATAACCCAACATTAAACAAAAGAATTTTCCAGTTAAAGAATCTGTTTCAATATTTTCATGAATAGATTGAAGATGAATACCATGTTTAGTTAAATCTTCAATAATAGCAGAGAGGTGAAGCATTTTTCTGGTAAGTCTATCCAATTTATACACAACAAAATTTGTTTTAACACCTTGCTGGGCATATTTTTTCGCCATTTTTAAAGCTTTGTCAAGTTGTTTTCGCTCCTGATTTCCACCAGAATCTTTTTCAATATAGAGTTTATCGCAAAAGCCGAGTGCTTCTTTTTGAACAGATAGCCCCAATTCTTGCCGATTATCTGTTGAGCTAACGCGAGCATAGCCGATAGTTATGGTTTTGATATTTTCTAATTTGTTCTTGTGATGATTTGTCAAAATTTCTCCTTTCTTTACTATTGTAGCAGGTAGTTATATTTTAGAGAAAAATTAACGAAATGAAAAAGACCCACGAGGGTCTTGAGATTAAAATATAGGTTCTCCAAAGTTAGCATTATTATATCTAAACATCTTTAGCATTTCATCATATACTTCAATATCCATTCCAATAGTTTTAGAAACAGCATCATCAATTCCATCCGCACCAATAAGCATAAGTTCATCTTTTGGGATAGCTTCAAGCTCTTTCTTTAGGTTTATCGCAAAATATTTCATCTTGTTAGATAAAGCTGTATTCATGTTGCGCAATTCTTCTATTCGTTCGATAGGCATATCAAGAACTCTTGAAATTATCTCGTCTTTAACGCATAATATTGCCAATCTTCTTGCAATAGAATCATCTGAATATGGATCAGAAAGTGTGTCAAGCCAAACAAATGTGCTATTAATATCTTTTGGTAAATCCATACTTTTCCCTCCTTAAAAAAATTAAACCTACCGTTCACCCACGGTAGGTTTTACCGTAAACGAACGCATAAATTCTTTTTTCAAAGAAGAATGCAAGTTACATAAAACAAAGATGTTTTACTTTATTAGTATACAATACATAAAAATATATGTCAATTCCATTTTTGGTTTTCTTCTATCTCTTCTTCACTACAACTAACATATTTAATACTATCTTGTTGATTCAGGGGGATATTTTACTATGGATTGAGGGATGAGAAAAGACCTCTAATTCAGAGAGGCCTTAAAAAATCAAATGTTACTATCTTTCAACCCTTCTTTTAAAAGAAAATATTGATCATTTGTCAGCCCAAGAATTTCCTGCATGATATGTTCAATAGTATCTTGGAGTTCTTGTTGTTCAATAGATCCCCTTTCATGTAAAAGTTTAGACGAACCATCTGTTTTAGATATATACTTCATTACATTGCTAATTGTTTTTTCATTCTTTTCAGATAACTTAACTTGTTGTTTTAAAGTATATCCTGTAATTTTTTCGACAATTTCTCGACCATTAGACATAAATGGCATGTAATCAAAGTAAACTAATAATCTTCTTGCCACACTCTCTTTTGAATATGGGTTATTAGCGGTATCGTTCCAAATTATTTGCTTAATTCTGTCAGGAACACGATTTTGAAACATATATTTTACCTCCAAATTTTACCCACCGCTTGCTCGGTAGGTATACTTATTTCCTACCAAGTGCAAGGGATACAAATCAGAAGTAAAGTCTGAAAAGTGCGAAAATATTAAATTTTATAGCTTAATTATACACTAATATTTATGTTTTGTCAATAGAACCTACAAACTCTTGGAATCGAGTAGTATAAGTATTATTAGTTAATTTACTCATATACTTAATTGCCTGTGTTTTAAAATTATTCTCATATAAAAATTTCAAAATATCAAATAGATACTTATTATTAGTAATTTGACGAATATGCCTGTCGATAAATTGAATCTTATCGTCATTTGATATTTCTTCTTTAGATAAATATGTTTTAAAAATTCTATCTAAATAAACATTATTACTTATTTTAGAAATCATTTTATCAATAAAGTCTTGCATAATTTCATCATTGTGGAATCCACTTTCAACAGCATACTCAATCACTCTACTTATATGAACAGAGTTGGTCATTTTTTCGAAACACAAGTTCATAGCACTTTCGTTTTTCATATCAAAAGCTATCAAGCATAATTTTTCAAGTTTAGCGTTATTATCAGTGTTAATAATGGCTTTTTGCAAATCTTCGAGAGTCTTGATTTTCAAATCAACATTAACAGTATTTTCTATAGTGAAATAGAACACCTCTTTTAAAAAGTTATATGTAGTGTCATTATCGATAATATTTATTAGTTTATCCTTATCATCCTTGCTAATATTTTCCGAGTTATTTATTAAGCTGATTATACTCGCTTTAACTTCCCTACTATCTTCAACTAATCGTTTTTTAGCAAAGTAATTTACATTATCTGTTGAGTTTTCCATTTTTCCAACCTTTAATTTTTTCATTAATATTTTAGACGGATTCCTACTACGGCTCATTAAATAACCAATAACATTTTTCGAATAGTCTCCAAGACTGTCTTCAAAGCATACCAAAAATTCTCTTACGAAAGTCGTCCTACTAATATAACTTCGATGATTTTGATTTAACATGAGCATATCCATAAAAGTCGCAAAACATAGATGATACATAGCTTTATCTCCGTTCTGTTGTTTTTGTTGTTTTTAGGTAATAGATTCAAAACATATTTAGCGATATACTAAAACCATCAAAGGAACAAGTCGACTTCCCCCTCTGATAAACCTTTTACTTTTATTATACTCTTTTAAGGAGGAAAATTCTCTTGCTAACATTACTTATCTTTTTACCGTATCTTCTAACCTCAGCTGCTTCGATATATTTCATAAATAAAAGGTCTAGGAAATAACCGCCTACAGGTTTATATTAGGTTGTGTAAGCCCCACTAATATAAACCTGCTTCTATGGGGCTATTAAGGAGAAAAACTATGTTTCCACAAAATACTCAAAATCAAACAGATATCACTCATCAACTGGCGAATCCATTTCAGCTTGAAGTTGCCAAATCACTTTCGAAGGAGATGGCGGTACTTCAAAAGAATCAGCTTCTGACAGCAGACATTCTCAACAAAGTAGGCGACCTTTCGAAGCTCGAGGCAGATATTCTGGCAAAAACTCCCCATGCCAAGGAACGCACAGATTTCATCATCAAGACTTTTGCCTTGGTTGCCTCCCAACAAATAAGATAGGAGGTTCCCTATGAATGAACTTATCTTGCCCATAATTTTTGCCGTTTCTCTTGGCTTTATGGCTGGCGTTATTGCCTTGTTGGTATATCTTGATTCTCAATCTAAAAAACAACCTGTCAAAGAGAAAAACAAAAATCTTCCTCCTGTTTACACTGAAGAAGAAATTGAACTAGCTCAATTTCTCGAGAGTAGGCAAGCTGTCAACGAGGCATTCCTTTCAGCTCAGGCGGAACTACTCAAAGAACTTAGAAAGTGAAGTAATTTTTACATCACCGAACAAAACAGCAATATGATAGCACCTTAACAGATACAGCACCATTCTCATCGCTCCTAATCCATAAACTGCTTATGCTCCCTTTTGCTAGCGGTTTCTGGTATGCTCGGAGCGTCACAAACAGAAAGGATTTTAAAATGACACAACCAACTCAACCAAAGAAATTCAAAACCATCCTCGCTGATGTTCCCTATATGAGGAACCAAACAGGTAGCTACGGAGCCTGCAAGCATTACAACCTGATGAGCCACGAGGAAATCCGCAATATGCCCATAAAGGACATTGCTGCAGATAACGCCCATCTCTGGTTTTGGACTTCCAACTCTTATATGGAAGAATCTTACGATATTATTCGGGCGTGGGGCTTTGAGCCAAAAAGCATTTTTACTTGGGTTAAACCAACTCTGGGCTTGGGAACTTATCTGCGAAATTCCACCGAGCATGTAATTTTCGCTACTCGTGGAAAAGCTCCTATCAAGTTTAAAGGTCAAATGAATTGGGGCTTCTTCCCCAAACAAGACCATAGCCATAAGCCCGAGGAACTCTTTGCTATCATCGAACGCTGTTCTGAACCAGATTATTTGGAGCTCTTTGCACGGAGACCTGTGTCTTCTAATAAAAAATGGGCAATCTGGGGAGAAGAAGCTGAAAGTGATATTATCATTCCAAATTACCCTGTGCCGAAGTATACAAAAAATCCCATTGACTACAGAAAGGCAGATGATGAAGTGTGCGAAAAATAGTTGGCTACACCTTGCTTTTCATTCTGCTGGCTTATTTGGTCAATCGGGCGGTTCACTGGCTAATCGAAATCGCCATGCCTTTGAGTCTGCTAGTTCTGTTCATTTGTGGCGGAATGCTTGCCCTTCGCTACTGGAAAAACAAAAGAGATTGGAGGTGAACCGATGAAGCGCCCAACAAATTTTGAAGCATTCGAGATGGATTACACTCGCCCTGTGGAATTTCAAGACATACTAGATTTGATGGTGCGACTCTCAGGCTACACCAGACGCCAGCCCTTCATTTTGGAGATTCGTTTAATGAAAAACGAGGTGCGATATTTGCTTCTCAGTAGCCCACTGGACACGCCCTATTTACACAAAATGATGCAGGTTTCCAATGACATTCAGCTTTCAAAACTTCGCCCTAAAGAGCGAAAAACATCTGAAAAAGCGTGGCGTGTAGCTATCAAACGCAACCATTTTAGCCTCAAAACAGATGGCGTTGAAAATTTCACTCGTTCCTTTTTAGCACTGTGCCATCACCTAAAACCGCAGGAAGAAATTTGTGTGCAGGTTGTGGTGGGCAAGTCGCGTCCGCCACAACCGCTGGCTCGGGATTTGTCGCATCTTAACGCCACTTGGTGGCAGTGGATTTCAGGGAATATCCCAAAGCTTTCCAAAGACACCGATAAGCTGATTCGGGAAAAACTCCGCCACGCCCAGTTTCAAGCAGATGTACGGATTGGCGTGCGAAGTGATAGCCATTTTCGTAAGAATGAGCTATACCATACCGTTTTAGGATCCTTTCGAATGTTAGAATCCAGCGGTGTCGAATTTTTTCTTAACCAGATTTCAAGAGAGAAAGTTAATAAGGTTCAAATTCCGTGGGCTTTTCCGCTCACCCTTTCTTCGCAGGAGCTTGCCAGTTTTTGGCTTGCCCCTATTGGCGAAGGCGAGCTTGCTGGGATTGCTAATATTCACCCCAAAATTCTCCGCCTGCCTTTGGGATATAAAGTGCCAGATGTGCCTGTTCGAAAATTTGGTGAAAGCCTCAAAAACGAACCACTCCAGATTTTACCTCGAGACGCTACTCAACATTTATTAGTTTTAGGTGGAACGGGTGTCGGTAAATCTACCCTACTCGCCCAGTTCATTTTAACAGATATTCAGGCAGGTAGAAGCACGCTGTTAATTGACCCCAAAGGCGACTTAGTACGAGAAGTGTTGGCTCATTTCCCAAAAGAACGGCGAGCAGATTTGGTTATCATTGACCCCAGCTCCAGCAACAAAATTATCGGTCTCAACCCCTTTGACCTGACTCGATACACCTCGCCTGAGCTGGTGGCGGATATGTTACTTAATCTTTTTCAAGAACTTTTCAGCGACAACTGGGGTATTCGCACGGTTGATGTGCTCAGCCACGCCTTAACCGTAATGGCACAAGTTGAAAATTCTAATTTATCCCAATTACCTCAGTTTTTAACCAATCCTGTCTTTCGAAATCAACTATTAAGTCAGATTTCCGACCCTTTTCTCTTGGATTTTTGGCAGGGCTACAACCAGCTAAGCGATGCCAACCGTGAGGTGTTAATCTCGCCAGTATTAAACAAAATCCGTCAGCTTTTGCTTCGAAAAGAACTGCGAGCCATGCTTGCCTCTACTTCGAAAAAATTTAACCTGATGGAGCTCTTCACCAGTAAAAAAGTAGCCTTAGTTAACCTCAACAGAGGGCAGATTGGGGTGACAAACGCTAAATTTATCGGTTCGCTTATCACCAACTACATCTACCAGCTAACCCTCCACCAAGCCCATCTCGCCCCCGAAAATCGCCCTTTCCTACCCATTTACATTGATGAGCTGGGGCAATTCCTTAAGCTCCCTGTAGATTTGGAGGATGCCCTTGCAGTGTCTCGTTCGATGAAAGTGGGCTACATTCTCGCCAGCCAGCACCTGACGCAACTGCCATCTACTCTGCGTACCAGCGTTTTGAGTAATTGTCGCAGTAAAATCATTTTCACGCTGGAACACCACGAAGCCAAGGAACTCGCCAGCCAAGCTCCAGAACTCACTTTCGAAGATTTTATGACCCTTGCACCTTTTCACTTTTATGCCCAAATGCCGATTTTTTACAATCACTTTAAGTGGGTCTCAGGGCGAAGCCTGCCTCTTTCGAAAAATGCTCAGTCAATTGATGAACTTTATGCCGAAAGTTTGGAATACTACGGCGACGATTTAGCCAATTTCGAAAATACACCACTTCAAAACAAGAAAGATGAAATTCCACCCGAAAACTTGGGACGAAAGAAGCGAGGAGGACAAAATGGAGAAAATTGAACTAACGAAAAAAGAACGAGAGATTTTAACCCTACTCGCCCGGTGTCGTTATGCGACCACCAAGCAGATTGTTGCCCTCTATTTTCAGGATAGTCAGCATTCGCGAACTGCTTTCCGAAGAGCTAACTTACTTTTAAACCAGATCAAAAATCGCCAACTCATCAATCACCTCGAACGGCGAATCGGTGGCGTGCGAGCAGGTTCAGGCAGTTTCGTTTGGTACATCACGATAAAAGGGTTGAAAGCATTACACCGTCCACAACGCTTTAAAAATAAGTATGAACCCACCGCTCACCACTTGGAACACACGCTGGCGGTGACACAAGCGTATGTTTTTCTGAAATTGTTGGAAGAAGCTGGCAAAATCCAGCTGGAACGGTTCGATTTTGAACCCACCTGCCACCGCACCTACGCCACCTTTTCGGGTAAGAAGATTTTTCTGAAACCTGATGCTTTTGCTCAGCTGGTTTTGGGCGAATACGAGGACAGTTATTTTTGCGAAATCGATATGGCGACCGAAAGCCTCAACCGAGTGGTAAATCAGTGTAAAAAATACATCGCCTACTACCAAACAGGCATTGAACAGCGAGAACAAGACGGTGTGTTTCCACTGGTTCTATGGATTGTGCCGCACGACAAACGAAAAGAAGTGATTTCGAAGAAAATCGAAAGCGAGCTGAATAATTTTCAGCCAATGTTTCAGGTGGTGACGCTGGAAGAATTTAGTGAATGGATTGGAGGACGAACAGATGAATAATGAAAAAGAACGAATTGTCAAAATCGGGCGAGCAACTTTTAATATTAGCCGAAAATTTGGTGGTTCGAAAAGTTTGAAAGAATTACTTGAAAAGCTGATTTTGCAGGAAAAGTAAGCCCCAAAGACTGGACTTATTCGCCCTTTCGAGGTATCCTGTCCATGGGTTAGAGTGTAATTGAAAGGAGACACGATGACAAACAGCACATTAACAAAGCAAATTCCAGATTGGACAAAGGTTGAATTTGAAGGTCTGAGCGAGATTAGTATTTTGTATTGCAGGCTTTCATCAGAAGACGCAAACGAAGGTGAATCTAACTCAATTTCCAACCAACGCTTGATTTTAAGCAAACTGGCGGAGCGAGAGAATTTGAGCAACCCAATTGTATTTTACGATGATGGCTACTCAGGTTCAAACGCCCAGCGTCCAGCTTTCCAACAAGCTCTGGCATTGGTTGAAAACAACCAAGTTTCGAATTTTGTAGTAAAGGATTTGAGCCGTGTTTCACGAGACTACCTGCTTTCAGGAAATCTTTTGGAGGTGGTTTTTCCTTCGAAAAACATTCGCTTCATTTCCCTGCAAGAAAATATAGATAGTAACAAGAAATCCAGCCAAGATGCCTATCTCACACCGTTGGTTTCGCTCTTTAACAACTGGTATAGTATGCAGTGTAGCGAGAAAATTAAGCTTTCGAAACATACCAAAGCCAAAAATGGCGAAAAAATCAGCTGGATTACCCCTTATGGATACCTCAATAATCCAGAAAATCGTAAGGAGTGGTTGGTAGATGAATATGCTTCAGAAATCGTTAAACGGATATTTTCGGAGTATATTTCAGGCAGAACGCCAACCGAGATAGCTCAAGGTTTAAGGCGTGACAAAGTCCTCACTCCTGCTCGCTACAAAAAGAAGCTGGGTGTTTCGAACTATCGGATTTTAGAGAGCGACCCTTGTTATTGGAAAACTCAGATGATTTGGCAAATATTGGAAAAAGAGGAGTATATCGGCTCAACCATTAACTTGAAAACCGCAAAAATTTCCTACAAACAGCGAAATTGTCGTCTGCGACCTCGTGAAGAATGGCTAATTTTCCCTGATAGCCACGAAGCGATTATTTCGAAGGAAGATTTCGAAATTGCAAGAAAAATGATGAACCACAAGCGAGTCGTTCAAAGACATAACTGGAAAGATAAACCAGGACACGAAAACTTGTTTGCAGGTTTGCTTTATTGCGAAAACGAACATAAATTAAGTTTTTGCCCACAAGAAAAAGATGGTGTGAACCTCGACCATTATAAATGTTACCATTTTAAGCGAGCTGGCGATACTTGTTCGGGCGGTCACTATCTTCGTAAAGAAGTACTGGAAAATCTAATTTTAAACGAGCTTCAAGAACTGATAAACTCGTTTCAGATTAACGAAGCAGATTTATTACAACGCTTGAAGGACAAGTTTGAGATCAAAGAAACCAAGAAGTTCAGCGAACTGCAAAAACAGCTGACCAAAAATGAACAGCGAACGGTAGAGTTGGATACTATCATCCAGCGACTCTACGAAAAGCAACTGTTGGGTGAGATTGCGGATGACCGCTTCAAAAAATTGTGCGACAGCTATGAAGCGGAACAAGCCGAGTTGAAGAAAAAAGTTCAAACCGCCACCGAAACTCTTGGGGTAAAAATGAAATCTGCCCACAACATTGAAAAATTTATGACAACCATTCGAAAATATACCCAGCTTGAGAAGTTGACACCAAAAATTATCAACGAATTGATTGATAAAATTATTGTCCACCAACCGATTGGTAGAGGCAAGAATAGACAAATTAAACTGGAAATACACTACCGATTTATTGGTGATATTTAAGTATTTAAAAGAGCGAGTTATAGATCGCTGCCCTATATATAATAATAGGACTGCTGAGTGAAGTGTGGTATAATAGTTCTATGAATTATGAAGCAAGTAAACAATTAAGCGATATCCGTTTCAAGCGCCTTGTTAGTGTTCAGTGCACTACTTTTGAAGAGATGTTAGATGTGTTAAAAAAAGAGCTTACCAACTTAAGTACGCGAAAGGTGGACGAAAACCCAAATTAAGTCTAGAAGACCTCCTCATACCACTCTTCAATACATGCGAGAATACCACACTTATGAACAACTTGCGGCTGATTTTGGCATTCACGAAAGCAACTTAATTCGTCGGAGTCAATGGGTTGAAGAAACTCTTGTTCAAAAATGGTTTTACGATTTCAAAAAAACTCATCTTAGTGCTGAGGATACGGTGATTGTGGATGCAACAGAGATAAAAAAATCAATCGTCCTAAAAAATCAACTAGCGAATTATTCTGGTAAAAAGAAATATCATGCTATGAAGGCTCAAGCGATTGTCACAAACCAAGGTAGAATTGTTTCTTTGGATATTGCAGTGAACTATTGCCACGATATGAAATTGTTCAAATGAGTCGCAGAAATATCGGACAAGCTGGTAAAATCTTGGCTTGCAGTGGTTATCAGGGGCTCACGAAGATGTATTCACAAGTGCAAACCCCGAGGAAATCAAGTAAACTTAAGCCACTAACTCTTGAAGATAAATCCTATACTCATGTGCTATCTAAAGAGAGAATCAAGGTTGAGAATATTTTTGCAAAAGTAAAAACGTTTAAACTATTTTCAACAACCTATCGAAATCGACGCAAACGGTTTAGATTAAGAATGAATTTGATTGCTGTAATTATCAACCGTGAACTAGGATTTTAATTTCGCAGGAAGTCTAATGACAGCTTCCAATGTTTGGAAAGCCTTGTTTTTAAAACCTCGTTTTCGAATTTCTTTCCAGACTTGTTCAATAGAGTTCATTTCTGGTGTATAAGGTGGAATAAAAGCTAACTCAACATTACTTGGAATCTCTAAGGTAGTTGATTTATGCCATATAGCATTATCCATTACAAGTAACATATAGTCATCTGGATAAGCTTGTGAGACTTGTCGTAGAAATTCATTCGTCCACTCAGTATTGCATCCTCCGGCAATGAGGAAAAAGGAATCTCCTGTCTGAGCATCTACTGCCCCATAACAATAGCGATATTCTCGCATATAATGACTAGGAATGCTAGGTCGAATTCCTTGAGGAGCCCAACAAGAACTCATCTTACTAATTCTTCCGAAACCAGCTTCATCTTGGTACATCAAACGTACTTTGTTATAAGTCCCCTTCTCTTTAAAGCGCTTACTTAAGGTCTCGAATGTAGATTTTATTTTTAGACGTCTCAATTGTCTGAGCGTCTGCCTTCTTGGGATATTCAGGTCGAGGAGTGACCGTTCGCCAACCATGGGGTTTCAGGAGATAATAGAAACCATCACGTGTGGAAGTGCGACCAATCTCTTTTTGATAGGCTTCAAATAACTGATTGACAGTTACAAATTCCCCAGCCTGAGCAGCTTCTATATGACGTTTTAGAAATGCTTGTTCTTCTTCGTAAGTCATATATTCTCTATGACGCCCACCACGGGTCTCTTCAAGAAAAGCTTCTAAACCAAACTCCTTATATTTTTTCAAATTCCTCCAAACAGTTGTTTTATTGCAATCTAATATCCATGATTTCCTTATAACTCTTTTCTTTTGAGCGAAAATAAATAATCTGTAGACGTTTGTGATATTTGGCGTACGGTGAATCTCTTAGGAGTTGTTCAATTTTTTGTATTTCTTCGTTTGTAAATTTCATAACTACTACTATAAGATGTTTTTTTATTTTAGGCTAGTATTATTTCTCAATCAAGATTTTCAGACAAACATCAGCCATCCAAAAAAACCTTGAGCGTTACCACTCAAGGTTTTTAGCAGTCTTTTCCATCATAGGAAAATCATTCTAAGAATATTCTTTCATCCAATATCTATCACTTCTCATCTTCTTTCGAGAAATTAGTGACTGCTTTTGGCTGATTAATCTTCTTTTCTTCGTCCTACATATAGGCTCAATAGAATACCGCTACCTAGAAGAACAGAGATATAATCAGATTGGCTTCCAGTTTCAGGTAATTTGTCCCCATGATTTTCTTTACCTGTAGTTGATCCTACTGGGTTAGAAGTTAATGGTGTTACCGGTTGAACTGGTACATTTGGATTTGGTTGTGTTGGAACTTCAGGAATGTTTAAAGTTGGTTTGTCATTTACTTCTGGCATATCAGGTACTCCGCCATTAAACTCTGGAATTTCTTGTACTGGAGGTGTTGGCATCCCTGGAACTTCTGGATTAGAAAGTTCATTGACTTCAGGCATACCTGGCACACCACCGTTGAATTCTGGCAATTCATGAACTTCTGGCATTCCTGGCACACTACCGTTGAATTCTGACAATTCGTGAACTGGTGGTTCTGGCATTGCAAACATTGGTCTTTCTGGCACATTAGGTGTTGGAGGAACTGGTTTGTCTTGACATCCACATTTACCATCTTTGCCGTCTTTACCATCGCGACCATCTTTACCATCTTTAATAACTGTTTTTGTCACAGTTCCGTCAGAATTGATGATTGTGATTGTATGACTACCATCACCATTATCTTCAACAGAAACTTTTGGTGATTTACCATCTTTACCGTCTTTAATCACCATTTCTGTCTTACTTCCATCCGGATTAGTAATTGTAACAACGTGAGTTCCATCGTTGTTATTTTTAACAGTTACAGTTGGTGAAACGCCATCTTTACCGTCTTTACCATCTTTGATAATAGATTTGTATTCACGACCATCAGAATCTACGATTGTTAATGTATGAGTTCCATCTCCGTTATCAACGATATTCGCTTTGGTGTTTTACCATCAAAGATTGTAGTTGTCGTTTCTTTACCATCAGCACCTGTCACTTTAATAGTGTGTGAACCGTTGTTGTTATTAATCACTTCAAGTTTTGGTGCTTTACCATCACGAACTGTGGTTGTAGTAGTTGTACCATCTGAGTTCACAACTGTGATAGTATGAGTTCCATCTCCATTGTCTACTACTTTAGCAGTTGGTGATTTACCGTCACGAATTGTGGTTTCAGAAACAGTACCATTACCGTTTTCTACACGAATAGTGTAAGTACCATCATGGTTGTCTTTAACAGTTGCTACTGGAGATTTACCATCTTTAATGATTGTTTCAGTAGTTGTTCCATCTCCATTTAGAACTGAGATCTTATGAGTTCCATTTTGCTCGTCAGTTATTGTTACTTTTGGTGATTTACCATCACGTACTGTAGTTTCAGTTGTCACACCTTCTGGATTTGCAATAACGATTGTATGACTTCCGTCTCCATTATCACGAACAGATGCGGTTGGAGTACGTCCGTCAACACCATCACGTCCATTCTTAACAACAAACTCATTCTTAGTTCCGTCTGGGTTAGTGATTGTTACTGTGTGACTTCCGTCTGGATTTTCTCTTGTTGTAGCTGAAGCAGCTTTACCATCTTTACCATCTTTGATGATAGCGTTCGTTACATTACCGTCTCCATCCGTCACTTTAACAGTGTGAGTTCCATCGTTGTTATCAGTGACTTCAACTTTTGGAGTCTTACCGTCTTTACCATTTTTAACAACAGTTTCTTTTGAGCTTCCATCTGGATTTGTTACAGTAATTGTGTGACTTCCATCTGGATTTTCAGTTGTGGTGATAGTAGCTGTTTTCCCATCTTTACCATCTTTAACTTTAGTAGTTGATTCAGAGCCATCTCCATTTCGTACTGTAATAGAATGTGTTCCATCTCCATTATCTGTCATTGTGACAACTGGTGATTTACCATCTGCTCCATTATCACCTTTTTCACCTTTTAGTCCATCAAGAACTGTTGCAAGTGGTTTTGTAGCATCTAATGGTTGACCTGGATTTGCTGGATCTTCTACAAAAATTTTAGTTTCATTACCTTCTTTTTTAGCAATTAGAGATTTTCCATCTTTACCATTTTTTACATTTACGGTAACAGGATCTTTTCCTGGTGTTGTAATTGTAATGTCTGTACTATGTCCATCTGCACCTGGTTTAGCTGTAACTTCTGGTGTGTCTCCTTTTGCTCCTTGTGGTCCTCTTATATTGCCAGTCTTATTCCATGCTCCGTTTTGTTTTTTATAGACATCTCCTGTTGAGCTATCAATATAAGTATCTCCATTTTTTCCATCTTTTGGAGTTGGTGCAATATTTCCACTTAAAAGTTCAGATCCATTACGTCCGTCTCTACCACTAGCACCATTTTCTCCATTAACTCCGTTCAATACATCACGTTCACTGATTAACTCATCTACTCCCGGATCGTAATGATTATTTCCATTATTATCAAAATAAACTGTAACATGAGTACCATCTGCGTTATCAGAAGATGTTGCTCTAGAATTAGGATGTTCTGATGCTTCATCCGGGTTATTTCCTACACTTCTTCTTGCTCTTCTAAAAGAATCTTCTCCATTAATATATGGTTGTAAATCAATTTTAGGAGTTCGTCCATTGTTACCATTATGTCCATCTAGACCATCTCTAACTGTAAATGTTACTGGTTCTTTTCCTGGTGTTGTAATGGTTACAACTGTACTATGTCCATCTGCTCCACGTTGAGTTGTAACTGTAGGTGTTTGTCCATTTTGACCATTCGCTCCAGTTTCGCCTTTAGCTCCATCATGAACAAATACTGTAGTCGGTTGTGAACCATCGTGATTATCGACAGTAATCTCTACTCCCTTATGATCAACTTCTTCCTTACGAGCAGCAGTTACAGTTGGTGATTTTCCGTCTACCCCATCTCTAATTACTGCAAGAGGTCTGTCAGGAGTTAATGGTTGACCCGGATGAGCTGGATCTTCTTGATAAACTTTTGTTTCTTTACCTTCTTTAACAGTGAGCAATGACTTACCATCACGTCCATCAGCACCTTTAGCTCCATCTTTAATCATTTCAGAACCTAGAAGTTCATCAGTTCCTGGTGTGTATTTACCATCATTGTTTTCATCAGTATAGAAGGTAACAATTGTATGAGATGGATTTCCATTTTTGCCTTCAACACGAAGTAAATCAACTTTTGGAGTTTTGCCGTTTAACCCATTTTCACCATTCTTCACATTTACAGTAACTGGATCTTTTCCTGGAACTGTAAATGTAATGTCAGAACTATGCCCATCTTTTCCTGGTGTTACAGTTACTTCAGGAGTTTTCCCATCTTCACCTTTCTCTCCGTCTTTAACGATAGAGGTTTGAACGAGCGTATCTGTTCCTTCTGTATAGTTTCCATCGCCATCTTTGTCAACGTAGAATGTTAATGTTGTTTGTTTTTTAGCTTCATCACGTTCTGCTTTAACTTTTGGTGTTTGGCCGTCTACTCCGTTTAACGGTTGTTGTAAGGGCTGGGCGACCTTCTGGTTGAGTGATAGTGATGGTGTGACTACCATCATGATTGTCTGTAACACTTACCTCTGGTGTGAAGCCGTCTTTTCCGTTCTCACCCTTGTCACCTTTAGGACCTTTGATGTTGCCTGCTGGTTCCCAGGCATTGTTCTTCTTAACGAAGACATCTCCTGTAACGGTATTTACGAAGCTGTCTCCATCTTTGCCGTCTCTTGGTTGTGGATCTACTGTTCCGTTTAAGACTTCTTTACCGTCACGACCTGCTGCTCCGTCTTGACCGTCTTTAACGATGGATGTTTGAACGAGCGTATCTGTGCCTTCTGTATAGTTTCCATCGCCATCTTTGTCAATGTAGAAGGTTAGAGTAGTTTGTTTCTTGGCTTCATCACGAACAGCTTTGACTTTTGGTGTTTGGCCGTCTACTCCGTTTTTAACGATTGTTGTAAGAGCTGGACGTCCTTCTGGTTGGGTGATGGTGATGGTATGTGTGCCATCATGGTTGTCTGTCACTGTTACTTCTGGTGTGAAGCCGTCTCGACCATTTTCTCCCTTGTCACCTTTTGGACCTTTGATGTTGCCAGCTGGTTCCCAGGCATTGTTCTTCTTAACGAAGACATCTCCTGTGGCAGTATTAACGAAGCTGTCTCCATCTTTTCCGTCTCTTGGTGTTGGATCTACTTTGCCATTTAGAACTTCTTTACCATCACGTCCTGCTTGTCCAGCTGCTCCATCTTGACCGTCTTTGACAATTGATGTCTGAACGAGAGTATCTGTGCCTTCTGTATAATTACCATCGCCATCTTTGTCAAGGTAGAAGGTTAGAGTAGTTTGTTTTTTAGCTTCATCACGAACAGCTTTGACTTTTGGTGTTTGGCCGTCTACTCCGTTTTTAACGATTGTTGTAAGGGCTGGGTGACCTTCTGGTTGCGTAACTGTAATTGTGTGACTACCATCATGGTTGTCTGTCACTGTTACTTCTGGTGTGAAGCCATCACGACCATTTTCTCCCTTGTCACCTTTAGGACCTTTGATGTTACCTGCTTGTTCCCATGCATTGTTCTTCTTAACGAAGACATCTCCTGTAACGGTATTTACGAAGCTGTCTCCATCTTTGCCGTCTCTTGGTGTTGGAGCAACTTTGCCATTTAGAACTTCTTTACCATCACGTCCTGCTTGTCCAGCTGCTCCATCTTGACCGTCTTTGACAATTGATGTCTGAACGAGCGTATCTGTGCCTTCTGTATAATTACCATCGCCATCTTTGTCAACGTAGAATGTTAATGTTGTTTGTTTTTTAGCTTCATCACGAACAGCTTTGACTTTTGGTGTTTGGCCGTCTACTCCGTTTTTAATTGTTGTTGTGACAGCTGGTCTGCCTTCTGGTTGGGTGATAGTAATGGTGTGTGTGCCATCATGATTATCTGTCACTGTTACTTCTGGTGTGAAGCCATCACGACCATTTTCTCCCTTGTCACCTTTTGGACCTTTGATGTTGCCTGCTTGTTCCCAAGTATTGTTCTTCTTAACGAAGATATCTCCTGTGGCAGTATTAACGAAGCTGTCTCCATCTTTTCCGTCTCTTGGTGTTGGATCTACTTTTCCGTTTAATACTTCTTTACCATCACGTCCTGCTTGTCCAGCTGCTCCGTCTTGACCGTCTTTAACGATAGAGGTTTGAACGAGCGTATCTGTGCCTTCTGTATAGTTTCCATCGCCATCTTTGTCAAGGTAGAAGGTTAGAGTAGTTTGTTTCTTGGCTTCATCACGTTCTGCCTTAACTTTCGGTGTTTGGCCATTTTCCCCGTTTTTAACGGTTGTTGTAAGAGCTGGACGTCCTTCTGGTTGGGTGATAGTAATGGTGTGTGTGCCATCATGGTTGTCTGTCACTGTTACTTCTGGTGTGAAGCCATCACGACCATTTTCTCCCTTGTCACCTTTTGGACCTGGTAATCCTTGAGGTCCTCTGATGTTGCCAATTTGGTTCCAGTTTCTGCCTTCTTTTTTGTAAACATCTCCTGTAGTAGCATCGATATAAGTATCACCATCTTTACCATCATTTGCTGTTGGTGCTTTAGGTCCACTTAATAATTCAGCACCATTACGACCATCTGTACCAGAAGCTCCATCTGCACCATTACGTCCATTTGTACCATTCAAGATATCACTTGTACCAATTAATTCATCCACACCTGGATCGTATTTACCGTTACCATTGTTATCATAGTATGCTGTAATACGAGTACCTTCTACTGGTTGTGGTGCTGGTGCTGTAGATGGGGCGTCTGATAATGCTCTTCTTACTCTTCCGCTTCTTTGATTGTTTAGTCTTACTGCTGCTTCTGCTAAAGCATTCAAGTCAATAGTTGGTGTACGGTCATCTTTACCATCCTTAATGTTAGCTACAACAGGCTCTTCTCCAGGAACTGTAAATGTAATATCAGTACTACGGTCATCTGCTCCACGAGCAGTTGTCACTTTAGGAGTTGCTCCCTTGTCACCTTTCTCACCTTTGGCACCATCTGCAATAACGACTTCTTTTAGTTTTGTATCGCCTACATCAAATTCGTTGTTATCATTTTGGTCATAATAGAAGATAACGGTCGTTGTTTTATCTGCTTCATTTCGTTGAGTAGCAACTAATGGACTCGCTCCATCGAACCCATCTCTTACAATAGTATTTGTAACATTACCTCTACCGTCGTTAATAGTGATAGTATGAGTGCCGTCATCTTTATTATCTTTAACGGTTACAGTTGGAGTTACACCGTCACGACCTGCCTGACCTTGGTCTCCTTTTTCACCTTTAGCTCCAGTGAGACCGCGTTCACCTCGGTCTCCTTTTTCACCTTTAGCTCCCGTTAAACCGCGTTCACCTTGGTCCCCTTTTTCACCTTTAGCTCCAGTTAAACCGCGTTCACCTCTGTCCCCTTTTTCACCTTTGGCTCCAGTTAGACCGCGTTCACCTTGGTCTCCTTTTTCACCTTTGGCTCCATCTTTAATAGCAATTTTTTGAACAAGTTCGTCTACGCCCTCAGTATAAACCCCGTTGCCATCGTTATCAAGATAGAAAGTAAGATTATTTGTATCACCGACTTTATTTTGATCAACACGTGGTTTTACTGTATCGATTAGCTCTTTAGCAACACCAATTTGCAGAATACGTGGCTTAGCTTCTTTAGTGACACTATTACTAATTGGCAATCCTAGAATTGTTTCGTTACCAAATCGATGGACTTTATAGGTAATTTGACGTTGTCCTTTTTCACCTTCTCTGACTAATCTCGTTTGGCCTTCTGGCAATTTACTAGTTGGAAGGTAGACTGTTTGGAAGTCAATGTCTTCTGTAACAACCTTGTTACTAGAACCACCATTTGGATTGGCATCCAAGTATAGTGGGTTTGCTCTATAATAATAGTTAGAGTTACTGTATGGATCATTGCTAGTAGCAGCACCGCCACCACCTTGGTCCACGTTAAAAGTAACAGGTTTCAAACGGACAGACAAATCACCATTTGGATTGTTGATTGGCAAACTGAATCTGATTGTCTGTTGCATACTTGTTTCAGTAGCAGAGGTCATAGTATATCCTGAATGAGATACAAAGTTGGCACCCTGGCTAATAGGTTTTGATTGCTCTCTTAATCTTGGAGTTGTGATAGTTGCATTTGAAGGATTTCCAAATCCATCCCCTTTATCCAAGATAAAGTTATTATTAACAAATTCACCTGGACCAGAATATTGAATTGTGAAATTCAATCTATTACCTTGACGTACTGTCGTCACATCATAATGAATTGAATGACCACCACGTGCGTTCCCGTAGCCACGGAAACTATAACTACGACCAGCTTGACTAATATCTGCAAATGCAACTGTATTTCCAGAACCTGAGACAATCGGGTTGGCTGGATTGCTAGAAGCTCTAAAACCACTTTGTCCCTTATCCAAGTCTTCCTTACGGATAGCTGGATTTTGATGAGCATCAGAAAGGCTCAAACCTGGTTTCAAAATTTCATTAGTTGTTTTTGGAGCTGAAAACGCTTCAACTATAGCAGCTCTGCTAGTTGGCAAAACAGCGCTATCAAGAACTGAACGATCAGTCGTTGTTGCAGCTGGTTTAGCTTCTTCTTTGGCTTCTGCTGCATCAGCTTTCTTCGCTACAGAAGTTTCTGATACAGTTCCTTTATCAGAGTTAGAGCGGAGTTCCAGTCCAATGACAGCTGATTGAATAGATGACTCCGCTGCTGATATTTCAGCTTCAGTTGCATCTGCTTTCCCAAGCAAACCTTGACCAGCTTGGATACTTGCTTTCAAGTTTGCAGCACTAGCTTCTGTATATAATTTTGCTTCTAATTTTTTTGCACGCGAAAGAGCCGTTAATAATTTTGATTTATCAACTGCACTTTGATGAGAAACTTCTTCTTTTTCCACTTTAGGCTCTTCAACCTTTTCTACAGTTGCCTTAACAGCTTCAGATTTAACTGGAGTCACCTCTACTGGATTAACAACAGTTGGAGCTGCGTAGGTAGTTTCTTTCTTAGCTGTAGAAACTTCTGCTGGTTTAGTAGTTTCTGCTATCTTATCAACAGAAACACTGTTAGTTGCCTCAGGATTATGTTCCTCTGCTTGTACTGCTTGCATATTGACAGCAGTTCCCAAGACTAAGGCTGTCCCGAGCAGTACACTAGCTGCTCCAAAGTGATACTTGCGAATAGAAAAACGTTGTTGCATTTTATACCAATCAAATGATTTTCTCTGTGCCTGTTTCATATTCTTTACCTCAATATAATTTTATACTATACAATTTACATCTATTTTTTATATAATTCAATATGGTTTTATAAATTAATATATAGTGTTTTTTCCCTCAAGATTCATTTAAATTGTTCTAATCAAAGTGAATTTACTGACAAAAAAATGATTCTCATATTTTGGTACAAATGGTACAGAAAAATAATATAGAGGTAAAAATGTAATCTCAAAATTAATACGAATATTCCATTAACATTTAATTACCTTCCTATATTCGATTCATAAATATTGTTTTAAGATCAAATCGGATTATTCTTCATCTTAACAATATCAATATTAGCATTTTTATTATAGACTATGATATAATGAGCTTAGGAGGATAGAACCCTATGAGATCTCTATTATCTACAAAGGAACAACGACAATTACGACTACTTGAAATACTCATTCAGAAACGAGATTGGATACGTCTAAACGAGTTAGCACAAACTTTAGAATGCACCGAGCGTATCCTGAAAAATGACTTAAACGAACTACGAACAGCATTCCCAACCTTCAAAATTCAATCTTCTATCAATGGCATTATGCTAAATCTAGATACAGCGGCAAGTATAGAAGATATTTATATTTATTTCCTCAGTCATTCCCAATCTTTTCAGTTATTAGAATATATGTTTTTTAACGAAGGATTGCCTATTTACCGAACTGTAGAAAAACTGCATTCTAGTAATGCCAATCTTTATCGTTTAGGAAATAGAATTACCACCATTCTCTCGAAACAATTCCAAATTGAACTGTCTTTTACTCCAACATCCCTGAATGGAAATGAAATCGATATTCGCTATTTTTATGCCCAATACTTTTCAGAGCGGTATTATTTTCTAGACTGGCCTTTCCCAGATATTTCTGAAAAAGTCATAACAGAGTTCGCTGACTACTTCTATAAATCCACAAATTACCCAATGCGATTTGCAATCTATAGAATGTATAAGCTGATGCTCGCAATTAGTATTCATCGAGTAAAAAATGGACATTTCATTGATTTACCGAATCATTTTTACCAAGACTACTATCCTGTTTTAATGAATTTACCAGATTTTGAGGACAAGCTTGCATACTTCTCTCAACAATTTGGACTGGAAATGACTCCAGATATTGTGGCCCAAATTTTCATTTCCTTTCTTCAAAATGATATTTTTCTAGATCCACAGCAATTCTTTGATTCTCTAAATAAAAATGAGGAATCTCGCTATTCTTATCAGTTATTAAGCCAAATTTTGGAACGATTATCTAAAGCATTTAATATTAAATTTGCTAATCATGATGAGCTCATTTGGCACCTACACAATACAGCTTATTTTGAAAGACAGGAAACCTTTTCAACACCACTCTTATTTGAGCAAAAGGGAATTACACTAGAAAAGTTCAAGGTCTATTTCCCAGACTTTATGGAAAGTGCTCGTCAAGAACTGGCTCAATATCGGCAAGCAATCGGGCAACATGATTATCCTGAACAATTAGAGCACTTGATTTACACCATCTTCACCCATGCAGAAAATATCACTACTCAATTATTAGCCAATCGACCGCCTATCAAGGTTTTGATTATCAGTAACTTTGACCACGCCCTATCCCTCACCTTAATGGATATGCTTTCCTATTACTGTAATAATCGCTTTACCTTCGATATTTGGGACCAATTGGAAACAAGCCCTGAGATTTTAAATCAGACAGATTATGACATCATCGTGTCTAATTTCTATATTCCAGGCATCACTAAAAAGTTTATTTGCCGAAATCACCTTTCAATCATGGATTTGGTTAATCATCTCAATACCTTATCAAATGAGATTCATTTATCCAATACTTTATAAGCTAAAAAAGTCAGCATGTTCCTGCTGACTTTTCTCTTATCTGATTTCTATACTTCCTTTACAAAAACCAATTCCTGTAACTGTGACAAATCTTCTCGGTAGGCAAATCCTGCAAAGCTTAACTTACGAGCATCTTCCACTGTTTGTACTTGATTTTCTATCAGGGCTGTCAGGAAGGCACCACGCGCCTTCTTGGAAATGGTTGAATGAATCTTTAGCTGACCACCCTTGTCCTCCATGAATTTGAAGGTCACCATCTTTTCTCTGATTTCCTTAGAAAATACAGTCTCAAACTCGGATGACAAGAGGGAGAAAATTAGGTCTTCACCATTCATGGCCTCATCGTAGGTTGCCTTCCAATAGCTCTTAAAAGTCTTACCAGCGACTTTTAACTTCATCAAAAAGTCCAAACGGTGAGGAGCCATAGGTGACAAGACTGGAACGACCCCGTACAAAGCTGAGGTAATGAAGACATGAGTTTCAAGATAGGCTTGTTCTGCCTCGGTCAATCTATCTCGCTTGATATGGCGATACATGAGCCCATCAAAAAGTTTCAAAGCTGGGTAGTGTTGAGCGGCTTGATTTTTCAAAGCTTGGATATGTTGAAATTCTTCCGCCGCCTTCTCGGCTGAAACCTTGTAAAAACTCTCCAATTGACTAGCAGAATAGAGGGCCAAGGCATCCAGCACGGCCTGACTTTCTGGTCTTAAAGGAGTTGCCTCAATACTTGGCAAGTCTGTGTTCATTTCTTTTGCTGTTGGGATTAAAATTTTCATATTAATAGTGTAGCATATTTTTGAGCCACTACCAAGAAATTCATCTGAAAAGAGACTGGGGAAAAAGGCATTAAAATTAAAAAATGCATAGTATCAGGAATTGAGAAATCTGGATACTATGCGTTTTATGATGGAAAGATTTACTTCATTTTTTCCTGAAATTGAGGTTTTGCCCAGTCTCTCTCTTACTGCACTTTAAAGGTCTTGAGATAGTTGTCTTTTCCTACTTGACCTTCGAAGGTTTTACCATTTTCAAGGTAAGGAAGGTCATCTGATACTGAGGCCTTAACCTTGTAAATCTTGCCATCAACTTTAAAGAAGTAGACGGTGTCGCCCTTAATAACAGCTGATTTGAGGTCTGCTACCACACCCTTGATGCTTTCTGTTGTTGCATTGTCAATTTCAAGGTCGTTTTTATTGGCGTACTTGCTGAGCAGTTCGTCCACTGTCGTAGCTACGATAACATTTTGATACTCGACTGCGTCTACCAGGGCGTACTCTTTGACTAAGCCAGCATTGTCCTTCAAGCCCATGATGTAGAGAGGCTTGTCATTGAGGTTAATGAGGATTGGGAAGGTTGCCTTGTAGGATTTCTCCTGAACAGCACCTTCGGCTGATTCACGGGCTGATTCTTCGGTCGCAGAAGCCAAGCTGTACTTAGTGATTTCTCCTGTCCTCATATTTTCAAGGATGAAACCAAGATTACTTTCATCTGTATTAGCCGATGTCACACCTGTGTAGAGATAAATGTCATTTCCGATAGACAAGTAATTATAGCCCTTGGTAGTCTGGGTCACGTTTTTCTTAGAAATCATGGCATTCCAGAAACCGTCCTTGTACTTGCCGTTGTAGTTGATTTGCTCGATGGTTTCCTCAGCTGGATAGACCCTGTCCACCCATTCTGGAACATCTGCCAAGCTGTATTCCTTGGTTTCTCCATTTGTAGCATCCAAGATAATGACTGAAACAGGACGAGGAACCGCAAGCCCAAATTGCTTTTGGTAAACCGTTGCTACATAGAAAGGATTGCCCTCATCGTCCACCTCAAAAGATGGAGTCTTGAAAATTTTAGTTGGGTACTTCAAGCGCAGGTGACGCTTAACATCGCGGTTAAAATACTCCGAGTCTGAATATTTGATTGGTGTCTTCAAGTCCACCAAATTCGCATTTCCTGTTACCATGTCCACCTTGATATACTCGCCGATTCCCTTAGCTTGATTATTAAACCATTTGATAGGGTCTGCATATTCTAGTGGTGTAACCCGATAAGGTTTCCCATCAATCGTCAATTGGGTATAGGTGTCTGCCGCCACATACTGCGAAACCTTATCCGTCAGGGAACCCAAGTAGCGGTCGCCAATTTTTTCAGCAGTACTTCTATCTAAAATAGGAACCTTACTGGTATCACTCTTAGGAAATTCAGTAAAGTCTTTTTCCGTAACTGTGACTACATTGGCATAATTTTTAGCCTGAAAAATGCTGGAAGTTACCAAGGAAATCAAAGCTGCCAAGAGAAGAATTCCTCCAATAGAAGCAAAAAGAATTTTCCCCAACCGATTGATTTTGAAATCTTCTAGATTTAAAGCAGCTTCCGCCTTGCCGTGGCGCACATGAACTGTTTTGACCAGATTGATTCCCTTGCCAAAGCCAAATAAGATTGCCACAACCAGCAAATGCCCACAGAGGAAAAAGAGAAATTCCCAGCTGGTCAGGTTAAGGGGCGGTAAAAAGATATACCAGGTCGTTGCGATAAAAATAAGTTCGAAGACTATTCGTTTCATTTGCTTTCCTCCTAAATGATTCGTCCTTCCAAGTGATCCAGTTCATGCTGGCAAATCTGGGCTGGGAAGCCTGTCAAAGTAATGGTCTGTTCCTGCCACTTGCTGTCACAATAGGCAACCCTTATGGTTTCATAACGCTTAGTAGGTCTCACACCTGTCAAGGACAAACAGCCTTCTTCTGTCTCATAAGGTCCTTCAGAGGACAGGAGCACTGGGTTAAACATGACCACAGGAACCAAGCCCAGATTAAAAATAATCACGCGCTTCTGCACCCCAATCATATTGGCAGCCAGACCGACACAAGTTTCACGATTTGCTAAGAGTGTATCCTGCAAATCTCTGGCAAGATACAGATCATCCTGACTTGCCGGCTGAGATACCTGAGATAAAAACAAAATATCCTTCACAATTTTTCTTTTC
>BNJT01001622.1_pt1 | contig 118225 bp, 124 predicted proteins | sample 8540491 | NCBI WGS metagenome assembly BNJT01 (sample SAMD00202455, study PRJDB9452) | human saliva metagenome | host: Homo sapiens | reverse complement strand
AATTTTCTCTTGGATGTCTTTTTTTGTTCAAAAAAACGAAAAATTCACCCAAGTTCACCCCACAGAAATAAAGGTCAAACAATTGTATCTAATATTCGTTTAATAAATCGAAATGAAGCATTTTAAATTCAATTAGTTGTTGAAACTATTGCAGAGTTTAAAAAGATTACTTTTTTTGGGTTTTTGAACACAATAGTTAATAGTCTATTAACTTAATAAATGATTTACTTTTTCAATTCTATAAATTACAATTTAATACAATTATTTGAAACGATTATTCTACTAGAAAGAAATTTACAAATTGTCTTAGTTATTAAGGGAAATATAGTTCTAAAATGGTATAATAGTAAGAACTATAAAATTAAATTCAAGCTACTAAGGAGCTGTCATATGGGAAGAACTGACATCGTTTCGCAACAAGACATTATGAATTTTTTAGATGCTTCGTATAAAAAAATACTAGATGGTATTCCTCTAGTTAGTCCACCTATCGAAAGTTTTGCTAATGATTATCTATGCAAGTATAATTCAAAAGAACGTGCTTGCAAAGAAATGTTGAATAATCAAATACTAAAATGTACTACATCAGGAGTTATTAGTGGATTTGGGGGGATTATAACGTTACCAGTTGCTATTCCTGCCAATATAGCAAACGTCTTATATGTACAGATGAGAATGATAGCGTGTACTGCGTATATGGCAGGTTATGATTTAAAAAGTGATCAGACTCAGACATTGGTATATGCCTGTCTAGCTGGTGTAGCAATTAATCAAATATTAAAGAAGGCTGGGATAAAGCTTTGTGAAAAAATGGCTTTAAAAATGATTAATAAAATTCCTGGAAAGGTACTTATTAAAATAAATCAAAAGGTTGGTTTTAGATTAGTAACTAAGTTTGGAAGTAAGGGGATTTTAAATTTTGGAAAATTAATCCCAGGTATAGGTGCAATAGTCGGTGGTGGGCTAGACTACACAGAGACTAGAATAATCGCTTCAAGATCCTATGAGTGGTTCTTTAAAAATAATTATAATAATTAATAATTTTTTAAATGAGATTCAAAAACAAGAGTACTTTAAGGCCTCTTGTTTTTTTATTCTTTCTTACTAAATTGTGCCGTTGACGTAGTTGTTGTGGCTTTAGTCGCTCACAAATACGGCTACAATTCGACGAAGTCATTTGTCACAAAATGTTGATTAATACGATACTGTCAATGTTTGTAACACTTCGTGGTTCACACCATGGGGTGTTCTTTTTTCTACACCCAAACTAAATCAAAGATAAACAAAAACCACCCCATCTCCCTCAGTCAAATAGGACTGCAGAAAATAGGGTGGTTTTAGCACGTTAAAGATTAGTTATCGTCTTTGTGAAGGATGTTTTTCACGCCTTTGATAGCTCCTTCGACAGCTTCTTTTGCATCTTCAGCAACTTCTTTTGCTTTTGATGCAACTTTTTCAGCAACGCCTTCAGCTTCTGTTTTTGTGTCGCCGGTTACTTTACCGAGACCTTCTTTAACAGAACCTTTAACTTGGTTTAATTTATCTTCTAATGACATAGTGTCACCTCCGTTAAGTAAATAGTTTTTTAATCTGAATTCAAGACAGTTCATTTAAAAAATTAAAACTATTTAGCTCAGATTAATATAAGTATACGCCTTCTGAAATGGGAAGTCAAATATTCGCTACGGTATTTTGAAAGTGGGAAGGAGTCATGACGAGATCGCAACTAATGATGGATAGGTCCTTGCCTTGTTTTTAATTGAAGAAACATAGATCTTCCGCTATTTCAAAATAAAATCGTCCAGGTGATTAAGGAATAATATAGTGTAGCATCGTCAGGCTAGAAAATCTAAACGGCTGTTTTCTCCTAGCAAAGAGGAGTAAAAAACAAAAGAAGATGACACTTTCTGTTCAAAAAGGGACAATTGAGGGCTGCCTTGCCTACAAGTTTTTCCATGTGTTATGCTTGTACATAATTGAATGGAAGAATGATATTGGAGATAAGTTGATATGAAATATGCCAAACATGGAGTCGCTTTACTGTTCCTGTTATATCTATTTGTTTTTGGGATTGATGGCCTTGGTATCTACCTAACTGGAGTTTTCAATGGTGATGTAAGTTTTCTTTATTTCATCTATTTGATTCTCTACTCTTTGCTCCTCATTGGCATTCTATTTTGGTTTAAAAGGCAGAAGATAGTCGTCCGTTCAAATATACGGAAATGGAAGTGGCACTATCTGGGGTATTTTGCTCTAGTGCTCTTGTGGTTCTTTGTTGAAGGATGGGTGCTGCAAACTTTTCAGGATTTGCTGGTTCCTGTCGTTCATCAAACCAAATTGCCATCCTCCATTTATCTAAATGGCCCTGGTATTTCGGGTACTCTGTTTTTTGTCCTAGCTACTGTTACATCTCCTATGATCGAAGAATTTATTTTTAGAGGCTATCTGATGAATGTCTTCTTTAAAGAAAGTAAGTTTCATTTAGACGTTTTGCTTTCGGGCTTTCTCTTTGCGGCCTTTCATCTGATCCATCAATATCGGGACCCTGTAACCTTTTCTCTTTATTTCTGTTCAGGACTCTTCTTCGCAGCTGTCTATAAGAAAACTAAAGATATCCGGTTGCCCATCTTCTTGCATGCCTTTAGCAATTTTCTCACTTTTTGGAAACCGATCTGGATTTTCATCTTTAATTATATCTACTGGCTTTTTCTTGTTAAATAAGCTTGTTTCTGTAGCTAGGCGTGAAATGGGAGTTAGAGGTTGGAGTTGTTTAATGAAACTAGGATCACTTTTAAAAGTGGTCTTATTTTAGTTTAGAGTAGTGGTATAATGAAAGTATACTTAAGGTGAGACAATTGATTTATTTACAGAAAAGAAGTTTTAAAATGAAAACGATGATAAAAACCTACCCTGTTATCAGTACGATAGCTCTAATCTGTTTGTTGCTAGGTCTATTGACTTCCTTTTATGGGGATGCTATGTATGACCTGTTGGCTTTTCATTCAAAACCGGTCTATGCTTGGCAGTATGTCAGTGGGACCCTGATGCATGGCAGTAAAGGAGCCCCTGTCTGGTTTTTGTGGGTCCATTTGATTCTAAATGGACTCATGATACTTCCCTTCGGAGGACTTCTAGAGAGAAAAAGAGGCTCCAGACAAGTCTTGATCGTTTTTGTGACGGCTACAGTCTTCTCTTCCATCGTTTCACTTCTTAACACGCGGGCAGGACATTCAGGCGGCAGGAATCTCTGCTGTCGGCTATGCCTTTGTAACAGGGGGAGTCATGCTCCTACCAAATATGTTGAAAAAATTTTCACGCACCGTAAAATGGCTTTATCTTTTCTTAGTATTTTTATCTGGCCTCATGCTCTTACCGGCAATCACCGGATGGATTTCAACGCTATTGCATCTTTCAGGGATTGCTAGTTATCTGTTGGTCTTTATCGGAAGTAAAAGCTTGAAGGGGAGAGGTAGCAATTAAGCCGACTCTTGAGCTAGGTTTTCATCGTACTTCCTTGACTCTTCCTCTACCAGGCCGTATAATATTCTATATCAATGAAGAATCACCTTTTGTCATTGTGCAAAGGGTGATTTTATAACGAAAAAAAGGAGACACAATGGGGTATATCTCTACTATTAAAACGGCTGTTCAGCTCTTTCCTTTCCTGGCATTTTTGCTGACCTTGCCCTACATGATTTTGAATTATCGAAAATATGGCTCGGTCAATAAATTGCGGGTGCTGATTTTCTATTCTTTTATGCTTTACTTGATGACGGTCTATCTCTTGGTAGTCTTGCCTCTGCCAGATCCGAGTAAGATCCATACTAGCTACTCGGAAATGGTCAATCTCCATCCCTTTGCTTTTGTGGTGGATTTTTTCAAGGAGAGCCCCTTTGATCTAGCGCAGACTGGTACTTGGCTTCAGGCTATCAAGCATCCAACTTTTTATGTACCAGCTTTTAATGTCCTAATGTTGATTCCTTTTGGGATGTATCTACGTTATTATTTCAAGTGTGGTTTTAAGAAAACGATTCTCCTAACAGCCCTCTTTAGTCTCTTTTTGGAGCTGACCCAGTTATCAGGTCTCTACTTTCTGTATCCGGGCCCTTACCGCCTAGCAGATGTCGATGATATTATTCAAAATACCACTGGTGGTGGAGTGGGCTACTTGCTTGGTTGGTTCCTGGTTTGGTTATTGCCAACACGAGATGAGATTGACGAGCATTCTTTCCGAGTAGGGACGAAAGTATCTGGTTTCCGGATGGGTCTTGCTTTCTTGATTGACTTTGTGATGCTATCCTTGCTTTATGCGGTAATCGAGCGTTTAGAGATGATTCCCTATGTAGCGGTTTTGGTGCTTTACTTTAGTTTGCTTCCCTTGTGGCGGGGCAAAACCTTGGGAATGGCTTTGGTAAAATTCCGCTTGCGTTTTGACAAGCAAAAATGGCTTCGTACCATCTGGCGAGGAATCCTAGTGGTAGGCTATTTCTACTGGATTCCCCAAGGGTTGTTCTATTTGATCTCGCTTTTGAATCAGGATTTGACGGACAATTCCCTTTTGACTCTATCTATGATTTTATTGCTCTTCTTTGTGCTCTTATTGTACCTGATCCTCACCCTTGCCATCATCTTGCTCAGTCGTCGCTTTCCCTTTGACCGTCTAGCTGGAGCCGAGTATGAGAGTACCGTGCGCGTGAAGGAAGGGATCCTAAAAGATTGAATAGTCGATAGAGAGGTTGGATGTAGATCCAGCCTTTATTTTTTATACACGCGGAAAATATCCAAACGTTCCCAGTTGAGAAGGGCGATTTTAAGGGGAATATGCTACAATGGAAGCAAATAGATAGAATGGAGCAGTGACATGAAAGCAATTATTACAGTCGTTGGTAAAGACCAAAAAGGAATCGTAGCGGGTGTTGCAACGAAAGTGGCAGAATTAGGACTCAATATCGATGATATCTCTCAAACGGTATTGGATGAATACTTTACCATGATGGCAGTTGTATCGTCAGATGAGAAAAAAAGATTTCACACAGCTCCGTTCAGAGTTAGAAGAATTCGGTCAGTCTCTGCATGTGAAAAATCAATATCCAAAGTGCAGCGATTTTTTTGATGCTATGCACAATTTGTAAGATAGGGGTTGAGAATTTATGGACATTAGACAGGTAACAGAAACCATTGCCATGATTGAGGAGCAGAACTTCGATGTTCGGACCATCACCATGGGGATCTCCCTTCTAGATTGTATTGATCCGGATATCGATAAGGCAGCGGAAAAAAAGTCTACAATAAGATTGTGACAAAGGCCAAGGACTTAGTGGCTGTTGGGGATGAGATTGCGGCGGAACTCGGCATTCCCATTGTGAACAAGCGGGTTTCGGTCACTCCGATTTCCATTATCGGAGCAGCAACCAGCGCGACAGACTATGTACCCTTTGCCAAGGCGCTGGATCGTGCGGCGAAGGAAGTTGAGGGTTAACTTTATCGGTGGCTTCTCAGCTCTTGTTCAAAAAGGCTACCAAAAAGGGGATGAGATCCTCATTAATTCCATTCCTCGTGCCCTTGCGGAGACAGATTTTGTCTGCTCTTCAGTCAATATTGGATCGACTAAGACAGGGATCAATATGACCGCTGTCCGAGACATGGGGCGCATCATTAAAGAAGCTTCCCAAGCAGATCCAATGGGACCAGGTAAACTCGTTGTCTTTGCTAATGCGGTAGAAGATAATCCCTTTATGGCGGGAGCCTTCCACGGTGTCGGTGAAGCAGATGTCGTCATCAACGTTGGGGTTTCAGGACCTGGTGTCGTCCAACGGGCCATCGAAAAAGTTCCCGGAGCAAGCTTTGATGTATTGGCTGAAACAGTCAAGAAGACAGCCTTCAAGATTACCCGTGTCGGCCAATTGGTAGGTCAAATGGCTAGTGAACGTCTCGGTGTTGAGTTTGGAATTGTCGACTTGTCTCTTGCTCCAACACCAGCAGTTGGGGATTCGGTTGCCCGTGTCCTTGAGGCCATGGGGCTTGAAGTAGTTGGAACCCACGGGACAACAGCAGCGCTGGCTCTGCTTAATGACCAAGTGAAAAAAGGTGGCATTATGGCTTGTAACCAAGTCGGTGGTTTGTCAGGTGCCTTCATTCCGGTTTCAGAAGATGAAGGGATGATTGCGGCGGTCCAATCAGGTCATATCAACTTGGAAAAATTGGAAGCCATGACAGCTATCTGTTCCGTCGGTTTGGATATGATTGCCATCCCAGCTGATACTCCAGATACAACCATTGCGGCCATGATTGCCGACGAAGCAGCTATCGGGGTGATCAACCAAAAGACCACAGCAGTTCGGATCATTCCTTATGGAAAAGAAGGCGATATGTTAGAGCTTGGAGGACTTCTTGGGTCTGCTCCGGTGATGAAGGTCAACAAAGCTTCGTCAGCTGATTTCATTGCCCGTGGTGGCCAAATTCCAGCCCCAGTTCATAGTTTTAAAAATTAAAAAATGGCCCTGGAGCAGGATTTTTGCTCAGGGCTTTTAATGTTGGCTGAGGAAGTGAAAGTGAATCGAGAGGTCATCGCTGCCAGTTTCCTTATAAAAAATGATATAATAGAAGGACATAAAAGGAGATCACATGGCGAAAACAAGATTGTTTATTATTCGGCATGGAAACCATGTTTAATACGATAGGTCGTGCCCAAGGTTGGTCGGATACGCCTTTAACTGCTCAAGGAGAAGAAGGTATCCGTGAATTGGGGGTTGGTTTGAGAGAATCTGGTTTGGACTTTGTCCGTGCTGTTTCCAGCGATTCAGGTCGTGCTATTCAAACCATGGGAATTGTTTTAGACGAGCTTGGGCTCACAGATCAGATTCCTTATACTTTCAACAAAAAGATCCGGGAATGGTGTTTTGGAAGTTTTGATGGTGCCTATGACGGGGAACTCTTTTTGGGCGTTTTGCCACGTGTCTTTCGGGTTGATGACTTCCATCATTTGAGCTTGATGGAGTTGGCAGAAGGGATTGTCGAAGTGGACACAGCCGGCTGGGCAGAGTCCTGGGAAACCCTTCGTGACCGCATCTTGGATGGCTTTACGGCAATTGCTAAGGATGTCGAGTCTAAGGGTGGCGGGAATGCCATCGTGGTCAGTCATGGGATGACCATCAGTACCTTGATTTACCTGATTGATCCAAAAGCCTTTAAAGAATTGGTCTTGGACAATGGTAGTGTGACTGTTATTGAGTATGAAGATGGCCAATTTAAACTAGAAGCAGTTGGAGATCTGTCATACCGCCAGGTTGGTGCGAAATGGTTAGAGGGAAATCATGACTAAATATAAACTTGCCAAGAAAAGAGAAAAGAAAGTTAGCTGGATCGTGCTCTGCTGTATAGGCCTCTGTCTAATCGGAGCAGGAGTGGGTATTTTCTATTTGAAACCTCAATGGCTTCCTCTGGACTTTGCTGCAGACAAAAAAGTAGAAACGACTAGTCCTAAAAAGGTTGAGAAAAAGGAAGAAAAACCTAAGACAGACCTCCCACAAGTTTCTAGCAAGGATTGGAACCTAGTCCTGGTCAACCGGGACAACAAGTTGGCTGAGCTGAATCCTCAGTTAGTCGACGTTGAAGAAATCAAGGTGGATAGTCGGATTGCAGAACAAACCAAACAATTTTTAGCGGTGGCAAGAGCCATTGCTCCAGAAGAATCCTTGATTTCCGGTTATCGAAGTGTAGAGGAGCAAACGGGAATTTACAATGAGCGGGTGGCTCAATTAGAAGCTACCGGGCTTTCTCATGAAGAGGCAGAACGTCAAGCGCAAACACAAGTACAGGTTCCGGGAGCTAGTGAGCACCAGACAGGCCTTGCGATTGATATGAGTGCCCCAAATGGGCTGTCCGAAGAGGTAGTGCAACAAATTATTGCCTTGGCGCCACAATATGGGTTTGTTCTCCGTTATCCAGAAGGGAAAAACGCGATCACAGGTGTGGACTATGAAAACTGGCATTTCCGCTACGTCGGTGTAGAAAATGCCCAGTATATGGTCAAGCACCAGCTGGTCTTAGAAGAATATATTCAAAAGCTGAAAGAAGCAGGTTTATAGTTTTTTCAGCCTAATATCGGTCTTAAGAATGATTTTTAGCACTCTTGGAAAAAGAGTGCTAATTTTTTGGATTTTTTTCTTGACTTTCTTTTGAGAGGGTGTATAATAGAATCATGGTTTAGCACTTGAGTGTTTAGAGTGCTAAAAATGAAAGAGAGGTGAGGTCATGGTTACAGAACGTCAAAATGAGATTCTCAATCTTGTTGTCGATATCTTTACCAAGACCCACGAACCAGTCGGTTCAAAAGCGCTACAAGATGTCATTCAATCCAGTAGTGCGACCATTCGAAACGACATGGCTGCCCTCGAAAAACAAGGCTTACTAGAAAAGGCCCACACTTCGAGTGGCCGCATGCCTAGCCGAGCTGGTTTTCAATATTTTGTTCAGAACTCGCTTGATCTAGAGTTGATTGATGAGCAAGATGTCTACCAGGTGGTGAAAGCCTTTGATTTCGAAGCTTTTAAGTTAGACGATATCTTGGATGCTACGGCTAAGTTACTAGCCCAGATGACGGGCTACACTGCAGTGATTCAGGATGTGGAGCCGACACGGCAGCGCTTGACGGGGTTTGAGATTGTTCCATTATCCAACCATGATGCCTTAGCGGTTCTAACCTTGGATGAATCAAGCCTGTCACCGTACAGTTTGCTATTCCAAAGAATTTCTTAACCAGTGACTTGGATATCTTCCATCAGCTAGTTCAAGAACGTTTCATTGGAAATACGGTCTTGGATATCCACTACCGCCTGCGGACGGAGATTCCACAGATTGTACAGCGCTATTTCAAGACGACAGACAATGTCTTGGATCTGTTTGATTACGTCTTCTCGCAACTGTTTCAAGAACTGGTCTTTATAGAAGGAAAGGTTTCATCTTTGAGTTACGCCGACCTTCAGACCTATCAGTTCTTAGATAATCCCCAACATGTGGCCTTGGAGTTACGAGGGGGGATGCCAGAAGACCAAATGACTCAGATTCTGGTTGCGGAGTCCCAAGAGAAGGCCTTGAAAAATGTAACGGTCATTAGCCACAAATTCTTGGTTCCTTATCGTGGGGTGGCCCTCATGCATGTGATTGGTCCTGTAGAGATGGATTACAGGCGTGTGATTAGTCTGGTCAATGTCATCGGCCGAGTACTGGTCATGAAGTTGACGGATTACTACCGTTACCTCAACAGCAACCATTATGAAGTAAATTAAGACCAAATGAAAGGGGTGTATGCCTTGACAGAAGATATTAAAAAAGAAGACGTGAAAGAAGAGGAAGTTGCCCAAACAACTGAAGAAGTTGTAGAGGAAAGCAACCAACCTTCTGAGTTAGAAGAAGCACAAGCGCGTGCCGAGGAATTTGAAAACAAGTACCTTCGTGCTCATGCAGAAATGCAAAACATTCAGCGCCGTGCCAATGAAGAACGTCAACAATTACAAAAATACCGTAGCCAAGATTTGGCAAAAGCGATCTTACCATCACTGGACAACCTCGAACGTGCCCTTGCCGTAGAAGGATTGACAGATGATGTGAAGAAGGGCTTGGAAATGGTCCAAGAAAGCTTGATTCATGCTTTGAAAGAAGAAGGAATCGAGGAAATCGCAGCGGACGGAGAATTTGACCATAACTACCACATGGCCATCCAAACCCTCCCAGCTGATGACGAACATCCAGCAGACACTATCGCACAAGTCTTCCAAAAAGGCTACAAACTCCATGACCGCATCCTAAGACCGGCTATGGTAGTGGTTTATAACTAGGATACCTTGTCCGAAACGACACTAAACTATGAAAGAAAGATAAGATGCAAGCCGGAGGCTTGCAAGGAAGATATTTCCCGCCGTGGTGAAAGTTTCAGTAGCTTGTGCTACTGAAACAGGGGATTTTTGAGACAGTAGGCTTAAAAATAAGTGATGAAATCCCGAAGGGAGTTGCTCACGTCCCCACCACTTAAGGGAAATATCAAAAAAAGAAGAAAAATCAACAAGGAGAGAAACATATGTCTAAAATTATCGGTATTGACTTAGGTACAACAAACTCAGCAGTAGCAGTTCTTGAAGGAACTGAATCAAAAATCATCGCAAACCCAGAAGGAAACCGCACAACTCCATCTGTAGTGTCATTCAAAAACGGTGAAATCATCGTTGGTGACGCAGCAAAACGTCAAGCAGTAACAAACCCAGATACAGTGATCTCTATCAAATCTAAAATGGGTACTTCTGAAAAAGTTTCTGCAAACGGTAAAGAGTACACTCCACAAGAAATCTCAGCTATGATCCTTCAATACTTGAAAGGCTACGCTGAAGACTACCTTGGTGAAAAAGTAACCAAAGCAGTTATCACCGTTCCAGCTTACTTCAACGATGCTCAACGTCAAGCAACTAAAGACGCTGGTAAAATCGCTGGTCTTGAAGTAGAACGTATCGTCAACGAACCAACTGCAGCGGCTCTTGCTTACGGTTTGGATAAGACTGACAAAGAAGAAAAATCTTGGTATTCGACCTTGGTGGTGGTACATTTGACGTATCTATCCTTGAATTAGGCGACGGTGTCTTTGATGTATTGGCAACTGCAGGGGATAACAAACTCGGTGGTGACGACTTTGACCAAAAAATCATCGACCACTTGGTAGCAGAATTCAAGAAAGAAAATGGTATCGACTTGTCAACAGACAAGATGGCTCTTCAACGTTTGAAAGACGCAGCTGAAAAAGCGAAGAAAGACCTTTCTGGTGTAACTTCAACTCAAATCAGCTTACCATTCATCACTGCTGGTGAGGCTGGCCCTCTTCACTTGGAAATGACCTTGACTCGTGCCAAATTCGATGATTTGACTCGTGACCTCGTAGAACGTACAAAAACTCCAGTTCGTCAAGCCCTTTCAGATGCAGGTTTGAGCTTGTCAGATATTGACGAAGTGATCCTTGTCGGTGGTTCAACTCGTATCCCTGCCGTTGTAGAAGCTGTTAAAGCTGAAACTGGTAAAGAACCAAACAAATCAGTGAACCCTGATGAAGTAGTTGCTATGGGTGCTGCCATCCAAGGTGGTGTGATCACTGGTGATGTGAAAGACGTTGTCCTTCTTGACGTAACGCCATTGTCACTTGGTATCGAAACAATGGGTGGTGTCTTCACAAAATTGATCGACCGCAACACAACCATTCCAACATCTAAATCACAAGTCTTCTCAACTGCAGCAGACAACCAACCAGCCGTTGATATTCACGTTCTTCAAGGTGAACGCCCAATGGCAGCGGACAACAAGACTCTTGGACGTTTCCAATTGACTGATATCCCAGCTGCACCTCGTGGTATCCCACAAATCGAAGTAACATTTGATATCGATAAGAACGGTATCGTGTCTGTTAAGGCCAAAGACCTTGGAACTCAAAAAGAACAAACAATTGTTATCCAATCAAACTCAGGTTTGACAGATGAAGAAATCGACCGTATGATGAAAGATGCAGAAGCTAACGCTGAAGCAGATAAGAAACGTAAAGAAGAAGTAGACCTTCGTAACGAAGTAGACCAAGCTATCTTTGCGACTGAAAAGACAATCAAAGAAACTGAAGGCAAAGGCTTCGATGCAGAACGTGATGCTGCACAAGCTGCCCTTGATGATCTTAAGAAAGCTCAAGAAGACAACAACTTGGACGAAATGAAAGCAAAACTTGAAGCATTGAACGAAAGCTCAAGGACTTGCGGTTAAACTCTACGAACAAGCCGCAGCAGCGCAACAAGCTCAAGCAGGAGCAGAAGGCGCACATGCAACAGGAAACGCAGGCGATGACGTCGTAGACGGAGAGTTTACTGAGAAATAGGCGGTAAGACAGAACTAAAAATTGAAAGTTTTTAGTTCGTAGTCGAACCCCCGCGAGGATGATTAGGATTTTTGGGAGTCTGAAAGACGAACCCAAAATCCAATCAGCTACCGCGTCAAAAGTTGTTTTTAAAATTAGATGAGGCGGATAGGTCTTTGTCTTAGCCTCGGTCTGATGTCATAAGTATAGTAAGAAATCCAGAGGTTGCAGCCCAGCCTCTGTTTTTCGGTAGAATAGAGGATGTTGCGTATGAAAAAAGTACTTTGTATCATTTATCCTAATTTTTCTCTTTATGAGATAACCACTTTAACGAGTACTTTAGCTCTGTCTTTTGATATCATGATTGATTATGTTGCTTCTGAGCATTCGATAGTGGTCTCTGAGGATGGTTTGCCCTGTCAACCTACGAAAACATTGGATCAAATCCGTATAGAAGAGTATTCTTGTGTGATTTTGCCCGGAATGGTTAACATTGGACCTGCTCTAAAGGATGAGAAATTGATTTCGTTTTTGAGGGATCTTGGTGAGCAAGATATCCTAATTGCAGCCATTTCTTCAGCGCCTCTTTTATTGGCCAAAGCAGGTCTGTTGAAGGACACGAAATTCACAGGTGGAATTTGGCAAAACTTCTTTGACTATTTTGAATTTCTTCCACGTGAAAATTTCCAACCGAAAGTTCTTGTGCAAGATAAACAAATCATTACGGCTATCGGTTTTGCACATCAAGAGTTTGCAAGAAAAGTGATTCTAAGTTTAGGGTTGGCAGAGAATACGGACAACTATTTTAAAGAACAGAACGAGTATGCAGAAGAGGATTTGATATTTACTCTATCAGATGAAGAGTTTGATCAAGTGAAGCAAAGTATAGAAAATACCCTCTAAAGTTTTACATAAAAATTATAGAAAGGAACAAAGAGTGTTCGCAACTGAACACGGGCTACGGACGGTGCCAAAAAGATAGTTTTTTCTAGGACGCAAGCGTCCGTCGTCAAAACTCCTATTTTGGCTGTGTCCGTTTGACGCCCTTTGTATCTTGAATTATGAACAATACTGAATTTTATGACCGTTTGGGCGTTTCAAAAAATGCATCTCAAGATGAGATCAAGAAAGCCTATCGGAAATTATCTAAAAAATATCACCCAGATATCAACAAGGAGCCTGGTGCTGAGGACAAGTACAAGGAAGTTCAAGAAGCCTATGAGACTTTAAGTGACGAACAAAGCGGGCAGCTTATGACCAATACGGTGCTGCAGGAGCCAACGGTGGTTTTGGTGGCTTCGGTGGCGGAGCTGGTGGTTTCGGTGGTTTTGATGGCACTGGTTTTGGTGGCTTTGAGGACATTTTCTCAAGCTTCTTTGGAGGTGGAGGTGGAAGTCGCAATCCCAACGCTCCACGTCAGGGAGATGATCTTCAGTACCGTGTAAACCTCAAGTTTGAAGAAGCCATCTTTGGAACTGAAAAGGAAGTGAAGTACCATCGGGAAGCCAGCTGTCGGACATGTGACGGAAGTGGTTCTAAGCCAGGAACAAGTCCAGTAACTTGTGGACGTTGTCATGGTTCTGGGGTGATCAATGTGGATACGCAAACCCCTCTAGGAATGATGCGCCGTCAGGTAACCTGTGATGTCTGTCACGGACGTGGTCAAGAAATCAAAGAACCTTGTACTACCTGTCATGGGACTGGGCATGAGAAGCAAGCTCACAGTGTTATCGTGAAAATCCCAGCTGGGGTTGAAACAGGGCAACAAATTCGCCTTTCTGGTCAAGGAGAAGCTGGCTTTAACGGAGGTCCATACGGAGATCTTTATGTGGTGGTCAATGTTGAGCCAAGCGACAAATTTGAACGGGATGGATCAACTATCTACTATAAATTGAACTTGAACGTTGTTCAGGCTGCTCTTGGAGATACGGTTCATGTACCAACAGTTCACGGCGATGTTGACTTGGTCATCCCTGAAGGAACCCAGACTGGTAAGAAATTCCGCCTCCGTGGCAAGGGAGCTCCAAGCTTGCGTGGTGGATCTGTGGGAGATCAATATGTAACTGTTAATGTGGTGACACCAACAGGTCTAAATGACAAGCAAAAAGAAGCCCTTCGTGCATTTGCGGAAGCTGGCGATATCAAGGTAAATCCAAAGAAAAAAGGCTTCTTTGACAAGATGAAAGATGCCTTGGATGATTTATAAACATAAAAGAAGATTTGGTTTTTCAAATCTTCTTTTTTTATCAAGAAAAACACCTCCGAAACCGAAGGATTCAGAGGTGTGGCAAAAGAATCAAATTAAACAAGTCCTTGGGCAATCATCGCATTTGCGACATTTTCAAAGGCTGCGATATTGGCACCTGCAAGGTAATCTTTACCAAGACCGTAGGTTTCTGCAGTTGTTTTAGCAGTGTTGAAGATGTTAGTCATGATATCTTTCAAACGACCATCTACTTCTTCTCGTGTCCATGAAAGACGGAGGCTGTTTTGGCTCATTTCAAGAGCAGATACAGCAACCCCACCAGCATTGGCAGCTTTAGCAGGTCCGTAAAGGATGCCGTTTTCTTTGTAGACTTTGATCGCATCAAGGTCGCTTGGCATGTTAGCTCCTTCAGAAACAACTTTAACACCTTGAGCAACCAAACGTTTCGCTGCTTCACCATTGATTTCATTTTGAGTCGCACATGGAAGGGCGATGTCATAGTTGCCGGTATAAGTCCATACAGAACCTTCGTAGTAGGTCGCAGTTGGTTTTTCTGAAGCGTATTCTGTCAAACGAGCACGACGGTTGTTTTTCACATCTGTAAGAAGATCGAAGTCGATTCCGTTTTCGTCGATGATGTAACCGTTTGAGTCAGAGACTGAGATAACAGTTGCACCAAGTTCAGTTGCTTTTTGAAGAGCGTATTGAGCAACGTTACCAGAACCTGAGATCACGACTTTCTTACCAGCAAAGCTGTCGCCATTGGCTTTGAGCATTTCTTCAGTGTAGTATACCAAACCGTAACCAGTTGCTTCTGGACGGATCAAGCTACCACCGAAACCAAGAGGTTTACCAGTCAAGACACCAGCATCAAATTGGCGAAGGCGTTTGTATTGTCCGTAAAGGTAACCAATCTCACGTCCACCAACCCCGATATCCCCAGCTGGTACATCAAGAGAAGGACCGATGTGTTTTTGCAATTCAGTCATGAAGCTTTGGCAGAAACGCATCACTTCAGCATCAGTTTTCCCTTTAGGATCGAAGTCTGATCCACCTTTACCACCACCGATAGGAAGGCCGGTCAAGACGTTTTTGAAGATTTGTTCGAAGCCGAGGAATTTCAAAATCCCTTGGTTAACAGTTGGGTGGAAACGAAGTCCGCCTTTGTATGGACCAACAGCTGAGTTAAATTGGACACGGTAACCACGGTTCACTTGAACCTTTCCATCACGGTCAACCCAAGGAACACGGAAAGAAATTACGCGTTCTGGCTCAGTGATACGGGCCAAGATGTTTTTCTTCAATGTATTCTGGATGTTTTTTTCAAATACAGGTTCCAAAGTGCTAAGGAACTCTTCAACAGCTTGAAGGAATTCTGCTTCATGGCCATTACGAGCTTTTACAGTTTCGAAAGTGCTTTGGATATATTCTTTTGCAGTTGTCATCTTGTTTCTCCTTTGTTTTATTGAAACGAATGCCAGTAGGGGCTGTCTTACTGGGTATGAAGGCACTGCTGAAAGCAATGTCATGTTTTATTACGTGGACAATTATAGCAGTTTTTTTTTGACTTGTAAAGAAAAAAGTTGAATTTTCTGAAAATTTTCACAGCTACTCATATAGTGGAAATAGATCAATTCTAGAGGACAACAGAATTGGATGAATATCTGATTTTTTTCTCTATATAGAAAATGAATTGATAACGTTTATGGTGAATTTTTTCTATTTCCGTACGTTTCTTGGGCTATTTTAGTTTTCTAACTGTGAATCCTCCTTTTCGTGCTATAATAGCTGTAAGAATTCATTTCAAGGAGAAGAAGATGGTATCGACAAAAACAACTATTGCAGGTTTTGAGTTTGACAACTGCCTGATGAATGCCGCGGGTGTAGCCTGTATGACAATTGCAGAACTTGAAGAAGTAAAGAATTCTGCTGCGGGAACATTTGTGACGAAGACTGCGACCTTGGAGTATCGTCAAGGGAACCCAGAGCCACGCTACCAAGATGTGCCACTAGGATCTATTAACTCAATGGGGCTTCCCAACCAAGGTTTGGATTATTATTTAGATTACCTCCTTGAGTTACAAACTTCTGATCCGAATCGGACTTTCTTTTTGTCTTTAGTCGGAATGTCCCCGGAGGAAACCCATACCATCTTGAAAAAGGTAGAAGACAGTGATTTTAGAGGTTTGACGGAGTTGAACCTTTCCTGTCCCAATGTCCCTGGGAAACCCCAGATCGCCTATGACTTTGAGACGACTGATCGAATCTTGTCAGAGGTCTTTGCCTATTTCACCAAACCTCTTGGCATCAAGTTACCACCTTACTTTGATATTGTTCACTTTGATCAAGCTGCAACGATTTTTAACAAATACCCGCTTAAGTTTGTCAACTGCGTTAACTCGATCGGAAATGGCCTCTACATCGAGGATGAATCCGTAGTGATCCGCCCTAAGAACGGCTTTGGTGGGATTGGTGGAGAATACATCAAGCCAACTGCTCTGGCCAATGTCCATGCCTTTTACCAACGGTTGAATCCAGAAATTCAGATTGTAGGGACAGGTGGCGTCTTGACCGGTCGCGATGCCTTTGAGCATATCCTTTGTGGCGCTAGTATGGTGCAAATCGGAACCACACTTCATAAAGAAGGAGTAGGGGCTTTCGAGCGCATTACTACGGAACTCAAAGACATCATGGAAGAAAAAGGCTACCAAAGCCTAGAAGACTTCCGGGGGAAACTGCACTACATTGACTAAACCTTCGAAAAGAACTTCCTCAAGTGGATACTTGGGGATTTTTTATGGATTCTTGTCAAGAGAGAGAATCTGTTCCTAGTTTTAAAGATTTTCCATTTTTATAGAGAGAAAAAGGTGTACAATGGAGGTGAGAAGGAAGGTGATTGCGATGGGAGAAAGGGATGTGGTTCAAGAGGCAAAGACCATGATCGAAACTCTCCAAACAGCCTTTTCTAGGGAATGCAAAACCAGTCCAGATGCCCTTCGATTTGAGGGAAATCTAAATCATATTTTGGAAGTTTTAGTGAAGGCAAGACAGGTAGACAATCGCCTGTTGATTGAGTTGGAAAAATTTTATCAAAGTACCAGTTTATTGATTGGTCTGGGGGAGCTCGATTTGAGTGAAGAGGCCTATCAAGCCTGGCGAGCTTATGATCATTGGCATTACGAAGTTGTGAAGCCTCAGTTGCAGGTGTATGGACCGACGGTGGTTCTTTAATCTTGACAACGATGCTTAGGAAGGTCAGAGATTGAGAGGAGGTGTGGGTCATGTCTCTCATGCATGATTTTTTCCATCAGTTTTTAGTATCTCTACGTAATCTTGGTTACTCGCTCTTTTTCTTATTTGAAAAATAAGTGGGAGTGAGTGCCTTTATCCCTTTTACTAGTATAGTAGAAGGGATTTTTGATGCAGAATCCTTGAAAATCTGATGCTCTTGGATTATGATGGAGCTAATAGATGTCAAGCGTTCCACATAGGGAATGCAGGAAGCGAGGAAAAAAGATGGCAGAGATTTATCTAGCAGGTGGCTGTTTTTGGGGCTTAGAGGAGTATTTCTCTCGGATTTCGGGTGTAGAAAAGACGACGGTGGGCTATGCCAATGGCCAGGTAGAAGCGACCAATTACCAACTGATTAAGGAAACGGATCATGCAGAGACCGTGCAAGTCATCTACGATCCAAATAAGATTTCCTTACGAGCGATTCTGCTCTACTATTTCCGGGTGATCGATCCCTTGTCCATGAACAAGCAGGGAAATGATCGAGGTCGCCAGTACCGGACGGGTGTCTATTACCTGGACGATGCGGACCGTGAGGTGATCGCCCAAGTGTTTGCGGAAGAAGAGGAGCAACTTGGCCACAAAATAGCGGTTGAGCTAGAACCTTTGCGTCACTACATCCTAGCGGAGGACTACCATCAAGACTACCTCAAGAAGAATCCTGGGGGCTATTGCCATATCGATGTGATGGATGCTGACCAACCCTTGATTGATCCGGCAACCTATCCCAAGCCCAGTCAAGAAGAATTAAAGACACGATTGACAGAGGAGCAGTACCAAGTCACTCAAGAGAGTGCGACAGAGCGACCTTTCCACAATGCCTATGACCAGACCTTTGAAGAGGGAATCTATGTGGACATTACGACTGGAGAGCCTCTTTTCTTTGCCAATGATAAGTTTGCGTCTGGCTGTGGATGGCCGAGTTTCTCTCGCCCTATTGCCAAAGATGTCGTTCATTATTACCAGGATCTTAGCCACGGGATGGAGCGGATTGAAGTTCGTTCCCGCTCAGGCAATGCCCATCTCGGCCATGTCTTTACCGATGGGCCAAGAGAACAAGGTGGCCTTCGCTATTGTATCAATTCGGCCTCTCTGCGCTTTATTCCGAAAGAGGAGATGGAGGTAGAGGGATACGGGGATCTACTCAAGCAGATGCACTAAAAGAATGATGGAGAGGGGGCTGTAAGCCCTCTTTTTAGTCCCTCCATTTATCTATTCATGGAAGTTTAGGTCAGTCTGTTTTCTTTTGTCAAAATTGTGTTACAATGAAAAAAAGGCCTGACAGATGACGGAGGGGCCTTTGGCAAGAGCAAGAGAAATGGATAGGAAGAGAAGAAGATGAAGAATTGGAAGGATCTCCTAAAGAGATGGAGTGAGCTCGGGAAAGATATCCTCAGGATGCTCAATGAATGGCTTGATATTGGATTGGGAAAGGTGACTGTTGTTCGTCTAACCAACGAACAGTTTGTCTATGGCTTGCTGATTACAGTATTTGCGGCCGCGAATCTGGTCTTATGGGTTCAAAAATGGAATGGTTTCCCCATTACAGCACTAGAGATGCCGGAAGTTGTTGAAAAGCAAGAAGAAATTCATCCGGATCAGTTGCCACATACGGCTCGGATCATGGCAAATGGAGACCAACTCTATCATGACTTGGTTTATATGAGTGCCGTCAAGGAAGATGGAAGCTATGATTTTTCTGAGAATTATCACTATGCTCAGGAATGGTTGAAGCAAGGGGATCTGGTCTTGGGGGATTTTGAAGGAACCATCAATTCGGATTATGGACTGTCGGGGTATCCAATTTTCAATGCCCCTGGTGCGGTCGTTGCTTCGATTAAGGATGCAGGCTATCAGGTGATGGACCTGGGACATAACCATATCCTCGATACTGGCTTGGAAGGGCTGTTTTCGACTGTGAAAACCTTTGAAGACGCAGGGATCCAAACGGTTGGTGTCTATCCGCATGAGACGCGAGATCAAGCCCCTATCCTGATCAAGGAAGTAAATGGAATCAAGATTGCAATTTTGGCTTATTCCTACGGCTTTAATGGGATGGAAGCTTATTTAGATCAAGAAGATTATGACAATCGTTTGTCGGACCTCAACGAGGAACGTATGCGCAAGGAAATCCAAAAAAAGCTGAGATGGAAGCGGACATTACCATTGTCATGCCTCAGATGGGGATTGAATATGATTTAGAGCCATCAGAGGAACAAAAAGGAACTATACCATAAGATGATTTCTTGGGGAGCTGATATTGTCTTGGGTGGCCATCCTCACGTCGTCCAACCAGCCGAGATTGTGGATAAGGATGGGCAACAGAAATTGATCATTTATTCGATGGGGAATTTCCTTTCGAATCAGCGACTGGAAACCATGGAAGGGATAGAAAAATGCTCAATGGACCGAAAGGGGTGTCCTGATGGATATAACCATTGAGAAGGTCGGGCGCAAGACACGGATCAAAACGGCCACAGCTCATCCTACTTGGGTCAACCGGACGCCAAAGGACAGTTATTCTCCTGAAGGCTATGAACTCTATCATTTCCAGACCTATATCTTGGAGGACTGGATTGAAGGAGGCAAGTATCGGGATCAATTGGATGATGAAACAAAGGCGCGTGTCGATACAGCCTACCAGGAAGTGAAGGAACGTGTGAATTTGAATTGGGAATAGGAAGGAGCGGATGAAGGAATGGACAAACTTGGATGGTTACCAATTGGATTTGTTGGACTGATCATCGTTATGGTTCTAACAAACTGTATAGCAACGATTTTTCTGAGAAAAAAATTAGCCAAGGCTTGGGAGGGCGAACGGTTTTTTATAAAAAAAGATAGTGAAGAAAGTTTAGCAGAAACCATGCTCTTGGCGTCAACACTCCAACCAACAGATAGTCAAGTAGACGGCCAAACTTGGCATGATTTGGATCTGTATAGAGTATTTGATCAGTTGAACCATACACAGTCTAGTATAGGGGCTGAGGCCTTGTATCAGAAGATGCGTTTGCTAAATTTTCAACAAGATGCATCTTTGCAGGAGTTAGAAGATTTCTTTGAACATCACCCGGATCTCCGTCTGAAGGTTCAGGTTGTTATGAACCAGTTAGGAAAAAAGAACCACAATATGGCTAGAAGTATTGTGGCGAATCCAGGGAAGCAAGATTCGAGGATCTATCTTTCTCTCTATATTTTTTTAGCGTGTTTGCCAGTCCTCTCTCTTTTCTTTCTTCCGTTTTTTCAAATTCAAGCCATGTCAGTCTTGATAGCGAGTGTGACGTTTAATATTGTTTTTTCGAGTATTCGGAATTGGTCGAATAAAATGCGCTTGGATCAAGTTAGTTACCTGGTTCGCATCTTTGCTTCAGCGGAAAAGTTGAGTCGTTTAGCGCTTCCGAAACAAGAAGCACTCAAACAAGCTGTCCAACCATTTAAGAAGACGAAAGTCATTTCCAGCATCTTACAAACTCCAACAGGAAGCTCCGAGATGGAAATTATCCTGATTTACCTTAATTTCTTTTCTTAATTCCGCAGATTGCCCAGATCTATATCTATCAGCAAGTGAGGGCTCATCAGAAAGAAGCGCAGGAAACAATCAATCTTTTGGGGGAATTGGAAGTAGCTATTAGCCTTCTACGCCATAAGCGTGATGGTAAATTGGTCTGTCATCCCTGTTTTAAACAAGATGGAGGGATCAAGGGTAAGGGGATCTACCATCCTTTGCTAGCGGATCCGGTTGCTAATGACGTTAGTTTTGAAAAAAATATGGTGATCAGTGGAGATAATGCCTCAGGGAAATCCACTTATTTGAAAATGGTAGCCATTAACTGTATTTTAGCGCAGGGCTTGGGCTTCGCCTATGGCGAAAGTTTGGAGCTTTCTTATGGACATGTTATGACCTCTATGGATGTTAGCGATGATATTGAGGTTGGAGATAGCTATTTTATTACAGAGAGCAAAACGATTCTCCGAATGATTGAGAGTCTGGAAAAGTCTGGCTTTCATTATTTCTTTATTGATGAACTCTTTAAGGGAACCAATACCATTGAGCGAATTGGGTCTGGCTTGGGCATTGTCCGCTGGCTATCGAGACACGATTGCCTGTATATGATTTCGAGCCATGATATTGAGCTAGTTGCGGCATCTGGTGCAGTAAATGATAATTATCATTTCGACAGTCGCTATGTTGACGGGAAAATCGTCTTTGATTATCAGATAAAGCAGGGAGCTGCAGTAACGAAGAATGCGGTCAATACATTAAAAAGCCTCCATTTTCCTTCAGAAATCACTCAAACTTCCCAAGAATTAATTGGACAATATGAAAAGACAGGGAAATGGTCTTTAAATAGAATGTTGAGTGATAAAGAGGAAGGTCGCTAGGCTATCTCAGATCTTCTGTTTTAAAAAAATAAAGGCCCCTGGAACGCAAGTATCGATTGTGTTCCAGAGGCTTTTTGTTTAATCCATTGGTTAAAGACAGGCTTTTCGGTATTGGCTTGGAGTAACCTGATAGTATTTTTGAACTGGCGATTAAAGTTTGAGAGGTTGTTGAAGCCAGATTGGCTAGCGATATCAATAATTGCCAGATCGGAATGCTGGAGGAGATGAGCAGCTTTTTTTAGCCGATATTGGATGATATACTCCATACAAGAGATCCCCAATTGTTTCTTAAAGAAATTCATAAAGTGGGTCGGGCTAAAATGACACAACTCTGCTAAATGTTCAATCATGAGCTCCTCTTGGTAATGGTTCGAAATATGGTCGAGGACCAAACGAATTTTTTCTTCTCTCCGATAAGCATCTGTTGAAAACTTCTTCTCGACAATATAGTGGTGAGAAAAGAGGAGATAGAGGAGTTCATTGAGCTGGGATTTGAGTCGGAGTTCATAGAAGGGGCCTTGTTCTCTTCCGTTTGCCATACAGGTCAAGAGGCTCTGTTTGATTTTTTCGTAACCGGGTGATTGGGCTTGAATGCGTCGAACAAATTCAAAATCACCATTGTAGAGGGGTTGTAAATATTTTAGAGTGGCAATGTTTTTATGGGTAATCCCAATCAGGTCTAGATTAAAATGGAGGATATCCATGGTATGGGAAGAACTCTGGATGGGATGAATGGAGTGAAGGGCATTGGGCCGGATTAAAATAATATCACCGGGCTGGCTATTAAAATATTCATAATCGATATGGAATTGGGCAGTCCCTTCGTTGACATAAATAATCTCAATATCGGTGTGCCAATGAAATAAAATATCCGGTTGGCCATTTTGAGTGCTAATCTGTTTGATTGAAAAAGGGAAATCGCTATTGGTAAAGGATGTTTGGCGGTATAAGGTCTTTGTGTTCATGCCTACCTCTTAAATCTTTTTCGGGAGTAGCAAACGCTTTAACTAGGTGAGAGAGGGTCTGCTAGTTACTTCATACAGGGAAAATCTACTATCTATATTATAATAAAATTGGACTAAAAATTAAAGAGGATTCAATGGAATTTCTGAAATTTTAAGGAAGGTGAAAAGGGAGCGCTTGTGGAAAAGAAGACCCAAAATGACTAGGAAATGGTGTATAATAGGGAAAAGGTAGAAAGAGGTGGCGGTATGCTACAAATGATTGCGACAGACATGGACGGTACTCTGATGGACGAGCAAGGAGAGGTTGACCGTGAGCGTTTGAGCCGCATCTTGGATCAGCTAGACCAAAGAGGGATTCCCTTTGTCATTGCGACAGGGAATGGCTATAGCCGTATGGCTCATGTATTGGGAGAGCTGAAAGATCGCGTCACCTTGGTTCTGGCTAATGGTGCACAGATATTAGAGAAGGGAAAACTCATCCGAGAGTGTAGCTGGCTTGAAGAGCTGGTGCAGGAGGTCTTACATTATCTAGAAGGTCGAGAAGAAGAACTTCATCTGGTCGTCAGTAGCCTATCTGGGGGCTATGCCAAGAAAGGAACAGAGTTTCCTCTTTTAGAGCAATTGATGACGCCTGAGCTAGCTGCAGCTTTTTACAAACGGATGCGGTTTGTGGATGATCTGACCAAAGAGCATGGTGAGCAGGTTCTGAAGCTAAGTGTCGTCACTGACACTGAAAAAGTCGAAGCCTTTGTGCAAGAGTTGCGAGAAGAGTTTGGGGAGCGCCTGCTTCCAGCAGCTAGTGGCTATGGAGCTATTGATATTTTACAACCAGAAGTCAATAAGGCCACAGCCATTCAATTCTTGGAAGAACGTTGGGGCGTAGATGGAGGTCGCCTAATGGCATTTGGCGATAGTCAAAACGATGTGGAAATGCTTGAGTTAGCGACCTATTCCTATGCAATGGAAAATGCGGATGCCCATGCTCGGAAAGTAGCCCGCTATATAGCGCCCTCTCACCAGAAAGGGGGTCTACGAAATCATCGAAGCTTATTTGGACGGAAGACTAAATTTTGATTAGGCGAGTATCCTATCTCGCACAGTTTCTACCATACGAATCGAAAGGAGTCTTTATGGCTGTACAATTATTGGAGACCTGGCTGTTGAAAGAACAGGCAAAAATACAACAGAACTACCGAGAGCTGAATCAAAATCCTTTGAAGGAACCCGATATACTCTTTATAGGAGACTCTATCATCGAATACTATCCTCTTCAGGAGTTGCTTTTGACAGATCAGTATCTAGTGAACCGGGGGATTAGAGGCTACAAGACAGACCTCTTGAGAGAGCATCTAGATGCCCATATTTTTGGTCAAGCAGTGGATAAGATTTTCCTACTAATCGGAACCAATGACATTGGCAAGGAAATACCTCTGTCAGAAACCATCGATAACATGAGCATCATTCTACAGGAGATAGTGCGACTCTTGCCCTTGGTGCAAATCAAACTCGTTTCGGTTCTTCCTGTGAATGAGGGAGACTCCTACAAGGGAACAGTCTATATCCGGACTAATCAAAAGATTCAGGCCTTGAATCAGGCTTATCGTGAACTGGCTCAAGGAATGATGAATGTCGAATTTATCAATGTTTTTGACTATTTGCTTGGAGAGGATGGTCAGCTCAAACCGGATTATACAACAGATGGCCTTCATTTAACAATTGAAGGATACAGGGTCTTGAGTAAGGCTCTTCAAAACGAAATATAACCCATCCTAGCAAGGAAAATCATTTTCCAGCTAGGATTTTTTAATGCCTTCCATAAAACAGTTTGGGAAAACACTCTATTTTGTACCAATTTTATAACAAGCAAAGTCCTTGTCCTTATGCGGTTTCTGACTTCTGTTATAAAATAGTCGACGGAAACAGAACAGATTTTTGCTCTGTGTTATGCAATAGTTCCAGGTATTTAGTGAGCATATTCTTATACAAGGGCAAGAAACGTGATAAATTGATATAGTAAAGTTATTTGAAACGTTTTCACTCTTTGTCGAATTCAGTTCAAAGACTGACAATTATTTTATTGAAGGAGAGTTATCATTATGACTCAAGGGAAAATTACTGCATCTGCAGCAATGCTCAACGTATTGAAAACATGGGGCGTAGACACTATCTACGGTATCCCATCAGGAACACTCAGCTCATTGATGGACGCTTTGGCTGAAGACAAAGATATCCGTTTCTTGCAAGTTCGTCACGAAGAAACAGGTGCTCTTGCAGCGGTTATGCAAGCTAAATTTGGCGGATCTATCGGTGTTGCAGTTGGTTCAGGTGGACCTGGTGCAACTCACTTGATCAATGGTGTTTACGATGCAGCTATGGATAACACTCCATTCCTTGCTATCCTTGGATCACGTCCAGTTAACGAATTGAACATGGATGCCTTCCAAGAGCTTAACCAAAACCCAATGTACAACGGTATCGCTGTTTACAACAAACGTGTAGCTTACGCAGAACAATTGCCAAAAGTCATTGACGAAGCTTGCCGTGCTGCCGTTTCTAAAAAAGGTCCAGCTGTCGTTGAAATTCCAGTAAACTTTGGTTTCCAAGAAATCGACGAAAACTCATACTACGGTTCAGGTTCTTACGAGCGTTCATTCCTCGCTCCTGCTTTGAACGAAGTTGAAATCGACAAAGCGGTTGAAATTTTGAACAACGCTGAACGTCCAGTTATCTACGCTGGTTACGGTGGTGTTAAAGCTGGTGAAGTAATCACTGAATTGTCACGTAAAATCAAAGCACCAATCATTACAACTGGTAAAAACTTCGAAGCTTTCGAATGGAACTACGAAGGTTTGACAGGTTCTGCTTACCGTGTTGGTTGGAAGCCAGCCAACGAAGTGGTCTTTGAAGCAGACACAGTTCTTTTCCTTGGTTCAAACTTCCCATTTGCTGAAGTTTACGAAGCATTCAAGAACACTGAAAAATTCATCCAAGTTGATATTGACCCTTACAAACTTGGTAAACGTCACGCCCTTGACGCTTCAATCCTTGGTGATGCAGGTCAAGCAGCTAAAGCTATCCTTGATAAAGTAAACCCAGTTGAGTCTACTCCATGGTGGCGTGCAAACGTGAAGAACAACCAAACTGGCGCGATTACATGAACAAACTCGAAGGTAAAACTGAGGGTGAATTGCAATTGTATCAAGTTTACAATGCAATCAACAAACATGCTGATCAAGACGCTATCTACTCAATCGACGTAGGTGATACTACTCAAACATCTACTCGTCACCTTCACATGACACCTAAGAACATGTGGCGTACATCTCCACTCTTTGCGACAATGGGTATTGCCCTTCCTGGTGGTATCGCTGCTAAGAAAGACAATCCAGATCGCCAAGTATGGAACATCATGGGTGACGGTGCATTCAACATGTGCTACCCAGACGTGATCACAAACGTTCAATACGACCTTCCAGTTATCAACGTTGTCTTCTCAAATGGTAAATATGCTTTCATCAAGGACAAATACGAAGACACAAACAAACACTTGTTTGGTTGTGACTTCCCTAATGCTGACTATGCGAAAATCGCTGAAGCGCAAGGTGCTGTAGGGTTCACTGTAAACCGTATCGAAGACATCGATGCAGTTGTTGCAGAAGCTGTTAAATTGAACAAAGAAGGTAAAACTGTTGTTATTGATGCTCACATCACTCAACACCGTCCACTTCCAGTAGAAGTACTTGAGTTGGATCCAAAACAACACTCAGAAGAAGCAATCAAAGCCTTCAAGGAAAAATACGAAGCTGAAGAGCTTGTACCATTCCGCCTCTTCTTGGAAGAAGAAGGATTGCAATCACGCGCAATTAAATAATTCCTATCGTCGAAAATCACAAGTAAACATTGTAGATTTTATGCATTGATTTTCTTAGAGAGAAACTTAAAAGATCGGAGCAATCCGGTCTTTTTCTGGAGGACAGTAAATGAATTTAAATCAATTAGATATTATCGTGTCAGATGTTCCTCAAGTCTGTGCTGAATTAGAGAGTATCTTGGATAAGAAGGCAGACTATGTTGATGATGGTTTTGCTCAGTTCACGATTGGCAGTCACTGTCTCATGTTATCCCAAAATCATTTGATTCCTTTGGAAAATTTTCAGTCAGGAATCATTCTACACATTGAGGTTGAGGATGTCGACCAGAACCAAAAGCGGTTAAAAGAGATTGGTGTCGATATTTTACACGGTCCTTGTGAAACGGATTGGGGAACAGAGTCCTTATTAGTTAAAGGCCCTACTGGTCTAGTCATTGATTTTTATAGAATGAAATAAGGGCGCTTAGTCATTTGAAGTTAACATTAATGATTCTTAAAACATAATGTGAGAATATGAACTATTGAAAGATCGGAGCAATCCGGTCTTTTTGTGTTGCGCATGTATAGGAGTTTTCTTAGCATAGTATCAGTTTTTCATAGGATCTTGTAGGATTTTTTGGAAGGAGAAGGGTATAATGGAACTATCAAATCAAGTGAGGTAGAGAGATGACAGACAAACTTCAATTTCCAGATGGTTTCCTTTGGGGTGGAGCAACTGCTGCTAACCAGTGTGAGGGAGCTTATAATGAAGATGGCCGTGGCTTGGCCAATGTGGATGTGGTACCGATTGGGCCTGATCGTCATGCGATTATTACGGGTCAGAAAAAGATGTTCGACTTTGAAGAGGGCTATTTTTACCCAGCTAAAGATGGCATTGATATGTACCATCGCTACAAGGAAGACATTGCCCTCTTTGGGGAAATGGGCTTTAAAACCTATCGCTTGTCCATTGCCTGGTCTCGGATCTTCCCGAAAGGGGATGAATTGGAGCCAAATGAAGCGGGTCTACAGTTCTATGAAGACCTCTTTAAGGAGTGCCACAAGTATGGCATTGAGCCCTTGGTGACCATTACCCACTTTGACTGTCCCATGCATTTGATTACAGAGTATGGTGGCTGGCGTAGTCGCAAGATGTTGGAATACTACGAACGCCTCTGCCGAACGCTCTTCACTCGTTACAAAGGTTTGGTCAACTACTGGCTGACCTTTAATGAGATCAATGTGATCCTTCACGCCCCCTTTATGGGAGCGGGGCTCTGCTTTGAAGAAGGGGAGAATGAGGAGCAAGTCAAATACCAGGCTGCTCACCATGAATTGGTCGCTTCAGCCATTGCCACCAAGCTTGCCCATGAAATTGACCCGAACAACAAGGTGGGCTGTATGTTGGCAGCAGGACCAAACTATCCGCATACCTGTGCTCCGGGAGATGTCTGGGCTGGTCTAGAAGAAGACCGCAAGAACTTATTCTTCATCGATGTGCAGGCGCGTGGGGAATACCCAAACTATGCTAAGAAAGAGTGGGAGCGTCAGGGAATCACGGTTGAGATGACCGAGCAGGACCTTCAATTATTGAAAGAGCATACGGTGGACTTTATTTCCTTCTCCTACTATTCTAGTCGGGTCGCTTCAGGTGATCCAGCTGAAAGGGAGAAAACAGCGGGCAATATCTTTGCCTCTCTGAAGAACCCCTACCTAGAAAGTTCGGAATGGGGTTGGCAGATTGACCCTCTTGGTCTCCGCATTACCCTCAATACCATCTGGGATCGTTATCAAAAGCCGATGTTTATCGTGGAAAATGGTCTTGGTGCAGTGGATACTCCAGATGAAAATGACTATGTAGCTGATGATTACCGGATTGACTACCTGGCTGCCCACATCAAGGCCATGCGAGATGCTATCCATGAAGACGGCGTCGTCCTCTGGGCTATACGACTTGGGGCTGTATTGACCTGGTCTCTGCCGGGACTGGAGAAATGAAGAAGCGCTACGGCTTTATCTATGTTAATCGGGACAATGAAGGAAAAGGAACTTTAGCCCGCTCACGTAAGAAATCCTTCTATTGGTACAAAGAAGTCATTGCGACCAATGGAGCTTCTGTTGAGTAAAAGTCTCCTGTACAGCTTCACCATCTTCTGGCTGCCTTTCTAACAGCAAACTAAAAAGCTTAGAATCTCAACCACAAGTTGGGGTCCTAAGCTTTTTGTATGTAGCTAAGCCAATTCCTTACTGATTTACTGGTCGTAGTCTAAGACATTGTTCTCGATGACAAACTTAGATTCAGCGGAAATGTTGGCTTCTCCTAGTTGTAACTGCGAACTTCCGTCTGGCTTCATGATATGCCACTGACCGTCCTTATGGGCAAAAATGGCCTGAAATGTGACGTTATCACTCTTGTTTCGAATGGGTAGAACAAATGCTTGATCAGTATTCTCTAAGAGAATCTCTTCTTTTTTTTCAAAGTTATAGATATAAAATTGCCCAGTTCTTTGTCCCAAACCATGAAGTTCGTCGACCTTTTGCCAATTTTCAAAATTTTTCTGAACTAGGGATTCATTAAAAACCTTGTTGAAGGTTTCGTTGCGTTTCTTCGTTTCTTCCTCGTCTAGTGTTTTCTGAAACTCTGCAACCTTTTTAGTCGTTTGGATGGTTTGCTTTTGTTGCTCTCTAATTTGGTGTCGGTGGATGACTCGCATCATTTTTCCAGCAACGCCCAGGATAACGAGAATGGATACAAGGCTGATTTTAGTTTTGGCATTTTTTTTCATAGATGATTCTCCCTATTCTGTCATTGGTCCTATTATACCCTTTGAAAGAAAGGATAGTCAAGTTCATCCTGTGATGACCTAACATGCAGATCTACCTGGGTACTATAGAATTTTCTCATATTTTCATTGACGAAGGAGCTTTTATTTGATAGGCTAGGGGAATAGAAATGATTTGGAGTTCAAAGGAAAAAGGAGCGAGGCAAGTGGCACGGATTTTATTAATCGAGGATAATAATGATATCCAAGAAATTTTATGCAGTCTCTTAAGTGAAGACTATGAGGTCCTTCAGGCTTTTTCAGGTACAGAAGGGCTGCGGCTCTTCCAGCAAGAAGCTATTGATTTGGTCCTTCTGGATATCATGCTTCCTGGGAAAAATGGCGATCAGGTCCTGGAGGAGATCCGTTTGCAGAGTCAAGCGCCGGTCATCATGATGACCGCTCTTGGGGATAAACACCTCATTAGCCAGTACCTCCTTGCCGGTGCCAATGATTATATTGTCAAGCCCTTTAATCTGGACGAAGTGGCGGCTCGGGTGACGGTGCAGCTGCGAAATCAACCGACGGTAGCACAGGAAGCTCAAGCGTCGCAAAAGCTCTCCTTTAAAAATCTGATCCTGAATCCAGAAACCTTTGAACTGGAGTCTGGCGAACAGACGCTTCGCTTGGGCAAAAAAGAATTTCAAATTTTTGAGACCTTGCTAGCACATCCAAAGAAGATTTTCACCAAGGAAGAATTGTATGAGGCGGTCTGGGAAGAAGTTTATCTGCCTGGAGACAATACCCTTAATGCCCAATTGAGTAATCTCCGGAAGAAAATTGCCCAGCTGGATCCTAACGAGGATTACATTGAAACCGTCTGGGGCTTGGGTGTTCGCTTGAAAGGAGACAAGTAATGTGGGGATTGGTTCTAATTCTAGTCGTCCTTGTCCTTCTCTTGGGACTGGGCTACCTTCGCCTACTCTCTGCTCTCAAAGACTTGCAGGAGCAGATTCAAAATAAGCTCCAAAATGGGAGTGGGGTGCGGTTAACGTCACGTGTTTCAAAAAAAGAAATGGTCGCCTTGACCAAGCAGGTCAGTGATCTCTTTGAACAGATCGAGCGGACCAATCGGATTGCCTTTCAAGAGAAAAAGACCTTGGATATGGCCATCAGTAATATTGCTCATGATATCCGGACGCCTTTGACCATTGCATCGGGATATACCCAACAAATCATCAAGGGTGGGACGCAGGAAGAGGAGAAGCTGAAGAAAATTGCTTCCAATCTTCAAGTCGTCTCAAAACGCCTGGAATCTCTCTTGGAATACAGACGCTTGATGGAGGGAGCTATTCAGCCTCGGCTTTCAGATGTTAATCTCAGCCAAGTCCTGACCCAGCAGTTGTTCCAGTATTATGATAGCTTGTCTGAGGCGGGGATTGCCTTAGAAGTGGAGATAGAGGAGCATCTTCATTATGCTACGGATCCGGAGCTTTGGAGCGCCTCCTGCAAAATATGCTCAGCAATGTCCTCAAACATGGAAAGGAGCAGGCGCGTTTGACCTTGATGTCGGACGCGGACACGATTCGGGTAGAGCTGCGCAATATTGTGCAACTACCGATCCAACATTTAGACCAACTGGCTAGTCGATTCTACTCTGAAAATCTGTCGGATACAGAAGAGTCTTCTGGCTTGGGTCTCTACATTATTCAAAATTTTGTAGAGATCTTAGGGGGCGACTTGCAACTGGCAACAGAGGCAGATTGGTTTGTTTTGACCATTACACTAAGAAAAAAGGCTTGAGCACCGCTCAAGCCTTTTTGTTATAAATCTTTGTGTTTGAAAGTAGCTAGTCCCAAGAATCCGAAAACAAGGATGAAACCAAGGGCGATCGAGAGAGTGTTGTTCGTTGCTGTGGTGCTTTGGACCATGGAATATTGGAATTCCAAGTTTAGATAGTGGAGAATATCAATATCTTTAAAGAAAAGCGCAGGAAGGCTTAAGAGGATATTTCCAATGAAGTAGCCAACGAAGGCTAGGGTGATGGATTGGCTAGCGTAAAGAAGGAAGGAAATGATGCTGACCCAAGCCAGGGTGGAAAGGAACTGAATCAGCACGGTCAGTCCAAAATGAGCAAGGAAGTGCTCTGGCATGGTTCCAAGTCCATTGTAGAGGGTCGCGATTAAGAAGACGAGACCATAAGAAACAAGAAATTGGAAGAGGGCAATGGTCAGGACAACGGCGCTTTTGGCAAAGTAGTAGCTGGTGCGCGAAACCCCATAGGCCAGATTATTCTTGTATAAGTTTTGCGTTAAGTCTGTTCCTAGAACCAAGGTGATGACAATAATGGTAAAGAGGATAGTCACACTGATGCTGGAAGAGTAGTTGGTCAAGGCTTTAAAGCCCGTCCAAACTTCGGTTGCTTGGGGTAATTTGGATTCCGTATTGACGCCGACGTGGCCGGTAGCTCCAAAGATGACTCCAGACAGGATGTTGAGAACGAGAATGGCTTCTGTAATCCAAAAACCTTTTGAGCGAAAAAGTCTGTAAAAATCTGCTTGAATGGTATGCAACATGATAAATCTCCTAAATGAAATATGTGGGATAAGTAATGCAAGACGGTGGGTTGACTAGTCTACCAAGTCCGTAAAGAATTTTTCCAGATCTTGGCGAGCATAGTAGATTTCATCCACGTCAATATCCTCTTGAACGAGCGCTTTGACAATGACTTTAATATCGTGAGTCTGTCCAAAGATATGGATTTCTCCATCCTTATCGATGACCTTGATACGGTGATGGAGCTGATCCTGGATCAGTTGACTGGCAAGAGCTAGTTGGCTAGTTTTGAGGATGATGTAATCTTCTCCTTGTTCTTCGAATTCAGCCTTGCTAATTTCTTTGATCAGGCGTCCTTGGTCGACAATGCCAAAGCGATTGGCAACTAGATAAAGTTCGGAGAGGATGTGACTGGAAATGAGGATGGTCATGCCGAGTTCATCGTTGAGGCGCTTGATCATCTGACGGAATTCCTTGATTCCGACAGGATCGAGACCATTGATGGGTTCGTCCAAAATGAGGAAGTCGGGCTTGGCAATGAGCGCAATCGCAATTCCCAACCGTTGTTTCATCCCGAGTGAAAAATCGCGGAATTTCTTCTTACCCGTATTATTCAGGCCGACATAGTTCAAGGTTTCTTTGATGACCTGGTCGGGATTGGGGATATGGCGTGCCTTGCAATAGTAGATTAGGTTTTGATAAGCGGTCATATGCTTGTGAGCCACAGGACTTTCAATGACAGATCCGACCCGTTTCAGGGCTTGTGTCCACTGAGAGCGATTCGTGGAAGCGAAGAGGGAGACGCTTCCATCAGTTTCTTGAATCAGCTGGGTGATGACCTTGATGAGGGTGGTTTTCCCTGCCCCGTTTTTACCGATGAGGCCGTAGACGTCGCCTTTGCGAATGGTGAGATTCACATCATTTAAGGCGTATTGTTGACCGAACTTTTTACTCAAATGGGAAATTTCTAATACTTTTTCCATGGTTTTCTCCTTCGTCCAAATGACTAGTTGTTTTCTTTACACTCTTAGTATACAGCTTGCTTTTCAAATAACTATCAAGCAATTCTAAAATATTTCTAAAAAAATGACTAACCTTTTAAAAGTTAGCCGTGACTTTAAGAATAAGTTTTCTTAGAGGCTTTCCTTAGGTGAGTACGGACGTCAGCGAACTTCGAAGAAGTTCCATGACTTAGTTTTTGGACCCTAAGGTTCCAAAATCTCCGAGTGCCTGAAACAATTGTGTTTCAGGCACTTTTCTCACGGCGGAAAGCCTCTAGATATTCATGCATAACTTAAAAATATAAACATTTCTTGATTTTTTAAGTTATGTAACATGAAAAAATACGTTATCTACATTAAGAGGAACTGTTTTTTAAGCTAGCCTCTTCATTTTTAAATTCACCAACAAACTCCTTGATGGCTTCTGCAAGTTCATGGGGTTTCTGAGTATTGAGTAGATGGCCCCCGTCTGCGATTTCTAGATAGTGACCTTTAGGCAGGAGATTGGCCAACTTTTTAGAAGAAGCCTGATTGGCCCCATCCTTGCTGCCACAAATCACTAAGCTAGGAAGAGGGCAAGTTTTAGCGGTATCGGTTAGATTGAGGCTTTTTAATTCGGTAAAGATTTGCAACATGTGCTGTTTATTGGCCCCCCTGCTTTTCAAAGACACGCTTGGGAATTAGACGAAAAAGGAGAATTTGGAGCCTATAGAGGAGATTGGTGTTGAGTTTGTATTGCGTCCCTGAAAGCACCAAGCCCTTGAGTTGTGGCAAGTCTCGGCTGGAGAGATCGAGAGCGAGAACGCCTCCCAGTGAGAGTCCAACCAGAATAAAGGGCTCGCTTTCTTGCTGGAGGTGCTCCGTCAATCTTTCTTTGGCCTCTTGGTAGCTTTCGCTTGGATGGGAGAAAATAGCGAAAGATTCAGATTGCAAGGGGGAAAGTGCATCTTGGACCCCTTGCCAAGAGTGAGCATCCTGGCCTAGGCCATGTATAAAAATAAGTTTCATTCTGATTCCTCTCTAGTGAAATCGAGTGGATAGAGGCCACGCAGGGCATTACAGGCATAGACTTGGTCAGCGACTCCTAAATCCTTCAGCGTTAACAGTTTTTCTTCTACTTGTCCAGTTTCTAAGAGATGGCGGCGGTAAATCCCGTCGAGGATAGGGAGGTGAGCTGGTGGGGTATAGAGATTACCTTTGATTTCAAGGATGAGATTGCCAATTGTCGTTTCTAACAAGCTGCCATCAGGAAGATAGAAGATCTGCTCGTGATCTTTAGCTACTAGATGGGCTCGCTGGCTAGTCTTAAATAAGTAAATGGCTTTGCTAAATCAAGCTTTTGCTCGGTCAGTTGAGCCTGCAGATAGCTAGCTGGCAAGTCCTTCAGTTCGGTGATAGCCAGCTGGAAGGACCCGTTTTTTTGCAAGGCAATCCGACAACGATAGTCAAGGTTGGAATCACAACGAGCAAGCTCTTCTTGAAGTTCTTTCAGGAGTTTTGGCTCATCATAAGGGTAGGCAAAGTAGCGGCTGGCCTCTCTCAAACGGGTCAGGTGTTGCTCCAGGAAGGTCAGTTTTCCTTGGTGGATGCGGCCGGTCGTCAGGAGCTCAAAGCGAGGCTCTTGTCGGTAGAGGACTGCTGATTTTTGCTTGGTCTCTCGGTATTCACTTTCCCATTTGCTGTCCCAAGTGATGCCTCCACCTACGCCATAGATGGCTTGATGCCCTTGCATTTGGAGGGTTCGGATGGCCACATTAAAAATTCGTTTACCTTTTGGAAGAAGGATACCGATCGTTCCACAGTAGACGCCACGAGGAGCAACCTCTGTCTGTTGAATAATTTCCATAGTAGAAATCTTCGGTGCCCCTGTGATAGAACCACAAGGAAAGAGGGCCTGGAAGGTTTGGACTAGGTCGACTTCGGGGCGCAAGCGACTTTCAATGGTCGAGGTCATCTGCCAAACAGTAGAGTATTGCTCAACCTGGCAGAGACGGGTCACCTGCTCACTTCCAATTTCCGAAATCCGGTTCATGTCATTGCGGAGGAGATCGACAATCATCATGTTTTCTGCTCGATTTGGGATCAGCTTCTAGCCAAGCAGCCTCTTGAAGATCTGTTTGGTTGGTAAGCCCACGACGAGTCGTCCCCTTCATAGGGCGCGTGGTCAGTAGCCTGTCATCTTGTTTAAAAAAGAGCTCAGGACTAATAGAGAGGATGGACACATCATCGTGCTGAATGAAGGCATTGTAATGGGCCCTCTGTTCTACCACCAAGCGATTGTAGATGGCCAAAGGGTCAGCTTTTAGCTCTTGAGAAAGCTGGACAGTGTAGTTGACCTGATAGGTATCCCCTTGGCGGATGTGGTGCTGGATGGTCTCGATGGCTTTTTGATAAGCAGGCGCCTCTACCTCTTCCTGCCAATTGGCTGGAAGATCCACTGCCTCGTAGTCCTCTGGGAAAGGAAGGGTTTCTACTTTTTCGTGGATGGTGAAATAGAGGAGATACTCTCCCATGAGAGGTGCTGGGTGGACGGCTAATTTTTTCTCAAAAGCAGGAGCGGCTTCATAGCTGACATAGCCTACGGCATAAAAACCAGCTTCCTGATAGGCTTCCACCTCTCTCAGAAGAGTCTCTACTTGGTCAAGGTCTCTTGTTTTTAATTCCTTTAGCGGCTTGGTGAAAAGCTGTCGCAATCCAAGCTCTTTAAAATCAATAATTGTTTGTTTGTGCATGCTTTGAGTATATCAAAAATAGAGGAAAAAAGGTAGATAAGGAGGCAAGGATTCCTTGCTTGGTCCTCTCTTTCATGCTAAAATAACCATAGAATCTGCATTTGGCGAAGGAGTAGGACCATGAAAAAGAATTCCCTCTATAACACTTCCAGTATTAGTCTTTTTCAATACCTCTTTGCGATTGCAGTGATTTTGGTGCATAGTGGTCGCTTAACTTCCTATGAGCCAGTGCATTTTGGCCTTAAGAGTATCCTTGGACGGCTAGCGGTGCCATTTTTTATCGTCTGTGCCAGCTTTTTCCTCAAGCCATCACTAAGAGATGCAAGGAAAATGAAGGCCTACCTGGTCAAAATCGTAAAAACCTATTTATTTTGGAGTTGTGTCTATCTTCCCTATGCCTGGGTCTTTTTTTCTAGTCTCCATCTCCCTGTCTATCTCTTTCCAGCAGGCGTTCTGATTGCTCTGCTCTATCTGGGAATGTGTTACCAACTCTGGTATATCCCTGCCTTTTTGCTGGGCCTGTTTTTGGTCAATCAATTGGTCAAACGCTTAGGTATGGTTTGGACGGGGGTGATCACCTTTCTTCTTTACTGCTGGGGCTTGATCGAGACCTATTCAGCTTATCTGGACACCACGAGTCTTCTCGAGGGTTACCAGCTCTACAGCAATTTATTTTTTACAGCTCGAAATGGTCTCTTTTACACGCCCATTTTTATCTTTATGGGTTACTATCTCTATGATCATTTTCATGCACAAACCTTTAGGGTTCACCGTTGGGAAAAGCTATCTCTCGCCTTTGGCTTGTTCTGTATGGAAGGCATCATCATTTTTCAACATGAAGGAATCGATAAGAACTTTTACTTGCTCCTTCCCTTTGTGACGGTCTATTTGGTCAATGCCTGCCTGCGATCGTCCTTTTTGAAAAGCTATGATTTGCAGTACTTAAAGCAGATGAGCATGGCGCTTTACTTTTCGCATCCGATTTTTATCGAATGGGCTCGCTATGGCTTTAGCAATGTCCCGCTTTCTTATCCAGACAGGGGCAAGTTGATTTTTGTGACGGCCTTGTTGGGAAGTCATCTCTTTGGATTGGCCATGCTCTCTTATCACTCTTGGCAAAAAGAAAAGAAAAACAGAAGTCTTGAAAAGGAAGTTCTCTAGAGAGACTTCTTTTTTTATTTTAAGGGAGACAGATAGGTCAGCTGAGGGTTGCAATTCTTTTCCAGTTTGGTTATGATGTAAGGGATTACAAGTAAAACCAAAAAGGAGAAGCGCATGAAGAAAAAATGGTGGCATGATGCCGTGATTTATCAAATCTATCCCAAGAGTTTTTTAGATAGCAATGGAGATGGAATCGGTGACCTCAAGGGGATCATCAGTAAGCTGGATTATTTGGAGAAGTTAGGTATTACGGCCATTTGGCTGTCTCCTGTCTACCAAAGCCCTATGGATGATAATGGCTACGATATATCTGATTACGAGGATATTGCTTCCATCTTTGGCACCATGGAAGATATGGAAACATTGATTGAGGAGGGGCAAAAGCGCGGTATTAAGATGATCATGGATTTGGTGGTCAACCATACCTCTGATGAGCATGCCTGGTTTATCGAAGCGAAAGAAAATCCAAACAGTCCAGAGCGAGACTACTATATTTGGCGGGACCAACCCAATGATCTTGTCTCTACCTTTAGTGGTTCAGCTTGGGAATTTGATCCGGCTTCCCAGCAGTATTATTTGCACTTCTTTAGTAAGAAGCAACCAGACCTGAATTGGGAAAATGAGACCCTTCGGCAGAAGATTTATGACATGATGAACTTTTGGATCGACAAGGGGGATCGGTGGTTTTCGGATGGATGTCATCGACATGATTGGGAAAATTCCTGATCAGAAGATCGTAGCCAATGGTCCCATGCTCCACCCTTATCTGAAAGAAATGAATCGAGCGACTTTCGGGGATAAGGATTTGTTAACGGTCGGGGAGACCTGGGGAGCGACACCTGAGATTGCTAAGCAATACTCTGGTCCTGACAATGAAGAATTATCGATGGTCTTTCAATTTGAACACATTGGGCTTCTCTTCCAAGAGGGTCAGCCCAAATGGCACTATGCGAAGAAGCTCAATGTTCCTAAGTTGAAAGAAATCTTTAACAAGTGGCAGACGGAGCTGGGCATGGACGAAGGCTGGAACTCTCTCTTTTGGAACAACCATGACCTCCCTCGGATTGTTTCTGCCTGGGGAGATGACCAAGCCTATCGGGTGAAGTCCGCTAAGGCCCTAGCCATTCTTCTTCATTTGATGAGAGGAACGCCTTATATCTACCAGGGGGAAGAGATTGGCATGACCAACTATCCTTTAAGAGCCTAGACGAAATCGAAGATATTGAATCTATTAACTACGCCGAGGAAAGCCTCGAAAAGGGAGTGGATCTCGACACCATTATGGACCAGATCCGACATATTGGCCGGGACAATGCTCGGACTCCGATGCAGTGGTCCAAGCAACCACAGGCTGGTTTTACGACTGGCTACCCTTGGCTAGCTGTCAATCCAAACTATCAGGAAATCAATGTAGAAGCGGCTTTGGCTGATCCTTCATCCATTTTTTATACCTACCAACAATTGGTTGCCCTCCGTAAGGAGCAAGACTGGTTGATCTCGGCAGACTTTGAGTTAGTGGATACAACTGATCAGGTCTTTGCCTACCAACGAGTAGATGGGAATCAACGCTATTTGATTGTGGTCAATTTGTCTAGTCAAGTCCAGAGCTTTAAACTGGAGGAAGACTATCAGGAGGTCCTCATTAGCAATACCAATGTAGAGCAGGTCAAACAGACAAAAGTATTGGAACCTTGGGATGCTTTTTGTGTGCAACTAACTTGAGCATAAGTTTCTACAAAAAAAGAAGCGGATAGCTTTTCAGATTGCATATAAAGTCTTCTTTAAAACTTTCCTTAGGTGAGTACGGACGTCAGCGAACTTCGTAGAAGTTCCATGACTAAATCAAGATACAAAGGGCGTCTGCGGATAAAGTCAAAATAGGAAGTTTGACGCAGAATCTTTCGATTCTAGGAGAACTTATCTTTTTGACACAATCCGCAGCCTGTGTTCAATTTGTTTTGAACCCCTTCGCTTATTAATTTCAAAGCTCAGGCTAAAACAGTTTCCCAAACTGTTTTACTCCCAAAACTCCCGAGTGCCTAAAACGTAATTGTTTTAGGCACTTTTCTCACAGCGGAAAGTTTTAAATCTGCTTGAATGACTAAAAAAGAAACCAATTTTTTTGAAAAATAAATTAGCTATTTTATGTAAAGAAATGTTTATCTACATTCTAAAAGAAGCGGATAGCTTCTTTTTTTGTTTTAGAGGGGACGAGGTCTGTCCAATGGGAGGGGGGCTCAGTCTGTCTGGTAGAAGCCTTATAGTTATTTTTTATAAGGACTATTAGTTCTGGTCAATGGCAAGAGGCGGAAACCCTTGATCTATAAGGTTATAGCTTCTGGCTATATCGTAAACCATTGAAAAGCAATTATACAGAAGGGGCTTCTTCTGATAAGATAGACTCAACTTGAATTTTTGGAGGACAAAACATGTCAACTACAATCATCGGATTCCCTCGTTTGGGTGAATTCCGCGAACTAAAATTTACAACTGAGAAATATTTTAGAAACGAAATTACAGCTGAAGATTTGTTGGATGCTGCAAAAGAATTGCGTGCCAAACACTGGAACATTGTCAAAGAAAAAGGCATTACTGAAATCCCATCAAATGACTTTTCTCACTATGACAACTTCCTCGATGCTGCTTTCCTCTTCAACGTGGTTCCTGCATCGGTTCAAAACTTGGACTTGTCTGACCTTGAACGCTACTTCGCTTTGGCGCGTGGTTACCAAGGAGAAAAAGGGGATGTGCGTGCCCTTCCAATGAAGAAATGGTTCAACACCAACTACCACTACATTGTTCCAAAATTTGAAAAAACAACAGAAGTCAAATTGGCTGGTCACAAGATTTTTGATGAGTACCAAGAAGCGAAAGACTTGGGTCTTGACACTCGTCCGGTTGTGGTTGGACCATTCACTTTCCTTCAATTATCAGACTTTGAAGAAGGCGTGAAAGCAGAAGACTTCGTGGATAGCTTAGTAGCTGCTTACCAAGATGTTTTTGCTAAATTGGCTGAACTTGGGGCAACTCGTATTCAACTGGATGAAGCAGCTCTTGTCAAAGATTTATCAGCTGAAGAAAAAGCGCTCTTCTTGAACCTCTACAACAAACTCTTGGCTGACAAGAAAGGTCTTGAGGTTCTGATCCAAACTTACTTTGGTGATGTTCGTGATGTCTACAATGACCTTGTGAACTTGCCAGTAGATGCGATCGGTTTGGACTTTGTGGAAGGGAAGAAAACTCTTGAACTCGTGAAAGGTGGATTCCCAGCTGACAAGACTCTTTATGCAGGGATTGTCAATGGTAAGAACATCTGGCGCAACAACTACGAAGCAAGCTTGGAAATCTTGAAACAAGTACCAGCTGAAAACATTGTTTTGACAACTTCTTGCTCACTGCTTCATGTGCCATTTACAACTGCCAATGAAGACTTTGAACCAGCTATCTTGAACCACTTTGCTTTTGCAGTTGAAAAATTGGAAGAACTTCGTGACTTGGATGCTATCCGCAATGGTCAAGGTGAAGAAGCTCTTGCAGCAAACAAAGAACTCTTTGCGACTGAACGTGTCGGAGCAAATGCGGAACTTCGTGCACGTATTGCTGGATTGACAGAAGCAGACTACACTCGTTTGCCAGCCTTTGCAGAACGTGAAGCTATCCAAGAAGAAGCATTCAAACTTCCAGCCCTTCCAACAACAACCATCGGATCCTTCCCTCAAACGAAAGAAGTTCGTGCGAAACGTTTGGCCTTCCGTAAGGGTGAATTGTCACAAGAAGAATACGATGCCTTCCTTGCTGAGACTATCGACGAATGGATTAAATGGCAAGAAGAAGTTGGATTTGACGTGCTGTACACGGTGAATTCGAGCGTAACGACATGGTTGAGTACTTCGGTCAAAACTTGTCAGGTTACCTCTTCTCTAAGAATGGTTGGGTACAATCATATGGTATGCGTGGGGTTAAACCACCAATCATCTGGGGTGATGTGACTCGTCTCAACCCTATCACTGTGAAATGGTCTAGCTACGCACAAAGTCGTACGGACAAACCTGTTAAAGGTATGTTGACTGGACCTGTTACAATTCTTAACTGGTCATTCCCACGTGAAGACATCTCTATCAAGGATTCTACTCTTCAAATCGCTCTTGCGATCAAGGATGAAGTTCTTGACCTTGAAGCTGCAGGCGTGAAGATTATCCAAATCGACGAGGCTGCTCTTCGTGAGAAATTGCCACTCCGTCGTAGTGACTGGTACGAAGACTACCTTGACTGGGCTATTCCAGCCTTCCGCTTGGTACACTCAACCGTAGCACCAGACACACAAATCCACACGCACATGTGTTACTCAGAATTTACAGATATCATCCCAGCCATCGACAACATGGATGCAGACGTTATCTCATTTGAGGCAAGCCGTTCAAACCTTGAAATCTTGGACGAACTCAAAGCGAAAAACTTCCAAACAGAAGTTGGACCTGGGGTTTACGATATCCACTCACCTCGTGTTCCTAACGAAGGCGAAATCGATCACACTATCGAAGCTATCCTTGCCAAAGTACCAAGCAGAAAAGTTTGGATTAACCCTGACTGTGGTTTGAAAACACGTGGTATTAAAGAAACAAAAGAAAGCTTGATCCGTCTTGTAGAAGCGGCAAAAGCTGCTCGTAAAGCGCTATAAAGCAAGTAGAAATTCCTAAGCTTGCTCGATAGCAAAAAAAGAATTGCTCAATCAAGAAAGGAATACATTTGATGACTAAGCAAACACCGTCGCTCTCCTTTGAGGTTTTCCCTCCAAATCCTGAAGTAGGCAATGCCAAGCTCTTACGTGCCTTGGAAAATATGCAGGAATTAGCTCCACACTTTATCAGTGTGACAGCTAGCAATAATAAATACAATATCAAAGAGACGACGGTTGCTTTAGCCAATCATATTCAGAATGAATTGTCTATTCCGACCATTGCCCACTTACCTGCCATCTATCTAAGCAAGGAAAAAGTAGCAGATACCCTTCATGAATTAGATCAAGTAGGGGTTCATCGGATCTTGGCCCTTCGTGGAGATATTATTCCTGGTATTGAGCCTTTAAAAGACTTTCGTTATGCAACGGACTTGATTGAATTTATTAAAACAGAAGCTCCTCACTTTGATGTGATTGGTGCTTGTTACCCAGAAGGTCACCCAGATTCGCCAAACCAAATTTCAGATATTCAAAATCTGAAAAAGAAAGTGGATGCTGGATGTTCGAGCCTAGTGACTCAGCTTTTCTTTGACAATGAGCGTTTCTACGATTTTCAAGATAAGTGTACCTTGGCGGGAATTGATGTTCCCATTCATGCAGGGGTGATGCCAATTCTTAACAGAAACCAGGCCCTTCGCTTGTTGAAGACTTGTGAAAATGTTCATATCCCACGGAAGTTCAAAGCCATTCTGGATAAGTATGAACATGATCCAGAATCCCTTCGTGCGGCTGGTTTGGCCTATGCGGTAGATCAAATCGTGGATTTGGTCACACAAGATGTTGCCGGTGTCCATCTCTACACCATGAACAATGAAGATGTAGCCTATCATGTCCACCATGCAACAAAAGCTTTATTTGAACACCAACCAAACTTGGAAGTGATTTAATCAACAGTCTAAGCAGGAATTGTAGAGATTGAGAAAAATTTTTCTCAGTCTCTTTTTTACTTGGGCCAATCGCTTGCTAAAAGGCAACTTTTTTTTTATAGTATTAATATGAAGATTTTGGAGGCGCTTGCAATGAAGAGAGAACTCACGGTGAAGTTATTTGGACCCCCTAAGGTTGTTTTCCAACAGAAAGATATCCGTTTTTCCTTCTCGAAGATGGAGGCTTTATTTTATTATTTAGCTGTATCGGGTGAGGTTAACCGTGATGAAATTGCGGGTATTCTCTGGGGGGATAAGGAAAACCAAGTCGCTCGGAAAAATCTACGGAATACTGTTTACCAAGCCAATAAAATCTTTGAAGGAGATGTCATTGTTTCTCCAAGTAGGAGCAGCTTGGCCCTTAATCCTGAGCTGAATCTTTCTTTGGATGTCCAGCTTTTTGAAAGGGATCCAATAAGCAATTTACATCTTTATCAGGGAGATATTCTAGAAGGCTTCTATGTCAAGGATGATGAGGACTTTGACCAGTGGGCTTCGCGCAAACGGAGTGCTTATAAGCAACTCTATATTGAAAGCTGTTATCAAAAGATTGACAAGGAGGGGCTGGGGGATCCTGGTATAGAGTCCTTACTCCACCATTTAGTAGAGCTGGATGAATTTGAAGAAAGAACTACCAACTCTTGATGGAGTATTATAGAGTCCATCACCAGCTGGGGAAATTTTTTGAGACCTATTACAAGCTGGTTGATTTATTGGATCGTGAACTGAATGTTCGTCCCAGTCGAGTGATAGAAGAACTGTATCATTCTGTTTTGGAAGCTAAACGCACCCATAAACAGAGCAATCGTGTGAATGTCCGAGAACTCCCTTTCTTTGGTCGCAAACAAGAACTGTCCCAACTGGAAGAATACCTCTCCTTAGTAGAGAAGGGGGAAGCGGTTGGCCCTCTCTTGGTCATGGGGCAATCTGGAACAGGCAAAAAACGTTTATTGCGTCAATTGGTCTTGATGTCCAATCGTAGTTTTAGCTTTGTCAAGCTGGAAGGCAAAGTCGGAAGTCGCCAAGAAGAAGGAGGGATCTGGGACGACCTCAAAGCTTCCCTAGAGAAAGTGAGTGGGGGCTTGGAAGCTCCTCCTCTAGGAAAAGCGGACAATCTCCCTGCTGTCCGGAAGCACCTTCAAAGACTCAGCCAAGAAAAACCTCTCCTGATTCTGCTTGAAAATGCCCAGTGGATGGATGCAACCTCATTCAATAAAGTAAAGCAATTGGAGGAGAAAGTAGCGGGGAAAGATGGCAACTGATTGTTACAGCAGAAGGGCCTTTGCCGGAATTCTTGGTCACCTTCTTTGGGAGTTTAAAAGTCGAGAGACGGTTGTCCCAGCTAGAGTTGACCAATTTTGATCCGAGTGAAAGTCGATTACTCTTGCAAGGGCAACTGGGGCAGATAGAACCAGCCCTGATCGAGCAAATGATGGAGTGGAGTGAAGGTAGTCCCTTCTTGTTGTCCAGCTATATAGAGGAGTGGAAAGAGAAGGAAAGTTTAGAGCCCTTACCTGATATCATTCAAGCCTATCTGTCTCAAGAGCTGGGTGACTTGAGCAGTGAAGAGGAGTCCCTTCTTCATTATTTGTCTTGTTTTCATAAGCCGATATCCATGTCTATCTTGGCCGATTTGACAGCTACAGATCTTTCAGTTTTAACTGCATTATTAGATCCTTTAGCTCAAAGAGGAATCATCTCAATAGTGGAGGAAGGGGAGGATCTCTTGGTCCAATTTTGCAAGCAATTGGTAGCCATGTACTTCTACCAACTCCTGTCACCAGCCAGACGGCGTCTCTTCCATCAACAAATCGCGCAAAAACTGGAAGAAACCTTAGAAGATTCGACAGACCTGCTCTTCTATAAGGAAATAGCTTACCAATACAAGCAGTCCCAAAATCTCTTGCGTTCCTTGTCTTTTGAGCTGACCTACTTAGAAGAAATCCTCCAGTTGGAACATGAACTATTCCCAATATACTCCAAGGGAGAAGAGGGAGTAGTATCAGATGGTGAAAATAGCCATTTGGACATTTTTGGGGAACTCTCTCGTCTTCGTCGAGAACTGGATCAGCTTTTTTCGCGACACCAAAAAGATAGAGACTACAAGTATTTGCAACTGCGCTACTTGTATCTAGAGGGGCGATACTTCATTCGAAGTGGTGAGTACCAAAAGGGGATTCATGATATTCAAAAGGTCATCTCCTATGCGCGGGAACTCAAACGGCTCGACTTCCTTTTAGAAGGGTACCGGCAAATCATTTATTATTGCATTCAAACAGAAAATATTTCTGAAATGGCCTATTACACAGATTTGGCTTTAGAAGATGCGATTCAGGCCAACAACCATGAAGCGATTGCGATTCAGTTACGCTTGAAGGGGTTGTACCATTTGATGGTAGGGGATGAGGAGCAGGCGACCCGCCACCTCTATCGCTCCATTGATTGCTTTAGTCTGACCAATAGCATGCAGGCCAAGTATGCCATTCAAATTGCAGCATCTTTAGCCTACCTGGCTGAAATAGAGCAAGTGAGAGGGCATTTTCAAGTAGCTGTTACCCACTTGGAAGAGGTCCTTCGCCTGGTGGGAGATCAATCTGTTGATTCGGTCCGAGTGGTGTTTGAAATTGATCTTGGGATTGCCTACTATTGGAAGGGAGATTTGGTCCAAGCCCGCTTCTATTTTGACAGGGCTCAAAAGGTTTTGTCCAGCGTTCGCTTCCCTTGGAAGGAAGAATTGCTCGGATTTTATCAAGCCTTAATCGCCTGTCATTTCGGAGAGCAAGAGAAGGTGGCAACTTACCTGGCTCGTAAAGAAGGAACCATGAAGCAAACGACGAATGCACGAGACAAGGGGATGGTTTATTATCTCTTGGCCTTCTTGGTGGCCCAGAAGGAGCAAGGAGAGCAATTGGTTCCTGCTTTGAGCGCTTTCTTGAAAGAAGATAAGAATTACTACAAGAAACTGGCAGAGCAATACCTGACTCCGTATAGAGACCGTCCCTTCCTCAAGAGATTAAAAAACCTCTAGTATAGCTTATCAAGTGTCATGAAGGAAGAATAAAAAAAGGCTTTGCAACGCCCTAGGGGTGGATGTTGCGAAGCCTTTTGTATTGTTAGAGAGGTTTTGAATCTTATTTTTGTTGAGACAAGATTTGGGTCAAGTAAAAGATAAAGGTTGCAGCAAGGTTGGAGGTATGATTGTCAATATCATGAGGAGGGGAAACTTCCACAATATCAAAGCCAATCAGTTTGCCACTAGCAGCAATGTGTTGGAGTAGCATTAGGGCTAGTTTTGGATCCACACCAAGTGACTGGATGGCGCTGACGCCAGGGGCAGAACCGACGGCAAAGCAGTCCATATCGATGGAGAGGTAAACCGCTGTCTGTTTTTCTAAGAATTGATCAATCCGATCAAGAATAGCCTGGTGGCTCATCCGGAAGAGATCTTGACCTGTTAAAAAATCAATGCTTGGTGTTTGCCACATAGTTGAATAGGAACAGGTTGTTGCTATGTTCCTGAATACCCAAGATTAAGTAAGGGAAATCTTTGCTCTCTTCTTTTGCGTGGTCTGCCATTTGGCGAAATCCTGTTCCAGAGTTGGGACCAGTTTGGTCGTAAGGACGCAGGTCAAAGTGAGCATCTAGGTTGATGACAGCCAATTGTTCATCTGGTTGCAAGGAGGATTTGAGGCCCAGGTAGTGGCCATAAGCCGTTTCATGCCCTCCACCGAGGACGATTGGTTGAATATTTAACTCCAACATCCGTTTGACAGTTAGAGAGAGGCTCTCTTGCAAATCTTCAAGAGAACGATTGGGACCATCGATATTTCCGACATCAAAAACTGTGACGTTGGTGCCCCAGTGCCAAGGAAGTTTAGCGAGTTGGGTTCGAATAGCATTAGGACTTTCGACGGCACCGACGCGACCGTTATTGATATAGACTCCTTTATCGCTTTTAAAACCAAGGATTCCAAAGGTGACTTCTTCAAAAGGAGTCAAGGTTTCATCGTTCAAATCCAAAAACTTTGTCAGCATTCCCCATTTGGCAGTATAAGGATTGTCTTCAATACTGCCTTGGTAATAACTGTAAGTCATTGGGTAATAATCTCTAAGCACGTTACATGCCTCCGTTTGTTTGTATTAGGCTAGAAAGGGAAAGGCTGAGAAATTTTCTCAGCCTTTTTCTGCTGTATCCTTACTGTATCAGTATTGAATGCTTAAGTCAACTGCTTTTTCGATGGTTGCTAAGAATTCTTCACTTTCAACAACGGCAGATGCCTTATTGAGTTCTTCAAAGATTTCGATGTCCTTGTCAAATTCAATGAAGGCCACCTTGCTGCGAATCATGTCATAGGCTGGTTTTGTACCTTTACCAAGTTCATGATTTTCTGGTTTGAGATCCAAAGCTTGGCAGGCTGCCATAATTTCAGTCGCAACGATGCGACGTGAATTCTTGAGGATTTCAGCTGCTTACGAGCGGCAGTAGTTCCCATGCTGACGAAGTCTTCTTGGTTTTCACAAGATGGGATTGAGTCTACGCTTGCTGGGTGAGATAAGATTTTGTTTTCAGATGCAAGGGAGGCACAAGCATACTGCGTGATCATGAAGCCTGAGTTGAGGCCAGGGTGTTTGACCAAGAAGGATGGCAATTTACTAAGTTGGCTGTTGACCAAGCGTTCCACCCGACGTTCAGACACGTTTCCGATTTCAGAAAGGGCAATACCCAAGAAGTCAAATGGTTGAGCCATTGGTTCACCGTGGAAGTTTCCTCCGGAGATGACGTGACCTTCCTTGGTGATGATTGGGTTATCTGTTACAGAGTTGATTTCGATTTCAACTTTTGTTTTCACATAAGCAATAGAGTCCTTGCTGGCTCCATGGATTTGAGGGATACAACGGAGTGTATAAGGATCTTGGACCCGTTGTTGGGTCGCAACAGTGGTGTTTTTGCTTCCTTCAAGGAGGTTACGGATGTTACGAGCGGTTGCCAATTGTCCACTTTGAGGACGGATAGTATGAAGGTCTTCTTCAAATGGGCTGGTAATCCCATTGTGGACTTCCATTGAAAGAGCACCGGCAATGTCAGACAGTTTGAGCAATTGGATACCATCATAAGTCGCAAGAGCGCCGATACCGGTTAGGACAGTCGTACCATTGATCAAAGCAAGCCCTTCTTTGGCAGCCAATTGGATCTTTTCAATACCAGCTTGGTCGAGAGCTTCTTGACCGCTCAAGAGTTGACCCTTGTAGTAGGCGTGTCCAAGTCCCAACATTGGGAGCACCATATGAGAAAGGGGGGCAAGGTCTCCGGAAGCTCCGAGTGATCCTTTTTCTGGAATATAAGGAGTCACTCCTTTGTTAAGCAATTCTAATAGTTTTTCAACAGTTGACAGACGAATGCCAGAATAGCCTTTTAAGAGCGAGTTGATCCGGATGAGCATGATGGCACGAACGGCATCTTCTGGAAGTGGATCACCAAAACCAGATGCGTGGGTACGAATCAAGTTTTCTTGCAGTTGGACAGTATCTTCTGGAGAAATGCTGACATTACAGAGGGAGCCAAATCCAGTGGTCACACCATAGACAACACGTTTTTCACGGACGATATCATCAACAATTTTACGAGATGCGATAACAGCTTCTTTGGCTGTTTCGTCTAACTCACATTGGGCACCGTGCCGAGCGACTGCGATGACTTCTTCCAGTGTTAAGCTGTTACCATCTAAATGAATCAATTGAGTCATATAAAACCTCCGATTATGAATTGTTCTGTAGAAGTAGATGTGTTTACTTCGGTTTGAATACCAAACGTGAGCCCATTGTCTATTGCTCTTAGGAAGATTGAAAGAAGTCTTAGAGAAAGAGCTCAGGTTTGATATTCGTAGCTTCTTAGATGGGCTAGGGAGCAAAGAAATTCTTTGCTCCTCCTAAGTTCCCATCTAGTGTGTAAATAGAATTGGTGAGGACTGTTTTATTTCTTAGGTAGTTTATCACCGTGGAAAACGAAATAGAGTCCACTAGCGATCACTAGACCGATAGCTCCCCATGCAAAGTTCATTAGATTGTCCCCTGCAATCATCAAGATACTGATGACAACAGCTAAAATTGGGATAACAGGACCAAATGGCACTCGGAAGGTAACCTTTTTGTCTGGGTACATTTTTCTAAGTTTGATAGCAGCCAAAGCAGTTGGAATATATTGGAAGAAACGGAAGACAACACTGAAAGTTGCTAATGATTCGAAAGAGCCAGATAACAAGAGTAAGAACGCAAAGGCACCGGAAATGATAATGGCAATGACTGGAGCATTCTTAGAGTTTGTTTCCAAGATCTGCGGGCAAGAGTTTTTCATCTGCTAGGGCAGCACCGAAACGAGGAACCATGATAGATTCACCGATGTTGAGACCGGCAATTGAAATGAGGGCACCATAAGAAACAAGAGGAGCTCCGATAGGGCCAATCATTTCAACAAATGCGTCTTGAACAGGTGCACCGGTTTCCATGATACGTCCACCCAGCATAGCGATTGTTCCTGCGATGATCAACATGTAGAGGACAGATACGATACTGATGGATCCCAAGATAGCGCGGGGAACGTTCTTTTCAGGGTTGCGCATTTCCCCTGCAACGATGGACATGGTTTCGAATCCGATAAATCCGTAGAAGATGTAAACGGCGGTACTCGAAATAGCACTAAAGAGATTTGATCCACTTTCCAATTGAAGGAAAGGTGTGAAGTTGCCCTTGCTTACGCCACCTGAAATGAAGAAGATAGCGAAGAGAGAGAAGAGGACAATCGGAATTAATTTTGCAACAGTAGCTGTCAGAGTGAACATCTTAGATGTTTTCAGACCGGCAATGTTCATAATACTCAAGAGAACCAACATAACGATACTAATCGGTAGGTTATAGCCTTCGAATGCTGGGAAAGTGATGATGAAGATCTTAGCAAAACCGGCCAACATAGCGGCCCAAGCAATGACAGTAACGGCCCATCCTAGAATCCCGACGTTAAAGCCGACGAAGTCTCCGAAAGCTGCTTTTGAGTATTGCATGGCTCCACCGTTTTTGTCGAAGTAGCCAGCCGTTTCAGCCAGACAGGCTGATAATAGCATGACGAGAACGGCTACCCCGAACATGACAGCTAGAGAAGCTGGTCCTAAACCGGCATAAATTTTTTGAGGTAAGAGGAAGATACCAGACCCGATCACGGCATTGATACCGTATAGAGTGGCACCGCTAAAGCTGAATTTCGCTTTTTCTTGTTCCTCAATCGACTGTTTATGTGCTCCGTTCATAATGTCTCTCCTTTTAAACATTATTTAGCGCAGTCCAGATAGCAATCGGTTGCTTCCCAGACTGAAGGGGTGAAAACGTGATTGTCATCTCTTGAAGAGGAGATGCTTGTTCAATAAACAGGAGCTCGTGAGTTTGGAGGGTTTGAGATTGCCCTATTTCCCATTGGAGTGTGAGAGGACAGAGAGCATAGATCCATTGATAGCGACTCTGGCTCGTGACACTTTCATTTGGGGATATAGCACTCATATGCCCCTGATAGGAAGGTTTATAGATGAGATTAAAATCTTGACAGGTCCCTTGGCTAGATACAGGGTCTCCCCCGTCAAAGAAGTAGCTTTGAAATGGCTTCAAAACCACTTTTTTATGTTGATGGGTGAGTGTAATCGATGAAGTCAGAGGCATCAAGATTCGATGGTAGCCTGTGAGATCGGTAAAGTCACTTGTTTCAACCTCTACTGTTGCAGTAGAGAGTCGGAAATCAAAGGTTCGATCCTGATAACTTCCCTCTTTTGGAGAGAGGAAGAGTTGGGTAGTTTGGCCACCGGACCAAGTAGAAATCTGATAATCTGCGGGGGTAAGATGAAGGATAGTCACCATAGGACGTCCTCTTTCTTAAAAGAGACCAGTGATATTGCCTTGGGCATCGATATCAATCTTTTCACTGGCAGGAACTTTAGGTAGGCCAGGCATGGTCATAATGGTACCAGTGAGAGCGACGATAAAGCCAGCTCCAGCAGCCACCTTGAGGTTGCTGATTTTGACAGTGAAGTCTTTTGGTGCTCCCATTTTCTTGGCATCATCCGAGAAGGAATATTGCGTTTTGGCCATACAGATTGGGTAGTTGGAGAAACCAAGTGCTTCCAATTCTTTTAGTTCGCGTTTGGCCGCCGGTGTTAAGCTAATGCCTTTACCACCATATACTTTTGTGACAATCTTGGTCAATTTTGTTTCAATACTGTCTTCTTCGTCATAGACATAAGAGAAGTGGTTTTCTTCTTGAGCTAGTTGAATGACTTTTTCAGCTAGGTCACGACCACCAGCTCCACCATTTGCCCAGACATCTGAAATAACAACATCTACATTGCGTTTTTTACAAGATTCATAGACAGCTTGTAGCTCAGCCTCTGTATCCAGCGGGAATTTGTTGATGGCAACGACCACAGGTAGACCGTAGACTTCTTGGATGTTGGCCAAGTGTTTGTCCAGGTTTGGCAGACCATCAATCACGGCTTGGACATTTTCAGTAGCCAGGTCCGCTTTGGCAACTCCACCATGCATCTTGAGAGCACGAATGGTTGCGACGAGGACAACGGCAGCAGGTTTGAGTCTTGCTATACGGCACTTGATGTCGATGAATTTTTCAGCGCCTAAGTCTGCTCCGAAGCCAGCTTCTGTCACGACATAGTCTGCATATTTGAGGGCTAGTTTAGTAGCTAGCACACTGTTACAGCCATGAGCGATATTGGCAAATGGACCACCGTGGATAATCGCAGGAGTATGTTCTAAAGTTTGTACCAAGTTTGGATGGATGGCATCTTTGAGGACAGCTGCCATGGCACCTCCAGCCTTGAGGTCTTTGGCTGTCACTGGTTGTCCTTGGTAGTTGTACCCAATAATGATGCGATCGAGGCGTTCTTTGAGGTCAAGGATATTTTCTGAGAGACAGAGAATAGCCATGATTTCAGAGGCCACTGTGATGTCGAAGCCATCTTCACGAGGAACCCCGTTCGTTTTTCCTTGAAGGCCATCGACAATATGGCGGAGTTGACGGTCGTTCATGTCGACCACCCGTTTCCAGGTGATGCGACGAGAATCGATACCCAACTCATTGCCATGATGGATGTGGTTGTCAATCAAGGCTGCAAGGAGGTTGTTGGCAATCCCAATGGCATGGAAGTCTCCGGTAAAGTGAAGGTTGATATCTTCCATTGGAACCACTTGAGCGTACCCACCACCGGCAGCTCCACCCTTGATCCCAAAGACAGGGCCAAGTGAAGGTTCGCGAAGGGCAATGACCGCTTTCTCACCAATAGCTGAGAGGGCATCCACTAGTCCAACAGAGGTGGTAGTCTTTCCTTCTCCAGCAGGTGTCGGAGAGATAGCTGTCACGAGGATCAGCTTTCCATCTTCCTTATCCTTGAGTTGTTCCAGTTGGTTGCTATCGATTTTTGCCTTGTATTTTCCGTAGAGCGAAATGTCGTCTTCAGTCAATCCAAGTTCAGCAGCGATTTCCGTGATGGGCTTCATTTGGACAGAATTGGCAATTTCAATATCCGATAAAACCATAGAATCCCTTCTTTCTTTGTAAGTATTGAAGTTATAAAGTTGATTGATAGGTTTATGATAGGCTTTCTAAAATAGTTTGGTAAATGTTATCTGCAAGCTCAGAGCCTGTTTGGAGGAGTTCGAGTCCCTTGCTATGGTATTCTTGGACGAAGTCTTGGTCCTTGATTCCTGAAATGTTGATCAGGACATTGAGCCAAGCCCCTTGAAGTCCAGCTTTAAGGTTGAGAGCAGCCACTCCTAAGTCACTCGCCGCATTGGTGTTGGACTTACCAACAGCTTCTTTTGTTGTTTCAAGCGCTTCAACGATGAGCTCCATCATAGAGAAAGGAGATACTGTCGCATGTTTCAAGGCTTTTTGCATGGCTTCACGACGAGCGGCTTTCTCTTCTTCCGTTTCCTTTGGAAGATCAAAGACTGCTGATACAACGTTGAAAGCTTCTGTATCTTTGTCGATGGCTTCTAGTAATTGGTCTTGGAGGTGGGCACTTTTTTCGTGAACCCCTTTGATGTGGTCTTCAAATTCAGCGTATTTTTCTTACCAATGGTCAGTTCGCAGACCATTTTTGTAAGTGAAATCCCGTTTGCAGCAGATAGGGCAGCAGCAGAACCGCCACCTGGAGCTGGGGCATCTGAACCAAGAACCTTGGCAAACTCTGTAATACTTAAGTCAACTAGTTTCATAGAACTCCCTTTCTAACCCAACAAGTGATTTTCCAAGACTTGTTTGCTATAGTCAAAGTCTTCTAATTGTAAGTAGTATTCAGCAGAGTCAATCAGAGCCTTAGCAGGAGCCAGACCAATGAGTTCTGTTCCAGTGATGCGAACCCCGTAGCGTTGTGCTTCGAAACGAACGGTTTCAACGACGCGATACAATGGGAATTTTTCCAAGTTGACCATGTTGATAGAGACTTGGGCGATGTTGCGATCTTCTAGCATGACACCGATTGCTTTACAGTATTTGTATCCACCGCTAGATCCACGAATGATTTTAGAAATGTTGTTGGCAATTTCTAGATCATCTGTGTCAAGGTTGATATTGAAAGCAACGAGTGGCATACGGACACCAACGGCTGTAACCCCTGCAGTTGGGTGAATCTTGCGTTCACCGTAGTCTGGCTTCCAGTCTTCTTCCAACAGTTTTTCTGGCATTCCTTCAAATTGTCCTTTGCGAACCTTCGCCAAGTTTTTCCGTTCTGGGCGAGTTGCAGCATCTTCATAAAGGAAGATTGGAATACCTAATTCACGATTGATGCGTTCGGCTACTTTATTGGCGATTTCGACACATTCATCTGTTGTGATATCTTTGACTGGAACGAAAGGACAAACGTCTGTTGCCCCCATACGAGGGTGTTCGCCTTCGTGCTTGGTCATATCGATGTTTTCAGATGCGTATTTTACCAATTGGAAAGCAACTTCTTGAATGCTTTCTTCATCCCCAACGAGTGTAAAGACGCTGCGGTTGTGACTAGCGTCAGACGAGTAGTCCAGCAGCGTAACACCTGGAATACTTTTTGCTGTGGCTGCTAATCCGTCGATCACAGCTTGATTGCGTCCTTCAGAGAAGTTTGGAATACACTCAACAATTTTTGCCATATGATTACCTCTTTTTATAGGAGAAGTTGGGGAGGAGGAGTCTTTGTATTTCCTCCCCTTTCTCAATTTTTATTTTTTGATGTTAAAACAATTTTTGAACCGCATCTTTGACCAAATCTTCATCTGCCAGATACGGAATGGTGATGTGGTCTGTTCCTGCATGGAGACGGTTGTATTCGATGGCTGTTTCAATCGCATGGTTATTTCTTGCCCAGTTCCGACGAGCAACCCCACCCATGGTATCCCATGCAATCGCAGATTTGATGATTTCGTCGATCCGGTGGCTACCGTCTAGAACGAGACCAAATCCTCCGTTGATGGCCTACCGATACCAGTACCACCACCATTGTGGAGAGCCACGAGACTCATACCACGAGCGGCGTTACCGGCGTAACATTGAACCGCCATATCGCAAGTAACGTTTGAACCATCTTTGATATTGGAGGTTTCACGGAATGGAGCATCTGTACCAGATACGTCATGGTGGTCACGTCCAATCATGACCGGTCCAATCTTGCCTTGGCGAATGAGTTCATTAAATTTCAAAGCGATATTGACACGTCCCATACAATCTTGATAGAGGATACGAGCCTGTGTACCAACGACTAATTGGTTCTTTTCAGCATCGCGAATCCAGTTGTAGTTATCGCGGTCTTGGTAGCGACGAGTTGGATCGATCGCTTCCATAGCAGCGTGGTCAGTTGCAATCAAGTCTTCGTGTTTACCGCTTAGGCAGACCCAACGGAATGGACCATAACCATAGTCAAAGAGCATAGGTCCCATGATATCTTCTACATAAGATGGCCAAATGAAGCCGTCCTTGTCATCGAGACCATTCTTAGAAATTTCCTTGATGCCAGAGTCGTAAACAGATTTCATAAAGGCATTACCGTAGTCGAAGAAGTAGGTACCTTTAGCCGTCAAAGCTTTAATCACTGCAAAGTGACGAGCCAAGGTTTCATCGACCAAGCGATGGAAGGTTTCTTTGTCTTCTGCCAACAAACGTGTCCGTTCTTCAAAGCTGATCCCAACTGGGCAATAGCCACCATCATAGACGTTGTGGCAAGAGGTTTGGTCAGACAAGAGGTGAACATGGACTTGGTGTTCGTTGACATATTCGAGTAAGTCTACGATATTACCATGGTAGGCAATAGAAGTTGATTCACCAGCTTCCAGTGCTGCTTGAGCCAATTTCACAGCTTCTTCGGCACTGTCGGTCACTTGGCTAATCCAGCCTTGAGAGTGACGGGTTTCGATCCGAGAGCGGTCTACTTCTGCAACGATGGCAACAGCTTTTGCAATTTCAGCTGCTTTCCCTTGAGCTCCACTCATCCCACCAAGACCAGACGAGATGAAGAGTTTACCAGTTAAGTCGCCATCATCAGGCACACCGAGTTTAAGACGTCCAGCGTTGAGAAGGGTGTTGAAGGTACCATGGACGATTCCTTGAGGACCAATGTACATCCAACCACCAGCCGTCATTTGACCGTAGTTGGTAACGCCCATCTCTTCAGCGATTTCCCAGTCGCGCATATTGTCATACTCACCGATCAAGAGACCGTTGGTAATGATGACGCGAGGAGCTTCTGGTTTAGACTTGAAGAGGCCGAGAGGGTGACCAGATTCAACCACCAAGGTTTGGTCTTCTGTCATCACTTCTAAGTATTTCTTGATCAAGTTGTATTGCATCCAGTTAGCACAGACAGAACCTGTTTCTCCGTAAGTGACCAATTCATATGGATAAAGGGCAATTTCAAAGCTCAAGTTGTTGTCAATCATGACCTGCATAGCCTTAGCAGCAGTGCATTTTCCTTTGTACTCATCAATTGGTTTTCCATAGATCCGATCTTTTGGACGGAAGCGATAGCCATAAATCCGACCGCGAGTTTTTAGTTCTTCCAGAAATTCTGGGATCAATTCTTGGTGGAATTTTTTAGGGATGTAACGCAGAGCGTTCTTAAGAGCAATCTCAGTCTGAGCTTGCGTTAAGCGGAAGCCTCTATCAGGTGCACGACGGATGCCTTCTTGAAAAGTTGCCTTTTCAGGTAGGACATCAAAGTCAAGTTTGACAGACATAGCAGCTGCAATTTCTTTATCGTCTATAAATGACATAGTAGGAACCTCCTTATGTGTAGACTATGAATTTATATTTTCTTTATTGTATCCAAGAAACGTCAATAAAGAGTCAAAAATAAATTTAATTTTTAATAAAGCAAAAAAAAATGAGGGAGAAACTTTTTGACTTTTTTTTGACGCTTTTTCTTTAGAATTGTAAAATGAATAACAATGGAAATAGAAAGGAATGTTTTCATATGTCTGCTGATGTAATCTTAACCCACTTTAACCAGTTGTTTTGTCCAAATGATTTAGGGCCATCCTCTCTATGGAAAAAGAGATGGCAGAAGCGCAAATCCTTTCCGATGCTTATATTGCTATTAAGGATGGAAAAATCCTCGCAGTTGGGACAGGTCAACCCGATCCAGAACTGATCGATGACCATACGGAAGTAAAATCTTGTGAAGGGAAAGTTGCGACTCCTGGTTTGATCGACTGCCATACCCACCTGGTCTACGGAGGTAGTCGTGAGCATGAATTTGCGAAAAAGCTAGCGGGTGTTTCCTACTTAGACATCCTCGCTCAAGGCGGTGGAATTCTGAGCACTGTTCGGGCAACTCGTGAAGCATCTTTTGACAATCTTTATAACAAGTCCAAACGATTGTTGGACTATATGTTGCGTCATGGAGTGACCACCGTTGAAGCTAAGAGTGGCTATGGTTTGGATTGGGAAACGGAAAAACGCCAATTAGATGTGGTTGCAGCCTTGGACCGTGACCATGAAATTGATCTGGTTTCGACCTTTATGGCAGCTCATGCGATCCCGACAGAGTATAAGGGCCGTTCTCAAGAGTATTTGGATCTCATCATTGAGCAAATGCTTCCAAAAAGTGAAGGAAGAAAAAGTTAGCTGAATTCTGTGATATCTTCTGTGAAAAGGGTGTCTTTACAGCAGATGAGTCTCGCTATCTTCTGTCAAAAAGCCAAGGAAATGGGCTTCAAACTGCGGATTCATGCGGATGAAATCGAGTCTATCGGTGGTGTGGATGTTGCAGCTGAATTGGAATCTACTAGCGCAGAACACTTGATGGTGATTACCGATGAAGGCATTCAAAAACTAGCAAAAGCAAAAGTTATCGGCAATCTGTTGCCTGCTACAACCTTCAGCCTCATGGAAGATACCTATGCACCGGCTCGTAAGATGCTGGATGCTGGGATGGCCATCACCCTAACAACAGATAGCAATCCAGGATCCTGTCCGACAGCCAATCTCCAGTTTGCCATGCACCTGGGTTGCTTCATGATGCGTTTGACGCCAGTTGAGATTCTCAATGCGGTAACTATTAATGCAGCTTATTCAGTAGATCGTGCCAAAACCATTGGCTCTTTTGATACTGGAAAACAAGCCGATATCACGATTTACGATGCACCAAATCTAGATTATCTCTTCTATTTCTTCGCGACCAACCTAGTGACAGATGTCTATAAAAATGGTAAAAAGTGATTTGATCCTCTCGTTTCAAATGTGACCTAAATAGAAAAAATCCCCTCATCAATTGATTCTGATGAGGGGATTTTAGTGCTGAGAACAGTATTTCCAAAGGGAGTTGGAAAGCTTTAAATTCCAACCTTGACATCTGGGAATCTCTCAGACACCTGTGCAAAAAGAGTGTAGAGTTGTTCTTCAGCGTTCTTCTTATTCTTAATGGCTAGGCGGTGCTGTTTCTTTGGTTTGTCCTTGCGGATGTAGCACAATTGGAAGATTGAGCGAGCAATCCCTGATTGACGAACTCGAGTGACATGTAAGTATAGTTGTTGAACCTCTCGTAAATCAATCGTTTGAGTTCCTCTGAAATAGGTGATCAAATGATTTTTGTACAAGATAACTTTTAAGTCTTGATTGTAGTAGCTGGCTTCATCAGACAGGCGAGACAGATCTCCTTGGAGTTCGGGATAGTTTTGGTGGAGTTCCTGATAGGAAGCAATGGTCCGTTTCCGAACGGAGAAGCTGGCTACGACCATTATGATAGAAAGTCCAGCAAGAGCAGCTGAACCAATTAAGAGGAATAAGGAGTCTTTGTTGTACTCTGTGAGGCTTAAGTAATAGCTGGTCGTCATATTAAGGGACACGACAGAAGTCGGGTCGAGAAGGGAATGGATGTAGTCGCTATAGCCGACAAGGCGACCGTTACGAGACGTATTTTTGCTATCCTTTGCCAAAGGGGCTAATTGCGTTCCCTTTAGTTGATAAGGATGGGTCTGCAGTTCCCCATTTTTTGCCTTATCAATGACCTCTTTAATCGTCGCATCGTCTTTTTTGGCTTCGATCCCTGCAAACTTACCATCGTTTTGGTTATCGTATTGGACGATATAGAGGACGTGGCCGTTGTCCACAGTTCCGACAGGTTCTGGATAAATATCATAGACTTGCATCGTTACAGGATCCCCAGACTTTTCTGCCTTAGCAAAGCTAGTAGCAGGATTTTGGTGACGAATCCATAATGAAAATACTAATCCTGCGAATGCCAGGAAGACAAGGGCAAGCACCAGACCTGACACAAATCCTTTATTGCGTTTTTCCTTCATCATACCGATCTCCTTTAGTTTGATATCTAAAGTATATCATGAAAGATTTTATGTGACAAGGAAATTTATAGACGGCTGATTTCTAAGGCTTTTTAGTAGTTTCACCCAAAAGCTGTCTGTAAAATGATTGAAAAATAGTTTGATTTTAGAAGAGATTTGTAACTTTTTATAAAAAAATTATATTTTTTTAATTTTTTTCTATATACAAAAAAAGATAAATTATTGATAGAATAGAAAAAGAATTGAATTAAATTTGGTTCGCGCTCATTCTGTCTTCATGTTAGTGAAACAGAATGTTTATAACCTAAATACTTGCACTGGATTCTAATTCATCAGAATCATAGCTAGAATTTGAGAGGAGACAATATGACTGTTGATTTTAACAGCAAAGCATACTTGGATAAAGTGGATGCGTGGTGGCGCGCAGCAAACTATATTTCAGCTGCTCAAATGTACTTAAAAGACAACCCGTTGTTGAAACGTGAAGTGGTTGAAAACGATTTGAAAGCTCACCCAATCGGACACTGGGGAACTGTACCTGGACAAAACTTTATTTACGCACACTTGAACCGTGCCATCAACAAATACGACTTGGATATGTTCTACATTGAAGGACCAGGTCATGGTGGACAAGTAATGGTGTCCAACTCTTACTTAGATGGTTCTTATACAGAATTGAATCCAAATATCCCACAAAATGAAGAAGGGTTTAAACACCTATGTAAAATCTTCTCATTCCCAGGAGGGATTGCCTCTCACGCGGCACCTGAAACTCCAGGATCTATCCACGAAGGTGGAGAACTTGGTTATGCTCTTTCTCACGCAGCTGGAGCTGTTTTAGATAATCCAGATGTGATTGCTGCAACCGTAATCGGTGATGGTGAAGGGGAAACTGGTCCATTGATGGCTGGTTGGTTGGCCAATACCTTCTTGAACCCAGTCAATGATGGTGCTGTTCTTCCAATCTTCTACCTCAACGGTGGAAAGATCCACAATCCAACAATCTTCGAACGCAAAACAGACGAAGAATTGGCCCTCTTCTTTGAAGGTCTTGGATGGAAACCAATTTTTGCAGACGTAACGGCTATTTCTGACGACCATGAAGCAGCTCATGCTTTGTTTGCAGAAAAATTGGACGAAGCGATTGAAGAAATCAAGAAAGTTCAAGCAGAAGCTCGTAAAGGTTCTGCAGAAGAAGCAACTCAACCAGTATACCCTGTCTTGATTGCTCGTATTCCTAAAGGTTGGACTGGACCAAAGCTTGGGAAGGAACACCAATCGAAGGTGGATTCCGTGCGCACCAAGTGCCAATCCCAGTAGATGCTCACCACATGGAGCATGTAGATGCCCTTCTTTCATGGTTGGAATCTTACCGCCCAGCAGAGTTGTTTGACGAAACTGGTAAACTAGTTCCTGAAATTGCTGAAATCGCACCAAAAGGTGACCGTCGCATGGCTATGAACCCAATCACAAACGCAGGTGTCATCAAGCCAATGGACACTGCTGATTGGAAGAAACATGCCTTCAAGATCGAAACACCAGGTGCCATCATGGCGCAAGATATGATCGAGTTTGGTAAGTATGCAGCAGATCTTGTGGATGCGAACCCAGATAACTTCCGTATCTTTGGACCAGATGAAACCAAATCAAACCGTCTTCAAGAAGTCTTCACTCGTACAAGCCGTCAATGGTTAGGACGTACGAAACCAGACTACGATGAAGCTTTGAGCCCTGCTGGACGTGTCATTGACTCTCAATTGTCAGAGCACCAAGCAGAAGGAATGCTCGAAGGATATGTCTTGACAGGTCGTCATGGATTCTTCGCATCTTACGAATCATTCCTTCGTGTCGTAGACTCTATGATTACTCAACACTTCAAATGGTTGCGTAAATCTAAGACTCACACGACATGGCGTAAAAACTACCCAGCCTTGAACTTGATTGCGACTTCAACTGTTTTCCAACAAGACCACAATGGTTATACTCACCAAGATCCAGGTATTTTGACTCACTTGGCTGAGAAAACTCCTGAATACATCCGTGAATACTTGCCAGCAGATACCAATAGCTTGCTTGCAGTGATGGATAAAGCCTTCAAGGCAGAAGACAAGGTAAACTTGATCGTTACTTCAAAACACCCACGTCCTCAATTCTACTCAGCTGATGAAGCAGAAGAATTGGTTCGTGAAGGATACAAGGTGATTGATTGGGCATCAACTGTTTCAGCAGATGAAGAGCCAGATCTTGTCATTGCAGCTGCAGGTACAGAGCCAAACTTAGAAGCTCTTGCAGCCATCACAATCTTGCACAAGGCCTTCCCAGAATTGAAGATCCGCTTTGTCAACGTTGTCGATATCTTGAAATTGCGTCACCCATCTGTAGATGCGCGTGGACTTTCAGATGAAGAGTTCGACAAAGTCTTCACAACTGACAAACCAGTTATCTTTGCTTACCATGGTTATGAAGGAATGATCCGTGACATCTTCTTTAACCGTCACAACCATAACTTGCGTGTGCATGGTTACCGTGAAAACGGTGATATCACAACACCATTCGATATGCGTGTCATGTCTGAATTGGATCGCTTCCACTTGGCACAAGATGCAGCTAATGCAGCTCTTGGAGCAGAAGCAGCTGAATTTGCAGCTCAAATGGACGAAACAATTGCCTTCCACAATGCATACATCTGTGAGCATGGTGATGATATTCCAGAAGTCCACAACTGGAAATGGGAAAATGTGAATAAATAAGTTTATTTCAAAAGAGAGTGGGACAGAAATCGGTAATTCGTTAGAATTCGATTTCGTCGTCCCATCTCCGCACAGTTGAGTAGGGCTGTAAAAGCTGATAAAATCAGCGTAGTAGAGCCCACTCAACCACTGCGTCTTGCTCGATAATCCAAAGACAATTGAGAGGCTAGGACTTTTGTCCTAGCCTCTTTTTTATACCATTTTTAAGCCTGATTACTATTTAACTTTTTTAAAGTCGGTTAACTAGCGATTTATTTGTATAGAAAACGCTTTATTAAGGTATGGTCACAAGTCTTTATCCAATATATCCAGGATATGGAAAAAGCTGGTAAGAAATTAACCGCCTCTATCCTAGGAAATAAAGTATTTGTGGAAAAAGTAGAAGAAGAAAAACCACAACCAGAGCCACAACCACAACCAACACCAGAACCACAGCCGCTTCCGCAACCACAGCCTGCTCCGGTTGTACCAGAAACTCCTGCTCATGAAGAGAAACCATCTGATCAACCTCTAAGTCCTGCTGTCGCAAGTAGTCCAGTAGTGGAAGAAGCAAGTGTGAAAACCATTGCAGTGACCTACCATACTGGCGCTAGCGTCAAGGAAGAAGGAACCAGTGCCCTTCCAAAAACAGGACAAGATGATCTTGCTTCAGTACTTCTTAGTCTGTATGGCATGACCTCCCTTGCATTGGCAGGAATGCTTGTCATCAAAAAACGTGAAGAAAACTAATAAAAAAGGAAGATGCCTCTTTAGGAGGGCTTCCTTTTTTTCTATAATTGAAAAAGTCTAACTTGATTTTTACACGAAGCTTCCAACTTATAAATCGACCTCATTCCATCCTTCTTCATATGGAAAATTCTCAGAAAACAACAAAATTTTATACTTTTTTTAGATTTTTCTAGAATACATTGACTTTACATAAGATAAGGACTAAAATGAAGGAGCGGTAAACGCTTACAAAAACTTAAGGAGGTCAGGTTATGGGAAGTGACAGACAACAACGGTTTTCTTTCCGTAAATACGCAGTTGGTTTAGTATCCGTGGTAGTCGGGTGCCTTTTTTATGGTCCTGCTGTATTAGCGCAGGAGCAAGGAGGGACTCCTCAGCAGAATCTACCAGCCAGGGTTGAACAGGGAACGGAAGGTGTAGCAGAAGCGGAGACAGGTTCTCAGGATTCGAATCAAATTGTTTCAGTGATTGATCAGAAGCATCAATTGCCGGAAGCGCCAGATAGTAAAAGTTCTCTGACGGAATCAGAAAATGCGGATAAGAAAGTCGGAGATGTGCCTTCTACTTATGATAAATCCAGTGAAGAAAAGTCCATACCAGAAGCTGTAGCTACTAAAGATGAAGGACTTGAAGGAAAGAAAGGAGACCAGGAAGTCTCTGAACCTGAAAAGGAAGGAACTTCATCAGTTATAGATTCAGCCAAAGAAGAAGCGCGGGTTCAAGCTCTTGTTCGCTTAGAATCCAAACACTCTGAAACTCCAGTTGGGGCTGAAAAAATCAAAGAGAGACTGAATGAAAATCTTCCAGTCAAATCTGCAGTTTTAAAAGAACTGGAGGAAAAGGGGATTCAGTATAAGAAATTAGCTGATTTTGATTTACTCTTTAATGGCTTTGTCTTGGAGACTAGTTACAAAGATGCCTTGAAAATTCGGAAAGTAGCTCGCGTTGAAAATGTTGACATTACGCCTCTTTCCGCAACTGCAGAAAACCAAGATCTTCCTAAGAAACAAACGACCCTAGTCCCTACCAAGGTTAGTGATGAAAATGAACTGATTAATCTTCAACCATTGTGGGATAAGGGAATCAAGGGTCAAGGAAGTGTTGTTGCTGTCCTAGATACTGGGTTGGACTATGACCATAACTTCTTTAGTTTAACAGATAAAAGTAAGGCTAAATACAAAAATAAAGAGCAGATGGAAGCGGCCATGAAAAGGCTGGCATCACTTATGGTAAGTGGTACAACGATAAGGTGATTTATGCCTATAACTATTCCGATATGAATGATGAGATCAAGGAAGATGATCCACGTTCGCACGGAACTCACGTTGCGGGTTCTGCCGTCGGAAATGCAACAAAACCAGTGCCAACAGGAGAATTGCTCAAGGGTGTAGCTCCTGAAGCACAACTTATCTTTATGCGGGTCTTCTCTGATAAAAAAGGGATGACGGAGCAAGGATTTGTTGTTGCCAAGGCTGTAGAAGATGCTGTGAAACTAGGGGCTGATACCATCAATATGAGCTTTGGGGGAGTTAATGGTGCAGAAGCAGATACCCACCCACTGACTCGTAAGGCTTTTGAATTTGCTAGAAAATCAGGTGTCGTCATCAATGCTGCAGCAGGGAACTATGCTGTCAGTGGCTATTGGCAAGCTAAGCCAAAAGCGGATGCACCAGACACTGGAACCATGGATGAACCAGCCGTTGAAAAGGGAGTTTTAGCAATTGGTGCCTTCAATAATAGTATCACTCATGAGACAAAAATTCGCCTAGAAGTTCCTGCCTTAAAGGATAAGGAAGAATTCCAAAATGGTCTGGTCGACCTTCCTGTCTATCGTTTGATCTTCCCTGTTGAGGGACCACAATCTTATGTCTATGTTCCAAAAGGTGGGGAAGATGCTTATCGAACTCCTACTGTCAAGGGGAAAATTGCTTTGGTGGAAAGTGGTGGTGATGTCTCAGACGAGGATAAAATCGATGCCCTAAGGCAGGCCGGCGCTAAAGGAATCTTGGTTTATCAGACAGAAGACCAAGGAGATACCGTGCAAAAACTTCCGATGGGCTATTGGGGATCCTTCTACCCTGTTAGTGTACTTGGCCATAGTTTTGGAAAAGAGCTAGCGAAGCACGCTGGAGAGTACCAATTGACTTTCCATCAAGAAGTGAAAAAAGTACCATATAGTGAAGCGAATAAGATGCTCTACTTTACAGGTTGGGGTCTGACAGCTGAAGGTATGCTCAAGCCAGATGTAACCTTGCCGGGTGGAAATGTCTACTCTGCTATTCCAGATGGCTCTTACGACTTAGATGCAGGTACGAGTATGGCCACGCCCCATGCCGCAGGTGCAACAGCTTTGATCAAGAAAGCCTTGGAAGAACGTTTCCCTCACTATAGTCCAGAACAAATCCATACCTTGCTACGCCAGCTAGTCATGAGTACCGCAAAACCGCATAAGGATACGGAAAGCAATACCTACGCCTCTGTTCGCCAACAGGGATCTGGCTTAATGGATGCTTCTGGCGCTGCTTTTGGTGATCTTTTTGTTACAGGAAAAGGAACAGATAGTAGTTTGACGCTTGGCAATGTGAAGGATAGTTTCACATTTGAGGTAACGGTTCATAACTTGAGTCAGGAAGCTAAAGAGCTGACTTACCATACAGTTGTTAATACAGATCAGGTTGAAAAGGGACGGATTACCTTGCAAATGCGCCAATTACTTGATCAAATGGGGGATAAAAAGATTGTCGTTCCTGCTTCAGGTAGCGTCACTATTCCAATTAAGATTAATACAAGTAGCTTCACAAAAGAACTTTCGGAACAAATGAAAAAAACGGCTACTTTTTAGAAGGTTTTGTCTTCTTTAAGGATGCCAAGACTCAAAAAGGATTTGGTTAGCATTCCTTATATTGGTTTTTAAAGGGCAGTACCAAGATTTACCTGGTATTGAAAAAAACCAGTTTATGAATTTACTGGAAGTGAAAAAAACCTTTCTACTATTACAAAAAAATGAAAAAAAGACGACAATCCGGTTAAGGATCCAGGAAATCATTTTACTGCCTTAGTCAGCACCATCCGTAAAGATGGGGAAGATAAACAGGTGGTTCTGGGAGAAACAGAGGATCGTTATGATGGAAAAAGCTCTCGCATTTTCTCCAAATAAGGATGGAAACTTAGATTCGGTTAATTTAAATGCGGTCGTTTTGAGAAACGTTGATAATATTCACTTGGCTGTCTATAAGGCGGAAGACTTGAAACAGGGAACATCCAATTTTTGAAAAAAAGGCAATGAAAGTCAGAAAAAAATCGGACTATGGATGGAGAATTAATGAACGGAGCAAACTCCTTTCAGCTAGCCATTGGGCAGGAACAGATCAAAAAGGTCAAGTAGTTCCTGATGGAGAATACCAATACGTCCTTACCTATCGACCAAGCACTCCAGGTGCAAAACCACAAGAAATTATCTTGCAGGTGAAGGTAGATAACCAAGTTCCTCAATTAGCTTCGACAAAAGATTTGTATGACCCTACTTCTCGCGTCTTTAAGCCAGGAGCTATCATTGAAGAAGGTAGCGGTTTAGCTGGAAAATCCTTGACCTACCAAAAGGATGGGGAAACCGTTGAACTTTCTCCAAATCAAGATGGCAACTATCGTATCCCTGAGGGGGTTGATTTGACTACGGTTCGCTTCTCTATTTGGGACAAGGTTCACAATACCAATATCTTAACACTTGAAGGGAAACCAGCTCCTGTTTCAACAGAAAAAGAAAATACCAAACCGAAAGAAGAAACAGGCTCTGAAACAAACAAACCAGCTACGGATGGTCGCTTAGAGGTTCGGATTGTTGATGAGGAAGGAAATGCAGTTTCTCAATATGCTGAAATGATGCGATATCAGGTGTTTGATAGCAATGGCAATCGCATTGATAAAGAGTTTAATACCTATTATGAAAGTGAGTTGCCAAGACTACCTTTCGGAACTTACACCGTCAAGATTACGGGACAGGATGAAAACTATTCATGGGTTTCTCCAACAGTTATAACGGTCGAATTATCTAAAGATCATCCAGAAGGAGTCGTCAACTTCGTTTACCGTTATCGCGATAAGAATCGCTTTGATGTCGTCTTTGACAAGGAATTGCCATCTGGAACTCGTGTATTTGCAATCCATAAAGAAACTGGAGAGCAGCACGAACTGGAGCAAACGATTTATGAACCTAAGACCTTTGAAAAGATTTTGTTAAATGGGGATTATCGTATTTTGATTGACCTACCTGAGGGCTATCGGGCCCTAGAGAATAATTTCTACTATTCTGTAGGGGAAAAAATGAATCGATACCTAACCAGTTTTGTAGAGGTAAAGGAAGATCCTACACCTTCTCCAAGTCCAGTTCCAAGTCCATTTTCTCCGGATCAGCAGCCTCATCCTAGTGAAACAGTGACGGAGCTGGATCAGCGTCATCAACCAATTCCGAAAAAAGCAGACTTGCGTCCGATGTACGTTCGGCCAAATGAAAAGGATGAAAAGGATACACACGTCACTCCTCGTCCAAATCAGAAAGAGACCTTACCAAATACAGGTCAAACAGGAGACGCCCTCGGTTTAGTGGGTCTACTCTTATCCCTCTGTGGAGTAGGTTTCATTCGTCAAAGAGGAAAAGAAGGTCAGGACTAATCAATGAATCGTTAGAGAATCATGCAGGCTAGGGGGAGGTGACCAATTGGGTTGCCTTCCTCCTTTAGATAAAGGAGTATTATATGGAGTTTCATCGTAAACAACGTTTTTCTATTCGAAAATATGCAGTTGGAGTAGCGTCAGTCCTCATTGGGCTTACCCTTGTCGGACCAATGGTAGCTGCAGATACAGTAAGCTCAGAAGAGCAAGTACAGACAGTCTCCGTGGTAGATGATGCCAAGGTGGATCTTGAAAAAGAGAAAACCGATCTTGTTACAGAATCAAGTAGTAAGTCGCTTCTATCAGAAGAGATAAGAGAAACAACTACATCTGATAAGGGACAAGAATTTAATGAAGAAAGAGCAGTAGAAGCTACTGCGATTATCGCCCCCAAAGAAAAACCAACAGTCGATCTTCCAACACCAACAGAGAAGATTGCTGAACCAGTAAGTTCGCCCAAGCCTTTTGTGACAAATCCAACGTCAACCCAAGAAAAAACAGAGGAAACGATACCTAACGGTTCAGAAGTTCCTTCTCCTAATGAATTGGATGAAGCGACTCCTGTCGAAGCTTTAGTTCGACTAAAAGAAGAAAAAGAGTCTGGTGAAGGGCTCCCTTCTTCTGAACTGGATAAGGTAAGGCGGATTGAGAAGACCAATCAAGAGCATGAGCAATTTTTAAAAGAACTAGAGAAACAATCGATTCGGTTTAAAAAACTCTATGATATCAATCTGTTATTTAGTGGACTAGCCTTAGAAACAACTTACGGTGATGCTAAGAAAATTCGGGGACTGGCGCGTGTGGATGCAGTGGATTATGCTCCGCTTGGTCGGACCAGAGTGGAGGATTCCCAGCCAGTTCCTGCCTCCCCAACTCCAAGTGTGACCAAGGTCAGTGAAGAAAATAGCTTGATTAACTTGCAACCTCTTTGGGATAAAGGTATCAAAGGCCAGGGACAGGTTGTAGCGGTTATCGATTCGGGGGTGGATCCAGCACACGACATTTTCCGCCTAACAGATATTAGTAAGGCAAAATTCAAGAGTGAAGCGGACATAGAGGAGGCCAAGAAAAAGGCTGGAATTTCTTATGGCAAGTGGTATAATAATAAGATTGTCTACGTTCACAACTATAGTGATATGAATGACAATGTTAAGGAAGACGATCCAATCTCTCACGGTGCCCACGTAGCAGGAACAGCAGTGGGAAATGCTTCTCAACCTTCCCCAAATGGTGAGATTATTCGAGGAGTTGCCCCAGAAGCTCAATTGATGTTTTTACGGGTCTTCTCAGATACCAAGGGGGGACAAGTTCAGAACTTTATTTATACCAAGGCTGTGGAAGATGCGGTTAAATTAGGTGCTGACTCCATCAATATGAGTTTGGGAACTGCATCTGGTTCGATTTATGATGTGGGAGAAATTACGCGCCAGGCTTTTGATGCTGCAAGAAAAGCTGGAGTAACCATTACGGTCGCATCTACCAATATGGCCACCAATGGCTTCTGGCACAGCAAGCCACTTGCAAGTACACCAGATTATGGAATGACAGGGACCCCATCCGTCAATCCAAATGTCATTTCAGTTGCTTCTATCAATAGTCTAACCAAGCATGAGTCGACCGAGGCTAGTGTAAGCGTTAAAGAGTTAGAAGGTTCAAAAGACTTCCCAGATGGCAAAATTCCAATGCACTCCTTTGTAGAACGAGACGCCTTTCGGACAACCATCCCTCAAAGTTATCTCCATGTTGAGAATGGAGGACTAGAAAATTATCAGGGAAATCAAGTAAATGGTCGTTTGGTATTAACAGAAAGAGGAGGCCAAGTTTCTGATCTCGAAAAGATTAAACAACTAAAAAGTGCAGGTGCAACAGGCATCATCTTCTATCAAACTAAAGAGCAGGGGGATACACCGACATCATTTGACCTGGAAGGATTGGGAGAACGCTTCCCAGTTGGGGTCATTGGACACCGTGCAGGAGAGCTTTTATCTCAGCATGCCGATAATTACCAGCTACATATTTCTAACAGCTTCAAACGAGTTCCGTACGATGCTGCTAAACAGATGTCAGACTTTTCATCCTGGGGGCTCTCAGCCGATGGGGACTTAAAACCAGATGTGACCTTACCAGGTGGCATGATCTATTCATCTGTCAATGATGGTGAATATTACATGGATAGAGGGACCAGTATGGCCTCTCCTCATGCGGCTGGTGCGACTGCTTTGGTCAAGCAAGCCCTGAAAGAACGCTTCCCTTATCTTAGTCCAGAACAGTTGCAAGTTCTTGTCAAACAAATGACCATGAGTACGGCTGTTCCACATGTGGATGAGGAAACCAAGGCTTATTCCTCAGTCCGTCAACAGGGAGCTGGAGTGATGGATGTCACAGCTGCAGCTCTAGGAGATCTCTATGTGACTGCAAAAGATGCGAAAAGCAGTCTAACACTTGGCAATGTCACTGATACCTTTGAGTTTGACGTAACCATCCACAATCTTTCCAATCAAGAGAAGTCGGTCCGCTATGAAACCACCCTTCAGACAGACCAAGTCCAGGATGGCAAATTCACCCTTCATCCTCGTCTGTTAGAAACCCTAGATGGCAAGGAAAGCATCACGATTCCAGCAAATGGACAGCGGACGATCCACGTGTCCGTTGACGCGAGCAAATACAAGGAAGAGCTCAGCAAGCAAATGCCAAATGGTTATTTCTTAGAAGGTTTTGTACTTGTCAAAGATGCCAGCAACAACAAACATCTGGTCAGCCTTCCTTATGTTGGCTTCCATGGAGATTACCAAAAATCTTCGCGGGATCGAAAAAGCCTATCTACGAATATACAGGTAGTGACAAGCCATTTTACTACTATAAGGACAAGACAGACTATCCAGATGAAAAAGGTCCCAGAAACGCCAGAGCGTCATCCAGATAACCACTTTACTTCTTTGATTAGTTATGTCTATGAAAAATGGAGAGTCTGTAGCCAAAACTCTAGGTCAGGATGGGGATCGCTTTGATGGGGACCAACTCTACTTCTCTCCAAACAATGATTCCAGCTTTGATAGCATCAAGGTTAAAGCCGTCATGCTTCGCAATGTAGAAAATGTACACCTGACTGTCTACAAGAAGGAGGATACGGCACGGGCCAATCCGATTTACGAGGTTGGAAATGAAGTGCATCGAAAGACCGACTGGAGTTACCGAATTGGGAATCGCAGTGAAGAGTTTTATGAAATCTCTTGGGAAGGCTTGGACAGAGATGGCCAACAACTCCCAGATGGAGAATACCAATTTGTGATTACCTACCGTCCGACTGCTTCAGGAGCCAAACAACAAGAACTTAACTTCAAGGTTAAAATTGACAACACGGCTCCAAGCATTGAGACTGGAAGTGCTCACTATGACCCGCAGACTCGGATTTTCCGTCCAGGAAAGGTGATTGAAACCGGCAGTGGACTAGCAGGAACTTATCTGTCCTATGTCAAGGACGGGGAAACAGTAGCCTTAGAACCTCAAGAGGATGGCAGTTATCTGCTTCCAGAAGGGGTGGACCTTTCTACTGTCCGTTATAGCATTTGGGATAAGGTCTACAATACCACTGAGATGGACATCGAAGGGAAGAAGATAGAGGCAACGCCCCCAACGAATGAAGCCAACTCAGATGGACAATCAACCGAGACAGAGACTGAAAAACCAACAGCTGAAAAGAGTAGCTTAGAGGTCGTCTTTACAGATAGTAGTGGAGAAGTGATTTCTTATTATCCATCTGTCGTTCGTTACCAAGTGGTGGATGACCAAGGACGGGTTGTGGAAGGAGAGTTCAATGCTTCCTACAATGGCGGCAGCTTCCCAGACCTACCTTTCGGCACTTATACAGTAAAAATCACCTTATCTGATTACCATTATGATTGGGGAACAGAGTTAGTGAAGCAAGTGACGGTTTCACCTGAAAATCCACATCCGAAAGTGACCTTTGCCTTCCATTATTTAGATGAAAACAAACTCACTATTGGATTTGATCAGCCAGTTCCGGCGGGAACAGTTGTAAAGGTGGTGGGGAATGACGGAAATAGCCACCTTCTCCCACAAAGCATCTATGATTTGCAGCGCTTTGAGACCATGCTAATGAACGGCTCCTATCGTGTTCATGTGGAACTCCCAGCAGGCTACCGTGCATCGGAAATGATTTCCTTTATGAAGTGACCAATCAGATCAATTTCCACCTTCTTTCTTTGGTCAAAGACGTTATCAAGCCAAACCCAGAGGTGCATGGTGGAGCGATTGTAGCGCCATGGATTCAACCAGAAAATCCGACGCTAGAGATACCGGAAATTCCAGTGGCCCCTGTCCAACCAGCGGTATCCAAAGGCCCAGTTACCCCATTTCAACCAACTACACCTGAAACGAAAGAAGTTGCAACAAACAAACCAGTCGCAGTTACCTATCATACAGGTGGTCAAGCAGAAGTAGCTGCTTCAACACCAACAACCAGCCTTCCAAAAACAGGACAAGAAGCCTTGGCTTCAACAGTCCTTAGCCTCTTTGGCATGACCTCACTGGCTGTAGCAGGGTTTGTAGCAAGCAAAAAATGTGAAGGTTAAGTCGTTCATGCATTAGTTTAATCTAAAAAACGTCCGTTTAATTTTAGAAACGGACGTTTTGAATGTTTTAAGCTGTTTTCTCCACCCAGACACTTCGGACAAAGAAGAGGCTGATGAGGGCAAGGACTAGGAAGATCCCTGCAATATAATAGTAGGGTTGGTCGAGAGTTGTTGAACGACCAGAGAGGTTCACAATGCCTCGGTAGAGGGCTCCACCAGTTGCCGTGGCAACAGCTGAGTTCCAAAGATTAAGAGTGATTCGAGAAAGGCCTTTTACCACTAGTTGCAGAGTCACTAGCAAGGCACCACCAATCAAAGGGATCATGAAGAGATAGTGCATGAAGGCAGAGGTTTCCCCAAAACTAAAGTGTTCGTAGATGCGACTTCCGACAAAGAAAAATGCTGAGATTAGAGTGTGCCAGAGGATGGTCTTTTTCAACCGTTGTTTAATAGGATTAGTAACCGATGTAGACAATGTCACTCACCGCCCTTTCTGAGATAGTACCATTTGTTGTTGGTTTGTTAATAACCTGGCCATTGAAGTAAAGAGTAGAAGATCCACCACCATCAAGGTTGTAGGCTGTTTGACGCCATACGATTTCATCACTTCGGCTAATTGGTAGAGGGAGAGACCTTCACTTTCTGAAGTCCGTCCATCTGATACGACGATGATGTAGTGATTCTCATCGATGATCCCAATCGCTGTTCGTGGGTTAGAGGCCATGGATTGTCCCACCTCTGAGTTAGTATCGACGGTAATATCTCCATCTTCAACTAAGGAAGGACCGAAAGCAAGGAGATTAACAACCCCGTCTTTGACCAACTGATCCGCAGAGATTTCATCTTCGTAGATAACCTTGAAGGAGCCATCTTTATAAATCGCCAGGTCGCCATTGCTTGAATCCTCACGAACCGTATCGCGGTAGACCACTCCGTTTCGGATGACATAGCCGGTGCTATTGGCTCCGTAGTAGTCTCCATTGACGGCTAGAATAGCATTATTCTCAGCTGCAGTGACGGAAGTTTTAGCCGTCACATTGGTCCCATAGGTATTTTGAGCAAAAGCAGTTTTTAGATAGTCAGAAGAGCTAACCGTAATATCTGCAATGTAAACTTGAGTGTTTTCAACTGTTTTTTCTGTCAGGCTCACCTGGATATTGTCATCGGAGTAACTGGTATCTGTAGTGGTAGCAGTTGCTGCAGCTTGTTCAGCAGCTTTACTATCAGTTGTTGTTGCTTTAACTGTTTGGATAGCATCTGATAAGACGAAGGTCTTAAGAATAGAATAGCTGAAGGAGCTTGTTAGCAGGATGCCGAAACAAGCAGCATAGGTATACGATTTTTTAAAGAATTTCATGAGTAGGTGCAGTCCTTTCCTTGAAAATGATTTTTTTCTGAATCAACCATGAGACGACGAAGAGCAAGAGTCCGACGATCACTTTGCTGAGGAGCAAATGGAGACCGAAGCTTGTATAGAAGAGTCGAATCAAGAGGGTATCGAGAATAAAGAGTCCAATCGCAAGTCCCAAGTAACCACTTCCGGTTCGAGCCAGGCTGTCTTTGTTCTTAAAGACGAAACGTTTGTTGGTCGAGTAGTTAAAGATAGAGCTCGCCACACGAGCAATCCCGTTTGCAAGGAGGATCCGAAGGCTAATCGGCACAGCCATCATTACGAAAGGAAGAAAGCATAGACCAGATAGTCAACGATAAAGCTACTGAGGGACGAAAGTGCAAATTTAAACATGTCCTTGTAGATCATAAGGCCGTCTCGAATAGGGCGGAAGTGGGACCCTTCATTGTCATTGATATAGACTGTTTCAATCGGAACTTCCAAGATGGGGAAGGCCTTGCTAGCTGCGAGGAGAACATTCATTTCGTACTCATACCGTTGTCCCTCAATTTCTAACATAAAGGGGATCATGTTGGTTGTAAAGGCTCGAAGGCCAGTCTGCGTATCTGTCACAGCGACCCCTGTTTGTTGCTTGAACAAGAAGCGGGTCAACTTGTTTCCCAAAGGCTGAACGCAAGGGAACCTTTCCTGAAAAGGCGCGTGCCCCTAGAATCAATTGATTCGGATTATCTTGCGACTGGTTGGCCACGCGGAAGATATCCCAAACCTTATGTTGGCCATCGGCATCGGCAGTGATGACTGTACCGTATTGCCCTTGCTCTTGAATGTAGGTGTAGGCTGTTTTGAGAGCCCCTCCTTTTCCAAGGTTCACTTCGTGCTGAAGGACTGTAGCTAATCCGTTTAACTTTTCAAAAATAGCCTGGCAATCCTCAGAACTACCATCGTCCACAACGATAATGGAGAAGTCACATTTTTCTCTCAGTTTTTTCACCAGTTTGAGAAGTTTTTGATCGGGTTGATAAGCGGGGATGACTAAATAATTCATAACCGTTCCTCGTTTCTTGTTTGTGATGAAGGTAGTATAACGGCCCATTCTTAAAGCTAACTGATATCAGTTTTCTTTAAGGAAAGGAGGAGATTTCCTTGCTGTAAAAAAACTAGAGAAAATAATAGAAGAAAAATAAATCTTCTCGAAAAGAATCAAGAGAAGGTATTTTCACTTGCCATCTATCCTAAAGTCTGGTATAATAGTTTCTTGTGAGCAAACCTCACTTACCCCTTGCAAAAACTTGGGGTCATTAGACCAAAAGGAGGAACATATCAATGGCTAAATACGAAATTCTTTATATTATTCGTCCAAACATTGAAGAAGAAGCTAAAAACGCTTTGGTAGCACGCTTTGACTCTATCTTGACTGACAACGGTGCAACTGTTGTTGAATCAAAAGATTGGGAAAAACGTCGTCTTGCATACGAAATCCAAGATTTCCGTGAAGGACTTTACCACATCGTAAACGTTGAAGCGAACGACGATGCAGCTCTTAACGAGTTCGACCGTCTTTCAAAAATCAACGGTGACATTCTTCGTCACATGATCGTAAAAGTTGACGCGTAAGCCCTAACGAATAAAGAAGGTGACTAATGATTAACAATGTTGTACTTGTAGGTCGTATGACTCGAGATGCTGAACTTCGTTATACCCCTCAAAATCAGGCTGTTGCGACATTCTCACTCGCTGTTAACCGTAATTTTAAAAACCAAAATGGTGAACGTGATGCGGACTTTATCAACTGTGTGATTTGGCGTCAACAAGCTGAAAATTTAGCGAATTGGGCTAAAGGGTGCCTTAGTTGGGATTACAGGTCGTATCCAGACTCGTAATTATGAGAATCAGCAAGGTCAACGTGTTTATGTCACTGAAGTCGTAGCGGACAGCTTCCAATTGTTGGAAAGCCGCGCGAATCGTGAAGGACAAGCTGGTGGAGGCTATGCTTCAGGTGGAGGATTTGCAGGAAATGCAGCTCCAAGCTTTGGAGGATCTGAACCATCGAACGCAACACCAAACTTTGGACGTGATGACAATCCATTCGGAGCTAATCCAATGGACATCTCGGATGACGATCTACCATTCTAAGAATGGGTTTAACGAATTAAAACTATAAAGGAGAAATAAACATGGCTCAACAACGTCGTGGCGGATTCAAACGCCGTAAAAAAGTTGATTACATCGCAGCAAACAAAATTGAATATGTTGATTACAAAGATACTGAGCTTCTTAGCCGTTTCGTTTCAGAACGTGGGAAAATCCTTCCTCGTCGTGTAACTGGAACTTCAGCGAAGAACCAACGTAAAGTAACAACAGCTATCAAACGCGCTCGCGTAATGGCTTTGATGCCTTTCGTAAACGAAGATTAAAGAAAAGACCCTTACGGGTCTTTTTTCACGAGCATAGAAATGTGAGAGCGAGTTGAGGTCCAATGGACCTCTTTTTCACGAGCTTGGAAATGTGAGAGCGAGTTGAGGTTGGGGTGGACCTCTTTGACCTTTCCCTAACTCTAATCGTGTTATAATGTGGGAAGAAATGTATCAAGGAGGGAACTATGAAGGAAGGTGTAATCATTAGGAGGATGATAAAGGCAGATATTGAGCACATCTCTCAAGCCTTAATCCACCAAGGGTGGACGAGTAGAGAGGATATCTTGGCCAGCTATTTTCAGGAGCAGGAGAATAGAGAGAGGGACGTATTAGTAGCTGAGTCGGATGGATTTGTGGCAGGTTATATCACTATATTGCCTGCTGCCAAGCACGGTCCTTTCGTGGGAGTCTATCCTGAACTAACTGATTTTAATGTTTTTGAGCCATTTAGAAATCGAGGAATTGGGAATCAACTCTTAGAAGAGGCGGAAAAAAGAGTCTGGCTACTTTCAGAGATTGTGACTTTAGGGGTTGGTTTACACTCGGGTTATGGCCCGGCTCAAAGACTGTATGTCAAACGGGGCTATATCCCAGATGGATCTGGGGTTTGGTTTAGGGATCAGCCCTTGGACCCTTACAGTTCCTGTGAAAACAATGATGACTTAGTCCTCTATTTTTCAAAAAGGTTGAACAAGGATATGCAGTAAAACAAAAACGGATGAAGTGTTCATCCGTTTCTTTTTAGCGTCGTTGAGGTGCTGTATTGGCACTCTTGATATTGTATTTTTTCTTCAAATAGTAGCGAAGGAGAAGAGCCCCACCACCGAGTAAGAGCATGAACCAGTTCGGTACACGAGGGTTGAGGAATTGTGGAAGAAGAGCAGTGACCATGAGAATCACAACCCAAAGGATCATGGCTAACATTAGGATAGGAAGTGACTTGGTTAAAGCAGGCCGTTTCATTCCACGTTTAGAAACTTCGTAGTATTGGTAGAAGTAGTAATACATCAAATAGAGCACAACCCCACCAGCCAAGCTACCAAGAGTTAAAGTGAGAAGTCCATAAGTGGTTCCCTGAGGTGCAAAAAGGTTCATGAAGGCTGAAATGGCAGCAAAGAGACCAAAGACGAGAAGGAAAGAATCCGTAATCATGAGAAGAGGAGCATCATTTTCTTTTGGATGCTCTTTTTCGTAGCGTTCCTTATCACTAAAAGCATTGGCCCAAACAGTTGGCGCTCCAAAGAGAGTTCGCGCCGTTACTCCTTTTGGTTGGTTTTCAAAGATAGCTGGAAGAATTTCTTCAATCAGGCTAGTAGCCTCTTCTTCTGTTTTGCCGTTTTCAATCAATTGGTGTTTAGCGATGCGAATGAATTCTTGATTTTTTTTACTTAATTGGGTCAAATCAAATTGAGACATAAATACTCCTTAGTGTTATTAGTAGGTGTTAGAACCATTTTTTATGGATGAGGTAGACAACGAGCGATCCGGTCATGGCAAAGGCGATGAAGATAATGAGCCAGAAAGCATTAGCTTCTCCATTGAGGGGTAGGTCATTGTTCTTGAAGTTCATCCCATAGGCCGAGAAAATCATAGTTGGGATGGACATGACGATGGTCACCATGGCCAAGGTCTTCATGATATTATTCTGGTTGTTGGAGATGATCGATGCGAAGGTATCGGTCATAGAGTGGAGGATGTTTCCGTAAATATCCGCCATCTCAATCGCCTGTTGGGTTTCGATCAAGGTATCTTCCAACAGATCCTCGTCTTCCAGGTATTTCTTAATGTTACTAGTGGCACTGGTCAATTTCTTGATCACGCGCTCATTGGTTTTCAGAGAGGCCTTGAAGTAGACAATGGTCTTTTCCAACTCCATCAGTTCAATCAACTCTTCATTACGCGTTGATTTGTGCAATTGACTCTCGATCTGTTCGCTTTGCGATCCAAGGTACGAAGCGCAGTCAAATAAAGCTCAGCATTGCGATAAAGGATCTGGAAGATGAAGCGCGACCGCATGAAAGTATAGAAATTTCGCAAGCGACGATTGATAAAGGTATCTAGGAGAGGCAACTCTTCCAAGCAAGTAGTGATGATGGCCTCTTCTGTTAGGATGATTCCCAAAGGGATGGTGACATAGTAGGTCTGATTGTTCCGCTCTTCCTTGATTGGAACGTCTACGATGATCAAGGTATACTCATCTTCAATGGTCATACGAGACATTTCTTCCGCATCGAGTGGTGCCCGTAAGTCGGCAATATCAATATTAAAAGCAGAGGCGATTTCCATCGATTCACTTTGTGAAGGATTGACAAGGTTGATCCAGCTACCGGGTTCCAGTGTCTCTATTTCTTTAAATTCAGTTGTGGTTGATAAAAAGACCTGTTTCATGGTGCCTCCCCTTGTTTTTTTACACCTTAACATTATAACAGAAAAAGCACGCTTTTGGATAAAAGAATGCTGAAAAATTTGATATAATGAAGGATAAATAAATTGATGAAAAGTGGAAGAAATGCTCGATAAAATTGTCATTCATGGAGCGCGTGCTCATAATTTAAAAAATATTGATGTTGAAATCCCTCGAGATAAGCTAGTGGTGGTCACTGGTCTATCAGGTTCTGGGAAATCGAGCTTAGCCTTTGACACTCTCTATGCGGAAGGGCAAAGACGTTATGTAGAGAGTCTGTCAGCCTATGCTCGTCAGTTTTTAGGAAATATGGAAAAACCCGATGTGGACTCGATTGATGGCCTAAGTCCAGCCATTTCTATTGACCAAAAAACAACCAGCAAAAATCCGCGGTCAACAGTTGGAACGACAACTGAAATCAACGATTACTTACGTCTTTTATATGCTCGTGTGGGGACTCCATACTGTATCAATGGCCATGGAGCGATTACCGCTTCTTCAGTCGAGCAGATTGTTGACCAAGTTTTGGAACTGCCAGAGCGCCAACGCCTGCAAATCTTAGCGCCCATTGTTCGCAAGAAAAAAGGCCAGCATAAGAATATCATCGAAAAGGTGCAAAAAGACGGCTATGTCCGGGTGCGTGTGGATGGCGAGATCTTTGATGTGACAGAGGTCACAGAATTATCCAAAAGCCAACAGCACACCATCGAGGTTGTCGTAGACCGGATTGTCATCAAAGACGGCATTCGTTCTCGTCTCTTTGATTCGGTAGAAGCTGCCCTTCGAATTGCGGATGGCTACGTGGTCATCGATACCATGGACGATAATGAACTGCTTTTTTCAGAGCACTACGCTTGCCCGGTTTGTGGCTTTACCGTCCCTGAGTTGGAACCTCGTCTCTTTTCATTTAATGCCCCCTTTGGCTCTTGTCCAGATTGTGATGGACTAGGGATCAAGCTAGAGGTGGACTTGGATTTGGTTGTTCCAGATGCTAGTAAGACTCTCCGTGAAGGAGCGCTGGCACCCTGGAATCCAATTTCTTCTAACTACTATCCTCAGATGTTGGAGCAGGCAATGATCCAGTTTGGGATTGATATGGACAAGCCATTTGAAGACTTGTCTCCAGAAGACCGCCACTTGGTTTTTTATGGTTCTGAGGGCAAGGAATTCCATTTCCATTATGAGAATGAATTTGGTGGGGTTCGCGATATTGACATTCCTTTTGAAGGGGTCGTTACCAACATCAATCGCCGCTACCATGAAACGTCTAGTGACTTCACCCGTAATCAGATGTTGTCCTACATGAATGAATTAACTTGTGCTACATGCCATGGTTATCGCTTGAATGACCAGGCCTTGTCTGTCCGAGTAGGAGGAGAGAAGGGACTCCATATCGGGCAAATCTCTGACTTGTCTATTGAGGACCATCTTAAGGTGATAGCTGATCTCAAATTAACCAAGAATGAGGAGACCATTGCTCGTCCGATTCTCAAAGAGGTGAAAGATCGCTTGAGCTTCCTGAACAATGTTGGTTTGAGCTATCTGACCCTATCTCGCTCAGCCGGGACTCTATCTGGGGGAGAGAGTCAGCGGATTCGCTTAGCTACCCAGATTGGCTCCAATCTCTCAGGTGTCCTCTATATCTTGGATGAGCCTTCGATTGGTCTCCATCAAAGGGACAATGACCGCTTGATTGCCAGCCTTAAAAAGATGCGTGATTTAGGCAATACCTTGATCGTCGTCGAACACGATGAAGATACTATGAGGGAGGCGGACTACCTAATCGACGTCGGTCCAGGAGCCGGTGTCTTTGGAGGAGAGATTGTTGCGGCTGGAACGCCTAAGCAGGTAGCCCGCAATAGCAAATCCATCACTGGTCAGTATCTTTCTGGCAAACGGGCCATTCCAGTACCAACGGAACGACGGGTAGGCAACGGACGCTTTATCGAGCTGACAGGTGCCGCTGAAAACAACTTAAAAGAGGTGACAGCAAGCTTCCCGCTGGGCAAGTTCATTGCTGTCACTGGCGTTTCTGGCTCAGGGAAGTCAACCTTGGTCAACAGTATTTTGAAAAAAACGCTGGCGCAAAAATTGAATCGCAATTCAGAGAAACCAGGGAAATACAAAACCATTTCAGGTGTCGAGTACATTGATCGACTGATCAATATCGACCAAAGTCCGATTGGCCGCACTCCACGCTCCAATCCAGCTACCTATACAGGTGTATTTGACGACATTCGCGATCTCTTTGCCCAAACCAATGAAGCCAAGATTAGAGGCTACAAAAAAGGCCGCTTTAGTTTCAACGTCAAAGGCGGCCGGTGTGAGGCTTGTTCGGGAGATGGTATTATCAAGATTGAGATGCATTTCCTACCGGATGTCTATGTACCGTGTGAAGTCTGCCATGGGCGACGCTACAACAGTGAAACCTTAGAAGTTCACTATAAAGAAAAGAATATCTCCCAGATTTTGGACATGACCGTCAATGATGCGGTGGATTTCTTTAAACATATTCCAAAGATTAATCGCAAATTACAAACCATCAAGGATGTTGGCTTGGGCTATGTGACCCTGGGACAGCCGGCAACGACACTTTCAGGAGGAGAAGCCCAGCGGATGAAGTTGGCTTCTGAGCTTCATAAGCGTTCGACAGGTAAGTCTTTTTATATTTTGGATGAGCCGACAACAGGCCTTCATACCGAAGACATCTCTCGTTTGCTCAAGGTCTTGGAACGCTTTGTGGATGATGGCAATACCGTTTTGGTCATTGAGCACAACTTGGACGTGATTAAGACAGCGGACCATATCATCGACTTAGGACCTGAAGGTGGAGTCGGTGGTGGTACCATTATTGCGACAGGAACACCAGAAGAGGTAGCTAGCAATCCAGCTAGCTTTACAGGACAGTATTTGAAAGGGAAATTACAATGAACCAACGAATTACAAATCTACGAACTAAAATGAAGGCGCAGGATTTAAAAGCTGTCCTCATTAACAACTTGAAAAATGTATACTATTTGACAGGTTTCTGGGGATCGAACGGGACTGTTTTGGTGACAGAAGAGCGCGTGGTCCTCTTTACAGATTCTCGCTATACCATTCATGCCCATGCGACTTGTTTCCCCTTTGTGGAGATTGTTGAAACCCGCAATGAATTGGAAGAAGCATCAAAAATTATCAAAGACGCAGCGATCCAAGAACTTGGCTTTGAGGATGAGATTACAGTTGCCTATCATACCCGTCTGGCAACAGCTTTTTCAGGAGTCTCTCTAAGAGCCTTGTCTGATTTTGTGATGGAGTTTCGTTTGATTAAGGATGAGACAGAAGTGGCAACCATCCGCAAGGCCTGCAGTATTTCAGATCAAGCCTTTTTAGATGTGCTCGAGTTTATCAAGGTTGGTCAAACAACAGAGTTAGAAGCTGCGACCTTCCTGGATTTCAGAATGCGGGAATTGGGAGCGTCAGGTGTATCCTTTGATATCATCTCCGCTGCGGGAGAGCGCTCTGCCATGCCTCATGCGACTCCAAGTGATCGCATTATCTCTGCGGGGGATGCCTTGACCTTGGACTTTGGCTGTCTTTACAACCATTACGTGAGTGATATGACCCGGACCATTTATGCAGGTCATGTCAGTGATAAGGAAAGAGAGATTTACGAAACAGTCTTGAAAGCCAACCAAGCTCTCATTGCTGAAGCTAAGGATGGACTCGGTTTCCGTGAGTTTGATAAATTCCTCGAGATATTATCGAGGCGGCAGGGTACGGCCAGTACTTTACTCATGGAATTGGACATGGTATTGGCTTGGACATCCATGAAGAGCCTTATTTCAGTCAAACGTCTAAAGAAGTTATCAAGGCGGGAATGGTCTTAACAGATGAGCCAGGGATCTACATTGAAGGTCTATCAGGTGTCCGGATTGAAGATGATCTCTTGATTACAGAAAGTGGCTGTGAAGTCTTGACCCTTGCACCGAAAGAATTGATTGTGATCTAAGGAAATTTGCAGAGATAGATTTGAGAAATCTGAGCTGTTTATGATAAAATATGCTACAATTGAATATGTGGTAGGCGGTCGAGCACCCATTGGTACGCGGACGCCTACCATTTTTGTAGATAAAAAAAGCACCATGTGAGGGTGCTAGATCTTGCCTGCTGAACTCGTAAATTGATAGATACCCTGACGGGTATTTTTTTGTGAACTTTTTTAGGAACTTTTGGAAAAAAACTATTTGGTAATGAAAAGATTATAATTTGCTAAAAAGCTAGTAAAATCAAGGGTTTTGAAGTTACAAATTGACAAAACGAGATATAAGCTGTAAAATAAAGAGTAATATATTTTTAAAAAGAGGTATGAAAACATGATTGAAGCAAGTAAGTTGAAAGCTGGTATGACCTTTGAAACAGCTGACGGGAAATTGATCCGCGTTTTGGAAGCTAGCCACCACAAACCAGGTAAAGGAAATACCATCATGCGTATGAAATTGCGTGATGTTCGTACTGGTTCAACTTTTGATACAAGCTACCGTCCAGAAGAAAAATTTGAGCAAGCCATTATTGAAACTGTGCCAGCTCAATACTTGTACAAAATGGATGACACAGCTTACTTCATGAATACTGAAACATACGATCAATATGAAATTCCTGTTGTCAATGTTGAGAACGAATTGCTTTACATCCTTGAAAACTCAGAAGTGAAAATCCAATTCTATGGAAGCGAAGTGATTGGGGTGACTGTTCCTACAACTGTTGAATTGACAGTTGCTGAAACGCAACCATCTATTAAAGGTGCTACAGTTACAGGTTCTGGTAAACCAGCTACAATGGAAACTGGACTTGTCGTTAACGTTCCAGACTTCATCGAAGCAGGACAAAAATTGATTATCAATACAGCTGAAGGAACTTACGTTTCTCGTGCCTAATCAGCTCTAAAAATTGGTCTGATAGAAAGGAACTTCTATGGCAACTGAACAATACGGTGAAATCGTCATTGCACCTCGTGTGCTAGAAAAAATTATTGCGATTGCGACTGCAAAAGTGGATGGTGTTCATTCTCTTGAGAACAAGAGTGTATCGGATAGCCTTTCAAAACGTGCTCTTGGACGTGGGGTTTACCTTCGTACACAAGAAGATGGTCAAATCTCAGTTGATATTTACCTCTACCTAGAGTATGGTGTAGCAGTCCCTAAAGTAGCTGTTGCAATCCAAAAAGCAGTAAAAACAGCTGTCTACAATATGGCAGATGTTACCTTGGATGATGTCAACATCCATGTGGTTGGAATCGTGACTGAAAAAGCAGCGAAACCTGATTTGAAAGATCTGTTTAATGAGGATTTCCTCAATGACTGATATTTTATTTGAATCACGTCGTGATTTACGGGAGCGTGCTTTTCAAGCTCTAATGAGTTTAGAGTATGAAGGGGATGTTGTAGAAGCGTGTCGATTTGCTTTTACTCATGACAAAAAGGAAACAGACCAGGAAGTGGAAATTCCAGCCTTTCTACTCAATTTGGTATCGGGTGTTCGTCAATCAAAGAATGAATTGGATCAACAGATTGCCCAACACTTGAAAACTGGATGGACTGTCGAACGCTTGACTCTAGTGGAGAAAAACATTCTTCGTTTGGGTGTGTTTGAAATGACTTCCTTTGATACCCCTCAATTGGTTGCGGTGAATGAAGCAATTGAATTGGCTAAAACTTTTTCAGATGAGAAATCTGCTCGGTTTGTGAATGGTGTCTTAAGTCAATTTGTAACAGAAGCAGAATAAGATAGAAAAGAAACCACCTGCACGGGTGGTTTCTTTTTAAGTATAGAGATTCGATTGATCAGGATAATGAAAAAAGGTTGGAATTTTCCAACCTTTTAAACACTTTTGCCGGGTAAAACATTCACTGGGAGAAAATAGCCTGTTGTTTTAACGTCTTTTCCTTCGATTTTTTGAAGAAGAAGGTCGACCGTCAGACGAGCAATCTCTTGTAAGGGTTGCTTGATGGTGGTGAGACGGGGGAAATAATTTTCGATAAAGTAGGTCCCGTCGTAGCCAATGATTTAGGTTTTCTGGAATGGCAATGCCGAGTTCGTCAGCGATTTTCATCACCAAGATAGCAGTCAAGTCATCGGATGCAAAGATAGCATCTGGTTTCTGCTGGGTCAAGATGGATTTGATTTCCATTTCTTTGCGAATAGGTGAATAATCGCTAGAAACATTAATGATTTGTGCTTCTGGCAGGACTGAAGCAAAACCAGCATGCCGGAGTCCAGTTGGGGAATTGGAATTGTCATTCCCTGTAATCATGATAATCTTTTGTGCCCCTGTCTTGGCAAGGGTTTCTGCTGCAAGGACGCCACCAGCGTAGTTATCTGAGGAAACAACAGGGATCTCAGGGGATAGATTTCGGTCAAAAGCGATGATAGGAGCTGTAACCCGGTTATAATCTTCAATTCCCAGATTATGACTACCAGAAATAATACCATCTACTTGATTGGCTTCTAGCATTTCGATGTATTCACGTTCTTTTTCAGAATCATGCTCGCTATTACAAATAATGGTTTTGTACCCATGTTTGAACAGTTCTTCTTCCAGTTTATCGATTAATTCTGCATAGAAGACATGGCTGATTTTTGGGAAGATTAAGCCGATTAACTTGGCTGATTTTCCTTGTAGGCTCCGAGCAATCGTATTAGGCTTATAGCCCAATTCCCTCATGGCCTCATTGACTTTTGAGACAGTTTTTTCAGATAAATATCCCTTTTTGTTAATGACTCGTGAAACTGTCGTGGGGCTGACGCCAGCTAATTTGGCGACATCAGTGAGTTTTGCGACCATAGTCTAGTTCATAGTATGTTCCGGTAGGTGTTCCGGATTTGATCAAAATACCAGTTTGATCAGCATGCGGGAAGACACGACCAGAGAATACTTTTTCTCCTTTGTTGATAAAAATTTCAAAAATAGAATTATCGATGAAAATAGTAGCGGTAGTAGCTTGGTTTTCGATCGGACAAGTACGAGTGGTCCCAAACTCTTGCGCATATTGTTGGCCAGCTTGGCTACGATCGACAATGACTTGACCATTTGCAATATCGAAAGTAATAGAAAGTCCTTTGCCTTCTTTATCTGCAAGGAGAACAATCTCACTTTTGCTATTAGCTTCAAAGTCTAATTCTAACTCGTAGCAATTATTGGTTGTTTCCTTGTTTGTAAACTCAGATGAAGTGGAGCGAAGCTCTTTTACAGCTTCAACTGGATATTGATAAAGTTTGCCATCCTGAATAGTTAGCTCTTTGACCAAAGAGAAGGCTCCTTGGTGGTCATAGCGATCGGATGGGTAAGCGACATCTGGTAGACCTAACCAGCTAACCGTTAAGGCTCTTCCATCAGGAGTGTTGAAGCCTTGAGTTGCATAGGCTTCGAAGCCGTAGTCCAAGTTGTGTAATTCAGATACGTCAACGAGACGAGCTTGTTCAGGATCAAAAGAAGCCCCAATCTTATACATATTTGGGTAGATGTTATCGTAATCGAGGACTGCTTTGTCCAAGCCTTGAGGGCAATACAGAAGGACAGGTTGCTCGCCGACGAAGACCAAGTTAGGACATTCCATCATATAAGCTGTACGATCATTGTTGAAATCAAGATCGCCTACTTCAACCCAGTTGGTATAATCGTTATTCACCGCTTTGTATAGGCGAACGAATCCTTTTTTCTCAAGGTCTTGACCACCGACGATGGCATAGTATTGATCTTTGAATTTAAAAATCTGTGGGTCGCGGAAATGATCGGTAGCATCCTCTGGCTGATCAATGAGGATTTGGTCGATTTTTTCAAGATTTCCATCCTGGTCTAAAAGGGCCCCGATTTGGTAGGGATGACGGATCCACTTCTCGTCTCGTACATTTCCTGTATAGAATAAGAAAAGTTTATCATCGAATTGCATAGCCGAACCAGAATAGGCTCCATGGCTATCTAAAGGTGTGTCTGGTAAGACTTTAAGACCAGTTTCTTTAAAATGAACTAAATCATCGCTTTCCAGTTGTACCCAAGACTTCAATCCGTGAGCGGCTCCAAAGGGAAAATTCTGGTAAAAGAGAATCCATTTACCATTAAAATAGGAGAAACCGTTCGGGTCATTTAAAAGGCCAGTTTTGGGTTCGACATGGTAATGAGTATGCCAAGGAGAATTAGCCATGTTTTCTTTTATTTGTTTCTTTTCTTCTTCGGTCCAGTCTTCATATCGTTTGTACCGAAGTTCTGTTGTCCATTCCATTTGACTCCTCCAAAATTTTTCTTACTTCCATAGTACCGATTTCTATAAAAAAAAGCAAGACTTTGGCCAAAGAATTGAGAAAAAATGTCAAACGTTTATCATAAAATTTAGTAGTAAGAACTAAATTGAGTTTTTGAAAATGAATGAAAATATGAAAGTTTTTGAAAGCGAATTAATATAAAACATCCAATAGGACACGTAGATTAGGTATTTATGTGAATGAAAATGAAAAACAATTGTTTCAAGTAATCAAAAATCACAAAATATTGTCAAAAACTTTCTGCAAACGGTTGACATATTCTTAATACGTGGTACAATTAAATGCGTAGAGACGGGTGAACCGTTTTCAAAACAATAAAAAATAAGGAGATTTTTGCAAATGTCAAATACAGAAATTGCAAAAAAAGTCATCGATGCAATCGGTGGAGTTGAGAACGTTAGCAGTGTAGCTCACTGTGCGACTCGTCTTCGTGTGATGGTGAAAGATGAAGCGAAAGTCGACAAAGATGCTGTCGAAAACATTGAAAAAGTACAAGGTGCTTTCTTTAACTCAGGTCAATACCAAATCATCTTTGGTACTGGTACTGTGAACAAGATTTATGATGAAGTAGTAGCTCTGGGCTTGCCAACTTCATCAAAAGATGAAATGAAAGCAGAAGCTGCTAAGCAAGGAAATTGGTTCCAACGGGCTATCCGTACATTTGGTGATGTCTTTGTACCAATCATCCCAGTTATTGTTGCGACAGGTCTCTTCATGGGTGTCCGTGGACTCTTGAATGCCCTTGGTGTGACTCTTCCAGAAGATGTTACGACTTATACTCAAATCTTGACAGATACGGCCTTCATCATCTTGCCAGGTCTTGTCGTTTGGTCAACCTTCCGTGTCTTTGGTGGGAATCCAGCAGTTGGTATCGTTCTTGGTATGATGCTTGTGTCTGGTTCACTTCCAAATGCCTGGGCGGTTGCATCCGGTGGTGAAGTGACTGCTATGAAATTCTTCGGCTTTATTCCAGTCGTAGGGTTGCAAGGTTCTGTTCTTCCAGCCTTTATTATCGGGGTCCTTGGTGCGAAATTTGAGAAATCACTTCGAAAAGTTGTTCCAGATGTTCTTGATCTTTTGGTAACACCATTCGTAACCCTCTTTGTAATGTCTATTCTTGGACTCTTTGTTATTGGTCCAGTCTTTCACGTAGTTGAAACTTATATCTTAATTGGTACAAAAGCAATCCTTAGCTTACCATTAGGTCTTGGCGGATTGCTCATCGGTGGCGTTCACCAATTGATCGTCGTATCTGGTGTTCACCATATCTTTAACTTGCTTGAAGTGCAGTTGCTTGCTGCTGATCACGCAAATCCATTTAATGCTATTATCACAGCTGCCATGACTGCTCAAGGTGCTGCTACTGTAGCGGTTGGTGTGAAGACTAAAAATCCTAAATTGAAAGCTTTGGCTTTCCCGGCTGCTCTTTCTGCCTTCTTAGGTATTACTGAGCCTGCGATCTTCGGGGTGAACTTGCGTTTCCGTAAACCATTCTTCCTTTCATTAATCGCTGGTGCCATCGGTGGTGGATTGGCTTCACTTCTTGGCCTTGCTGGTACTGGTAATGGTATCACTATTATCCCAGGTACAATGCTTTACATTGGTAATGGTCAACTCTTCCAATACTTGCTTATGGTTGCAGTATCATTTGCACTTGGTTTTGCTCTTACTTACATGTTTGGTTTTGAAGATGAAGAACCTGCAACAGTAGCTGAAAGTGCTACAACAGATCGTTTTGTTGAGGAAGCTGTGACTGGAACTGTTCCAGCATCTCTTCAAGATGAAACTATCATCTCTCCAATCGTTGGTCAAGCTGTTGCTTTAGAAAATGTGAATGACCCTGTATTCTCAAGCGGTGCGATGGGTCAAGGAATTGCAGTGAAGCCATCTGAAGGTGTCGTTTATGCTCCTGCAGATGCTGAAGTAACCATTGCTTTGCAACTGGACATGCCTTCGGTTTGAAGACAGCGAATGGTGCTGAAATCTTGATCCACGTTGGGATTGACACTGTTTCAATGAATGGTGACGGTTTTGAGCAAAAAGTTGCTCAAGGTGACAAGGTTAAAGCTGGTGATGTTCTTGGAACATTTGATTCTGCTAAAATTGCAGCAGCTGGTCTTGATGATACAACAATGGTCATCGTCACAAACACAGCTGACTATGCTTCAGTAACTCCAGTAGCTACTGGTGCAGTTGCTAAAGGCGATGCGATTATTGAAGTAAAAGCATAATCTAAAATATGATTGCTCAAGGACTGGTTAGGGTATCCTCCAGTCCTTGAATTTTGTTTGGAGATGAGGTTTGGAATAAAAAAAGTTGCTCACCTAATGTTTAAACATAAATAAGAGTAGTTTTTTCTATAAGGAATAGAAGTGAACCGTTTTCCTTTATGATATAATAGAAAAAAAGAGAATTGAAGAAGAGGATTGATATGACTAAATTATATGGAAGTCTTGAAGCTGGTGGAACAAAGTTTGTTTGTGCTGTAGGTGACGAAAATAATAACGTCATTGAAAAGACACAGTTTCCAACAACAACCCCTATTGAAACCCTTGATAAGTGTATTGAGTTTTTCTCTAAATTTGAAAGCCTTGCTGGTTTAGCGATTGGTTCATTTGGACCGATTGATATTGATAAAAATTCAAAAACATATGGTTTTATTACAACAACTCCCAAACCCCATTGGGCGAATATTGATGTGGTAGGTGCTTTCCGTCGTGCATTAAATGTACCGATTTTCTTCACAACTGACGTCAATAGCTCAGCTTATGGTGAAGTTGTCGCTCGTAATAATGCGGGTGCGCGGATTGAAAACCTAGTCTACTATACAATCGGTACAGGGATTGGTGCAGGTGTCATCCAGCGTGGTGAATTCATTGGTGGAGTGGGACATCCTGAGATGGGCCATTACTATGTTGCCAAACACCCAATGGATGTTGAAAAAGAATTTAATGGGGTGTGTCCATTCCACAGAGGCTGTCTAGAAGGTCTTGCGGCTGGTCCAAGCTTGGAAGCTCGTACTGGTATTCGTGGGGAAACATCGAACTCAATAGCTCTGTATGGGATATCCAAGCCTACTATATTGCCCAAGCTGCTGTCAATGCGACTGTAACCTTCCGCCCAGATGTGATTGTATTTGGGGGAGGAGTGATGGCACAACAGCACATGTTGGATCGCGTTCGTGAAAAATTCACAGTATTATTGAACGGCTACTTACCAGTTCCAGATGTTCGAGACTACATCGTGACTCCTGCGGTGGCTGGGAATGGTTCAGCAACTTTAGGGAACTTTGTCTTAGCAAAACAAGTCAGCAAAAAAGACTAAAAAGTTAAGGCTGAAATAACATAAAGCATCAAAATGCTAGGGGGAGGGAGTTCTTCGTCGGGAAGATGGATGAATAACCTTCTCTTTTTATAACAAGAGAGGAGAAGAGATGGAAATCCATTATGAAGGATCCTTTTTTTCTAAGTCAGGTTTCCGAAGTGGCAACGAAAGAGGACTTGTATTTAGCGCAGGATTTACTAGATACCTTGCGAGCTCATCAGGAGGCTTGTGTTGGTATGGCTGCTAATATGATTGGTGTGCGCAAGCGGGTAATCATCATCCAAATAGGATTGATGCCTTTGGTTCTCTTTAATCCTGTCTTGGTCAAGAAGGAAGGAAAGTACGAGACAGAAGAAGGCTGTCTTTCTTTGCCAGGAAGTCGAAAGACAAGTCGCTTTGAAAAGATTCAAGTCTCCTACCGTGATACCAATTGGAAACCTCAGCTCATTAGCTTGGAAGGTTTTGCAGCCCAGATTTGCCAGCATGAGCTGGATCACCTAGAAGGTATTTTGATCTAGGTCCAGTTGCTACTTGTTAAGGAATCGATCGAAGAGAAATTGTTGATGAAAAAAGAATATTTGTTCTATGAACGGGTCAGACCATTTTTTGTGTCCCATCCCTATTATCTTTCTTTATTAAAGTGGGTCAACCGCCTCGTCACCCTGCTGATGCCACTCCTTTATTTTTATGTTCTTTGGGTAGCCTATTTGAAGGCTTCCGAGATTTGGGTTGTTCTTGCCTATCTGTTGGTTCCCGCGTCTGGCTTTATGTTATTGAGTGTCATTCGAAAAGCAATCAATTGGCCACGTCCCTATGAGTTTGGGACTTTCCCTCCGTTACTGACTCGAGAGGGGAAGGGAAGTTCCATGCCAAGTCGGCACGTCTTTTCTGCGGCGATCATTTCTACAGTCGCCTGGGGGGTGAATCCTCTTCTATCTGTCCTTGGTCTCTCCTTGGCTCTTCTATTGGCAGGAGTTCGTGTTCTGGCTGGACTCCATTTTGTCCGTGATGTTGTGGTCGGATTTGTCGTTGCACTCCTATGGGGAATCGTCAGTTTTTCTCTATTAGGAATTTTCTGATAGAGGTTGGATGGGAGAAGTTTTTGAATGTAGACAAACTATTGTTTTACATAAAACAGTTAGATGATTACCAAAAAATGACTTTTATTTTTTAGTTATTTAAGAAGATCAAAAATTTTCCGCTGTGAGAAAATGCCTGAAACATAATTGTTTCAGGCATTCGGAATTATTGAGACCTTAGGCTCAATAATTAGTCATGGAACTTTGAAGAAGTTCGCTGACGTCCGTACTCACCTAAGGAAAGTTTTTCTGAAGACTTTATCTTAAATCTGAAACTGCCTAACTCAGTTAGGCAGTTTTTAATTATGTGAGATTTGGTGTTGGAATTTTTGGAAAAATCGTTCGCGTTCTTCCATAATAGCAGGACTTGGGTTTTTGAGGGAAGTTAATAAATCGACCAAGTCAGGTGTGACTTCTCGAATCAGCTCCCCCAGTGACCAAATGGCTGTTGCAATATGGATCTGGTTTTGCGAGGTTTCGATAATTTCTAAAAGTTTAGGAATGGCAGAGCGGTCGTTCGCATTGGCCAAGGCAATGATGGCATTGCGCTGAAGGATATTTTTCCCCCGCCAACTCCCAGCGACCATTCCGAATTTTTCTTTGAATTGTCCATTGGATAGCTCGATAAAGGGGATCAATTCTGGGTGCGCTAGTTCAGGATCGATATCAGTGGCTAGCGGATTGTCCAGACCACGATTGTAGGGGCAACAGATTTGACAGATATCACAACCGTAGATGACCGTTTTAATCTTTTTTTACGGAATTCCAGATCCATCATTCCCTTGTCTTGGGTCTGAAAGGATAGGCAACGTCGGGCATTCATAGAGCCATCTCCAATTAAGCAAGAAGTCGGACAGGCTTCTACACAGCGGTTGCAATCTCCACAACCATAGTTGACTGCTTGATCGGGTTCAATTTCTAGGTTGGTGATCAGCTCCCCTAGAAACATATAAGAACCGTATTCTTTTGAGATGACGAGGCCGTTCTTACCGATAAAACCAATGCCGGCTCGTTGGGCGACTGCAGTATCTACCAAGGCTCCGGTATCCACCATGCCCTTGTATTCGAAGTCGGCGGTTAATTCTTCAATTCCTCGTGCTAGCCGGTCTAATTTATCCTGCAGGACATAGTGATAATCAAGGCCCCAGCTGTTGGGGGTGAATTTTCCGCGTTTATAGGCCGTCTTCTGAGGTTGTTGTTTTAACTTGTGGGGATAGGCAACGGCAATGGAAATAATAGTTTTAGCAGAAGCTAAACTTAAGCGTGGTTGGATTCGTTCTTCAATATTTTTGTGCTCAAAACCAGAATTTCGGCCTTCTTCCACAGCTAGGCGGAGGGATTTTTCTAAATAGGAAAAATCATCTGCCGTGGTAAAGCCAATTTTTGAAATACCAATGGAGTGAGCCAATTCAATAATAGATTCTTTGAGGTTCATATACCTATTATAGCGGAAAGCTTGTAAAAATGCGAAAAACGTGCAAAAAATTAAAAAGGGTCTAAACAGCTTGGCATGGCTTTCAAAAATGAGTAGAATTTTGTATAATAAGGTATTGAATACAAGGATATATGGAGGCAGGTATGTCACAACCGTTATTTTTACAATCCGTCATGCAGGAAAAGATTTGGGGTGGAACTAGATTACGAGATGAGTTTGGCTATGAAATCCCGAGCGATCATGTTGGTGAATACTGGGCTATTTCGGCCCATCCACATGGTGTTTCTGTTGTTAAGAATGGACCTTATGCTGGAATGGGCTTAGACCAACTATATGCAGAGCATCGCGAATTATTTGGAGATCGAACAGAACCGGTTTTTCCTTTGTTGACAAAGATTCTAGATGCAAATGACTGGCTCAGTGTTCAGGTTCACCCAGATGATGCCTATGGAATGGAGCATGAAGGAGAACTTGGAAAAACCGAATGCTGGTATATTATTGCTGCTGATGAGGGGGCAGAGATTATCTATGGTCATCACGCCCAGTCCAAGGAAGAATTGCGCCAAATGATCGAAGTCAAAGAATGGGATGATCTTTTAGCACGGGTTCCTGTGAAAGCGGGAGATTTCTTCTATGTACCAAGTGGAACCATGCATGCGATCGGTTCAGGTATCTTGATTTTAGAAACCCAGCAATCGAGCGACACGACCTATCGGGTTTACGACTTTGATCGTAAAGACGATCAAGGGAATCTACGTGAGTTGCATATTGAACAGTCCATTGATGTACTGAACTTAGGTGCTCCGGCAAATAGCCGACCAGTTGAGGAAAAGTGGATCACTTGTCATCGACTTTGTTAGTGGCCAATGACTTCTTTGGGGTTCACAAGTGGGTAGTCAATGGGGAAGTTCGATTTGAAAAGACCCATGATTATAGCTTGTTGAGCGTTCTCTCAGGGCAAGGAAGCCTTCAGGTGGATGGGGTAGATTATCCGATTGGAAAAGGAGACCACTTTATCTTAACGAGCGATGTTGAATCTTGGACTTTGGAAGGGCAAGATTTAGAATTGATCGTGAGTCATCCATAAAAAAGAAAGGGTTTGAGTTAAAAGCTGTGGACAACTCAACCCTTTTTTATCTGAAAACTATTTTTATGTTAAGTCTTGACTCTGACCTAAGGGGAGGGATTATACTATCTTTGTAAGGAGGAAATCATGTACCATATCAAAGAAGCTGCAGAGCTGTCGGGTGTCTCTGTCAAGACCTTGCACCACTATGACAAGATAGGACTTCTCGTCCCTGTGAAATCTGAAAATGGCTATCGAACATACAGTCAAGAAGATTTAGAACGATTACAGGTGATTCTCTACTACAAATATCTAGGATTTTCCTTAGTGCAAATAGTAGAACTCTTAGCGGAAGAAAAATCTAACTTATTGCCCCATTTGACCAAACAGTTGGACTTTTTGACTCAAGAAAGGCAACGCCTGGATACCTTGATTTCCACCTTGCAAAAAACCATTCAGGAACAAAAAGGAGAAAGAAAAATGACCATTGAGGAAAAATTTACTGGATTTAGCTACCAAGATACTAAAAAATACCATCAAGAGGCGGTAGATAAGTACGGTCAAGAAGTCATGGACCAAGCGCTTGAACGCCAAAAAGGTCGAGAAGAGGAGGCGACAAGAGCCTTTAATCAAGTCTTCCAAGTCTTGGCGAAAAACATCCAGGCTGGTTTGCCAGTAACAGCATCGGAAAACCAAGAAGAAGCCGCCAAACTTTTAGACGCGATTCGAACGTATGGATTTGACTGCTCTATAGAGGTTTTTGGCCATATCGGCAAAGGCTATGTCTATAATCCAGAATTCAAGGAAAACATCGACAAGTTTGGAGTTGGCACAGCCCAGTACACTTCGGATGTCATTGCCTTTTATGTCGAAAATCAAGCAAAATAAAAAAGTGAGAGTAGGACAGAAATCGGTATTTCGTTAGAATTCGATTTCGTCGTCCCACCTCCGCACAAGTTGAGTAGGGCTGTAAAAGCTGATGAAATCAGCGTAGTAGAGCCCACTCAACCACTGCGTCTTGCTCGACAATCCAAAAATAATTGAGAGGCTAGGATTTTTGTCCCAGCCTCGTTTTTTGCTTGGATCAATTTGAAAAGAAGCCGACCGATCTAAGAGAGGTTGAATGAATGAACGCAATGAAAACTTTATGAAAATTTCATAATTTCGGTTGACAGTCTTGAAAAAAAGGAGTAGAATAGCCCCTGTTTTATGAAAAAGAGGCAGGGAATTCCCGGCCTCATAATCTTTTTTCAAGGAGTTTTTTATGTTTTCAACATTGAAAAAATGGTTCATTGGCCGTCCGTTGAAATCTGGTGCAGAAGGTGAAGGCGGATTGCTAGGGAAAATGCAGGCCTTGGCCATGCTCTCTAGTGACGCGCTTTCTTCTATTGCCTATGGTCCAGAGCAAGTCATACTGGTCTTGATGACTGTATCAGCAGGAGCTATTTGGTGGTCCATTCCAATTGGGATTGTGGTCTTGGTTCTCCTAGCTAGTTTAACGATTTCTTATCGCCAGGTCATTCATGCCTACCCTCAAGGGGGAGGGGCCTATATGGTGACTACGGAGAACTTGTCTCCCAAAGCAGGGTTGATCGCTGGAGGGAGCCTCTTGGTCGACTACATGCTGACAGTAGCGGTATCTGTTTCTTCCGGTGCAGATGCTATCACGTCAGCGATTCCCTCTCTTCATCCTTATAATCTTCACATTTCCATTTTGTTGGTCTTGCTTTTGATGCTGATGAACCTTCGGGGACTGCGCGAATCGGCCACATCCTTGATGATTCCGGTCTACCTGTTCATCGTCAGTACCATTGCCTTAATCGGCTATGGCGTGATCCAAATTTTGACAGGGCATTTGGCCTATAACGCGACTGCGCATGTTGGCCAAACTATTTCAGGGGTTAGCATTATTCTCTTGTTGCGGGCCTTTACGAGTGGATCCGCTTCCCTAACAGGGGTTGAAGCCATCTCCAATTCGGTTCCCTTTTTTAAGAAACCAAAAGCAAAGAACGCTGCCTCTACTTTGACCATTATGGCTTTGATTTTGGGGATCATGTTTGCAGGGATTACCTTCCTCAATTACTGGGTGGGTGTCGTTCCAGCAAAAGGGGTGACAACTCTAGCCCAAATGGCCCAAGCCATCTTAGGGAATTCCCCAGTCGGACAAGCCTTCTTTTACGTCTTCCAATTATCAACAGCCTTGATCTTGGCAGTTGCGGCTAATACCGGTTTCTCAGCCTTTCCAATGTTGGCCTTTAACATGGCTAAAAATAAATACATGCCACACATGTATATGGAAAAAGGGGATCGTCTGGGCTATTCTAATGGGATTTTGACCTTGGCGATTGGTGCCATCGTCTTGCTCTTGATTTTTGATGGGCAAACAGAAAGCTTGATTCCGCTTTATACCATTGGGGTCTTCATTCCTTTTGCCCTTTCTCAAACAGGGATGGTGATCCACTGGAAACGCCAATATCAAAAAGGATTTCTTAAGTATTCCCTTGCCAATATCCTGGGGGCAGCCATCTGTTATGGGATTGTCTTGATCCTCTTATTATTCCGTTTGGGTGAGATCTGGCCCTTCTTCCCTATTATTGGTCTCTTGCTTTGGATGTTCTTGAGCATCCGTAATCACTATGATAAAGTTGCGGCCCAATTGCGCTTGGGAGGTCAGATCGAAAAGACAAGTTATGCGGGCAATACCGTGATTGTCCTTGTTGGGAATGTCACTCAGGTAAGTGTGGGAGCTATGAGTTATGCAAATAGTCTAGGAAACGATGTTATAGCGATGCACGTCTCAACGGAAGAAACCAAGGTCAAGGATGCTGAGGTAGCAGAAGAATTTAAGCATTATTTCCCTCATATTCGCTTTGAAAATGTCATGACGAGTTACCGGGATATTATCCAGCCAACGGTTGAATTTGTCTCAAAAGTAGCTGAGGAGGCCAAGGAAAAAGGCAACACCGTCACAGTCTTAGTTCCTCAATTCATCCCTAAAAAACATTGGCAAAATATTCTCCACAACCAAATGAGTTTGAAATTGAAGTATGCCCTTCGTTGGCATGAAGAAGTGGTTGTGGCAAGCTATTCTTACCATTTGTCTGAATAGCTACCGCATAAAGAAGAGATGTCTACTATAGAGGTGATTCGGATTAAAAACAAAGTTTTAGTAGATGATTGAATAATTCTAACGAGTATAATTTTTATAGAATTTATTAGATTTGTATCAATGAACAGTTTGTCTCCACTTTCAGATGTCTGCTTGAGCAGGCATCTTTTTGAATTTTCTCACACGAAAAACCCACTCGAAAGTCTTGTAAGATACAGCCTTTATCTTGAAAAAATATTTAAAAAATGCTATAATAAAAAGAACGTTTAAAATTTAAGAAATTTGAAAAGTAAGGAAACTAATGGCTAATTTATTAAAAACAATTATCGAAAATGATAAAGGTGAATTAAGACGATTGGAAAAGATGGCAGACAAGGTCTTCTCATACGAAGATAAAATGGCTGCCTTGTCAGATGATGAACTGAAAGCGAAACAGAAGAGTTCAAGCAACGCTATCAAGATGGCGAATCATTGGATGATCTCCTCTATGAAGCTTTTGCGGTAGTTCGCGAAGGTGCCAAGCGTGTCTTGGGCTTGTTCCCTTATAAAGTACAGGTCATGGGTGGGATTGTTCTTCACCATGGTGACGTTCCAGAAATGCGTACAGGGGAAGGGAAAACCTTGACTGCGACCATGCCGGTATATTTGAATGCCCTATCTGGTAAAGGAGTTCACGTTGTCACTGTCAACGAATACCTGACAGAACGTGACGCGACAGAGATGGGGGAATTGTACTCATGGCTAGGTCTTTCAGTTGGGATTAACTTGGCTGCGAAATCACCGTCTGAAAAACAAGAAGCTTACGCTTGTGATATCACCTATTCAACCAACGCGGAAATCGGTTTCGACTACTTGCGTGATAACATGGTTGTTCGTGCTGAAAACATGGTACAACGTCCTTTAAACTACGCCTTGGTCGATGAGGTAGACTCCATCTTAATCGATGAAGCCCGTACGCCATTGATTGTCTCAGGTCAGACTTCTACAGAAACTAGCCAACTTTATCACATGGCGGATGCCTTTGTGAAATCTTTGGAGGAAGAAGACTACATTATTGATGTCCCTTCAAAAACCATTGGTTTGTCAGATTCTGGGATTGATAAGGCTGAAAGCTACTTTAAGCTTGAAAACTTGTATGACATTGAAAATGTTGCTTTGACACACTACATTGACAATGCCCTCCGTGCCAACTACATCATGATTTTGGATATCGACTATGTGGTCAGTGAGGATCAAGAAATCTTGATCGTCGATCAATTTACAGGTCGTACCATGGAAGGTCGTCGTTATTCAGACGGCTTGCACCAAGCGATTGAGGCTAAAGAAGGTGTACCAGTACAAGAAGAAACCAAAACATCCGCTTCTATTACTTACCAAAACTTGTTCCGGATGTACAAGAAACTTTCAGGGATGACAGGTACTGGTAAGACAGAAGAAGAAGAATTCCGTGAAATCTACAACATTCGCGTTATTCCAATTCCAACTAACCGTCCGATTGCTCGTATCGACCATCCAGACCTTCTCTACCCAAGCTTGAAATCGAAGTTTAAAGCTGTAGTAGAAGATGTAAAAGCTCGCTATGAAAAAGGACAACCAGTCTTGGTGGGTACCGTTGCCGTTGAAACCAGTGACTACCTATCTAGTCTCTTGGTTGAAGCGGGCGTTCCTCACGAAGTCTTGAATGCGAAAAACCACTACAAAGAAGCACAAATCATCATGAACGCTGGTCAACGTGGTGCCGTTACGATCGCGACCAACATGGCCGGACGTGGTACCGATATCAAGCTCGGCGAAGGAGTTCGTGAACTCGGTGGACTTTGTGTCATTGGTACAGAGCGTCATGAAAGCCGTCGTATTGATAACCAGTTGCGTGGACGTTCTGGACGTCAAGGAGATCCAGGTGAATCTCAATTCTACCTTTCTCTTGAAGATGAGTTGATGCGTCGTTTCGGTTCAGAGCGCATCAAGGCCTTACTAGACCGTTTCAAACTAAGCGAAGAAGAATCTGTTATCAGATCCAACATGTTTACACGCCAAGTTGAAGCAGCTCAAAAACGAGTGGAAGGGAACAACTATGACACTCGTAAGCAAGTCCTTCAGTATGATGATGTTATGCGGGAACAACGCGAGATTATCTACTCTCAACGCTATGATGTTATTACAGCGGATCGTGATTTAGCTCCAGAAATCAAGGCCATGATCAAACGGACCATTAAACGGATCGTTGAAGGAGCAAGTCACTCAAGCAAGGAAGAACGGATCGAAGCTATTCTGAACTTTGCCAAATACAATTTGGTCCCTGAAGATACGATTTCAGAGAGCGATATTGAAGGCAAATCGGATAAAGATGTGATTGATTACTTGTATAAACGCGCTGAAGAGGTTTATGAAAACCAAGTAGCGAAACTACGTGATGAAGAAGCAGTCAGAGAATTCCAAAAGGTCTTGATCCTTCGTGTTGTGGATAGCAAATGGACCGATCATATCGATGCTTTAGATCAATTGCGTAATGCTGTCGGTCTTCGTGGCTATGCACAAAACAATCCTGTAGTTGAATACCAATCTGAAGGATTCCGTATGTTCAACGATATGATTGGTTCTATCGAGTTTGATGTGACTCGTTTGATGATGAAAGCTCAAATTCATGAACAAGAGCGTCCACGTACAGAACACAGTATTTCAACGACAGCGACTCGCAACATTGCCGCTCAAAAAACTGATTTACCAGAAGATCTTGATTTGAGTCAAATCAAACGCAATGATATTTGTCCATGTGGATCTGGTAAGAAATTTAAAAACTGTCACGGTAAAAAACTCTAATCGTATGAAAGGATTTACCTATGTCTTTTACAGCTACTAGCCCAATCATTGATGAAACAACGGTGACTTCTCTTTATCGCTTAGAAGGGGAACATTTGGCTCGCAAAGAAGCGCGTGATCGTGAACTAACCTCTATTTAAAGGGGGAAGACAAGCGGATCTTGCTTGTGATGGGACCATGCTCATCAGATAATGAGGAAGCGGTGATGGAATATGCTCGTCGACTTGCGGCCCTTCAAGAAGAAGTCAAAGATCGGGTCTTCATTGTGATGCGGGTCTATACTGCTAAGCCTCGGACCAATGGTGATGGCTATAAAGGCTTGATGCATCAGCCTGATACTGCTTCAGAACCAAGTTTTGTAGCTGGTTTAAAGGCTGTTCGTCGCTTGCATCATCGAGTGATTACAGAAACCGGATTGACAACAGCAGACGAATTGTTGTATCCAGAGACCTACCCATTTGTTGAGGATTTACTTTCCTATGTTGCTATTGGGGCACGTTCTGTAGAAGATCAAGGCCATCGATTTGTAGCGAGTGGAATTTCAGTCCCAACTGGATTGAAAAATCCGACATCTGGAAATCTGTCTGTCATGTTTAATGCGATTTATGCTGCACAACATGGGCACCATTTCTTCTATAATGGTCGTTCTGTGGAGACAAGTGGAAATCCATTCGGACATGCTATTCTGCGTGGAGCCTTAGACGCGAATGGGAAAAACATTCCAAACTACCACTATGAAGATCTGTTAGAAGCTGCGCATCGCTACCAAGCCATGGGCTTGCAACATCCATTTATCCTGGTTGATACCAATCATGATAATTCTGGGAAAAAATTTGCTGAGCAGATTCGCATTGTCAGAGAAACCCTTACAAATCGTAGCTGGAATCCAATTATCCATGATGTAGTCCGTGGATTTATGATTGAATCTTATCTAGAGGATGGTCGTCAAGATCAACCAGAAGTATTTGGTCAATCGATCACAGACCCATGCTTGGGTTGGGAAAAGACAGAAAGCTTAGTACGAGAAATTTATCAGTATGTAGCTGAATAGGAGGAGAGGGCTGGAGAAAATATTCTCAGCCCTTTCCTTCTTAAATAGAGTTGCTGATAGAAAATCATTAAAGAGGAAAAGATATGATTGTTGGACATGGGATAGATATCGAATCGATCCAATCCATTGAACAAGCCTACCAGAGACATCCGAGATTTGCTTCCAAGGTATTGACAGAGACGGAACGAGAACGGTTCGACCAATTATCTGGAAAAAGAAAAATGGAATACCTGGCAGGTCGATGGTCTGCCAAAGAAGCCTTTTCCAAGGCTTGGGGAACAGGAATTGGTCCAGTAGGATTTCAGGATCTGGAAATTCTAACCAATCAAAAAGGAGCTCCCTATTTTTCAAAAGCTCCTTTTAGTGGAAAGATTTGGATATCGATCAGTCACTCAGGCGATTTAGTTTCGACCAGTGTCATTTTGGAGGAAAGAAATGAAAGCTAGTACACATAGACCAACGCGAGCATATGTGGATGTAGAGGCTATTGCCTATAATGTTCAACAAATACAAGCCCGTATTCCGAAAGAGACCTTGACTTTTGCAGTTGTCAAGGCAAATGCATACGGCCATGGGGTTGTGCCAGTGGTAGAACGCTTATTGCCACTAGTAGATGCTTTTTGTGTCTCCAACTTAGATGAAGCCTTGGAAGTTCGCCAAGTAGCAGATGAAAAACCGATTTTAATTTTGGGAGTTGCACCAGTCGAACACGTTGCGATTGCCATCAAAGAGGAAATTCGTTATACAGTAGCTAGTCTCGAGTGGTTGAAAGCATTGTTGGCTGAAAAGTCTGATTTGACTGGGTTGAAGGTTCATATTAAAGTGGATTCAGGAATGGGACGAATTGGTTTTCGTTCGGCAGAAGACTTGCAGGAAGCCATGATCTTATTAAGAGACCATGGAGCAGAAGTGGAAGGGATCTTTACTCATTTTGCTACAGCTGATGAGAAAGATGACCGGCATTTCCAAGGCCAATTGCAACGATTTAAGAGCTTGTTGGAGCTCTTGCCCTATACTCCGAAAATCGTTCATGCCAGCAATTCAGCAACAACTTTATGGCATGCTGATACCATTTTTAATGCTGTCCGACTGGGTGATGTCATGTATGGGCTCAATCCAAGTGGAAGAGAGTTAGAGCTTCCCTATAGCATCCGTCCTGCTTTGAGTCTGGAAACAGAATTGGTCCATATCAAACCACTAGAAGTGGGTCAGACAGTTGGTTATGGAGCGACCTATCAGACTAGCGAGGAAGAGTGGATTGGGACCATTCCAATTGGCTATGCAGATGGCTGGACCAGAGATATGCAAGGTTTTCATGTTCTTGTTGATGGGCAATTCTGTCCGATTGTCGGTCGCGTATCCATGGACCAAATCACCATTCGCCTACCGAAGGCCTACCCGATTGGGACTAAGGTAGTATTGATCGGAAGGGATGGTGATCTAGCTATAACGACAACGGATGTAGCAGTCTATCGAGGCACGATCAACTATGAGGTTGTTTGTGTCCTGAGCGATCGCGTACCAAGAGTTTATCGTCCAACAAAGGAAGATAGTGGGAAGTAAGCTGTTTGTCTTTTCCCAGCTTCCTTTTATAAAAAGTTCGAGATGAAAGAGGTTGAAGACGAATGTCCCAGCCTCCTTTCTTATCTAGGAGGAATGAATGAACTTACACCAACCACTCTCTGTCCTACCAGGAATTGGACTGAAATCAGCAGAGAAATACAAAAAATTGGGAATCGAAACGGTTGAGGATCTCTTGCTCTACTTCCCATTTCGGTATGAAGATTTTAAATCAAAAAATGTTTTAGATCTGGAAGATGGAGAAAAAGCAGTTGTTTCTGGAATTGTTGCCACTCCAGCCAATGTCCAGTATTATGGTTACAAGCGTAACCGGCTTCGCTTTACCATTAAACAAGGGGAGCTGGTCCTAGCAGTTAGTTTCTTTAACCAGCCCTATCTGGCAGACAAGATTGAACTAGGGCAAACGGTGGCTGTCTTTGGTAAGTGGGACAAGGCCAAGGGAGCCTTGACAGGGATGAAGCTGTTAGCCCAAGTCGAAGATGATCTCCAACCGGTCTATCGCTTGTCTCAGGGGGTGAGCCAGTCTGCTCTAGTAAAGGTCATCAAAACGGCTTTTGAAGCTGGCTTGGACCAACTATTGGAAGAAAATCTCCCCCAAATCTTAATGGACAAGTACCACTTGCTTTCTCGCAGACAAGCAGTCAGAGCCATGCATTTCCCAAGGATCTTGAGGAGTACAAGCAGGCCCTGAGACGCGTAAAATTTGAAGAACTGCTCTTTTTCCAATTGCAACTGCAGGTCTTGAAGGAAGAAAATCGTTCCGTCGGACAGGGAATCGTGCTGGATTGGGACAAGAAAAAGTTAAAAGCTCTTCAAGCTAAACTTCCATTTACGTTGACAGAAGCCCAGGAGCGGAGCCTGAACGAAATTCTAGCAGATATGCGCTCTCCTCACCACATGAATCGCCTCTTGCAAGGGGACGTTGGAAGTGGAAAAACCGTCGTTGCTGGATTAGCCATGTATGCTGCTGTGACAGCTGGCAAGCAAGCGGCCTTGATGGTACCGACAGAAATTTTGGCCGAGCAACATTTACAAAGTTTGACCTCTCTTTTTTCTAACCTTAGAATCCTTCTTTTGACAGGAAGTCTAAAAGCTGCGGAGAGACGAGAGCGGTTGGATTTGATTAAGTCAGGGCAAGTGGACCTTATTGTGGGAACCCATGCCTTGATTCAGGAGGGGGTTCATTTTCATGATTTAGGCTTGGTCATTATTGATGAGCAGCACCGTTTCGGTGTAGCCCAAAGACGGATCCTGCGTGAAAAGGGCCAAAATCCGGATGTCTTGATGATGACAGCGACCCCAATTCCCCGGACTCTAGCAATCACTGCTTTTGGAGATATGGATGTTTCGATTATCGACCAAATGCCAGCAGGTCGAAAAGAGATTATCACCCGCTGGGTCAAGCATCAACAGTTAAATTTAGTCTTGGATTGGCTGGTCAAAGAAATCCAAAAAGGTTCCCAAGCCTACGTTATTTCACCCTTGATTGAAGAATCTGAAGCCTTGGACCTCAAAAATGCTATTGCCTTAGAGGAAGAATTGATTGCTTATTTTGGAGACCGAGCCCGTATTGCTCTCCTTCATGGTAAGATGAAGGGGGAAGAAAAAGAGGCCATTATGCAGGCCTTTAAGCAGGGAGAAATTGACTTACTAGTTTCTACAACTGTAATCGAGGTCGGCGTCAATGTTCCCAATGCTACCGTCATGATTATCATGGATGCAGACCGCTTTGGTTTGAGCCAATTGCACCAGTTGAGAGGTCGGGTAGGGCGTGGTGATAAGCAGTCTTACGCAGTATTAGTTGCCAATCCCAAAACAGAATCTGGTAAGCGTCGGATGAAAATCATGACCGAAACCACCAATGGGTTTGTCTTGGCAGAAGAAGACCTCAAGCTACGAGGATCTGGGGAAATCTTTGGAACGCGTCAATCAGGTATACCAGAATTTCAAGTAGCCAACCTCATTGAAGATTATCCAATCTTAGAGGAAGCACGAAAGGTAGCTATTCAGGTGGTCACGACTCCTAATTGGCGAGAGAATCCAGATTGGCACTGTCTGTCTCTACATTTGGAGCAGAAAGAACACCTGGATTAAGAAGGGATAAGAAAGAAGCTGGGACAAAAGTCCTAGCCTCTCAATTGTCTTTGGATTGTCGAGCAAGACGCAGTGGTTGAGTGGGCTCTACTACGCTGATTTCATCAGCTTTTATAGCCCTACTCAACTGTGCGGAGGTGGGACGACGAAATCGAATTCTAACGAATTACCGATTTCTGTCCCACTCTCTTTTTATCTTTTTTTAAGTTTGTGGACCTATAATCGTAAAAAATAGAAAAGAGGTCTTAGCTATGCGAACCATGTTAAAATTCATCTTGTCAATCATTATCTCAGTCCATCAGAGCTATTTTTAAATACAAAGGCGGATGTATCCATCATCGTGCCTTCTATCTATATTTTAACCTTCTATATAGTCTCTCAATTCATCGCCTTTTAATCCGGCATTGAGAGCAATCAATAGTTTCAGCCGGGCCTTAGCTGCATTGAGCTCTTTGACAAAGAAGATGCCGTGCTCGTGAAGTTTGACTCCGCCCCCATCGTAAGCATAGACAGGTTCCGCAATTCCATTGAAGCAACGGGAAACCAAGGCAATAGGAAGGTCAGCCTCTTGAAATTCAAAGAGTTTCTCAGCTACTTCCTTAGGAAGATTTCCAGCTCCAAAGGCTTCAATGATCAAACCATCCATTTGTTGGACATCTAGTAGGTCAAGGATTTCTGTTTTCATGCCAGCATAGGCTGAAATGATGGGGACAACTCCCTTGATTTCTTGCAAATCAAAACGCACACGGGGTTCAGCTGTTTTGAAGAAAAGAACTTCTTTTTTCATGACCAAGCCTAGAGGGCCATGTGTGGGGGTCTGGAAGGTGCTGACATTGGTGGTATGTGTTTTGGTCACGTACTTGGCTGCATGGACTTCATCATTCATCACGACCAAGACACCCTTGTCTTGTGATTTGGGATCTGCTGCTACTCGGATGGCAGTCAGATAGTTATAGACACCGTCGCTTCCTAATTCATTGGAGCTTCTCATGGCTCCTGTTAAGACTACTGAAATAGTTGGCAAGTCCATGGTATCTAAGAAGTAGGCTGTTTCTTCAAGAGTATCGGTACCATGGGTAATGACAATCCCATCATACTGGGAAGCCTCTTTCTGAATCTTATGATAGAGTTGTAACATGTGCTGAGGAGTTACATGAGGGCTGGGTAAATTTAAAAAATCTTCTGAAGTAAGCTCAACCCCTGCCAGTGACAGATCAATATGGTTCATGGGGTTGGATGAATTGGTCACGACAGCTCCAGAGTCATCCGCCTGCATGGAGATGGTCCCTCCTGTATGAAGGGCCAAAATTTTCTTAATCATGTGTGTCTCCTTGGAATGTGTGTTATAATTTATTGTATCATAAAACGGAAAGAAAGCAGTCATCATGGAAATAAAAGCGGTCTTTTTTGACATTGACGGAACCTTGGTCAATGATAGTCGAATGGTCTTGAAGTCAACTGAAAAAGCCATTCGCGCCTTAAAGGAACAAGGAATTTTTGTTGGTTTGGCAACAGGGCGAGGACCCTTCTTTGTCCGTCCTTTTATCGAGCGCTATGACTTTGATTTTGCGGTCACCTATAATGGTCAGTATATTTTTACCAAGGACAAGGTCTTATCTGCTTCTCCAATTGATAAGAAGAATCTGCATGACTTGATTGACTACGCAAAAAAACATCGCATTGAGATCGCCTTAGGAACAGAAGATGGAGTTGAAGGCTCTCGCATTATGAGTTTTGGTCTGAGTCCGATTTCTCTATGGTCTGCACGGTTTGTACCAAAAGGCTTTTCGAAGGCAGTTAGTCAGGGCTTCAACAAGGTGGTTAGCAAGGCTGTCCCTCAGGATCAAAAGCAACTGCAACAAATTGCCCAAGGACCGGTTTATCAGGTTCTCTTATTAGCTAGTCCTAAAGACACTCAAAAAGTTGAGCAAGCTTTTCCTGAATTAAAATTTACGCGTTCCAGCCCCTTTGCGGCGGACGTTATCAATCCAGACAACTCAAAATTGGAAGGGATTCGGATCGTAGGAGAAGAATTTGGATTTTCAATGGACCAGGTGATGGCCTTTGGAGATTCAGATAATGACTTGGAAATGCTCTCGGGTGTTGGCTTATCGATTGCGATGGGCAATGGAACCAGCAGGGTCAAAAGAAGTAGCTCAGCATACGACGACCAGTAATACCAAAGACGGGATCCAAAAAGCGCTGGAACATTTTGGCATTATCACGGATCAGTCACTGTTTGTTAGTCGCGACGATCACTTTAATAAGGTCAAAGCCTTCCATCAACTCATGGATGGTCAAACTCAGGAAGAACCAAAGGCCTGGGACAATCAAGAGGCTCTTTACCGAACCATGTTTAAGCAGGAGGAATTGGTTGAATTTATTCGGGCAGCGAGCAAGGATGAAGCAACCTTTGATCGTTCAATCGAAAGCTTGCATCAAGCCCTAGATGAGGCAGCCAATAAGGTTCGTAGCAAGCATCCAGCTGAGATCTCCATGGTGGGGCAGGTCGATGCCTTGATTGATACGCTCTATCTGACTTATGGTAGTTTTGTTCTAATGGGGGTCGATCCGGAAGAGGTCTTTGAGATTGTTCACCGTGCAAACATGGGGAAGATTTTCCCAGATGGTCAGGCTCACTTTGATGAAGTCACGCATAAAATTTTAAAACCGAACGACTGGGAAGAAAAGTATGCACCTGAGCCAGCCATTCAAAAAGAGTTGGAACGGCAAATCAAAGCTTATCAAAAACACTACTCTGAAAAAACAGCAGAATCGGAAGAAAATAAAAAGGTGTGAGGAAATTCGTTTTCCTTCACACCTTTTGGTTTTTATAAAGTTTATAAGGTCTTTTCTGTCTCACGAACCACTAACAAATCGACTTTGGCATGGCGGAGAATGTATTCAGAGGAAGACCCAACTAGTAAACGTTCAAAAGCATTGAGACCAGTTGCCCCAACCATGATGAGATCAACTCCCTCTGCATCAGGGATATCAGTCGCTAAGAGGACTTTTGGATTACCCATTTCAATCACCGAAGCAATGTTTTGGACACCGGCTTCTTTAGCACGCTTGATATACCCTTCTAATAGTTCATTAGCTTCTGTTTGGAATCCTTCATACACCTCAGCATCAAAACTAGAGACACTTTGTAAGGCACGTGTATCAACGACATGAGCAAGGGTAAGTTTAGATCCGTTTCGCAACGCAACATTGACCCCTTTCTCAAAAGCGAGTTCAGCTTCGCGAGATCCATCAACTGCAACCATGATGTTTTCGTATTTTTGAGACATGTTCCGTCCTCCTTTACTGCTTGAAAACGTGAAAAGAAATGGAAGAACCCATTTATGTTACCTATAATTATATTTTAAACCTTTTACCATAGAAAGTAAAGGTCAAATCAGATATCTATAGGATTTCATCGAAAATGAAAGAGGTTGCTCAGTTGTACTCCAGATTAACTAGTGGTATAATGGAAGCAGTTTGATAAAGTGAGGAAAAAATCATGAAAGAATACAATAAGTCCGTCAAGCTAGAGCACGTTGCTTACGATATTCGTGGTCCAGTCTTAGAAGAAGCGATGCGCATGCGGGCAAACGGGGAGAAATCCTTCGCTTAAATACAGGAAATCCGGCTGAATTTGGGTTCACGGCTCCCGACGAAGTCATTCATGATTTGATTATGAATGCTCGGGATAGTGAAGGGTATTCGGATTCAAAAGGAATTTTTTCTGCCCGTAAGGCCATTATGCAGTATAGCCAATTGAAAAAGATTCCGAATGTTGAGATTGATGATATCTATATCGGAAATGGTGTCAGTGAGTTGATTGTGATGTCCATGCAAGGCTTGCTGGATAATGGAGATGAAGTACTTGTGCCAATGCCAGACTATCCTCTTTGGACAGCAGCGGTCAGCCTAGCAGGTGGAAATGCAGTACACTATGTTTGTGATGAAGAGGCTGAGTGGTATCCTGATATTGATGATATCAAGTCGAAAATCACTTCAAACACCAAGGCTATCGTCGTGATTAACCCAAATAACCCGACCGGAGCTCTCTATCCAGATGAGATTTTGTTGGAAATTGTCGAAATTGCTCGTCAACATGGCTTGATTATCTTTGCAGATGAAATTTATGATCGCTTGGTCATGGATGGTGCCAAACACACAGCCATTGCTAGTCTCGCGCCAGATTTGTTCTGTGTCAGCATGAACGGTTTGTCCAAATCACACCGCATCGCGGGCTTCCGTGTGGGTTGGATGGTCTTGTCTGGACCAAAACACCATGTGAAGGGCTATATCGAAGGGCTCAATATGCTCTCCAATATGCGTCTGTGTTCAAACGTCTTGGCCCAACAAGTGGTTCAGACTTCTTTGGGAGGCTACCAGTCAGTGGACGAACTCTTGCTCCCAGGTGGTCGAATCTACGAGCAACGGAACTTTATCTACAAGGCCATCAACGATATCCCAGGGCTTTCAGCTGTCAAACCAAAAGCTGGTCTTTATATCTTCCCTAAGATTGATCGTGAAATGTACCGGGTAGATGATGATGAGCAGTTTGTCTTGAATTTCTTAAAACAAGAAAAGGTTCTCTTGGTTCACGGACGTGGATTCAACTGGAAAGAGCCGGATCATTTTCGGATTGTTTACCTTCCTCGAGTAGAAGAATTGGCTCAAATTCAAGAGAAGATGACTCGTTTCTTAAAACAATACAAACGATAAGTGTAAGAGAAATCGCTAATAGGCGGTTTCTTTTTTTGAATGAATCCAGCGAATATTTTGTTACATAAGGCTAATTTTTCTGAATTGAATAGAATTGTAGAAAAAATAAATAATTTTCAGATAATTTGATTGAAATCCCCTCACTTATATGATATACTTTAGCTGACTATATGCGAGGTTTATTATGGCTAAATTATTAGAAAAAACGAGAAAAATTACATCTATCTTGAAACGTTCTGAAGAACAGTTGCAAGATGAAATGCCTTATAATGCAATTGCCCGTCAACTGGCTGATATCATTCATTGTAATGCTTGTATTATTAATAGCAAGGGAACTCTTCTAGGTTATTTCATGCGCTACAAAACCAATAATGACCGGGTTGAGGCTTTTTTTGACAATAAGAAATTACCTGAAGATTATGCGAAAGCGGCCAGTTTAGTCTATGATACAGAGGCGAATTTAGATGTAGATCACGATTTAAGTATCTTCCCAGTAGAGACAAAGTCTGATTTTCCTGATGGGTTGACAACGATTGCTCCCATCCATGTATCTGGGATTCGTTTGGGGTCTTTGATTATTTGGCGCAATGATAAGGAATTTGCGGATGATGATTTGATTTTGGTTGAGATTGCTAGTACCGTAGTTGGGATTCAAATGTTGAACTTCCAACGAGAGGAAGATGAGAAAAATATTCGTCGCCGGACTGCGGTCAATATGGCTGTCAATACCTTGTCCTATTCAGAATTGCGGGCAGTTTCCGCTATCCTTAGTGAATTGAAGGGAAATGAAGGGCAGTTAACTGCTTCCGTGATTGCGGATCGGATTGGTATTACCCGCTCTGTGATTGTCAATGCGCTGCGGAAACTGGAGTCAGCCGGTATTATTGAAAGCCGCTCTCTTGGGATGAAGGGAACCTACCTCAAAGTCTTGATCCCAGATATTTTTGAAGAAATAAAGAAAAGAGATTACTAATGACTAAAGCGTTAATTTCGATTGACTACACCGTTGATTTTGTAGCAGATGAAGGTAAGCTAACGGCAGGAGCTCCTGCACAAGCTATTTCTGAGAGCATTGCCCAGGTGACCCAGTTAGCCTTTGACCAAGGGGCCTATGTCTTTTTTGCGATTGACGCTCATGATGTAGACGATCCCTTTCATCCAGAAAGCAAGCTCTTCCCACCTCATAATATTATTGGGACTAGTGGACGGGATTTGTATGGTCCCTTAGCTGATTTTTATCGGGAACACAAAGCGGATCCACGTGTTTTTTGGATGGACAAGCGTCATTATTCTGCTTTTTCAGGAACTGACTTGGATATCCGCTTCCGGGAACGTGGCGTAGATACAGTTGTTTTGACGGGAGTCTTAACGGACATTTGTGTCCTCCATACAGCAGTAGATGCCTATAATCTGGGCTATCAGATCGAAGTGGTCGCGCCTGCAGTGGCGTCGCTCACTCCTGAAAATCACCAGTTTGCTTTAAATCATTTCAAACATGTTTTGGGAGCAAAAGTGGTGAATGAACAATTAGAAGAATTGTAAGATTAGAGTTCGAGGAGAATGGCCTAATGCCTAACCTTCCTCGGACTCTATTTTCTTGCCAAACTACCGCATAAATACTAAAAATATGGTAAAATAGAGGGTATTGAAAAATCATCATTTCACGAAAGGAAGCAAGATGAAAATTACGCAAGAAGAGGTAACCCACGTTGCCAATCTTTCAAAATTGAAATTCTCTCCAGAAGAGACAGCTGAGTTTGCGACAACCTTGTCTAAGATTGTCGACATGGTGGAATTGTTGGAAGAAGTGGACACAACCGGTGTGGCTCCAACAACAACCATGGCGGATCGTAAGACCGTATTGCGTCCGGATATTGCTGAAAAAGGGACGGACCGTGACCGTTTGTTTAAAAATGTACCTGAAAAAGATAATTACTACATCAAGGTACCAGCTATCCTAGAAGATGGAGGAGATGCCTAATGTCATTCAACCATAAAACCATTGAAGAGTTGCACGACCTCCTTGTCTCTAAGGAAATTTCGGCAACCGAATTGACCCAAGCGATGCTTGATGATATCAAGGCGCGTGAAGAAGCAATCAATGCCTTTGTAACGGTGGCCGAAGAAGCTGCCCTTGCACAAGCCAAGGCTATTGATGAAAAAGGAATCGATGCAGACAACCTCCTATCAGGGATTCCGCTCGCGGTCAAAGACAATATCTCAACAGATGGTATCTTGACGACTGCGGCATCAAAAATGCTCTATAACTACGAGCCCATCTTTGATGCGACAGCTGTTGCCAATGCCAAAGCCAAAGATATGATTATCATCGGGAAGACCAACATGGACGAGTTTGCCATGGGTGGATCTGGTGAAACTTCATATTATGGACCAACCAAGAATGCTTGGGACCACAGCAAGGTGCCTGGTGGATCTTCTAGTGGTTCAGCAGCTGCTGTAGCTTCAGGTCAAGTCCGTTTGTCCCTTGGTTCAGATACTGGTGGTTCTATCCGCCAACCAGCTGCCTTCAACGGGATTGTTGGTCTAAAACCAACTTATGGAACAGTTTCACGTTTTGGTCTCATTGCCTTTGGTAGCTCACTGGACCAAATTGGTACTTTCTCACCAACCGTTAAAGAAAATGCCCTCTTGCTCAATGTCATTGCTAGCGAAGATGCCAAGGATTCAACATCTGCACCTGTTCGTGTAGCAGACTTTACTTCTAAGATTGGTCAAGACATCAATGGCATGAAGATTGCCCTTCCTAAGGAATACCTTGGGGAAGGGATCGACCCAGAAGTCAAAGAAACCATCCTTAATGCGGCCAAACACTTTGAAAAATTGGGAGCAACTGTCGAAGAAGTCAGCTTGCCTCATTCTAAATACGGGGTTGCCGTTTACTACATCATCGCTTCATCTGAAGCTTCTTCAAACTTGCAACGTTTCGACGGTATTCGCTATGGTTTCCGTGCGGAAGATGCCAAGAATTTAGATGACATCTACGTGAACACTCGTAGCCAAGGCTTTGGTGATGAGGTTAAACGTCGGATCATGCTGGGTACCTTTAGTTTGTCGTCTGGTTACTACGATGCCTACTATAAGAAAGCTGGCCAAGTTCGTACCCTCATTATCCAAGACTTTGAAAAAGTCTTTGCAGATTATGACCTTATCCTTGGTCCAACCGCTCCAAGTGTAGCCTTTGATTTGGATTCGCTCAACCATGACCCGGTTGCCATGTACTTGGCTGACCTCCTGACCATTCCAGTCAACTTGGCAGGTCTTCCAGGGATTTCGATTCCTGCAGGTTTTGCGCAAGGTCTTCCAGTTGGTTTGCAGTTGATTGGTCCTAAGTATTCTGAAGAAACCATCTACCAAGCTGCAGCTGCTTTTGAAGCAACGACGGATTACCACAAGCAACAACCCCTTATTTTCGGAGGTGACAATTAATGAACTTTGAAACAGTCATTGGACTTGAAGTCCACGTAGAGCTCAACACCAATTCAAAAATCTTCTCACCTACCTCTGCCCACTTTGGAAATGACCAAAATGCCAATACAAACGTGATTGACTGGTCTTTCCCTGGGGTACTACCAGTTCTCAATAAGGGGGTTGTCGATGCTGGTATCAAGGCAGCTCTTGCCCTCAACATGGACATCCACAAGAAGATGCACTTTGACCGTAAGAACTACTTCTATCCAGATAATCCTAAAGCCTACCAAATCTCTCAATTTGATGAGCCAATCGGTTATAACGGCTGGATTGAAGTGGAACTAGAAGACGGTACGACTAAGAAAATTGGGATTGAACGTGCTCACTTGGAAGAAGACGCCGGTAAAAACACGCACGGTACAGATGGTTACTCTTATGTTGACCTCAACCGTCAAGGGGTGCCATTGATTGAAATCGTATCTGAAGCAGATATGCGTTCTCCAGAAGAAGCCTACGCTTATTTGACAGCTTTGAAAGAAGTCATCCAGTACACAGGTATTTCAGACGTCAAGATGGAAGAAGGATCGATGCGTGTGGATGCTAACATTTCCCTTCGCCCATACGGTCAAGAGGAATTTGGTACCAAGACGGAGTTGAAAAAAACTTGAACTCATTCTCCAACGTCCGTAAAGGTCTTGAATACGAAGTTGAGCGTCAAGCGAAAATCTTGCGTTCAGGTGGTGTCATTCGTCAAGAAACACGCCGTTATGATGAAGCTAATAAGAGCACCATTCTTATGCGGGTCAAAGAAGGAGCTGCGGATTACCGTTACTTCCCAGAACCAGACCTTCCCTTGTTTGAAATCTCAGATGAGTGGATCGAAGAAATGCGTACGGAGTTGCCAGAGTTTCCAAAAGACCGTCGTGCTCGCTATGTGGCAGAGCTTGGTTTATCTGACTATGATGCCAACCAATTGACAGCGACCAAAGTTACTTCTGACTTCTTTGAAGCAGCTGTAGCCCTTGGTGGTGATGCCAAACAAGTGTCTAACTGGCTCCAAGGTGAAGTCGCACAATTCTTGAACGCAGAAGGCAAGACGCTGGAAGAAATTCAATTGACACCAGAAAACTTGGTCGAAATGATTGCCATCATCGAAGATGGAACCATTTCATCTAAGATTGCCAAGAAAGTCTTCGTTCATTTGGCGAAAAACGGTGGTGGCGCGCGTGAATACGTCGAAAAAGCTGGATTGGTACAGATTTCAGATCCTGAAGTCTTAATCCCTATCATCCACCAAGTCTTTGCAGACAACGAAGCAGCAGTAGCCGACTTCAAGTCAGGGAAGCGGAATGCGGACAAGGCCTTCACCGGCTTCCTCATGAAAGCAACTAAAGGCCAAGCCAACCCACAAGTAGCTCTTAAACTACTTGCCCAAGAATTGGCGAAGTTGAAAGAAGAGTAATAGAGAAAAAAACCAGCCGAGAGGTTGGTTTTTACTATCCATAAAATTGTGTTAGAATAGGAAAGATCATTACATATCAACTGGCATTAGGAGGAGTTACATGAACAAATTTAAGAGTCTTATTTGTCCTGGTTATCATCGCCATGTCTGGAGCGATTGTCTTCCAGCTGTTCTTTCCATCTTATATGGGAAGTCATTCGGGATATGGTATTTCTATCGGTTGGCAGCGGGAGATTGGGATTTGGAATGTGGCAGTTCTTGTGATTCTCATTGCTGTTAATTTCAAATATGATTGGTTTTATCTTCGTACGGTTTTATTGGCCTTGATTGTTGGTGGCATCGGAATTGGGACCAATCATTTATTTGCTTATCTCAACTATCATTTGCCAGTAAATGCTATTGGAGCTTTTGAAAATTATCTTCTTGTTCTGGGCTGGATTGTCGGTTGGAAACTAGAGTCATCTCGGGCCGATAATTAAGATATTAACCGTCTGTTTCTTCTTGACAAAGTTTGTGAAAGGGTTTACAATATGGTTGTCGGGTTTCCTGAAAGGGAATTACAATTCATGGAAAAATAGGAGAATCATATGGAAACAATGAAAGCTGCCCGCTGGCATGGTAAGAAGGACGTTCGTATCGAAGAAGTAGAAGTCCCTAAAGTACAACCTCATCAAGTAAAGGTTGCGGTCAAATTCACAGGAATCTGTGGGACAGACTTGCATGAATACTTGGATGGACCAATCTTCATTCCAACAGAAGAGCATGTTTATTCTGGTCAAAAAGCACCCGTTACCCTCGGTCACGAGTTTGCTGGAGAAATTGTTGAGGTTGGAAGCGATGTGACTCGTGTTAAAGTCGGTGATCGTGTGACGATTGAACCAATTTTGGCAAAACACAACTTAATTGGTGACTACAACCTTGATCCAAACTTGAACTTCGTCGGTCTTGCGGCAGATGGTGGGTTTGCTAAATACTGTGTCCTAGATGGAGATTTAGTCCATGTGATTCCAGATAGCTTGAGCTATGAGCAAGCCGCGCTTACAGAGCCTGCTGCTGTAGCCGTTTATGCAGTTCGTCAATCTGCTTTGAAAACAGGCGATACAGCTGTTATCTTTGGTTTAGGCCCAATTGGTCTTTTGATCGTGGAAGCCCTTCGTGCAGCAGGAGCATCAAAAATCTATGCGGTTGAATTGTCCCCTGAACGTCAAGCAAAAGCAGAAGAGCTAGGTGCCATTGTGGTTCGTCCAGAAGAAGGTGAATCAATCGTTGAAGCCATTCATCGCTTGACGGATGGTGGAGCGGATGTGTCTTATGAAGTAACAGGGGTTCCTGTTGTTCTTGGACAAGCTCTTGCAGCAGTTCATAAGGCTGGTGAGTGTATGGTTGTTTCTATTTGGGAACGCGAAGCCAGCATCAATCCTAATGAATTCGCCATTCAAGAAAAGACTCTTAAAGGGATTATCGCTTATCGCCACATCTTCCCTAAAGTATTGGAATTGATGGAACAAGGCTATTTCTCTGCTGAAAAATTGGTTACCAAGAAAATCAAATTGGAAAATATTGTTCAAGATGGCTTTATCGAATTAACGCAAGATAAATCGCAAATCAAGATTTTGGTTGAGCCATAAATTAGTATATTTTATGAATAAAACCAGTCCATTTGGGCTGGTTTTTTTTACTGGGGAGGACAATATAAAAAGATAGTATAAATTGAGAAAACGCTTGCATAAATAATTCTTACATGCTATACTGGTTGAACACTAATCATTTTAAGGAGACAGATATGAAACAGAAACCTTCTGTGTCAGGCGATAAACAAGTCGTCTATGCGATTCGTCGATTGAAAAATGGCGTTGGTTCGGTGGCGATTGCGACGAGCTTGGCTTTATTAACAGCCTTTGCTGGTCCGGTCAGTGCGGATGAGGTGGGCAATACCCCTACACCAGCTTCAGAAGTGGTGACAGCCCCGTCAAATGAAGCAAGCACTTCTTCATCGGATGTGAAACCAGCTACGAACACTGAGACAAGTGAAACCCCAAAAGTGGCGGAAGAAAGTGTCACTACGCCTGAAAATGTAAGCGCCCTCACTGAAGGAGTGGCTTCTCCTCAGTCTGTGAAGGCAGAGGAGCCGATTGCTGATCAGACTATCCGGATTCACGTGAAAAAGCTACCAGAAGAAAACAAGGAAACTCAGGGGCTCTGGACCTGGGATGATGTTGAAAAGCCGTCTGAAAACTGGCCAACAGGTGCCCAATCCTTTAAGGACGCAAAGACAGATGACTACGGCTATTATCTAGATGTCAAGCTTAAAAATGATCAGGCTAAGAAGATTAGCTTCCTCATCAACAATGTTAAAGGGGACAATATCACAGGGGACAAGTCCATTGAATTGCTCTCTCCAAAAATGAATGAAGCTTGGTTGGATGACAAATTTAAAGTCTATTCTTATCAGCCTCAAGCAGAGGGAACGGTCAGAGTCAATTACTATCGGACAGATGGAAATTATGATAAAAAAACTCTCTGGTATTGGGGAGATGTAGAGAATCCGAGCAGTGCTGCTTGGCCGGATGGGACAGATTTTGTAGCGACAGGGAAATACGGTCGTTACATTGATATCCCCCTAAAGGAAGCTGCAAAAGAATTTGGTTTCTTATTATTGGATGAGAGTAAGTCTGGAGACGATGTGAAAATTCGACAAGAAGATTATAAATTTGCTGATTTGAAGAACCACAGCCAAATTTTCTTACGGGACGATGATCCAACTGTTTACACCAACCCATACTATGTCAACGATATCCGTATGACGGGTGCCCAGCATGTCGGTAAGGAAAAGATTGAAGCCAGCTTTTCGACCTTGGCGGGGGCACAGAAAGAGGAGTTGCTCAAACGGACCAAGATCACAGATGCTCAAGGAAATTCTGTCACCATTAAGGATCTTCTTTTAGATGAAGCAGGGAAGAAAGTGACCTATACAGGAGATTTCTCTCAGGTTGATCAATCCTATACGGTTCAATACGACAATGACCGCTTTACAACCAAAATGAACTGGCGCCTCAAGGATGAAGCCTATAGCTACGATGGAACGCTCGGAGCTCATCTTCATGAAGCAGGTAAGAAAGTGGATCTCACCCTTTGGTCACCAAGTGCGGACAAGGTATCCGTTGTCATCTATGACAAGAACGATTCTGAAAAACTAGTTGGCCGTGTGGCTCTAGAAAAAGGGGAGCGAGGCACTTGGAAGCAGACCCTTTCTGCTGATTCAGGACTGGATATCCAAGATTATACGGGCTATTTCTACCAGTATGAAATCGAACGCCAAGGAAAAACCTTCACGGTCCTTGATCCGTATGCCAAATCGTTGGCAGCTTGGAATAGTGAATTATCCAAGACAGATGCGGTTCATAAGGTAGCAAAAGCAGCCTTTGTAGATCCAAGTAGATTAGGTCCGAGTGACTTAACCTATGCGTCCATTCCAAACTTTAAGAAGCGAGAAGATGCTATCATCTATGAAGCTCATGTCCGCGACTTCACTTCTGATCCGGCTTTGGCATCAGAGCTTAAGAGCCAATTTGGGACCTTTGCTTCCTTTGTTGAAAAATTGGACTACCTCAAAGACCTTGGTGTAACCCACGTTCAACTCTTGCCAGTTCTATCTTATTACCACGTTAATGAATTGAAAAACAGCGAGCGCTTGTTAGAGTATGCATCAAGCAACAGCAATTACAACTGGGGTTATGATCCACAGAACTACTTCGCCTTGTCAGGAATGTACTCAACAGATCCAAGCAATCCTCAAAAACGAATTGAAGAATTCAAGAATTTGGTCAATGAAATTCACAAGCGTGGAATGGGAGTGGTACTAGACGTTGTTTATAACCATACAGCTAACGTGGACATCTTTGAAGATATCGAGCCAAATTACTACCATTTCATGGATGCTGATGGTACGCCTCGGACAAGCTTTGGTGGTGGACGTTTGGGAACAACCCACTACATGTCCAAACGGGTCTTGGTCGATTCGATTAAGTATTTAGTGGATACTTATAAGGTGGACGGTTTCCGATTTGACATGATGGGCGACCATGATGCAGCCTCTATCGAAGAAGCCTACAAGGCGGCCCGGGCTCTGAATCCAAATCTCATCATGTTGGGAGAAGGCTGGGTGACCTATGCAGGTGATGAAAACAGTCCTGTACAACCAGCAGACCAATCCTGGATGAAGAAAACGGACACCGTTGCTGTATTCTCAGATGATGTTCGAAACAATCTAAATCAGGTTATCCAAATGAGGGACAACCAGCCTTTATCACCAATGGAAAACGAAAGATTGCGACCATCTTCAAGAATCTCATCGCGCAACCAACCAACTTTGAGGCAGATAGCCCAGGTGATGTCATCCAATACATTGCGGCCCATGATAACTTGACCCTTTTTGATATTATCGCTCAGTCTATCAAGAAGGACCCTAGTATCCCAGCCAATAATGCAGAGATTCATCGTCGCTTGCGTCTAGGAAACCTGCTCGTGCTGACAGCTCAAGGAACACCTTTCCTTCATTCTGGTCAAGAGTATGGTCGGACTAAGCAATTCAAGGATCCAGCTTACCGCACGCCTGTTTCCGAAGACAAGGTTCCAAACAAATCTCATTTATTAGTAGATGAAAATGGAAAACCATTTGACTACCCTTACTTCATCCACGATTCTTATGACTCAAGCGATGCCATCAACCACTTTGATTGGAAAAAAGCAACCAATGAAGCCCTCTATCCAGAGAATACGCGCTCTCGCGCCTTCACCAAAGGATTGATTGCCCTTCGTAAGTCAACAGACGCCTTCCGCATGGACAACATGGAAGAAGTGAAGAACCGCGTCAAGCTCTTGACGGTTCCAGGGGAGAATGGAGTCGAAGAAGAGGATCAGGTGATTGGCTACCAAATCACTGCCAGCAATGGAGATGTCTATCTAGTCTTGGTCAATGCCGATACCAAGGCGCGTGACTTTGCATTAGGAACGGACTTCGAACGCTTTAGAAAGGCAGATGTTCTAGTGGATGGGGAACGCGCAGGTATTAGCAATCTAACTGATCCAAAAGGAATCTCTTGGACAGAAACAGGACTTCGACTAGATGCTTTGACAGCAACTGTCTTGCGTTTGTCTACTAAGGAAGAAGCTGAAAATCCTGTTCTTCCAAATCGTCCTGAATACCATACACCGGTATCTCCATCTCCAGAGAAAGTCCTTCCTCCACAAACTGCTAAACCGACGTCACAACTTCTTGCTCAAAAGAAAGAAGAGCCAGCGGTTCAAACTTTAGCTCCTCATCCTGACTCTGCGTCAGTTGAACATGGAGAAGAAGCAAGTCCAGCTCGCGCGCTTCCTGAAACAGGAGAAGCGAGCTCCAACCTCACTAGCTTAGCTGGGCTCCTTCTCTTAGGAGGTCTCGGGTTAGGAATGGCTAAGAACGGGAGAAAAGAAGAATAAGATCTTCTAGATAGGATTTAAAAATAGTTTTTAAATCCTACATAAAACCAGCCCTTTTGGGCTGGTTTTTGTGATAGAATAGAGAAGAAGTAGCGTACCGTATT
>BNJT01001727.1_pt1 | contig 118456 bp, 202 predicted proteins | sample 8540491 | NCBI WGS metagenome assembly BNJT01 (sample SAMD00202455, study PRJDB9452) | human saliva metagenome | host: Homo sapiens | reverse complement strand
GCTGCAGACAAAGGCTGGGCTGATATTGCGGCTGGCCGGTATTACGACATAGAAGACAAAGATCTGGACTCATTCATGGAACAGATCGAAGCTGAGGTCGATGAGGCCATGCGGTCACAGGGATAAGGAAATGCGTTACCGCTTGTCTGCCGAAGCGCGTATCGACATTTCGGGTGCGCTCCAATGGTCTCAGGCATTTTTGGAATTTCGGCCCGGACCCGTTACAGAAAAACTGATCACGATTGCAGTTCAGGATGTGTCAGCTCAGCCATTCCGCGTGGAAGCAAGGCTGAACCCCGGTTGGGCGAGGGGTTCGTATTTGGCATTTGCGTTTGAGTCGTGATCACGTAGATCTTGTTTCGGGTCGTGTAAAGAACCTGAGACATTTTCTGATCTATCGTGTCGAGGGTGATCTGGTCGTGATCGGCCGGTTACTTCATGATGCGACAGAGTTCGGTCCACATCAGGGTTGCCGGGCATATCTGGCAGTAATGTCCGCCCTCCAGCGCAACGAAGCATACGGGCATCCAGAATGCATGAAAAGGATGTTCGGGAGATCAGACATCCCTCACATTGTGCCCCTCCCGAATCCACCCCACGTCGCCAGCACAACCAGCCCCACAGCACCCACAGCCACGGTGAGCCCCCATTGTCGTGGGCCAGCACCCCAATCGGCAGAACCAGCCCCACCGCGCCGGGCCCACGGCACCCAGTTGCCGCCCCTGCTCAGCCGTACCAGCGCTGCCAGCGAAAAGCACGCTGGCCGCACCGATCACCCAGCGGCTGTCGCCGCGTGCCGGATCCAGCGCCGCAATGGCGCCCCACAAGAAAAACGGCAATGCCCAGCAGAATCTGGGCAGCCAGCCGGGCAAGGACTTTCGTGAAGTTCATGGAAACCTGAAAAACGGGGGCATCAGACGATTTGGGAATACTTCACCATTCCAAACGACTCACGCCGTTGGCAGATCAAGGCATCAGGCAGTGGTTCGAATCATGACTCGAGGTGATATTTCGTCACCTGCTCCACCTCTTCCTTCGCCCCGATGAACAGCGGCACCCGCTGGTGCAGGGAAGTGGGCTGGATGTCCAGAATGCGCTGGCGCCCGTCGGTGGCGGCACCGCCGGCCTGTTCCATCAGCATGGCCATCGGGTTGGCCTCGTACAGCAGCCGCAGCCGGCCGGGACGGTCGGGCGTACGCAGGTCGGCCGGGTACATGAACACGCCACCGCGGTTCATGATGCGGTGAATCTCGGCCACCAGGGCCGCAATCCAGCGCATGTTGTAGTCCTGCCGCGCGGTCCGGTTTTACCGTCCAGCAGTTCGTCGATGTATTTGCGCACCGGCGGATACCAGTGCCGGCGGTTCGACATGTTGATGGCAAACTCCTGCGTCGCTTCCGGCACGCGATAGCCGCGCTCGGTCAGGTACCAGGCACCGATCTCGCGGTCCAGCGTGAATGCGGCCACCCCGTCGCCCACCGTCATCACCAGCATGGTGGAGGGGCCGTAGATGGCATAGCCGGCGGCCACCTGCTCGCCGCCCGGTCGCAGGAAGTCCTTTTCGAGGGCTCCTTCACGCCTTCCGGTGCACGCAGCACCGAAAATATCGTGCCCACCACCGAATTGATGTCGATGTTCGACGAACCATCCAGCGGGTCGAACAGCAGCAGGAATTCGCCTTTCGGATAACGGTCGGGAATGGTGAAGGGCTGGTCCATTTCCTCCGATGCAATGGCCGCCAGCTGGCCACCCCACAGGTTGGCTTCCAGCAGCGTGTCGTTGGCGATCACGTCCAGTTTCATCTGCTTTTCACCCTGGACGTTCTGGGTGCCCACATCGCCCAGGCTGTTGGTGAGCGCGCCCTTGCCCACGGCCTGGCTGATGCGTTTGCAGGCGCGCGCCACCACTTCCAGCAGCAGGCGCAGCTCGCCGGGGATCAGACCCTCGCTGCGCTGCACCTCCACGGTACTGCGTGAGGCTGATGTGCTTTTTCATGATTCCAGCTCCTTGGCAATCACTTCCCGGACATCCGGGGACTGTGCATCCTGTGCGGCCTGGGCAAGGACGGCCTGCATCCGGTCGGCCAGTGCCGGGACGAAACGGCGGTGACGGTTGAGCGTACGCGCCATGCGTGCCGCCACCTGTGGGTTGCTACGGTCCAGACGCAGTACCTGCTCCAGCCACAGGGCGTAGCTCTTCACCATCGGGCCGGTGGAATTCGGCCAGATTGCTGTTGAAGAAGGCGTAGAGCAGGGCGCGCACCTTGTTCGGATTCTGGGCGTCCCAGCCGGGATGCGCCATCAGCCGCTTCACCCGGGCCAGCGTGGGTTCGTGGGTGCCGTGCATGGTGGCCCTGTGCGGTGAACCATTTGTCCAGCACGTGGGTTTCGTGGCGGTAGACCTCCTCGAAGCGGGCCAGCGCCCATTCGGCATCATCGGCCCCGGCGCGCAGCAGCGCCTGCAGGGCACCCAGACGGTCGGTCAGGTTGTTCGCACCATCGAACTGGGCACGGGCCAGTCCGGCCGCGCCGTCGGCGCCTGCCAGCGTGAGCAGCTGCAGCGCCGTGTTGCCCAGCGCCCGCTGCCCGACCTTCGGCACGTCCAGCGAATACGGCGCCTGCCAGTGCCTGCGCTCTGCCACCCTGCCGCAGCCACGGTACCAGTGGCTGCACGATGCGGAGCACGGCCTCATTGCGCCGCGTGCGCAGCCGCTGCGGATCCAGCGGCGTGAGCTGCTCGGCCAGGCGCAGCTCGTCGGGCAGCAGCAGCATCTGCTGGCGCAGGCCGTCGTCCAGCCGGGCATCCGGCAGCGAGGCCATCAGTGCATCGGCCAGCGCCTGCAGGGAGTCCCGGGCGGCGCCGGCAGACGGTGTGGAGCCACCCGTTGGCAGGGCGCTGCCTGCTGAGGTGGAGACACCCGTTACCGCGGAATCGGCAGAGGACGTGACGCCGCCGGATGGGATACCTGTATCTGCTGCCGGCGCACTCCCGCGTACCGCTGCCAGCAGGGCCTGCTCGGCCAGCTGCTGGCCGGCTTCCCAGCGGTTGAACAGGTTGTCGTCGTGCTGCAGCAGGAAGGCCAGATCGGCATCCGTTGCCGGGAAATCCACCACCACCGGCGCCGAAAAATCGCGCAGCAGCGACAGGATCGGGCCACGCGCATCGGCGCTTTCCACCCCCTCGAACACGAAGTCCTGCGAGGGGGCTTCAGTTCCAGCAGCCGCTGGGCAATGACCGAACCGGCCGCGGCACCCTGCGGCTGGCCACCGGCCGTACCCTGCGCCCCAGCAGCCCCAGCAGCCCCAGCAGCCCCAGCAACACCAGCAACACCAGCAGCCGAACCAGCTGAACCAGCAGCGCCAGCCGAACCAGCCGAACCAGCCCCGCGTGCCAGCAGCGCCACGTTCACCGGAATGTGCAGCGCCTTTTCAGCCGGCGGCGTCACCGGATTGCCGTCGGCGTCCGGCAGCTGCTGCGTCAGTGACAGCACCAGCCGCTTTCCTGAGGTGGCGTCGTAATGGCTGCGCACCACCAGCCGCGGTGTGCCCGGCGTGCCGTACCAGCGCATGAACTGGTCCAGGTCGCGCCCGTTGGCATCGGCCATGGCGCTCACGAAGGCTTCGCAGGTCACGGCCTGTCCGTCATGCCGCTCGAAATACAGGTCCATCCCACGCCGGAAGCCGTCCACGCCCAGCAGCGTCTGCAGCATCCGGATCACCTCCGAGCCTTTTTCGTACACGGTGGCGGTGTAGAAATTGTCGATGGCCTGATAGCTGTCCGGGCGGATCGGGTGGCGCATCGGGCCGGCATCTTCGGCAAACTGCACCTGCCGCAGCAGCCGCACGTTGTCCATGCGCTGCAGGGCACGCACGCTGCCGGCGGCCTGCGGGGCCACGCCGGCGGCCATCTGGTCGGCCGTGAATTCCTGGTCGCGGAATACCGTCAGCCCTTCCTTCAGCGTCAGCTGGAACCAGTCGCGGCAGGTGACGCGGTTGCCCGTCCAGTTGTGAAAAATACTCGTGGCCGATGATCGATTCGATCCACTCGAAATCGGTGTCGGTGGCCACGAACGGATCGGCAAACACGTACTTGGCGTTGAAGATGTTCAACCCCTTGTTTTCCATGGCGCCCATGTTGAAATCCGGGGCCGCCACGATCATGAACCGGTCCAGATCCAGCTCCAGCCCGAAGCGCCGCTCGTCCCAGGCAATGGCTTTTTCCAGGCTCTGCAGCGCAAAGCCGGTGCGGTGAATTTCTTCCGGCCTGGTCCATACCTGCAGCAGCACCTCGCGCCCCGAGGCCAGCCGGTAGCGGGTTTCGTTCACCGCCAGCTTCCCGGCCACCAGCGCAAACAGGTAGCAGGGGCTTGCGGAACGGATCCTCCCACACGACCTCGTGCCATTCGGCACCGGCTGCAGCATCCCTGCCGGCACCGGCACCAGCACCACCGACAGCCGCATCAGCAACAGAGCCACCAGAACCACCACCAGCGCTGGCCGTACCCGCCAGCGTGGCTGGCCCGCAGGGCAGCACCGACAGCGCAGCGCGAGCCTCACGTGCGGCCGGCGCATCATCGGCCAGCAGGTTGCCGTTGGACAGCAGCACCGGATAATCCGCCCGTCGTGCCTGCAGGATGACGCGGAAGGTGCTCATCACGTCCGGCCGGTCCATGAACCAGGTCATGCGGCGAAAGCCCCTGTGCCTCGCACTGGGTCAGCAGCGTCCCCTGCGTGGCGTACAACCCGGACAGCTCCAGATTGGCGGCCGGATGGATACGCACCTGGGTGTGCAGCACGAAATGCTCGGGCAGGTCACGCAGCACCAGCTGGCCGTTCTCGATCAGCGATTCGGGCGAGGGCAGGCGGATATCGTTCACCGCCACCGCCAGGGTCTCCAGCGCCTCGCCATCCAGCCGCAGCGGGGCGTCGGCCGGCGCCTCCGGGCGACGACGGTACTGGCAGGCAGCGGTGACCACCGTATTGTCGGCGTCCAGGCAGAAATGCAGCACCACGCTGTCGACCTGCCAGTCAGGGGCCCGGTAGTCCTCGCGGCGCACCACGGTGGACTGGGGCCAGGGACGCATCAGCCGGCGAGGCAGGCTGGGCAGCCACCGAAGACCGGACCTCGACCGAGGGACTGTGCAGCGACTGGTGACTGGGCTTCGGCTGACGTGCAGCGGCTGATGAGTGTGCAGCGGCTGGCGACCGGGTTGCGGACTGGGCGGCACCGGGGCTCCGGGAAGGGACGGGTGGCGGGTTGGCTGTGGTGCTGGTCATGGATGGGGGCAGGTGCAGGAAAAATGTTCTGAACCTGCAAAGAATAACCGTTTCGCCGGGGCTGGACCAAAGCCGCGGCAGGGTGTAGGCGAGCGGGAAAGAAACAGGGCGAGCGGGCAAAGAAAGCGGCAGGGCAGGGGATGCCCTCATCCCTCACGCCTGTCCCATCCTTTCGGGGTCATGACACGTCCAAAGGGGAGCGCGGGGGGCAAAAGCGTTCATGACACGCCCAAGGGGAGCGTGAGGGGCGAATGAGGTCATGAAACCCCTTTAGGGGCATCACGGGCCGTTGCGGCCCGACGGACGGCAGGAAACGTTGGTTTTTGCACTGTTGGCGAAACGCCACCTGCGAAGCAACCCCGAAATGTGAGATCATTTCTAGGTTGAAGCAATAACTATATGATTAATCGAAGAATTTAGCTGTCTGGCGCCAACCCGGGCAGTGAGGTTCTTCCACGGTCTTTCGGCGGGTCCGCTTTCCTCCGCGCACCGGGCGGCGGGCAGAAAGTACATGGACGCCCGGTGTCAGGCGGACCCAGCCGAACCTTTTTGCCGCCCCCGCACAGGCTTCCGGGGCAGGCACGCACTGGCCAGAGCCAGTGTTCATGCGCCTTTTCAGCCCACCTGCGGTGGCCGGGCACATCCGGCAGCAGGCGCCGCACCGTCAGGCTGCACCCGCTTCCCTCCATTATGCCAGTCTCAGCCGTGCCGGCCGTGCCTGTACTGCATGCGCGCGTGCGCCAGCCCTGCAGGCAGGCTGCGTCTGCTCATCCCGTGCGCCCCTCACCCCTGCTCGCGTGCCCCTGTCGCGTGACTGGGTGGCACCACGACAGTAGTGCCCTGTCGCGTGATCGGGTGGCACCACGACAGCAGTGCCCCGTCGCGTGGTTGAGTGGCACCACGACAGCAGTGCCCCGTCGCCTGACCGGGTGGCACCGCAACCCTATCGAGGGCTGCAACGCTCACTCACGTCCCATACAGCGTGATCTCCCACCAGTACAGCTTGCCGTGGTTGCCTGCTCGGCGGTCGGCCATGCCCAGCGTCCAGCTGCGGCTGGTGGCGGTGGCGGCCGGTTCATCCATGATGCCGGCGCAGCCCGAAGCGAAAAGTCCTTCAGTCCCACGCAGCGTGTGCCCTGCCGGGAACCGTCGCTGCCCAGCCGGTAGCAGTCGTGCGGGGTGGCCAGCGTGCTCACCTGGCCCAGCGGACTGGTCAGGGTGATGTGCAGGTCACCCGGGCCGGGGTGCTGGCGCCGGTAGTTGTCCGACACGGCCGTCATCCGCACGTCCACGTGCTCGATGTGCTGGATGGGGCAGTCGGCCGGAATGTCGATGGCCGACAGCAGCCCATCCCTGCACGGCCACGTTCTCGTCGATGCCGCCGTTGCCTTTGCTCCTGGTGTCCTCCATGCTTCCGGAGCTGTCCGTGTTGTCCGGGGCTGCGCCGGTCGTGGCCGGAATCCGTTCCGGAATGGCGCCGCGCACCTTCTTCCGGTACGGCCCGCACTGGCGCACCGATTCGCTGCCGCCCACACTGGACCACTGCCGGGCCAGCTTCACCGCAGCCTGCGCATCCACCCCGCCAAAACCGTAGTGGTGGTGATAGCGCAGCGACGATCCGGGCAGGCTGCGCCATCCCGGCGAGCCGGCATCCACCTGCCGGGCCGAGTGCGCCAGAACCAGCGGTACATCCCGCCAGGTCAGGCTCGGGGTTGGCCTGCAGCATCAGCGCCACCACGCCCGACACCATCGGCACGGCGGCCGAGGTGCCATTGAAATTGTCGCGGTAGCCCTGTCCGGGCAGCAGGGGTGGTAATGCCCTGCCTGCCAGTCCCCGTAGCCCGTGCGTGAATCGCCCGAGGGCGCACATACCGTCAGGTTGGGGCCGGCCTCGCTGTACAGCGTGCGCCTGCCGCCCGCATTCACGGCGCATACCGTCACCATGCCGTAGTGGCTGACGTTGCTGTCGTACACCGAATAGTCGCCGGTCTGCGCGCCATTGCCGCCCGCAAATACATACACGGCCCCCTTGCCGCCGCGTCCCTCGCGCAGTCCGCGGCCCAGTGCCGAGGCCAGCGCCCCGTCTCCGGCCGACACATGCTCGAAGTGGCCCGTATCCAGCGCCCCCCAGCTATTGCTGTAGATCTGGTTGTCTGCCAGTCCCGCGTGTCAGCGCATCCAGCAGGCTCACGTCCGTCTGGTGGGCCAGCGCGTTGTAGGCCACCAGTCCGGCCCGGGGTGCCACGCCCACGCCGCCAAGACCATTGTCGTCCCGCGCGGCCACGATGCCGGCCACCGCCGTGCCATGATCATCACTGGGGGTGACGGGCAGTGGCAGGGCGTTGTCCCGTCCTTCGGGCAGATAGTTGTGGCTTGCGCCCGGCACCACGTTGAGCAGCAGATCGTCGTGCAGCACGTCCACCCTGTTGTCCACCACCGCCAGACGGATGCCCTCGCCGCGGAACTGCCGGTGCAGCCCGCCCAGGTTCAGATCCTCACCGGCCACCGCATTCAGCGTGCTGCCGGTATTGCGCAGGTGCCATTGCTGCGCGCGCAGTGGGTCACTGGTGGTGAACGGGGCGGGAGCAGGGGGAGGGGAATCGGTCCGTGCCGTCGCGACTGTGCCGGGGCTCGTGGACATGCTCGTGGCCGTGGCGCGGGTCACGGGCGGGATATCGGCGGCTGTACTGCTGGCCATTGCGCTCCCTGCTGCCGTGCGGCGGGCCATCGTGTTACCTGCTGTCGTGCTGCCAGCAGTCATGCTGCCGGGGCTGGCCATTGGGGGCCGGCGTTGGGTCAACCGTTACCAGGTTACCGGGCGTACCGGAGGGGCTGTCTTCGGTGACGGGGGCGCTGTCTGCAGGGAACTGTCCCCGATGGCGAGCATCCCTGCTGGCAACTGCTCCCCCGCGGCGATGGGAGAAATGGTCTGCAAGGTGTCACCGCCGCCCCCGCAGGCGCCCAGTGTCAGCAGCAGCCAGGGGGACAGATGCAGCACGATCTGATCGGGCGTTGTTTTTCATGCAAAGGGTCCGGAAAATTGTGCAGCCGTCAATGGTCCGACAGGTCAATGGCCTCAGATCAATGGCCGGACAGCAGAATCGACCAGCGTTTGAGCTGCCCGCCCGCACTGGCGCTGTGATCGGCCAGCGACAGCGTCCAGTTCCGGTTGTTGCCGGTAAAGAAGGGCTCGCCCATGTGGCGTGTGATGCCGATGCTGAATTTCGTCAGCCCTTCGCAGGTACCCAGCACGCTTTCGCCCAGGGGGGTGTACTCATAGCAGGGGTGGGGCAGTACCAGCGTGCTCGTGCGTCCGCTCGGGCTGGTCAGCGCACGTGCAGCTTGCCGGAATCCGGATGCTCCGCCTTGCCGCCGGCGTCGGTGATTTCCAGCGTCACTTCCACGTGTTCCACGGTGCCCGCCGGGCAGGAACCGTCGTCGGGCAGCGTGATGCTGTCGGTCATGCCATCGGCAACCGGTGCGTTGTAGTCGAGCTTTTCTGCAAAATCATCCAGCGCGTCATAATCGGTCAGCGGCGTGGATTTTCGGAATGCTGCGGCCCACCTCGTGCGTGACCGTGCCGCAGCGCTTCACCGCGTCACTGCCGCCCACCGATGGCCAGGGTGCGTGCCAGTGCCACGGCCGCTGTCGCATCGGCCACGCCAAAAGCCATAGGCGTGGTGATAATGCCAGGGGCCATACTGCGTCCAGCCGGCCGACTGCGCATCCACCTTGCGTGCACTCTGCGCCAGCACCAGCGGCACGTCCCGCCAGGTCAGCTTCGGGTTGGCTCTGCAGCATCAGCGCCACCACGCCCGACACCATGGGCGCTGCCGCCGAGGTATCGCTGAAAGCGTGCCGTGTAGGTGTCGTTCAGATGGGTGGTTTCACCAGCGGCAGCGTTTTGCGTTCCTCTTCATCTCCGAGCACTGCCTGCGGGGGCACAGACCAGCAGGTTTCGGTCCCATCTCACTGTAGTGGGCACGCAGCCCGGCGGCATGCGTGCTGCACGCCGCCATCACGCCATACAGGGTCACGTTGCCATCGTAGGCGCTGTAATCACCCAGGCTGTGGCCATTGCCCTGCCGAGAACACATAAATGGAACCCAGCCCGTTGCGGCCTTTTTCAGTCCCTGCATTGATCACGCCGGACAGCGCCACGCGGCTGGGCAGGGGCGTCCTGGTACTGGCCGGTCTCGTCACCACCGCCCCCAGCTGTTGCTGTAGATGTCGGTGTCCTCCACATGGCGCTGCAGCGCATCCAGAATGTCCAGATCCGTTCCACCCGACATGGCATTGAAACTGCGCAGCTGCGCCCGGGGCGCCACACCGCGAATGCCCACGCCATTGTCGTCGCGTGCGGCAATGATGCCGGCCACGGCCGTGCCATGGTCCTGGTCCTTCGTGCACGGCACGGCCCACGGGCTGCCCACGGGCCAGTCCGGCAGCTCGGCCAGATAGTTGTAGCTGCGTTGGGCACCATGTTCTGGCGCAGGTCTTCGTGCGTCATTTCGATGCCGTCGTCCACCACGGCAATGCGCACGTCTTCGCCCCGGTACCGGCTGTGCAGCGTGCCCAGATGCAGGTCTTCGCTGGCCACCGTGCCGGCCTGGCTGCCGTCATTGTGCAGGTACCACTGCAGATGTGCCAGCGGATCGGCGCCGGTCAGCGCGGCCGGTGCCGGTTTGTCTTCGTAGCGCAGCGGACATTCGGCCGAACTCAGCAGCTTGACGGCGGGGGGCTTGCCGGCGTCCGGGTCATTGCTGTTCGTCCCATGTGTGCCGTTCGTTTCCAGGGGCAACACCGTCCGGGTCGTTCGTGCCCGTGCCACTGGGTGTGCCGGGGCGTTCCCAGTAGAGGTTCCGCCAGCAGACGAGCCGCTGGCCGATGGGCTGCCCGCGCCTCCACCCGCCAGCGTCCCGCCCGGTTGCGTGACCAGTGGTGCGCCGGAGGTGCCATCCCCCATGCGCGCAATCGGGCCATCGCCGCAGCTCGCCAGCAGACAGAGCAGAAAGGGCGCGTACCAGGGCAACAGGGTCTGTTTTGGCAGCTTCATGGCAGAAAAACACGGAAAGGGTGGGGCAGCACAGGGATAACGGCACGGCCCCGCAGGGAAAAGGTCCAGAAAACCATCCGCGCGGATAGCGGATGGCCAGACCTTCATCTCCTCCCGGCATCCCGCTCAGCCCCGTGACGGTGCCTTCAGCTCAGGAAGGCCATGCCCATGTGTTCCCGCCGTTCTTCCGGCCGGACTGAAATGGCCCCTGTGCGGCAGGTGATGTGCGCGTGGCGTTGCTGCGTGCCAACGGACGAGGCGTTGGTCGTCATGTGCAGCGTGTGGCCACAGGAACGGTCGAAGGGACGGTAGATGAAGGGCGCACAAAGCCGATCAGACCGGATACCGGAAGAATCGGAGAAAACAGTGGTTACCCCGTGGCAGTCCTGCCTGACTGTGGGCAGATGACTGGAAAACGACAGGGGCCACCCTGCGGCGGCCTGTCGGAACTGCGGCTGAAGCGGGATCAACGCCCCAGAACGTGAGCTTCCAGTTTTCAGCTTTGCAGTGCCGCCGGACGAGGCGGTCACTCACCACCAGCTTCAGGTGCGTTTATTGGCCTGTGCAATGGGCTCACTCCAGGTGACGGCGAACGCCAAAATGGAAGTTGGCTGTGCTGGCATAGCCGTCAGGGTCGGGAACTCGTCCTGATGTTTCTTCGGTGGTACAGACATGAGGGACCATCAGCGTACTGACCTTGCCCATCGGGCTGACCAGGGCCATCTGCAGGCTGCCCATGTCTTCGTGTTCGGCGTTACCCTGTTCGTCGGTAGTGACCCTCGACATCGATATGTTCGATGTGCTGGATATTGCAGTTGGCGCTGTCGGGGAACGGTAATGGCCGATGTGAGCCCCTCGGTGGGAGGGCTGCGTTGCAATCCAGTGTATCGGACGCCTTCAGCAGGGTCTGCATGAATGTGTGCTGTGCGTTGCCCTGCACCATGGCACGCGGGAAGCGCGTGTCCAGCCGGGCTGCAATCACGTCCTGTTCTGGCACGATCTGGTCGACCTGCTCGCTCAGTGTTTCGCACTTTTTCAGGCTGGAGCTGCCTCCGACACTTTGCCAACTTCTGGCCAGGCTGACTGCTGCCTCGGCATTGGCCACGCCAAAACCATAGGGAATGACTGTAATGCAGCACGTCATGGGATGTGTTGCCATTGCCCAGCGGGCTGCGATATTCGTCCCAGCCACCCTTGGCTGTGTCGATTTTGCGGGCTGTGCGGGCAAGGATTAGCGGAACGTCCCGCCAGGTCAGTTTGGCGTTGGCCTGCAGTATAAGTGCAATGACGCCCGACACCATGGGTGCAGAGGCCGAGGTACCCGCAAACTCATCTGTGTAGCCGTTGTTGAGCGCGGTTGTTACCGTCAGTGGCAGGTATGCAATTTTCTCATCGTTGATATTTGTCCCTCCGGTCGGGGGCACAGACAGTCAGATTGGCGCCGCGCTCACTGTAGGGGTGCGCGTACCCCGCTGCGTTGCTGGCGCAGACTGTGACAACACCCAGAGCACTGACTGTGGCATCAAGAGAGGAATAATCACCATGTGCGCCGCCGTTGCCACCGGAGAATACGTAGATTACGCCTTGCCCCTTTCTCCCTTCCCTGAGACCCTTGTCCAATGCATCATTGAACATCTGGCAGCCGAGATGCGGGTGTACAGTGGTGGGTACAGAAGGCCGGAATCATCGGGTCCCCAGCTATTGTTGTAAATGTGGTTCTTGTCCAGGCCACGGGTCAACGCATCCACCGTGTCGCTGCTAAGAATCGATGCCAGAATGTTGTATCCTACCAGACTGGCCCGGGGTGCCACGCCGGCTCCGCCCCACGCCATTGCCATCGCGTGCTGCAATCAGGCCGGCAACCGCTGTCCCGTGGAAATTTTTCCACGGAGCAGGGGACTGGATAGTCCTCCAGACCAACAGTCTCGTATTCTTTGAGTAATATCCCCAGTACGCCGTCCCGGGGCTTCTTCCGGAAGTTGTGGCTGCCTGCAACAACGTTGGGCGCCAGGTCTTCGTGGGTTACCTCCAGCCCATCATCCAGCACCGCAATGCGAATGCCTTCGCCTTTCAGGTTCTGGGCCCAAACCGGTTTCACACGCAGATCCTCTCCGCGTACCATGCTGATGTAGCCGCTTCAGATTGGCATTGTTCTCCAGATGCCATTGCTCCGCCATCCTGGGATCGGCGCCGGCGCCAACCCGTATTCCATTGGCAGGCAAACGGTACTGCAATTCGCAACCGGAGGCACTGATCAGACCGCTCTCGCCAATTATGCCTGCATCACCGATGCTGGGTGTCCGTAGCTCGTGCTGGTATTGTTGTTAAAGTCTTCGGCGGCGATTCCTGTTGCATTGCTGTGTTTCCGGAACCATTTCCTGTTGAGGGGGTATTACTGCTACCGCCGGTGGCAGTACCGTTATTACCCGCTGCAATGTTGACGGATACAGGTTTCTCCGGGTGAGTCGGTACAGGCTGCGTGACGGGTGGTGTGCTGACGTTTTGTTCCGATTGTACGTTCTGTGCACCGCCGGGAGGTGACGCCTGACCTGCCGACTGTTGCGGCAGGACGGGGCTCTGGGGTAGGGAGGCATGCTGCTGTTCGTTCGGTTTATCTGCTGGTTGCAGGACCGTTGGCAACAAGGGAGTTGGGTGAGCGCGGGCTGACCACCGTTCGCAGGCCTTTCGATCACCAGATCCCCACCTGCAGCACCGTAATCTCGGTGCTCCCGTCGTCACTGCCTCCACCGCCACAGGCGCTCAGCGCCAGTGTGAGAGGCCCAGGGCCAGGGTGTGGGCAAGATGTGTCTTCTTCATGATGGACGGGCAGCGTGGGAGTGTCCGCCCGGAAAACTGCGGGGGCAGAACGGGAGGGAGACAGAAAGACGCAAAAAGGAATTCACGAAAAGGGCACGGGCTGGTTGGGTGTGCGCAGCAGACCGTGCCGTCAGGTGTTCAGCGGCCGTAGAAAGGTGATGCTCCAGTCCTTCAGCCGGCCGGTATGACCCGTTACGCGGTCGACCACCGAGAGCGTCCAGGTGCGGTTGCTGCCATTGGCTACCGGTTCTTCCAGATGGCGGCGCACGCCGTACTGGAAACCGTCGCCCGGTTCATTGCAGAGGGATGTGACGATGCCCTGCGTACCATCCTTTTTCAGATAGGGTGACTGGCAGGCGTGCGGAACGGTCAGCGTACTCACCGTGCCCAGCGGGCTTTGGAGTGTCATCTGCAGGTCACCCATGCTGGGGTGCTGGCCCGATCCTGCATCGTCCGTGAAATTCACCTTCACATCGATGTGTTCGATGTGGCGAATGGCGCAGGTGCTGTCCACCTCTGCCGTCGAGCTGATGCCATCGGTCACGGCCTGAGTTGTAGTCCAGGGGCCTCGGTGACGGCCAGCAGCTGCAGTCGTGCCGTTCCGTCCAGGCCCTGACCCTTGTCACGGTTGGTACCGAAGGTGCCGGCTTCCGGAATGGGCTGGTTGACGCTCACCGAACGCACCACATATTTTTTCTGGGTGCTGCTGCCGCCCACGCTCTGCCAGTCACGGGCCAGCTTCACGGCATCTTCGGCATTCGCCACGCCGAAGCCGTAGCTGTGGCTGTAGTGCAGCGTGTTCCAGGCATTGCTGGCGGCGCGGATGGGACTGCTGTAATCCTTCCACTGGCCGTTTTCTTCATCCACCTTGCGGGCGGTACGGGCCAGAATCAGCGGCACGTCGCGCCAGGTCAGTTTCGAATTGGCCTGCAGCATCAACGCCACCACGCCCGACACCATCGGTGCGGCCGCCGAGGTGCCGTTGAAGGTATCGGTGTAGAGATTCAGGTCGGTACCTTTCGTGCCTTCCTCTTCGTTGTCGGTTCCGACGGTGGTCGTGGCCACGCCGGGCAGGGTGGTGCCTTCACTGGCTTCGGCCGAGGGGGCGCACACCGTCAGGTTGAGGGCCGCGTTCGCTGTAGAAGGCCCGTTCGCCGGCAGCATTGGCTGGCACATACGGTAACCACCCCCGTTCACCCACATAACCGTCCAGGAGGGAATAATCTCCCTTGTCTGCACCGTTGCCGCCGGCAAACACGTAGATGCTGCCCAGACCGCCCTGTCCGGTGCTCAGCCCCCGTTCCAGCGCATCCCGGTGTGCAGAGGCATTTTCATAGCCAAAGAAGTGCCCCCAGTCCTGATTGCCCCAGCTGTTGCTGTAGATATGGTTCTTGTCCAGATCCCGGACAAGGGCGTCCAGCTTGTCGGCTTCCTGTTCGGTCACCATGGCATTCAGACCCACCAGGCTGGCATGCGGGGCCACGCCTACCATGCCCACACCGTTGCCGTTGCGGGCGGCAATGACGCCGGCCACCGAGGTGCCGTGTGCTTCTTCGCTCGTGCAGGGCACCGGATAATCGGCATGGCCGTCGGATGTGCCATTGGCCGCCTTACGGTAGTTGTGGCTGCCGGGCACCACGTTGGCCCGCAGGTCCTCGTGCATCAGCAGCAGCGCGTCATCGATCACCGCCACGCGCACGCCGTGCCCATCGACGCCCTGATTCCACGCGCCCGTCACTCGCAGATCTTCTCCGCTCTTCATGCCAGCGTAGCCCGTCAGGCTGCCGGTGTTCTTCAGGTGCCATTGCAGGAATTCCTGCGGGTCGGCACCGGCGCCTTCGGCCCTGCGCTGCGTGCTGTCCACTTCGTACTGCAGCGGGCAGTCCTTCGGGCTCACCTTCAGCGGGACCGGCTGGCGTTGCCGTGTTGTTGCCTGCTCCGTTGCCGCTCGCAGCAGAGGAGGTTCCGCCACTGCTGGCATTGCTGATATTCGTGCCAGTGCCGCTGTCCGCGTTGCCGGTTGTGTTGGTGGTATTGCAGGTGCCGGCCGCATTGCCATGGTCACCCGGCCGTGTGATCTGCGAGTCAGCCTGTGTGGCACCTCTGGCCGGCTGAAGGGACGAGGCACCCGGCTGGCTGCCGTTATCCGGGAACAGGTTGGCCGGGCTGGTACCACCACCGGCTCCGCCGCCGCAGGGCAGCCAGCAGCGTCAGCAGCAGGGGGCAGACAGGGTACGACCTGGGCAGGGTGCTTCAGTTTCATGGCGAGGGCTGGCATTCCGCAAAAGGTTCGGTGCAAAACGGGTTTGCACGCATAATGCGGCACTCTAGCAACGCCGTTGCTTCATGGCATCAGTTTGGGCCGAGGAGGTTGACGGGCGGTTGAGTTTTGCGGGCGGCAGGCGGGTGCCGGGTGCGTGAACCTTTTGGCAAAATCCGGTGTGCCCGTGAAATTTGCAGGGATGAAGCGTGACCGATGCATTTCTTCTGTGGAGACAGCGCGCGAGAAATGCTCTTCCTGTGGGGGGCAGGGGATCGATGTTCCTTCTGCCGTGATGAGCAGGGGCAGGCTGTGGTCGATGTTTCCTTCTGCAGCGATGAACAGGGGCCAGGACGCGTGCCGCGCAATGAAAAAGCCCGGATGCATACCGGAAAAACCGGTACCCATCCGGGCCTGTGCTGCGGTTGTGTCGCAGAAGCGCCTGATCAGCCTGACATCCGTGCGCCGGAGTCATGTATGGCCGGTGGCGGGGCCTGTTTGGCTGGGTCTTTTTACGCTGCAGCCATTTTTGTACCCACCTCCGCGTGGTGCCCTGGGGGATCTCCGGGGAGGCGTGGGCAGTTTCAGCGCGTCTATTATTTCAGCGCCCGCCTGGTCCACCAGTTCGGGCTCACGTCCGCAAATATGCCTTTTGCGTTGGCCTGGTTGGCCATCTCGATGGTTTCAGACCCGCCGGGCTTTTGGCCACCCAGACGCGCGGGGTGATCGTGCGGTCCGGCGTCAGGCCGGCGCTTTCCAGCTGGGCACGACCCTCGGCCTCGGAGACGTCGGCCTTCAGCGTCACGATCAGGCCGCCGGGCGAGGCCATAGCTGCGGCCGGCCGAATCACGCAGTACCGGTGACACGGTGGCGCTGCTGCTGCTCTTGAGCGTGCCCTTGGTGGCCTTCAGGCTTTTCAGCTGTTTGGCCTCGGCCGTGCTGGCCTTGCGTACCTGGGTGCGGCTGCCGAACTGCACCACGTGGGCGGTGTCGATCTGGAAGCTGCGCACCGTGCTGTCGGGGCCGATCAGCTGGACGACGCCGGCATCGGGCCGCCTGCACGGACGACAGGCCCAGGAACAGGGGCGGACAGGGCCGATGGCCAGAGTCTGGATCAGGGTGTTCTTGCGCATGATGGGTGAGGGTTTCCGGTGGGCAGAAAGGGTGTGATTGTGGGGGATTGTCACCGGCCGTAGAAGGTGATGGACCAGTTGCCCAGCCGGGCCGGTATTGCCTGCGCGACGGTCGGCAACGCCCAGCGTCCAGGTGCTGCTGCCGGAGGTGGCCACCACGGGTTCCTCCATGTGGCGGCTCAGGCCGAAGGTGAAGTTCTTCAGGCCGCTGCAGGCGTTGACGGGCGGTTCGGGAGGTTGGTGACGTAATAGCACTGGTGCGGTACGGTCAGCGTGCTGGTCTGGCCACTGGGGCTGGTCAGCGTCATCTGCAGGTCACCCGGGTTGGGGTGGTCCCCGGTGCCGGCCGCATTGGTGGCCGTGACGGTTACATCGATGTGCTCGATGTGGTTCAGTGTGCAGGTGGACGGGCTGACGCTGGAGGTGATGCCGTCGGTCACCGGCTGGTTCAGGCTGGCGGGGTTCTGGAAGGGTTGGCCAGCTGGCTGTCGGTCACCGGGTTGACCTCGGGGATGCCCGTATTGGCGGTCACGTTGTAGGGGCCGCACTGCTTCATCGTCTGACTGCCGCCCACGCTCTGCCAGGTGCGCGCCTGGGCCACGGCAGCGGCCGCGTCGGCCACGCCGAAGCCGTATTCGTGGTTGAAGTGGTAGCCCTCGTAGCTGGTCCAGCCAGCGCTGCTGCTGTTTACCTGCCGGGCGGTTTTTGGCCAGAATCAGCCGCACGTCACGCCAGCTCAGGTTGGGGTTGGCCTGCAGCATCAGGGCCACCACGCCGGAGATCATCGGCGTGGCTGCCGAGGTGCCGCTGAATTCGTCACTGTAGGCGTTCTGCAGCCCGGTGGTGCTTACGCTGGGCAGGGTTGCTGGCGGTTTTCTGGCCAGAGCCCGAGGACGGGGCACAGACCAGCAGGTTCGGGCCGGGTTCGCTGTAGACGGCGCGCTTGCCCGAAGCGTCGGTGGCGCAGACGGGCAGGGCGCCCAGCACGCTTGCGTTGCCATCCAGCACCGAGTAGTCGCCGTACTCGCCGCCGTTGCCGGCCGCAAAGGTGAAGATGCTGCCCAGTTTGTTGCGGCCGTTGTCGAGGCCGTTGCGGATGGTATTGGCATGCGTGGCGCCATCGCTCGGCGCATTGAAGAGACCGTCGTCGCTGGCGCCCCAGCTGTTGTTGTAGATGTGGTTCTTGTCCTGGTCGCGCACCATGGCGTCCAGCACGTCGGCACTGCTGCCGCTCTGCAGGGGCGTTGTAGCCCACCAGGCTGGTCCGCAGGGGCCACGCCGCGCACGCCGATGCCGTTGCTGTCGCGGGCACCGATCACGCCGGCCACATTCGTGCCGTGGCTCTGCCCGGCGTCGCAGGGGCATGGGCCAGGGGCTACCGCGCTTCCAGCTGCCGTCGCTGATGTGAGTTGTAGCTGGCACCCTCCACCACGTTGGGTGCGAGGTCGTCGTGGGTCACTTCCAGACCGTCGTCCACCACCGCCACGCGGATGCCTTCACCCCGGGCGCCCAGCGAGTTCCAGACCTGGGTCACGTCCAGATCCTCGGCGGCCCGCATGCCGCTGTAGCCGGTGAGGCTGCCGGTGTTCTGCAGGTACCACTGGGAGGGAAAGAGCGGGTCATTGCCGCTGCCCTGGGATGCAGCTGCCTGGGCATAGTATTTGAGCGAGCAGCTGCTGCCATTGAGCAGGGTGCCCTGGCGAGGCGTATTGCTGCTGGAACCACCGTCATCACCGTTGCCACCACTGCCGCTGCAGGCGGCCAGCAGGGCGGTCAGCAGAAGGGGAACGGTTCTGCGGGTCAGCAACGGAAGGAGGAAGCGTTCATGGAGGCTCCAGAAAACGGCGAACATGCCATTGTCGCGGATTGGGGCTGCGTCCCGTGTGACGCCATGTGATCACTGTGTGGGACGCGTGGCCAGAAATCACCGGTTTTTGTACGCTCTTCACAACAACTGCCCGGCAATGGTTGATCTGCAGGCAGGGGCATGCTGGGCGATTCCCGCCCGCACCGGGCGGCGGGCGTGCCAGTACGCGTTCTGCGCGTATCCGGTGCGTCGTGTCAACGCGGGAGGCCGGAAATGGATGACAGCCCGAAGCGGTGGAGATCTTCCGGCGGCCGGAGGTTTCCCCGGGAGACTGACCTGGGGGTGCCAGCATGGGCGCACACCTGCGGCTGCCAGTCCCGCCACAAGCATCAACGGCCGTACAGCGTCAGCTCCCAGTAGCGCAGCCGGGCCGGTCTGGCCGTGGGCTGTGTGTTGCGGTCCACCACCGACAGCGTCCACTGGTCGTTCTTCTGCATCCGGGCCGGCTGGTCCAGGAAGCGGGTGACGCCGAAGGTGAAGCTGCCCAGTCCCGGTGCAGGGCGTGGGTTTGGGGTAGGCACCGCCCTCGGGGGATTCGAAGCACAGGTGCGGCAGGGGCCAGCGTGGCCACCTGGCCGCTGGGGGCCGTCAGCGTCATCTGCAGGCTGCCGGCATCGAAGGCTTCTTCGTCCTTCGTGGCGTCAAGCACGCTCATCTTCACGTAAGTGTGCTCGATGTGGCGGATGTCACAGTCCGCCGGCACGGGGATGGCGTGCTGGATGCCACCTTCGGGCGCCTGGTTCATGCCCAGACCGGTGGCCGGAATGGCTGCCCTGTGCAATGGGCTGGTTCAGCTCGACGCGATAGGGGCCACACTTCTTCTGCTGGTCGCTGCCGCCCACACTGTTCCAGCGGCGGGCCATGGTCACGGCCGCTTCGGCGTCCACCACGCCAAAGCCATACTCGTGGTTGTAGTTCAGGCCGCGCCAGTGGGGTCCAGCCCTTGTGGTCGGGGTCTACCTTGCGGGCGCTGCGGGCCAGCACCAGACGCACGTCACGCCAGGTCAGGCGGGGGTTGGCCTGCAGCATCAGGGCCACCACGCCCGACACCATCGGGGCGGCAGCGGAGGTGCCGCTGAAAGTCGGTGCTGTAGGGTGTTCTGCAGCCCGGTGCTCAGGGCGCCCAGCTGCGCCGGGGTCTGCTGGCCCGGCTGCGGGAAAGTCGCCACTGGGGGCGCACACCAGCAGGGTTCGAGCCCGGCTCGCTGTACGAGGCGCGCTTGCCCAGCGAGTTGGTGGCGCAGACGCCCACCAGTACCCATGGTGGACACGCCCGATTCGTAGTTGGAAAAAAATCGCCGAACGTGCCGCCATTGCCCGCGGCAAACACATAGATGGCACCCCGGCCGTTGCGCCCCTCGCGCAGCCCCTGGGCCAGCAGGGGCCTGCCAGGCGCTGATGCTGGGGTTGGCGTGCTGGAAGTGACCCCAGTTGCTCTGGCCCCAGCTGTTGTTGTAGATGTGATTGTGCTTCAGGTCGCGCGTCAGCGCGTCCAGCACGTCGGCGGCGGCGCCGGTGGCCAGCGGGTTGTAGCCCACCAGCGAGGCACGCGGCGCCACGCCCGACAGGCCCGTGCCGTTGAAATCACGGGCCGCGATCAGCCCGCCCACGGCCGTTCCGTGGGTCTGGCCGGCACGGCAGGGGCAGAGGCAGGTCATTGCCGTGGTTGTATGGGACCATAGTTGTGGCTGGCGCCCGGTACCACGTTTTCCACCAGGTCTCGTGAATCACGTCCAGCCCGTCGTCCACCACGGCCACGCGTACGCCTTCACCCCGGCCCCAGCGCCAGATGCCGTTCAGGTGCAGATCCTCGCCGGCCTTCGTGCCGGGCAGCGATCCGTCGTTGTACAGGTGCCACTGGGTGGCCAGCAGCGGGTCCCTTGCCCAGAATCAGCGGCGAAGGGTGGGCGCCTTGTAGACCAGCGCGCATTCGGCCGGGCTGATCGTGTCGCCCGGCTGCACCTTGCTGCCCAGTACCCGGGTGGTGGGGCTGCCCAGGTTCTGTGCCAGCCGGTCGTGCCTGTGGCCGTGACGGTGGGCCTTGAGGGGCGTTGTGCACGGCCGTCGGTGACGGGTTCGGTTCTTTGCCCGTGCCACCCTCACCGCAGGCGGCCAGCAGGGAAAAGAATCAGAGCAGGGGAGGGCGCAACGTCGCAGGGGCGGACGAAGAGAGGTCATGATGATGGCAGGGATGAAGGGAAAAGACGGGCCTGACAGGGCAGCCAGCCTCGCCTGGGCACAGAGGGCTCGTGAGCACGCGACCGGGGTCTGCGTGGTGATGAACGAGTCCATGGCACGTACGGGCGGCCGTGTCGGGGTAGCGCATCATAAATGGTTCATCCCCGTTCCGTTCGGTTCCTGACCGGTGGGACATGTCCCGGCGGTCTGCCTGTGTTGCGTCCGTGCAAAGCCGTCGTGGCGGGCCGCAGCAGGGAGACCGGTCAGGGCGGTCCGTGCTGATGGGGCTGTCGTTGCATGCAAATAGGGGTTCTGCTGAAACCGGCACAGGACTGGTGGCCCCGCTCACGCTCCAGGCGCGGGGGCAGACCCGCCCCAACGTCTTCGCCTGCACCCAGCCGGTCCCTCGGGTCAACACCCGGTCAGCACCCGGCCAGCACCTGACCAGTGTGCGGAGCCCAGGGACATCGGTTCTTTCACGGGGTTGAAGCCCTGCTGACCCGGTCTGGCCATGGTTCGCATCACGGGCCGACGGCTTTCCCCTGCGGGCAAAGGGGCGCTTTTCTGCTGAAAAAAATGTGGCAGAACGATACATGCCACGGGAATGGCCGGGGCGGGGCAGATTGGCCTCCGGCTTTGGCGCGTTTCGGTCCCTGAATCAAGGTAGAATCCGCGCATATTGCCGCTTCTGGGCGGCAGCCCGGCGTTTTTCTGCGCCAACGGGCAGGGAGTGCCGTGGCCGTTGGTGGCCTGCATGGCGCCAGCCTGTTTGCCCGCCGGGTTTGGCAAAATGACAAGGCACAGCCAACCAGTCAGAGGTATGAATGAACAAAAAGTGATCTGATCGGAAGATCTCCAGCGACGCCGACATCAGCAAGGCATCCGCCGAACGGGTGCTGACCTCGGTCATGAATACCATCATGGACGCCGTCGCCGGCGGTGATCGTGTGACGCTCGTGGGCTTCGGCACCTTCCACGCCAGCAAGCGCGCCGGCCGTACCGGCCTGAACCCGCGTACCGGCGAAAAGATCGAGATCGCTGCCGCCAACGTGCCCAAGTTCACCCCGGGCGCTGCCTTCAGGAAGCCGCCAACAAGGCGAAAGTAAACGCATCGGCCGCGCGCCAGCCCGGAAACGGCCGTTTCCGCCGGCAGGCGCACTGCGTGGGCGCCTGCCGCAGGGTTGGGCGCCTGTTTTTAGGGACCCTCTGCAAAAGTCTGCGAGCGCTTCGGGCCCAGGATCGGGATGAGCCAGAAGGCGCCATTTGGCGGCAATAGCAGGGCTATTGGCGGCAAATGGCAACGCACTGGATCGCCCGAGCATGGAGACCAAAGTGCCGCAGGACTTTTGCAGAGGGATCCTGGTGCTCAGAGCCCTGCCTGCAGCTGGGCCAGCTGCTCCTGCAGGCTGATGATCTGCCCTGCCAGTAGCGCACCGAGCCGAACCACGGAAAGGCCGCCGGGAAGGCCGGGTCTTCCCAGCGCTCGGCCAGCCAGGCGCTGTGGCGGATGATGCGCAGCGTCCGCAGTGGTTCCACCAGCGCCAGTTCACGCCGTTCGAACGGGCGGATCAGCTCGTAACCGGCCAGCAGTTCCTGCATGGCCTGCGAAACCCGCGTTGCTGCCGTCGGCCTCGGCATCCTGCTGGCCGGCCGCATCGGCAATCATCCACAGATCCTGCATGGCCGGGCCGCTGCAGCAGTCGTCCAGATCCACGAAGTGCGGGCCATGGGCCTCCGTCCACAGCAGGTTGCCCAGATGACGGTCGCCATGCAGGCGGATCTGCGTGAAGTCGGCCACCCCGGGCTGGTGCAGCGACGGATGCAGCCGCTGCTCGGCCAGCTCGCAGCAGCGCCGCGCCAGCGTTTCCCAGTGGTGGCGCACCTCGGGCGGCAGCCACGGGCAGCCGGTCACCCGTTCGATGGAGGCCCAGCCGGCACGCTCCACGTCCAGCGGCAGCCGGTGCACGAAACCGCGCCGGGCGCCCACCTGGTGGATGCGGGCAATGAACTGCCCGATCCGTTCCCGCATGGCCGGCCCCTGGTGGATGTTGTCCAGCTCGGGCACCCGTCCGCCCTGGCGCCGGTAGACCGCCACGTAGAAGCCATGGCTCTCGAAGAGCGTGTCGGCCAGGGGCTGTCTGGTGTGGGGATGTTGCCTGGTGAGGAGACTGTCTGGTGGAGAGGTTGCCTGGTGCCGGAAGGCCGCTCTTCCGTGAGGAAGCGCTGGCTGCAGTGCCAGCGTTTTCGTGCCGGCCGGAGTCATGGGTCGCGGGGTCGGGGTCCATCAGCGTGCTCGCGATGCAGCGGGGCGGCCAGTGGAATCTCGGCGGCGGCAATCTCGTGGGCAAAGGCGTGCTCTTCCAGCAGCTGGTTGCGGTCCCCAGCGGTCGGGGCGGTAGAACTTAGCCACCCGGCTGTCCCCATCTTCCAGCCCCACCAGATACACCCGGTTCTCCGAAACTGTTGAGGGGCCTGCAGCCGGCCGTCGCAACGCAGACCGATCTCTTCCAGCGCGGCCAGTACCGTGTTGGGGGTCAGCCGGGCAAAGGGCTGAAGGGGAGCTGTGCGGCGCATCATTCATGGTGCATCCCCGTTGGATCCTGATCCCGCCAACGATACGCCATCTGGCGACCGGTGGCCAATCGGGGCGGGTGCTGCGTTGCGGCGTGCTGCCCGGGTGATTTCTGGGACCATGGCGCACGCTGCGCCTTGCAGTGCGTTCCGTGTGACGCGTGCGATGAGATGTGCTCTATGGAATGCGCGCTGTGAGATGCGTTGCGTGCAACGTACGAGGCGTGCGGCGGAGGTTTTGAGTGCGGTGCGGGGGCGTGAGGACGTCAGCGCGAGGGGCCGCTCCCGGTCGCCGGAGTCCGTTGCAGCCAGCTGTGCATCCACCCGTCGCAGGGGCCTCCTCGGCGGACAGGGGAGAGGCTCGTCGTCATCGACATCATCGCTGGCGTTGGCTCCGTCCAGCGTGTCGCCAGTGTCGTCCACTTCATCACCCTCATCCGCCGCCAGCCGGCGCCGGCGGGTCAGCCGCCAGATGCCGGCGCCGGCGGCTAGCAGCATCACGGCCGGGACCTGCCCAGAGGATGCTGTTCTGCCACGACCAGTTGGGCCGGTACAGCACGAACTCGCCATAACGGTCCACCAGATAGTCCTTGATCTGCCGGTCATCCAGACCCCGGTCGATCAGCCGCACCACCTCCAGCCGCAGGTCCTTCGCCAGGTCGGCGTGCGAATCCAGCAGCGTCTGGTTCTGGCACACCAGACAGCGCAGCTCGTGCGCCAGTGCCCGGAAGCGCGCCGTGTGCATCACGGCCTCGGCGTGGGGTCTTCCGTTTCACTGCCCGCGGGGGCGCCGCTGCCATTGCTGGCGGCAGGCGTCTCATTGCCATTTTGCGTACCACTGCCTGCGGGCATGCCGCTGGCACCGGGCGTTTCACCTCCGTCCTCCTGGAGGGCGGTGGCTGGTGTGGTCGAATTGATGGGGGCCGATGTCTGGGCCTGAAGTGGTGCGGCCATCAGGGCAGCGGTGAGGGCGGCCGTGGCCAGCACGACACGGCCCATGGCCATACTCATTCCAGCACCAGCACCAGCACCAGCACCAGCACCAGCACCAGCACCAGCACCAGCACCAGCACCAGCACCAGCACCAGCACCTGTACCTGCAGCCGGGCCAGATGCAGCCGGGTTTTTCGTGCGCGTGTGCACCGGGCCTTGCGGGATGGATGTTGCCGGCAGTGCCGCCGCCTGTCGGTGTACCGTCATCATTTGGCTTCCGCCTCCAGCCTTTTCGATGGCCGGCAGCAGCTCGTTCTGCAGGGTTTCGATGGAAATGGCCCCCACGATCTTGCGCCGGATGCGACCCTCGCCATCGATCAGGAAGGTTTCGGGCACGCCGTACACCCCAAAAATCGATGGCCGTACGCCCCTGCGCATCCACCATGATCTCGTCGAACGGATTGCCGTTGCGGGCCAGCCAGCGGCGTGCGTCTTCCGGCCGGTCCTTGTAGTTCATACCCACCATCCGGATGCGGTGGCGCTGTGCCAGCGCCATCATCTGCAGGGTGCTCCTGCAGACAGGGCATGCACCACGAGGCCCAGACATTGAGCAGATAGGGGCTTGCCACTCAGGCTGGCGGAGCTGATGCTGCTGGTAAAACTGGCGCCGCCACGCCCGCCAGTCGTGGCAGCTCGAAGGCCGGTGCTTCCTCGCCGATCAGCGGCGATGGAATCTCGTTGGGGTTGCGCCCCAGCCCCAGCAGCAGAAACACCGCCAGCACCACGAAAAAAACCGGCAGGCAGCAGGGTAACGCCACGAAAACAGCCCAGCCTTGCGGGCAGGCTTTTTCCGGCGTTTTCGGGGAGGCGGAAGCATTCATGGTGGGGGCAGTGGTGCGGAGCTACGGAACAGGGGCGCGGGAGGGAAGGGCAGCACAAGGGCAGGGGATGGCAGCAACAGGAGGCAGCAACAGGGGCAGGGGATGGCAGCAGGGCGGGAAGGGCAGCCGTTCCGGCCCCAAGTGTAACGGTCCTTCCGGAAAGATCGCTGACGCGTCACACGGCAAATGCTCAGTGCCCACCCGCGCCACGCCGCTTCTCGCGCACCCTGCGCCGGTAGCGTTTGTCGCACATGGCCATGAAGCCGCCCAGTGCCATCAGCACGCAGCCGCCCCAGATCCAGTCCACGAAGGGCTTGATCCACACCAGCATCGTCCAGCGGCCGTCGGGCAGCTTCTCGCCCAGGGCCACGTACACGTCGCCGGTCAGGCGGGTCTCGATGGCGGCCTCGGTCTGACCCATGCCCATGCGGCCGGTGTAGGCGCGTTTTTCGGGGTGCAGCAGGGGTGAAGAACGCACCGTCGTGCCGCACTTCCACCTTGCCCTGGATGGCCAGGTGAGTTGGGACCGGGTACTTCGCGGATGTCCTGCAGCCGGAATTCATAATCACCCAGCTGCATGCTCTGGCCGGGTGCCAGGGCCTCGTCGGCCTCGCGTTCCAGCGTGGTCACGCCGGCCACGCCGATGATGAACACCCCACGCCGATGTGCGCCACCAGCATGCCCCAGAACGCTGCCGGCAGGGCACGGGCACGTTCGGCCAGCGTTCGCCGGGTCTGTACCTGCTGCATCGGCTGAACCTGATTCCCCGCGGCTCCCGCTCAGGTGAGGGCTGCGTGTCAGCTCCTTGCTGCGGTTGCCGGGCCGGCGCCTGATTGCCCTGCATCTGCCCGGCCCTGCCGGCCGGCCACAGCCGCTCGGCCAGCAGGGCCAGTGCCGAGGCAATGGCCCAGAAGCCGATGAACGCGCCCACGGCAAACACCATCGCGCCGCCGAATCCGGCACCACCTTCGGCCGGTGGCGCCAGCCGGGCGGCCGAGAATCGCCCCGACAGCACGGCCACCAGCACCGTGCTGATGACCGACACGCCCAGCGCCCAGCGCAGGCGCCGGAACAGGTCGGGCACCGGCGCATTGCGCCAGCGAGCCACCGGACCGATGCCCATCAGGAAAATGGCTGGTGCCATCAGCGGCACGAACACCGCCTCGAAGTAGGGCGCCCCCACCGAAATCTTGCCCAGCTGCAGCGTGTCGAGCAGCATCGGGTACATCGTGCCCAGGAAGATGGCGGCGCAGGCCACCACCAGCAGCAGGTTGTTGGCCAGCAGCAGGCTCTCGCGCGAGCTGATGCCGAACACCGCCGGCGGATTGCCGGCCGCCAGTTTCTGGGGGCGCGCCACGCATACAGCACCAGCGAGCCGCCGATCACCACCACCAGGAAACGCCAGGGATGAACACGCCGCGCGCCGGATCGGTGGCAAAGGCATGCACCGAGGTGAGCACGCCCGAGCGCACGATGAAGGTGCCCACCAGGCTCAGGCTGAACGCCGCAATGGCCAGCAGCAGTGTCCAGTTGCGGAAGGTGCCGCGCAGTTCGGTGACGATGAGCGAGTGCATCAGCGCCGTACCCACCAGCCAGGGCATGAACGAGGCGTTCTCGACCGGATCCCAGAACCACCAGCCGCCCCAGCCCAGCTCGTAATAGGCCCACCAGCTGCCCAGCGTGATGCCCAGCGTGAGAAAGCACCAGGCCGCGATGGTCCAGGGCCGGGCCCAGCGTGTCCAGGCCGCATCTACCCGGCCGCCCAGCATGGCGGCGATGGCAAAAGGCAAAGGCCACCGAAAAGCCCACATAGCCCAGATACAGCATGGGCGGATGCAGCACCATGCCCGGATCCTGCAGCAGCGGGTTCAGGTCTCGTCCGTCGGCCGGGGCCGGCAGCTCGCGCTCGAACGGATTGGACGTGGTGAGCAGAAAGAGCAGAAAGCCCATCGACACGAAGCCCAGCACGCCCAGCACCCGGCTGCGCACCTGCATGCCCAGCGTGCGGCCAAAGCCGGCCACGGCACCCGTCCACACCGACAGCATCAGCGCCCACAGCAGCATCGAGCCCTCGTGCGAGCCCCCAGGTGGCGGCGATGCGGTAGGGGCAGGGGCAACAGCCGGTTGCTGTTGGCCGCCACGTTGCGCAGCGAAAAATCGTGATGCACGAACGACCAGGCCAGACAGCCGAAGGCCAGCAGCATCATCAGCATCTGCAGCACGGTGGCGCGATGGCCCACCCTGCATCAGCCGGCCATCGGTACGGTGGGCACCCCAGATGCCCGAAAAACTGCACCACGGCCAGCGCCAGCGCCAGCCGACAGCGCGTAGTGTCCAATCTCTGCAATCACTGGGATTTGAAGGTATCGATGGTATCGGGGTGGACCTTCTTCATGGCTTCGGCGGCCTCGGGCGGCATGTAGTTCTCGTCGTGCTTGGCCAGCACTTCCGAGGCGGTGAAGAGACCATCGGCCCCCAGCCGGCCCTGCGTCACCACGCCCTTGCCCTCGCGGAACAGGTCGGGCAGCGTGCCCACGTAGGTTACGGTGATCTGATGGTCACCGTCGGTGACCACGAACTGCACCCGCGTGCCCTCGCGTTTGAGGCTGCCCGGTTCGACCAGCCCGCCAATGCGGAAGGTGCGTCCCTCAGGGGGCCTCGTGGTTGGCCACCTGCGTGGGGGTATAGAAGAAGACGATATTGCTGTTGAGCGCGTAGAGCAGCAGTCCGGCCACCACCGCCAGCGCCACCAGACCGGAGGCAATCCAGGCGAAACGTTTCTGGCGGGGGGTCATGAACCGCTGTCTTCCAGTTGATGACGTGCCTGGCGACGACGGCCGGCCAGCAGGACCAGCTCGGCCAGCAGGGCCACCAGGGAAAGACCGTAGGCGATGAGGACGTAGTGCCAGTGCGTCATGGCGGATAACGGAGATATCGCAAGAGGAGAACTGACGATACCCCCGGTGCATCCGCACTCGTTGATCGAGGTCAACGGTCGGGGCTTTCCATCCGGCAGACGGTCAGAAGGTGTGTCGGACAGGCGCAAGGCATGGTGTGGACTGATTCCCGTTCAGAATTTTTTGACCAAAATCAACAGGATGGCGTGGCTTCACTTCGACAGCTGCTGCACCCACTGCGTATGTGCCTCCCGCATCAGGATGATGCTTCTGGCCCGGTGCAGCACCACCGCCACGCTGTAGCACCAGGCCGCCAGCATCATCACGAGCATGGCCAGCAGCATCACCGTGGCCATCTTCGAGCCGCTCACCGGATTCACGCTCGAGCCCTGGTGCAGCGTGTTCCAGAGGTTGACCGAAAAATAGATGATCGGCACATTGATGCTGCCCACCAGCACCAGAATGGAGCCGGCCCGGTCGGCGCGGTTCTGGTCCTCGATGGCGTGCGTCAGCGCCATGTAACCGAAGTACAGGAACAGCAGGATCAGTGTCGAGGTCATCCGCGCATCCCAGGCCCAGTAGGTGCCCCAGGTGGGCTTGCCCCAGAGGGATCCGGTCCACAGTGCAATGGCGGCCCACAGTGCGCCGGTGGGGGCCAGCGCGGAGATCATCATCGCCGACATGCGGGTACGGAAGCCCAGGTTCAGAATGGCGTAGAAGGCCATCACCAGATAGATGAACATGGCCATCCACGCGGCCGGCACGTGGATGAAGATGATCCGGTACACCTCGCCCTGCTGGAAATCCGTGGGGGCTTCCACGAAGCCCAGCCACAGGCCGAGCAGGCAGAGTACGGCGGCACTCACGGCAAACCACGGAATGAGCTTGCCGGCCAGACCATAGAAGCGCTGCGGGGCAGCGTAGGCAAACAGGTTCATGGGGGTGCGTCCTGCAATCGTTCCTGCAAATTCTGTGTCGTGTCTGCGTTGCATGCCCATGCCGGTGAGGTGCATGGGGTTTGCGCGGGTCATGGAGCAAGGGGGTATGTGGCGCAAGTATCGTGTTTCATGGGCAGGCCCCCTTCATTCCAGCGAGGTGCGCAGTGCCAGCGCCACCAGATACGGCCCGCCCCAGACGGCTGCCACCATGGCCGCACCCAGCAGCGCCAGATGGGACGAGGGTGACAGGCCGGCTGCCAGCATGTCCACGGCGCCCGCCCCGAAAATCAGCACCGGCACGTAGAGCGGCAGCACCAGCAGCGCCACCAGGGCGCCGCCCGCACGTACGCCCAGCGTCAGCGCCGCACCCACCGCGCCCAGCATCAGCAGGGGTGGGGGTGCCCAGCAGCAGCGTCAGCACCAGCAGCCCGGCACGGGGCAGGTCCACCGACAGCGCCAGCGCCAGCAGCGGCGTGATGATCACCAGCGGCACGGGCCGACACCAGCCACACCGCCAGCAGCTTGCCTGCCACCAGCGCCGTGGGCGAGCGGCCGCTGGCCAGCATGTGTTCGAGGCTGCCGTCCTGATGGTCGTTGGCAAACAGCATCGGCGAGTGCCGTCAGTTGCGCCAGCAGCGCCATCACCAGATCAGCCCCGGCCCCAGCCGTGCCAGCCATTCGGTTTCCGGCCCCACGGCAAACGGCACCATCAGGCAGGCCAGCACGAAAAAAAGCCCAGCAGATTCAGCGTGTCGGCGCGCCGGCGCAGCGCAATCGTCAGGTCGCGCTGCAGCGCCCAGCGGAAGGTGCCTTTCATCGTGGTGCATCCCTCATGCAGGCACTCCGTTCATGGCGTATGTCCGTGTCGTGGGGTGTGTCCCCGCGATGGTGCGGATACCTGCCCGGCCGGGGATGCCGGCCCGAGGCGGATGCTGGCCTGGAGGCAGGGGCCGCCGCGCCGGTGCGGTTTTTGCCCCCAGCCAGAGTTCGTTGGGCGCCCGTGCCGCCAGCACCGGCAGGTGCGTGGCAATCAGCGCGCTGCCACCGGCGTCCAGATGTTCGTTCAGCAGGGGCATCCAGCAGCGCACTGCCTTCGGCGTCCAGCGCGGCCGAGGGCTCGTCCAGCAGCCACAGCGGCCGGTGCGGCGCCAGCAGCAGCCGCGCCAGGGCCAGCCGCTGCCGCTGGCCCTGCGAGAGCCGGCGGGTTTCCACCTGCGTGCGCTTCGCCAGCCCCACCCTGCTCCAGCACCCTGCGCAGCCGGGCGCGGTCCGGGACGGGCACCGTCCAGCTCGGCCAGCAGGCGCAGGTTGTCGATGGTCGACAGTTCGCCCTTCAGTCCCGTGTGCATGGCCCAGCCACAGGGGCGTGCGGGCAGAGTTTTCCAGGGTGCCGGGCCTGAAGGTTTCGTTTTTCCCACGTCAGCTCACCGGCCTGCACCGGTGTCAGCCCCAGCAGCGCCCGCAGCAGCGTGGACTTGCCGCTGCCGTTGGCGCCGCGCAGCATCAGCGCCGCACCGGATGGCACGGTGAAGTCCAGTGCATCGACCAGCACCTGACGGCCCCGCTCGATGCGCAGGCCGCTGGCCAGCAGCCTGCCGGTCACCGCCGTGGAAGCGCAGGCGCCTGCTGCAGGTGCGCGGGCCGTCGTCGTGCTCATGGCTTGCCGGCCGCCCCATTGGTCGGGGGCACGGAAGTGTCACGGCCGGCAGTCTCGCCCGCTGGTGGCGCGGATGCCGTTGCCGGCCGTATTGCCCGCTGGTGGTGATGTCCCGCTGCCGGCCGTACCATCCGGATTGGCCCGCGGGCCAGCGCCCGTGCCGTCCGCCTGCTGCCGTGCCGCGTCGATGTACTGCTGCACCTGCTGGTACTGCGGTGTACCGGGCTTGAGCTGCGCCAGCAGCGGTTCCCAGTAGCCCAGGGCTGCCCTGGCGTTGCCGTGGTTCATCTCATGGGCACCGGCCAGCGCCAGTGCCTTGCCATTGCCGGGGTTGAGCTTCAGCGCCTGCTGGATCAGTTCCACGGCCGGCCCTCGAGCTTCATGCCGGCCCGCTGGCCCAGCGTGTCGGCCAGGTCGGTGCGGATCTGCGCTGCCAGCGCCGGATCGGGACTGTCCAGCTTCAGGGCCTTTTCCAGCGCGGCCGTGGCCCTGTCCAGATCGCCCAGCGCCCGGCGTGAGCGGCCCAGCATCAGCCAGCCTTCCACCAGATCGGGCTCGGCCTCCAGTTTTGCCTCCAGCTGCGCCAGCATTTTGTTCACATCCGGCATCTGCGCCTGCTGGTCGAAGCCCGGCACCACGGCCTCGGGCATGCCGGTAGTACGGTAGAAGGCCAGTGGCAGGGGCCACCAGCAGCGTGGCAAACACCACCGCCAGCAGCTGGCGGCGGCGGGTCATGCCGGGGCGTTGCTGCGCTGCCATGCCGACCGGCGTGTCGCCGGGGATACCCTGTTCCTCGAGGGCATGCCCGGGGCCGTGCCCCTCCGGCGCCAGATCGGCCAGTGCGGCGGTTGCAAAGCTCGCGTACCAGCGCCTCGCGCTCAGGGTGAATCCTTGGGCAGTGCAGCCAGCTCCTCGTCCAGCCGCTGGCGGCGCTCACGGATGATGTCGCGGTTCAGGCTGGCCCCGTCGTCGCCGATGTGGCCGGGCCGTCGCGGCATCGGATGGCGTACCGCGGCGCAGCGGCCACACCACATACAGGCTGACCAGAACGGCTGCGGCAACCAGCAGCCAGAGAAAGAGGGCAGGGGATGACATGCCGGCATTGTCGGGGCCAACCGCCGTGGCGGTCAAAGTTCCGATGGCGGCTGGCGTTGTTTCAGGTCAAGCACGACAGGGCCCGCCAGACGGATCGTCGGGCGGGCCCTGTGAGAAGGGGCGGAAGGCCCTGGACTCACTTTCAGGTGCAACACGCCGTCCCCTATGAAGTGTTGCCGTGGATTGGACCTGCACCTGCCTGAGCCCCGAAGCGCGGGCCGGTATCGTGCAGCAGCCCGGGGCGACCATTGCGGCTGCTCAGGCAGAGCGGTCACCGCTCCCGGAACGCTTCGCGCATCTTCAGGATCGGCTTCAGGATGTAGTCCATCACCGTCTTCTCGCCCGTGCGGATTTCACCGAGGCCGTCATCCCGGGGATGATCGGCAGCTCCTCGCCGCCCGCGCTCAGCGTCGATGACGTGGTGCGCACCAGCACGCGGTAGTAGCGGTTGCTGCCGGCCGTGCGCTGTTCGTCGTCACGCAGCGTGTCCGGGCTGATCAGCTCCACCTCGCCATGCAGGCCACCGTAGATGGCGTAGTCGTAGGCCGAGATCTTCACCGTCGCCGGCAGGGCCAGGACGCAGGAAGGCCACCTCGTGCGGGCGGATCTTCGCCTCCACCAGCAGCTGGTCCTCCAGCGGAATGATCTCCATGATGTCCTGGCCCGGCTGGATCACCCCGCCGCGCGTGTTCATCCGGATGTTCTTCACGATGCCCTTCACCGGCGCCGTCAGCACGGTACGGGTCACCTGGTCCTGCCGGGCGGTCAGCGCCTGCTGCACCTGGGCCAGTTCGGACTCCACGCGCGACAGGTCGTTGGCCGCATCGGCACGGTACTTGTTCACCCGCTCCTGCATGGCGGCCTGCAGGTCGTTGTACTGCCGCTGCAGGCGCAGCAGTTCCGTTTCGGCCACCAGCCCCTTCGCCACCATCGGTCTGGTAATGCCAATCTCGCGGGCCACCAGTGCCTGGCTGGCCTTCGAGGTTTCCATGGCCTGCTGCAGCGACTGCCGGCGGGCGTTGTAGGTGTCCGTTTCGTTGTCCACCACTTCCGCATCGGACAGCACGTCGTCCGGGAATTTCAGCGGCGTGCCGCGTGCCTCTGCACGCAGACGGGCAGCCGAGGCTTTCAGGCTGATCACCTTGCTCAGCCCTTCGCGGTAGGGAGGATTGTGCCTTGGTTTCATCGATGCGCAGCAGCGGCTGACCCTTTTCCACGGTGGCACCTTCGCGCACCATCATCTCGGACAGAATGCCGCCTTCCAGCGACTGGATCACCTGTTCACGGCTGGAAGCGATGATGCGTGCATCACCCTGGTGATTTCTTCCAGTTTGCTGTAATTGGCCCACACGGCGGCTGCCACCAGCAGCGACAGCATCAGCGCCAGCAGCAGGAAGCTGCTTTTCTGGCGATCATTCACCATCGCCTGCCGCATGTCGCGCATGAAATCGAAATCGCTGCCGCTGCCGGCATAGACCGGATGCGCAAAGGTATCGCGCGGCTCCACGGGCACGCTGGCCGGCCACCACCACGTCCTTGCCCGGGGCAGGGCGCCTGCCGCTGCGGCCGGCCGCGACGCCGGTGGGCGCTGCAGCCGCCACGGCACGTGATTCCCAGCCGCGCCGTGCCGGGCTGTGCACCACCTGGTTTTCCGGCGCCGGCGTGTCCTCCAGCCGTGCCGGCAACCGAAAGTGCCCCGCCGTCACTGTACCCTGCATGTCCACTAGGGTGCTTCATGGCCGCGCACAGCGCCCTGGCCCGCGGCATGGCCCGTGCTGCGGCACCAGCCTGTGTACCCTGCGTGTTCACGGGTTTTCCTGTGGGTTGTTCATGGTTTTGCATCGAACGGTCAGACACGGCGCACCCCCTGGATCTTGCCTTCCTTCAGGGGCCTGCAGCACCGCCTCTTTCGGGCCGTCGGCCACGCACACCACCATCCATGATCATCACCCGGTTCACGAAATCCAGCAGCTGCAGCTGTGCGTCACGAACACCATCGTCTGGCGGGTGGACAGACGCGACAGCGCCTGCATCACCATCGTCTCGGTGGCGGTATCCATGGCGCTGGTCGGCTCGTCCAGCAGCATCACGGCGGGGTTGGCAATCACGGCGCGGGCCAGGGCCACGGCCTGACGCTGCCCACCCGACAGCCCGTTGCCGCCTTCGCCAATGGGCATGTCGTAGCCGCGCGGATGGCGGCTGGCCATCTGGTGCACACCGAAGGCATCGGCAATGCGCATCATCGAATCGTCATCGATGTGCGGGTTGCCGGCCTTCAGGTTCTCGCGCAGCGTCCCGAAAAAAACAGTCGCGTATCCTGCCCCACATACAGCACGTGGCGGCGCACGTCGGCCGGCTCGATCTGCTGGATCTCGATGCCATCGAGCTTCACCGAGCCCTCGCGCGGCAGATACAGCCCAGCCAGCACCTTCAGCAGCGTCGATTTGCCGCTGCCGATGCGCTCAGCACCGCCACCCGCTCACCCGGATTCAGCGTCATGCTCACTTCACGTACCGAATCGGGCGACATCGGGTCGTAGCGGAAGGCCAGATTCTCGGCCGACAGCGCGCCCGTCGTGGTGGGCTTGCGCAGATAATTCCGTTCCGGATCGCGGTCGGTGGGCGTGTTCATCACACGGTTCAGCGAGGTCAGCGCCGTCTTGGCCTGCTGGTAGCGTACGGCCAGGGCCGTGATGCTCGCAGCCGGTGCAATGGTGCGGCCGGCCAGAATCACCGCGCCGATCAGTGCGCCCTGCGTCAGCGTCCCGTCGCCAATCAGGGTATACGCCCCACACCACCATCGCCACCGTGCACATCGACTGCAGCAGGGGCGGTGAAGTTGTTCACCATGGCCGTGATGTTGCGGCTCTTTCATCGAGGTGCGGGCGGTGAGGGCGGAGGCGCGCTCGTAGCGGGTCTGCACCTGACTTTCCATGCGCAGCGCCTTGATGGCCTCGGCACTTTCCAGTGTTTCCACCAGAATGCCCTGCTTGATGCTGCCCTCGCGCAGATGTTCCTTCACGTAGCGCGACAGTGGAATCTGCGCCAGCGCCCCACGATCACCAGAATGGGAATGCAGGCCAGCGGTACCAGAAGAGCGGCCCCGCAATGGCGTGGATCACCCACACGAACATCAGCACGAAGGGCAGGTCGGTGATGGTGGCCAGTGTGGCGGAGGTGGCAAAATCGCGCACCGATTCGAATTCACGGATGGTGTTGGCAAAGGCACCGGCCGACTGCGGACGGTTTTCCAGCCGTGACATCATCGCCTGGCGAAAGAGTGTCGAGCCCAGCAGCAGGTCGGCCTTCTTGCCGGCGTTGTCCAGCAGCCAGCTTCGCAGGGTTGCGCGACAGGGTATTCGAACAGCATCGCCACCATCACGCCGCTGGCCAGCGCCCACAGCGTGGTGTAGGCCTGGTTCGAGATCACCCGGTCATACACGTTCATCGTGAAGAACGTGCCCGCCAGCGCCAGCACGTTGATCAGCAGCGCCGCAATGGCCGCCTGCATGTAATAACCCCGAAAACGCCAGATCGTGCTCCAGAACCAGTGGCCCTTCGGTTTGTCGATCTCGATCGGGCTGCGCTTGTCTTCCGCAATGGCCGGACGGATCAGCAGGCAGGGTGCCGATGTACTGGCGCTGCAGATCCTCGTGCTTCACTTCCAGCTCGATGGCGCCCCTGCTCGCAGGGCAGGATCACCGCCTTGCCGTCGCGGCGCCATTCCAGCAGCAGGCAGGCACGCAGGTCGTGCAGCAGCAGCACCACCGGCAGCTGCAGCGGATTGATGCTGTCGAGTGCGCGGTGCTGGATGCGCACCTTGCAGCCGTGCGCTTCGGCAATCCGCATCATGCCGGCGGGCTGCAGCGGCCGTTCGTGCGGAATGCCGGTGGCCAGCGCCTCCTCGCTCTTGTGGATGTCGAAGCGCGCCAGCATCTGCGACAGCGCCGTCAGCAGCGGATCGGGCTGCGGCTGCATCGAGGGCAGTGCAATCTCGGGTTGTGTACTCATGTCGTGGTTGGTTTCTTGCCCGTGTCGGTTTCGGGTCACCGGTCGGGCGTCCGCCGTGAGGCGTCGCAGGACCGGTCAGGCGAAAAGCCGTGTCGTGCCGGGCCTTCAGCGCGTGTCATGGATGCATGCGTCCATGACCCGTACTAGTTCAGGTCGGGCAGCGCCGGAATGCCATTGCGCTGCTGCCGTTCGGCCATCTCCTGGTCACTCGTCACCGGCGGCGGCGGGGCGATGCCCAGCCAGGGGCAGCAGCTGGCCGGTGGCACCCAGCAGCCGGTAACGCGCCTGGGTCAGTTCCGCCTGCTCGGTGGCGGCGCCCAGCCGTGCGGCATAGATTTCGTTTTTCGGCGTTGAGCAGGGTCGATGATGCTGCGCTTGCCGATCTGAAACTACTCCCAGTAGGCCTCGCGCACCTTGCGCGTGCTCTCCACCAGCTCCTCGCGGGTGCTCACGCGGCCCACGCGCGACTGGATCTGCGTCCAGTGGCGTGCCACCTCGGTCTGCAGCGTGCGGCGGGTGTTCGACACCGCCTCTTCGGCCGTCAGCACCTGCGCATTGGCAGCCGCTGCCGTGGCCGCGCCACACCACCATCGAACGGGGCTCCAGTCCGTCACCAGGCCCAGGTCATAGCCACAAACCACTCGCGTTTGCCATCGAAATTGCGCGGACTCGTCACGCGTGCCCGCAGGTTCACCGTGGGCTTGACCCAGGCATCGGCCACTGCAGCCGCCTTGCGGGCCGCGTTGACCTCGGCACGCCGCGCCAGAATGGCCGGGTGGCTGTTGAGCAGGGTCCATGGCCTCCTGCAGCGAACGCACCGGTTCGCCCGGTGGTGTGGCGGCCGTCACCCCTTCACGGGCTGGCCCACCAGCTGCGTCAGCGCCTCGCGGGCCTCGGCCAGCTGCCCCTCGCGGTCGGCCAGCGTCAGCTGCGCCTGCGACAGGCGGGAGTTGGTCTGCAGCAGGTCGTAGCCGCGGCCCTTGTCGATGCGCACGATTTCGCGCTACCCGGGCCTGCAGCGCCTCGATGCCCGCCACATAATCGCAGGGCCAGCACCGCCAGGTCCTGCTGCTTCACCACTTCTATATAGGCATCCGCTCACGCGCAGCGCAATGTCGTCGCGCGAGGCTTCGGTGCTGTAGTTGGCGCTGGAGAGCCGCGCCTTCTGGCGGTCGGTCTCGTTGTCGGTACGGCCGCCGTCGTACAGCGGCTTTGATGGCCTGTGCGCCCAGATCGCCACTGCGCTTGTCACGGCCCACGCCACGCTGATAAGCCACCGAAGGTTCTGCAATCACGCCGAAGCGGAAATTCATGCCGTTGGCTGCGCCCGTCACCTCGTGGCGGATGGCTTCCGCATTGCGGCGCGCACCCAGCACGGCCGGGTGCAGCTTCAGTGCAATGTCCACCGCCTCCGGCAGCGTCTCGGCCGGGCGGTGTCCTGCCAGCCGCCAGCCAGTCCGCCCTGCCGCCAGCTGCAGCGCCAGCAGGGCGGGCAGCAGGCGCCGGCGGCGCGCGTCGTGGCTGCCGGGCGACGGCAGCCCCGTTCGAAGCGGCCGCAGCGCCGGCACGGCCGTGCCCGTGTACGGACGGCGCGGCAGTCGGAGGCAGGGGAGAGCGCGTGGAGCGCCCGGGGTGAATGTCTGTTCGTCATGGTCGAGGTTGGCTGGCTGGTTCTTGTGAAAGGGGTTTTCGCGGGGGCGAAAGCGTCCATGACACACAGGGGTCCATGGCACGCGCTGAGCCTCATTCAACGTCCGCGCACGACGGCGGCCGACAGGAGGCATTGTCCTCCTGCATCATCCCGGCAGCATGAATGGGCTACGGGGTCGTTTTAACGGCACGGGCGGGCCTATGGTGGTTGCAAAACAACAACTGTCGTGTGTGCGCGCAACGGCAGCGGCAATGCAGCGTGTGCGAAAGCACGGCGCTGCCCGCCTCCCCAGCCCGTGCATGGTGCCCCTGACCACGCGCAGATCCGGGGACGGGCGCGGGGACGAGCCCGTCCATGACATGCGCTAGCCGCGTCCCACCAGCGGCATTTTCGTGGCCATCAGCGTCATGAACTGCACATTGGCCGACAGCGGCAGCCGGGCCATGTCCAGCACCGCCTGCGCCACCAGATGCACATCGATGGTCGGCTCCGTGGCCACGCGCCCGTCGGCCTGCAGGATGCCCTCGGCCATGGGGCGGGTCATGTCGGTGGCCGCGTTGCCGATGTCGATCTGGCTGCACGCGATGTCGAAATCCCGCCCGTCCAGCGAGGCCGCCTTCGTCAGCCCCGTCATGGCGTGCTTGGTCGCCGTAGGGCATCGACATCGGCCGCGGCGTGGGCCGACACCGAACCATTGTTGATGATGCGCCCGCCGCGCGGGTTCTGCGCCTCATCACCCGGAAGGCGTTCTGAATGCAGTAGAACGGCCCGCTCAGGTTGGTGTCCACCACGGCACGCCACTGCGTGGGCGACAGCGATTCCAGCGGCACTGCCGGCGCACTGATGCCCGCGTTGTTGAACAGCACGTCCACGCGGCCAAAATGCGCCACTGTGCGGTCGAACAGGCGCGTCACGGCATCCGGGTCGGTCACATCGGTGGGCATGATCAGCGCGCGGCCCGGCTGGACGGACTGGTCGGCCGTTTCCTGCAGGGTGATCTGCCGGCGCCCGGCCAGCACCACTCCGTAACCGGCGGCCAGAAGGCCAGCGCCACGGCGCGGCTAATGCCACTGCCGGCCCCGGTGATCACGGCAACGGGCAGGGCAGGGGCGGGATTGGGAGGAGGATAAAGCATGGTGACAGCGTCCGTGGCTCTGAATAGGGGGTCACCGCGCATTATAGGGAGGGCGTTATTTCATGACTTTTGCAGTATGTGGGCAGCAGCTTGCCCGGATTCATCCGGTCGTCCGGGTCCAGTGCCGCCTTGATGGCCCGCATCATCTGCAGTTCCAGCGGCTGCTGTAGCGCGCCAGCTCGGCCAGTCGCAGCACGCCAATCCCATGCTCGGCCGAAAATGGCGCCTCGTGGGCTGCCACCACATCGTGCACGATGTGATTCACCCGCGCCTCGTCCGCCGCAAACGCTTTCGTCATACTGCCGTGCAAACTGCGCACGTGGCGATACATTGAAAATGCAGGTTGCCATCGCCCAGATGCCCGAACACCGTCAGCCGCACCGCTGGATACGCTGCCCGCAGCTGCGCCTCTGCCGCCACCATGAATTCGGCAATCCGCCCGATGGGCACCGAAATGTCGTGCTTGATGTTGCGCCCCTCGCGGCTCTGTGCGGCCGAGATGTTCTCGCGCAGCGCCCACAACGCCGCAAACTGCGCCAGCGAGCCCGACAGCACGGCATCGCGCACCGTACCGGCCTCCATGGCCGCCGCCAGCACCGTCTCCAGCCCCTCGCGCGCCGCCGCCTCGCTGTGCAGGCTGCTGGCCTCCAGCAGCACGAACCAGGGACGTGTCACCGGCTGGCGGCCTGCACGGGCCCTGTCGTGTCCGGTGTCTGCGTCATGCCTCGCGCCTGCGTCCTGTCTGGCGTCTGTATCCTGCCCAGCGCCTGGGTCCTGCCCGACACCTGTATCTGTCCGGCTGGTGTGGCGCCCGCAGTAGCCGTGAAAGGCACCGGCAGCTCCGGAAAATGCCTCGTACCAGCCCCAGGGCGTCGGCCGACATCAGCTCGAAGGCCGTCAGCTCGGCTGCCAGCCGGTTCTGGGCCTGTACCAGCAGCGTCAGCGCCTGTTCGGGCGCATCCACCTGCGCCAGTGCCACCACCCGGCCTGCTGGCTGCGGAAACAGCTTCAGCACCGCCGCCGTGATGATCCCCAGCGTCCCCTCGGCCCCGATGAACAGGTCGCGCAGGTCGTAGCCGGTATTGTTCTTGCGCAGGTGGTTCAGTCCGTGCCAGACCTCGCCGCTGGCCGTCACCACCTCCAGCCCCCAGACACAGCTCGCGCATGTTGCCGTAGCGCAGCACCTGCACCCCGCCTGCATTGGTGGCCAGGTTGCCGCCCACCGTGCAGCTGCCTTCCGAGGCCAGTGACGGCGGAAACAGTCGCCCGTGCGCCGCCGCGGCCGCCTGTGCCGCTGCCAGCGTGCAGCCGGCCTCCACCACCATCGTGCTGCCCGCCAGGTCCACACTGCGCACCCGCTGCAGGCGCTTTCAGCGACAGCACGATGACGGGCCGTTCCCGGTCCGGCTGCGGGCCTGCCCCGGCTGTCCGTGGCTGATGGTTCCGCCGATGCGGTCGGTGTCGTCGGGTTCGGTGAGGCCGGCGCGGACACGCCGTTGTGCCCTGCAATCGCGCCCCCGACGATACCCGCAGGGACCGAGGCCCCGGTCAGCCCCGTATTGCCCCCCTGCGGCACGATGGCCACCCGTGCGCCGCACACCAGCGCACCACCGCGGCCACATCGTCCGTGCTGTCGGGCAGGGGCCACCGCCAGCGCTGGCCTCCCAGCGCTGCCGGTAGTCGCGCACGAAGGAGGTCATCTCGTCCGGTCTTTCCAGCAGCCGGCCCCGGAAAGCGCCGCGCAGGGAGGGCAGCAGGGATGCAGCGTCGAAAAAACACATCACCTCCGGTGTGACAAAAATCCGGCGCAAAGCCCGGCAACCCCATGTAGCGCTGCCGCCGCAGCGCAGCACGCAGCACGCAGCACCGCACACATCCTGCAGCCAGGCAGGGGTGCCGTGTGCCACTGCCAGGTACGGGTAGCCGTGTGTGGCTGCCATGTACGGTTGCCATGCGTGGCAGTGCCGGCGGGCCAGTGGCGCAGCAGGGCAGCTCATTTGCGCCCTGTGTACGCCACCGTGCCGGTTTTGTAACGCATACGGACGCGCTTGTAAGGCTTTTGGGCACAGCTGCGCCCATCCATGGGGCCATGCAGGCGTGGCCGACGGATCATGGCCGTATCATTTTGCATGATAATCCACCTCCGCTGCCGGTCCGTTCCGGAGCTGCCCCTGGCGGCACACCGGCCCGGTGCCCCGGCAGCCCTTTCCGATCTGGTTCGCACAACGTTGAATCCACACGCCGCCACACCCACCTCACCGGGCTTCATGGTGTCCACCCTGCTGCGGCACCGCACCCTCATCCTGCAGATGGCCCGGCGGGAAATCGTTGCCCGCTACCGCGGTTCCGTCATGGGGGTGTTCTGGTCGCTGCTCAACCCGCTGCTCATGCTGGTCGTCTACACCTTCGTCTTCTCGGTGGTGTTCAAGGCGCGCTGGCAGACGGGGGCCCAGCAGAGCCACACCGACTTCGCCATCATCCTGTTCGTGGGTGTCATCGTGCACACCCTGTTCTCGGAGGTGGCCGGTCGCGCACCGTCACCATCATTTCCAACCCCAGCTACGTCAAGCGCGTGGTGTTCCCGCTCGAAATCCTGCCCGCCGTCAGCCTGCTGTCGGCGCTCTTCCAGGCCGGTGTGAGCATAGCCGTGCTGCTGGTGGCCCTGCTGCTCATGGAAGGGCACATCCCGCTCACCGCCCCGCTCATCGTGGTGGTCTGGATTCCGCTGGTGCTGTTCTCGCTGGGCACCAGCTGGTGGCTGGCTGCGCTGGGTGTGTATGTGCGTGACGTGTCACAGGCCATCGGCGTGGTGCTCACCGTCATGCTGTTCATCCTCGCCGGCCTTCTTTTCGCTGGAAGCCATCCCCGAAACCCTGCGTCCGTGGGTCAAGCTCAACCCGCTCACCATCCCCATGACGCAGTCACGCGACGTGCTCATCTGGGGCAACCTGCCCAGCTGGACGGAGTGGGGCCTGTTCACCGCCGGCATGGCGCTGTTCGCATGGCTGGGTTTCGTCTGGTTCCAGAGCATCCGCAGGGGGTTTGCCGATGTCCTCTGAACGCACCCCCAACCCTGCCGTGGCCGGCAGCGCACCGGCGGCTGGTGTCAGTATCTCCGCCGCGACCGGTTCCGCCGTGGCAGGCGCCTCCGCCACTGCCAGCATGGTCCGGCCGGTGGCACCCAGGCCAGCGGAGTCCCGGCCAGCGCTTCCGGTCCGGCCTTTCCCGACCAGCCCCGGCCGTCCGCGGGATCCGGGGCTGGACGACGACGTGGCCATCCGCGTTTCGGGCCTCTCCAAGTGCTTCCAGCTCTACGACAGCCCGGGCCATCTGCTCAAGCAGCTGCTGGTGGGGCGCATGGCCCGGCTGGTGGGCCGCACGCCGCCAGCAGTATTTCCGCGAGTTCTGGGCGCTGAAGGGGCTGGACTTCACCGTGCGCCGTGGCGAAACCGTGGTATCGTCGGCCGCAATGGTGCCGGCAAGAGCACCCTGCTGCAGATCCTCTGCGGCACGCTCACCCCCACCGACGGCCATGTGGAAATCCGCGGTCGTGTGGCCGCGCTGCTGGAGCTGGGGGCGGGCTTCAACCCGGAGTTTTCCGGGCGCGAGAACGTCTACCTCAATGGCGCCATCCTGGGCGTGAGCCGTGAGGAAATCGCCCGCCGCTTTGCCGACATCGAGGCCTTTGCCGACATCGGCGAGTTCATCGACCGGCCGGTGAAGTCGTATTCGTCCGGCATGTACGTGCGGCTGGCCTTTGCCGTGTCGGCCTGCATCGACCCCGACGTGCTGATCGTCGACGAGGCACTGGCCGTGGGCGACGCCAAGTTCCAGGCGAAGTGCTTTCCGCCGTTTCGAAGAGCTGGTCTCGCGCGGCACCACCATCCTGCTCGTCACCCATTCCACCGAGCAGATCACCCGCCACTGCGATCGCGCCATCCTGCTCGAAGGGGGCGTGGTGCACCAGGAAGGCCCACCCAGGGACGTGGCCAACACCTATCTGGACCTGCTCTTCGGCGTACAGCGTCGCGACAAACCGCAAGGGCGGCAAGGGCACGACGGCCGGCAAGGGGCAGCCGGCAAGAGTTCCGCAGCCAGCAACGGTTTCCGAACAGCCAGCAAGGGCGCCATCGCGCTGGGTCGGCCGTGGAGGAAAATCCGTACGCCGACGCGGGATGGTGCTGCAGGCCAGGATGATGCCGGAGCGACGCAGCCAGCAGCGACAATAATGCTGCATTACGACGCCCGGACATCGAGGGTGACGACGACATTTCCGGCCGGATAGCCCGGGCTGCGGCCCGGCAGCCCATCCGGGCGTCGGAGCTGGAAAGCGCGGCACCGGACGCACCGGGGGCGCAAGAGCAGGGCGGCGATGGCGCCCAGACGGGTGCCGGCATCCTGTCATCGCACGGCGAAATGCAGGATGACGACGCCCATAATGCAAAAACACCCGCCAGAACAGCCCTCTGTCGCTGATTCCGCTCGCTTCTCCTCGCGCTTGAAGACCGCCCCGGCTACAACACCGACGAGTACCGCTGGGGCAGCTGCGAGGTGGAAATCACCGACGTGATGGTCACCACCAACGGACACGACCACACCGTGCGCCTCAACACCGGCGAGCAGGTTCTGGTGGTCGTGTGGGTACGTTTCCGGGTGGACGTGAACGCGCCCATCTACGGCCTCACCATCAAGACGCCGGACGGCATCACCGTCTACGGCAGCAACTCGCGCGACTTCCCCGACGGCCCGGTCTGCGAGCCGGCCAGGGCCGGGCAGACCGTGCGGGTGGTGTTCTGCTGGACCTGCGCATCGGCGCCGGTGATTTTCTGCTGTCGCTGGGCGTGGCCCACGAGATCGGCGGGGGGCGAGGTCGAACCGCTCGACCGCCGCTACGACAGCATGCTGCTGCACGTGAGCCGCCAGTCCCGCTGCTACGGGCTGGCTGATTTCGACATGCGGGTGGACATTCAGGCAGACTCATGAGCTACCAGAAAGACACGCGGTACAACCTGTACTTCCGCCCCGAGGCGGAAGCCTTTGGTTACCCGAGGGCGCCGAGGCCGAGCAGCGCCTGCTCGACATCGTCGAAAGCCTGCACGACCGCAGCACCTTCTCGCCCGAGTATCTCGACAACATCGTCGACTGGTCCACCCGCTACCACTTCAGCCGCGCCCGGCACTGTCTGCTGCGCCCGCTGGACATCGGCCCCGGCGACCGCGTGCTGGAGCTGGGCTGCGGCACCGGTGCCATCACCCGCTATCTGGGCGAAACGGGGGCCGAGGTGACGGCCGTGGAAGGCAGCCTGGCCCGTGCCCGCGTGGCGGCGGCCCGCTGCGCCGATCTGCCCAACGTCACCGTCATTGCCGACGACCCTGCAGGGTGCCGAGGTGGAAGGCCCCTACGACTGGGTCACCTTCATCGGCGTGCTCGAATACGCCGCGGCCTATTCGGAGGCCGAAGACCCCTACCAGTCCTACCTGCAGGCCGCCATGCGCCACCTCGAGCCTGGCGGCAAACTGGTGGTGGCCATCGAGAACCAGCTGGGGCTCTAGGTATTTCAATGCCTGTGGTGAAGACCACCTCGGCAAGCCCTTCATGGGCATTCAGGATCTCTACCAGCGTACCGGCGGCCCGCGCACCTTCGGCCGCCAGGTGCTGTCCCGTGTGCTGGCCCGGGCCGGTCTGCCGCAGCAGCAGTGGCTGTACCCGTACCCCGACTACAAGGTGCCCAGCATCGTGCTGAGCGATGCTGCGCTTGTGCACTCCGACTTTCAGGCCCACGACCTGCTGCTGCGCAGCGACAGCGAAGACTACAGCGACAACCGCCAGCGCATCTTCGACGAGGCCCTGGTCAACCGCGTGCTGGCGCAGAACGGCCTGCTGGGCGACTTCAGCAACTCCTTTCCTCGTCGTGGCCCAGCGGCCGGAACAGCAGGCATGGCAGCCTGCCGCCATGGCCTGACCTTTGCGGCCGTGCACCGGCATCGCGGCATGGCCACCGAAACCCGCTTCGTCCCGCAGGCGGGCGGCAGCATCCGCGTCACCAAACGGCGCATCCTGCCGCACGAACCCAGCACGCTGCCGCTGGCCGATGGCCACACCATCAGCCTGAACACGCAGGACTCGACTACTTCCCCGGCCAGCAGATGGCCTGGGCGGCGCTAGCCGCCCATGTGCGCGACGGCAACGTGCCCGCACTGGTCGAGGCCCTGCGCCCGTGGTGCGAAACCCTGCTGTTTGCCGCCCAGGTCGGTGCCTCTCCGCTGCTGCCGGTGGAGGACGAAGCCGCCGCCCTGGCCGCCGCCGGCATGCCCTGTGCGGCCCCGGGGCAGGGCGCCACGGCAGGGGCCGGTGAGACAGCCGGAGAACCCGGCGCCAGCCATGCAGCCACCCCGCCCGGCACATCCGGTACACAGCTTGCCGGTACACCGGCCGCTGGCGGCGCGCCGGGCAGCCAGCTCGGCTCCCGTGGCCGTCCGCTGCGCCTGCTGTCGCTGCCCGGTGGCATGATGGACCTCGTGCCGTTCAACATCCTGGCCAGCGAGAGCACGGGCCGTCACCAGGTCATCGACCAGGAATGGGAAGTCTCGTGTCCGGTCCCGGCAGGCTGGGTGCTCACCCGGGGCGTGATGCACGCCCTGCAGACCGGGCTGGTGCCGCACGATGAACTGGGCTCCATTGCCCGCGTGGTCATCGCCCTGGCCGATGCCTGTGGCTACCATGCCACACCCGACGACGTGGAACGCTGGCTGGCGCTGGAAGAACAGTTTCTGCGCGCCGTATCGGTCAAGGCCGTCAGCCACGGCCTATATACTGGGCACCCGCCGCCCGGTGCCCATGGTGTTTCCGACCCTGGCCAGCCAGGCCCACGCCCTGCACGAACAGCAGCAGCACACCCACCGGGCCGAAGAAAAGGCCGAGGGCCTGCGCCAGCAGCTGGCCGCCCGCGAACAGGAAAACGTGGCCAGCCTGAAGCAGATCGACGAGGGCCGCCAGCGCGAAAAGGCGCTGGAAGCCCAGATCCAGACCCTGCTGGGCTCGCGCAGCTGGCGCTGGTCCGGCTGGCTGCGCACGCTCCGCCGCCGCAGCCGCATCTGAGCGCCCACCGGCCTGTTCTCTGGTCACGGCCCGGCTCTGCCGGGCCGAACCGTTTTTCCCGCTTTTCATCTCTCTTACCGCAGCATGCCCTGTCCAAAGGACACCATGGAATCGCTTCTTTCCCAAGTGCTCGCCTTTCGCCCGGCCCGCCTGGCGCCGCCCTTTGAACAGCAGGGTCACATCCCCTTCGTGGTGTGGCTGGTACGGCAGCTCAAACCCCGCCAGTTCGTGCAGCTGGGCACCCAGTCGGGCAACCTGTACTTTGCCGTCTGCCAGACTGTGGCCGAACACCAGCTGCCCACCCGCTGCTGTGCCGTGGGAACCTGGCAGGCCGAGGATCTGGCCCTGAAGCAGCTGAAAACTGCTTCCCCCGCTGCAGACGGCAAAGCCACGCAGCCGCCCGCCATTCCCGGTGCCACCGAATACAACCGTCAGCACTACGTCCGGTTTTCTGCACTGCTGCGCATGGGCAGCGCCCAGGCCCCGCCACGCTTCGAACCCGGCAGCATCGACCTGCTGCTGATCGATGGCCGCTACTCGCCCGACACCGTACGCAACGAGTTCAAAAGCTGGCGCGACCGCCTCTCCGACCGCGCCGTCGTCCTGCTGCTGGGCACGGCCGAAGCCGGCACGGGCGCCGCCGAACTCTGGCCGCAGCTGCAGGCCAGTCACCCGCACGTGCGCTTTGATTACGACCAGGGCATGGGCCTGGTGGCCCTGGGCAGCCAGGTGCCCGATGACATCCTGCAGGCCCTGGCCCGGGTCGGCACCCCCGAAGCGCAGAACCAGCTGCGGAACATGGCCGACATCCAGACGGTCATCCCGCGTACCGCCTGCCTGCAGCTGCAGGTGGCAGGCCTGCAGGCCGAACTGGAGGAGAGCCGCGGCCAGCTGGCCCGCCTTCAGGAAGAACGCCGGCAGGAACAGGCCGAACATGCACAGCTGCAGCAGCAGTTTGCCGGCCTGCAGAAAATCGAGGCCGACAGGCTGCAGCAGCGCCTGGACGAGGCCCGCGTGGCACTGGAAGAGGCCCGCGCCGCCCGTGCCGCCGCCGAAAGCCACGCCGCCGAGCTGCACCACCTGGCCACCGCCATGCAGCAGTCGCTGTGCTGGCGTCTCACGGCCCCCATCCGCTGGGTGGGCACCCCCATCAACCGTACCCGCCAGAAGGCCGCGCTGCTGCGCCGCTCCATCGCCCTGCGTGGCGGCGTGGCCAAAACGGCCGGTCAGGCCGTGACCATCCTGAAAAAAACGAAGGCATGCAGGGCCTGCAGGCTCGCATCGGCAACGCCGAACGCCTGCTGAACGTGCCGGCTGCTGCCGCCCAGGCCGCCCTGCTGCAGCCGGGGAAGACCCCTACCACGGCTGGCTGCGCCTGTACGACCCCACCGATGCCGACGCCATGGCGGCGCTGAAGGCAAAAAAATCGACGCCATGGGCCTGACCACCACCTTCTCGGTGGTGATGCCCGTCTACAACCCGCCCCTGAACTACCTGAAGCAGGCCATCGAATCCGTCCAGGCACAGGTGTACCCGCACTGGGAAAATCTGCATTGCCGACGACGCCTCGCCCAACCCCGAGGTGCGCACGCTGCTCACCGAACTGGCCGAAAAGGACAGCCGCATCAAAGCTGGTCTTCCGCGAGAAGAACGGCCATATCTCGGCGGCCACCAACTCGGCCATGGAAATTGCCACCGGCGACCACATCGCGCTGATGGACAATGACGACCTGCTGCCGCCGCACGCGCTGGCGTACATGGCGCTGGCCGTGCACGAGCACCCCAACGCCGGCCTCATCTACTCCGACGAAGACAAGGTCACCGAAGACAACGTCCGCCAGGCGCCGTACTTCAAGTGCCAGTTCAACTACGAACTTTTCCTGTCGCAGAACATGATCAGCCACTTCGGCGTGTACCGCCGCAGCGTGCTGGAAGAGATCGGCGGCTTTCCGGGTGGGCTATGAAGGCGCCCAGGACTGGGACCCTCGCACTGCGCGTCATCGAGAAGGTGGGGGCCGAGAATATCGTGCACGTGCCGCGCGTGCTCTACCACTGGCGCATCTTCCCCGGCAGCACCGCCCTGGCGCTGGAAGAAAAAGGACTACGCCCCTGCAGGCCCAGCTCAAGTCCATCTCCTCGCACTCGAACGCATGGGCAAGCCCGACTCCGAAGTGTTCCCCGCCCCGCGTGTTCCGGGCCTGCTGCGCATCCGCCACAGGCTGCCCAGCCCCGCGCCCCTGGTGAGCATCGTCATCCCCACGCGGGACCGGTGGAACTCCTGTCGATGTGCATCGACTCCATCCTGGAAAAAGACCAGCTACCAGCCCTACCAGATCGTCGTGGTGGACAACGGCAGCACCGAAGAGCGCGCCGTGGCCTACCTGAAGAGCCTGGAAGCGCACGACAACGTCAGAATCGTGCGGGCCGACATGCCGTTCAACTATTCGGCACTCAACAATCTGGGCGTGGCGCAGGCCGACGGCGAGTATCTGGTGCTGATGAACAACGACATCGAAATCACCCAGAACGACTGGATCGAGGAAATGCTGGGTTTTGCCAGCCAGCCGGACATCGGCTGCGTAGGGGCGCAGTTGTGGTACCCCAACAACACGCTGCAGCATGGTGGCGTGGTGCTGGGCATCGGCGGCGTGGCCTCGCACGCCCACAAGGGCATTCCGCGCGGCAACTTCGGCTATTTTGGCCGGGCCTCGGCACACCAGATGTTCAGTGCCGTGACAGCTGCCTGTCTGATGGTTCGCAAACGTGTTTACGAGGCCGTGGGTGGATTCGACGAGACGCTGAAGGTGGCCTACAACGATGTGGACTTTTGCCTGAAAGTTCGTGCCAAAGCGGTTACGGAACCTTTACAATCCGTTCGCTTCCTTTGTACACCACGAATCTGCGCAGCCGCGGCAGCGACCTGGATGGCGAGAACCAGCAGCGTCTGCTGGCCGAGGCCGCCATCATGAAGGGACGCTGGGGGGCGCTGATTGCCGATGACCCGGCTTACAGTCCGAACCTGACGCTGGCGGGTGACGACTTCTCGATGGCTTGGCCGTCGCGGGTCAATACCCTGATCTCATCCAGAGCTGGCGCCGTCCAGCGTTCCCGGACATCCCTGGGGGACACTTGGGGTCATCTGCGCTATTCGGGTAAATGGGGAACTGGGTGCTGAACGTGCCGCCTTTCGGCACGGAACAGACGAGGGCCTGTCACAGAAGATCGCTGTGACAGGCCCTGTCCTCTTGTTGACTGCTTCAGGTCAGGGGCGCTGCACTGCGGGGAGTTCCACATCAAACCAGCAATCCTGCGCACTGCCCTGTACCCGCAAATGGGTCCCACCGGGCTGTCGAAGCACATATCCACTGAAGCCAGCCAGACTTCCTCGCGGATCGATGGCCTGCGCGACGTCTGGTCGTGCCATACCGTCGAGCACAAAGCCACGAACCAGTCCTTCCCCGTCTGCCAGCGTCCAGCGCCCCGCACGGCCTGTCTGCGGGTTTTTGCGGTCGAATGCCCAGCCTCGTGCCCACAGGTACCGGCTGTCTTCGGGTAGCGGCACCAGTTCATCGATATAGCCCTGGCAGCGTTTTTTTCCGTTGCAGGCTTGCTGGTAGTCTCACGGCAGTCCGTGCAGGGTTCGCCCAGCTGCTCATACAGATCCCGCCATGGCTCGATGCCGAACAGGGACAAATTGTGCTCTGAAGGCCATTGGGCGATTTTTCAGCGCCCATGCTGCATTCGGGAATACTGCTTCGATGCGCTGTTGGTCCGGAATGCGCAGCTCGATGGCCAGGGCACCGATATCGCGTTCGTACAGCGTTTTCTTCCATGGGCGCCAGCGCCTTTTTCTGGAAATGCAGCATGGGCAACAGCATCAGCACGATGGGCACTGTCCAGGCCAGACGTGTCTTGCTGGAAAGTGCTGGAAATGGAGAGGGCACGGTGGCGATGAGAAAGGCCGCCCACACCATCAGCGCCGGTGTCATGTAGCGACTTGTCAGTCCCTGTTCGATGCCGAAGATCAGGCGCCCGCCTGCTGTGGCCACTGCCGTACCGCCGATGTACAGGATGAAGCACAGCATGGCCAGCCGCAGACTGGACTGCCGGGGTGCGCGGATGCTGCCGATGGCCATCCAGAGCGACCACGCAATCATGCCGATAGCGGCTGCCTGCGCCAGTTTCAGCGAAGCCTCACCCTTGCCCAGAAAGTAATAGAACGGTCCGCCCAGATAGGCCAGCATGTATTCGATCAGCCCGGAAGGATTGTCCCGCAGCGCCTGTGTCAGCGAACCATGTCCGCCCGGCGCGGTGTAACCATGAAAATAGACCCAGACGCCAGCTGCCGCCAGGACAGCCAGCAGCACCGGTTGCCACCAGCTTCGGTGCAGCAGCAGGGTGAACACCGCCAGCAGTGGCAACGCAATGACGCCATTGGCCATGGTGCCGAGAGACAGCACTCCACACGACCGAGGCCCAGAACCAGCCGTTAGGGCATGGGGCGCCGGCATCACTGGCCCGGCTGGAACGATGCATGAAATAAAAATGCCAGCAGAGGCAGCCACTGCGCCAGCAGAAACTGGCTCTGAAAGCCCCACGTCAGGTTGTCATACTGGATCCATGAACAGACCCACGCAAACAGAAAGGCCGAGACCAGCGGAAAGTGGCCACCCGTGCGCTCACGCCATATTCCCAGAAAACTCAGCCCGATACCCACCATCAGCAGATAGTTGACCAGCAGCAGGAACCATCCCTTTCCCTGGAACCACGCCATGTCCATCCAGAAAAATATGCGTGCCAGCAGGATGCGATGTTCGTTGTGCTGGTCCCACCAGGCCCACCAGTCTCCGCCCTGTGCACGCACGAAAAAGCCCAGTGTGCCGTTCCACATGTCTCCAATGGGTACCGGAGACCATGCATGCCAGCATCCGATGGCCGCCAGTATCAGAAAGGTTGCCATGATGGCCCATGACACCACATGGGCCAGCGCAGAGGGTTTTGTCTGCAGGGAGGGGTATCCATGGGTTTCCTTGAAATATCCGTTCAGGCCCTGCCGTGCGGGGTAAGCGGCAGGGCGGGGAAGGAACCGGCGTGACGTTCTTTTTCTGTGCTACGCCAGACATGCAGGCCCAGCATGGCCAGAAACCCCAGCAAAATCGAGAACCAGAGCGTAGCCAGCCGTGCACCCACGGCCGCCAGTCCTGCCGTGACAGGGTTCTGTACCCTGTGCAATCAGCAGTGCGACGATGGTGGCTTCGGTAGACCCCATGCCACCCGGAATCATCGACGCTGCACCGGCCAGCATGGCAATGGGATAGATGGACAGGCTCACGTGCCAGGGCAGGACGATGCCCAGCTGGTGCAGCAGCCAGACAAAGGCCCCCGCCGTGAGCAGCCAGGCCAGCAGCCCCGTGCCCAGTGAAATGGCAGCATCCAGCGGTGTGGCCAGCCGCTGGCTGTGGCGCAACCCGTCTCGCAGCGTGCGCAGCAGTCGCGCCAGCCGCCATGCGTGAACTCGCCGAAGCAGCACGATGATGCGGTTGAACCATCGCGGGTTCCAGGCGCAGCCCAGCACCAGGATAGCCAGTGTCAGTACAAAGGCTGATACGCCTGCCATCAGTATGGGGCTTTGTGTGGCATGAAAGGCCGCCAGCATCAGCACGGCCATCGGGTCAAAAGAGCCGTTCGCATACGAACACGCCCAGTGGTCTGTGCCGGAACCCCCGCAGGCAGGTAGCGGATGCGCATCAGTTCGCCCACCTTGCCTGGCGTGGCCGTGAAGGCAAACCCGCTCAGGTACGCCAGAAAAACTGTATCCCACGGGCGGGCGGTGCCCCGTCCTGCGCAGCAGCCACTGCCAGCGTGCAAAGCGCAGGGCAAAGCTGCCCAGCGCAAAACCCGCCATGGCAAGCAGGGTGGGCCACAGCCGCGAGAGCTGCGAAAACACCTGTTTCTGCGAATCCAGCCAGAGCAGGGCGCCCAGATACAGGGCAGTGACCAGCACAAAAACCAGCCAGAGGTCCACTGATTTTCATGCGTATCCGGTTGTGGAAATGACGGGCACCGGCATAGGGGCCGGTGCGGCATTATTTGAAGGGAGAGATGCTTGTGTCCCAGATAGCTGGTAAACACGGGCACCACTACCCCTGCTGCATGGGCAAGCTCATGCACTACTGGTGTACGCCCAGCGCCGGCAGCAGCCAGTCGGCCAGCAGCAGACTGATGGCCCAGGTCTGCATGTACCGCCACCCCGTTGACCAGCACGAACACAGCGCCGACTGGTGCAGCGCACGCTGGCTGTTCCGGAACACGAACAGCCTGGCCTGCACGAAGGCAGTGACCATCCCCGTGATGTAGGCCAGCACGATGGCGGCCGAAAATCCCATCCACTGGTTGTACAGGATACGGCTGCCGAAGTTGACGGCCGCGGCAATGCCCCGGTCAGCAGAAAGACCAGAAACTGCCGGGACCGGAAGGCGCCGATCATCGCAGCGCGTCCGGGCCATCTGGCGGCCAAAGCCGATGCTTTCGGAAATGCCGCGGTCTTCGGGGTAGTAGTACGAAGTGTCGGCCATCCACAGCCCTTCGATGGGCAGCTTTACCGGAGGCAGTTTCGACAGATATCCCGGATCACAGATGGGTTGCGCATGGCGGTAGCGGCTGGCGCGGATGTCGATGAAGTCATCGTCCTGCAGGGCAGGGGTTGATCTTTTCAGGTAGTGGCGCACCTTGTCCAGAAACACATGGTCGTCATCCTGGTACTTCGGGTGTTCGCCCGGCATGTAGAAGGGCACGTACACCACATGCCGGTCCAGCGGCCGCAAATTGGTGTACCTCACAATGCCCGGGATGTCCATGTCCGGGTCGTTGGTGTTGAGCCAGAAATTGTCGGTCAGCGGCTTTTTCAGCTTTGCAATCACGCACACCACGGCAATGTTCTTCAGTGCCCGGTACTTTGCCAGAATGTCGGCGGGCAGATCGGGCATGATCTGCGGCACATAGGGCAGCGGGATGGTGCTGATCACACGGTCGAAGGCTTCGGTGCCGGCAGGTGTCTGCACCCCTGTGACCTTTGCCATGGTCCATGGTGACCCGTGTGACCGGTGTGGACAGCCGGAACTCGCCGCCGCGCGCCCTCGATGGCCTGCTTCATGCCGTTGAGCAGCGTGGCGGACCCGCCATCCAGATAGCCAAGCTTTTCACGGAACAGGTCGTAGCGCGAACGGCCAATGCGCCGGATGCGGCTCCATATCCACGCTGCCGACAGGTTGGGCGTGTAGTCGTAGAACTTCAGCTCGAAGAGCTTTTTCCACAGCACTTCCCAGGCTTCGTCGCCTACCCAGCGCCTGATCCAGCCGGTAGCTCCACGTTGTCCAGTGGCTTCCAGTCATTGCGACGGGGTGGACAGAAAAGGCGTGCAGGCCGTCAGCGGATCTTTGCCGGCAGGCTCAGTCCCCTGAACTTCAGCAGTGCCACCGGGTTGCCCCAGGGCTGCAGCCGGTTCTGGAACCAGTAGCCCATCTTCGTTTTCGGTCCAGTGCATTTTTGCTGCTCAGGCCCAGCTCGTCCAGTACCTGCAGGAAGGCATGGTCCGAAATGCAGTGGAAGTGGTAGTAGCGTTCGATGTCCAGGCCGCCGAAGTCGAAGGTGGCCGTCATGCCCCCCACGCGGTCGTCTGCCTCGAATACCACGGGGTGATGCCCGTCCTGTGCCAGCTGGTAGGCCACGGCCAGCCCCATCGGGCCGGCGCCCAGTACGGCAATGCGTTGGGGTGTGGCCATGTTCAGAACTCCAGCACCAGCTGCCGTAGCGTGGGTCGTTGAAGGTTTCATCGATGGCTTCCTGAACGGCGTTGCCCGCACGCCGAAAATGCCCGGCCAGTCGATCACCTCGAACTCGTCCTTTGCCGAGAGCGCCGCCAGCTGCTGCGTGGTAAAGGGCGGATTTTTGTCGAACAGCGCCCAGGTCCACAACAGTGCGTAGAACAGTCCGTAGGGGGATACGCACGATGGGGGTCTTTGCCTTCGTGGCCTTCCTGATCTCGCGGATGATGTCGATGTAGTCGATTTTCTCGTGCCCCGAGATGTTGAAGATGCCGCGGATATCCGGGTGCTCGATACAGCTGATGATGATGTCGCAGAAGTCGCCCACGTACAGCGGCTGACGCATGTATCTGCCGTCGCCCGGAATGGGGAAGACGGGCACCTTCTTCATGAAGCGTGACAGCCAGCCCAGATGCTTGCGGTCGAACCAGCCAAACATCAGTGTGGGCCGCAGGATGGGGCAGGGGATACCGCTGTCCACCACCAGCTTTTCCTGGTCTTTCTTGGTGTTGGTGTAGAAGTCATCCGCCACCGATTCCACCACCGACGAGCTGATGTGCACCAGCTCCGGCACCCGGTACTGACGGATGGTGTCCAGAATCACCTGGCTGGCCGTGACGTTGTTGCGCACGAACTCGCTGTAATCGTTGCCGCCGATCTGTGCCTGCAGCATCACCACCGTATCGGCGTTTTCGAAGTGCTTCTGCCAGTTTCCGGGCTCGGCCACTCCACCAGCTCGACCGTGATGTCTGGCTGGATGCGGCGCAGCACGCCCACGTTGTTGGCATGCTTGTCCAGCACGACGATGCAGGATAGCCCCGGTCCTTCAGACGGGCGACCAGGTTCTGGCCGACCAGTCCGGCGCCGCCGGGGAGGATGATCTTTTTGTTCAGCAGGTCTGTCATTGTGTCAGTTCAGGCAGTAGATGCGGGAGTTCCTTGATGGCGGTGGCGTCAGGTGGCTGTTGATGGGGGGCGATGTGCAGGAATATATTTCCTGGAAAGGCTGGAAACGCGAACTGGGCCTTGATGTCTCCATTGGGGTACCATCGCCCGAATTTGTATTGCTCACCAAAGCGCTCGTTGTCGCTCCAGTAAAGGGTAACCTCGCCCTGCTGCTGCCGGTGCATGTCTATTTCGACGCCGATGTGACGTGCGTTGCTGCAGGAAAAGCCAGTTGCGATGCTTGATCCGGAGAGGTTGGGGGTGTTGAATGTGTCTGTCTGATTCTGGCCCGACATTTCCCATTCGGTATGTTGGTTGCTCTGGTGTCTGTGGTGGAAGATGAATGTTCCAGTTCGGATATGCCTGCAAGACAGGATGAATCGGAATGACGGTTTCTGTGACTTCTGCGAGTTTGGCATACGACTTGAAATGGAGATCGTCTTTCTTGTTTGCGAGGGGTGCCGGGCACAGAACAGAAACGCTGCCAAAGCCAGAACTGCAGTGAGAACACGATGCGCGCCGATCGAAGCGACGCTGATTGAGACCAGAACCATGGCGTAGGGAACCCAGGTGTAGCGATGCCCCAATCCTCGTACGGCAGCGCCAAGTGGGTCAGGAAACTGTGAATACATGCCTGCTGCGCCCATCCCAAGTCCAATGAAAAAGAAGCCGCAATGCCGTCAGACGTCTGTTGCCATTTTCCTGGAAGTGAACAGCAGGGTATGCGTAGCATCCGAGTAAAGATCAGGATAAGCACGTAACCAACACCGTTGTTGGCACCGAGAGAAACAAAACGCCATAGTCCCTTGGCCCAGATGGCAGGATCAAAATGGAATTTGTGTATGGAAACCCTGGGTTTTTGAATGGTGTGAACGGCCTGTACGAGCGCACCAATCGCCATGCAGACATAGATGGGCCAGTTACCTTGCCACGCCCGCCTGGCGGGAATGAGCCAAAAACACGACCACGGCGACGACAACTATCGAAAAATGGTCCCGTCAGCCCTGCAATGAGCGATACCCCGGCAAGAACAATGAGTTCGGCACGACTGGAACAGTCCGAACGTGTCATTGCAACAAAGCCAAGTGCCGCACCCAGGTGCCACTGGGCGTTGGTGATAGTGAAGAGTACTTCTCCGTTATGCGGTTGTGCCGCTATGAGAAAGGCGGTAATGGCAGCATGCAGTGGCGAGCCACCCATATGGCGGATCAGCCTGGCTGCACAGAAACACATGAAGTAGTACGCAAGAAGCCAGCCGATGAGCAGAACTGTGGGGCGGTCCGTCAGAGGTAACAGGTTGGCCAGCAGACTGACCATTCGGGGATAGAGATGAAGGTAACTCGCATAGGGTTTCAGCAGGGATTGCCATCCAAGTGTATGCGCCTGGGATATGAACACGTTGCCGTCTTCCGCCCATAAATGACGCGCAGCAAAGTGACCGAGATGATCAGTCCTGAGCCAAAGCCCCAACGTTGCCAGCAGAAGTGTAGGCCAGTAGAAAGACCATGTGGATTGATGAGCGGGCGATGTCTGCATGAACGGTTACGGTGTTCAGATATCCATTCTGTTGAACACAAACGCAGGCAGGTTCCTGATCACCAGCATGATCAACGCCCACTTTCCCGGGGGTGTACAGCACGGCCTTTCCCGCATCCACGGCTTTCACGATATCGGCCGCTACCTGCTCCGATGAGGCCAGCCGTGCACCACCCTGTTTCAGGTGTGCCGTCATCGGCGTATCGGTCGGCCCGGGCTTGACCAGCAGTACCTTCACGTCGGTGCCGGCCAGCCGGTGTTGCAGGCCCTGTGCATAGCGTTCCACCAGTCCCTTGGCGGCACCGTACACATAGTTGGACTTGCGGCCGCGGTCGCCGGCCACCGAGCCGATCAGGGCAATGTGGCCGCGGCCCTCGGCTGCATCACGCCGGCAAACGCCTCGGCAAACAGTACCGGCGACAGGGCATTGACCTGCAGGGACTGTGCATTGGCGGCCAGGTCCTGTTGCATGGCCAGCTGGTCGGGCAGCATGCCGTGCGCCACCAGTGCAATGTCGATGCCCCCATCGGCGTCCAGTTGCTGTACCAGTGCGGCAATGGCGGCCGGGTCCAGAAAATCCACCGTCAGGCAGCGGAACACTGGATGCCGGGCTGCGCATCTTCGAGATCGGCTGCGACGGGTTCGAGTTTTTCAGGGTTGCGGCCCACCAGCACCAGCTCGCGCGGGGTGCGGGTGGCCCACAGGCGGGCGCACTGTTCGGCCATGGCCGAGCTGGCGCCCACGATGACGATGCGGTTGGGGGTGTTCAATTCAGGCTCCCATCAGGCGGCGGGACAAGGCCGAGCTGATGCCAGGGTCGCGGAAGGGCAGGAACTCGGGCAGGCGCGGGTATCCGGCCTCGAACATCGCGCGGGACATGCGGGCATCCTTGGCCGGGTACAGGCGCCCACCGGCTTCGGTCACGATGGCATCCAGTCGCTGGAACAGCTTCAGGGTGCGTTCGCCCCGGTTGGGGAAGTCCAGCGCCAGCGTTACGCCCGGCGCCGGAAAGCTCAGCATGCCGGGTGCGGTACGGTTGCCAAAGGTCTTCAGTACGGCCAGGGAAACGAGCCTTCACCCGACTGTGAGATGGCCTGCAGCATGGCCTGCACGGCGTCGCGTCCCTGTGCCATCGGTACGACGCTCTGGTACTGGTAGAAACCGCGGGGCCCATACATCCGGTTCCACTCCAGCAGGTTGTCCAGCGGGTAGAAGAAGGGTCTGTAATGCACAATGGCTGGCTCGGTCCTGCCCTTGTGCAGGCTGAAGTACGCCCAGTTGAAAGGGCGCAGCGACAGGCCATTCACCAGCGACACCGGTGGCTGTACCGGCATGGTCAGGGGCACGTGGCCGTGGCAGGGGCGGTCATCTGGCTCCACGTGGTTGCCCCCGCATGAACAGGCCCCGGCCCTTGCTGGACGGGCAGTCGATCCACGACACCGAGTATTCCCACGTGCTGGCCGAGGCATCGGACAGCTGGAAGAACTCGTCCAGACTGGCGTAGGGCAAGGTCTGCGAAGTCAGCCAGGGGCCGGGTACCGGCCGCAGCTGCAGTTCGGCCTGCACGATCACCCGGTCAACCCCATGCCCCCACGGTGGCGGCAAACCAGTCGGTTTGTGTGTCCGGGCCGCAGGTGATGGTTTCGCCGGTGGTGCGTACCAGCTGCAGCTGGCGGACATGGTCGCCAAACGAGCCGGCCGAATGATGGCTCTTGCCGTGCACGTCGTTGGCAATGGCGCCACCCACGGTGACCAGCTGTGTGCCGGGGCATACCGGCAGCATCCAGCCGCGCGGAACCGTCAACCGCTGGATGTCGCGCAGCAACACGCCGGCCTCGCAGGTCAGCCAGCCCTGTCTCTTCGTCGAAGTGGATGAAACGGTCCAGCCCGCGGGTCAGCCACAGCGGACCTCCGGGGTTCAGGCAGACATCGCCATAGCTGCGGCCGTTACCGAAGGCAAGTCCCGGCCGGTGCGGTGCAGCGGCCGGGGGCGGTGCCGTTGTTGCGCTGGGGGATGACGCGCCGATCTGCGCGGCTACCCGGGTGGCATCATGCAACGATAGTGGCAGATGCGGCTCGTGCAAAGGCGTCCCCAGGCCGAAAAGCGGCTTACCATGGCATGTGCCCCAGTGCGCCCGTGCCCATGGCCAGTACCAGCGCGAAAATGGCGCCCGTGGCCAGGCTGGTCCGGTCCTGATGGCAAACACCACCGGGTCATCGTGCATCTCGCCGCGGTGGGCTCGCATCCATACCCAGCTTACCCAGAACAGCACCACCGGCACGGCGCCCCAGACCAGCTTCGGATGCTCGTACATGGCCATGATGGCATCGCTGTTCACGTACAGGGCCAGCACCAGTACAGCAGCATAACCGGCCACAATACCCATCATCTGGATGATGGGGGCATCGTCACTGTGGTAGCCGCGGCCATGCAGTGAACCGGTGCCTTTCCTGTGCAGGCGCAGTTCGGCATAGCGCTTCACGAACGCCAGCGACAGGGAACAGGAAAATCGAGAAGGCCAGCAGCCAGAACGACAGCATCATGCCAATGGCTGCCGCACCGGGACACGATGCGCAGCGTGTACAGCATCGCCGGTGTGAGGGCGGTCGATCAGCAGCAGCCGCTTGAGTCGCCACGAATACACACAGGTCAGCGAAAAAAATACAGCAGCAGCCACGAAAGGAAGGGGTGTCCCCACCTGCCAGGCCAGCGCCAGGCTAACACCCAGCAGGACCGGAGCCAGCAGTACACCCCTTCCAGGCGGGCACCAGTCCGGAGGCAAAGGGGCGCTTGCGCTTGCGCGGGTGCAACCGGTCGCTTTCCAGGTCCAGCAGGTCGTTGGCAATGTAGACGGACGACGCGCACAGGCTGAACGACGCACAGGCCACCACCAGCAGCCCCAGGCATGCAGGTTGGTGAGATCATGCGCTGCCAGCAGCGGTACGAACAGCAGGATGTTCTTCATCCACTGGTGCACGCAGCACACGCCGCCAGGGCATTGAAGCCCCTGCGGGCGGGCCGGAAACACCCGGGCCACCTCCGTCACGGCGGCGGCCTGATCGGGCCAGCTTCGGGCTGCCATTGACGACGATGGCCTGCCGTGCGTGGCGCCAGACGTAGAGGTCGGTGCTGGAATTGCCGGCGTAGTCGAAACCACGGTCGCCGTAGCGTTCCACCAGTGCGGCCGCCTTGCGGGTACCGGCCAGATTGTCGCTGGCCGTTGCTGGCAATCACGTCATCGAAAAATGCCCAGATGGTCGGCAACCCTGTCGGGCAATACGCTGGTCGGAGGCCGTACACAGCACCAGCGTGCGTCCTTCGGCACGCTGTGTCTTCAGCCACTCGATGAGAGGCTGGTTGTAGGAGCAGGGGTTCTGGGGTCGAGCCGGGTGCGTTCGGCCAGCCGTTCCTTCAGTGTGGCCTTGCCCCGGCGCAACCAGCCCGGAATCTGCAGGGGTCTGTAGTGGATGTTCCCCGCAGCAGCTGCAGGGACCGACTCGTGCAGCATGTCGGTGTGGATGAGTGTTCCGTCCAGATCGACGACAAGCGCAGGTTGCACGGTGAAAAGGACTCCCTCGAAAAGAGCTTGGCATGGTGGCCACAGAATGGAACCTTAGCAGGTCCGGGGTGATGGTGGAGGCACTCCATGCCCATTGCGGGGGTGCGCGAACCGGTCAGGCTGCGCAGGAGATTTGGGACCAGGACATGACGGTCGGTCAAAATCAGCGGATGAATGGTATCAACGAGCGGCTATTTGTGTCTATTGTTGCTTTGTCCGGTACACATTGTAACGAGAATGGCTGTCTGTACTTATTTTGCCGGAGCCCTGATGACAGTTCGTTTCCTTGCAATTTCTTTCGTGGTCTACAGAATTGCGTGAGAGTGGCCGTGAGGTGCAGGTGTATCCAGATGGCCTAATTCGCTCGACCTAATCCGTTCGGCCACCGGCGTGACAGGTTCCTCGCTACCCATCGCCGTCCCTGCTGCAATGCCCGGGTTGTTTCGCTTCAATCCACGAGGCATTCATCGCGACAACCGACAACGATGAGCCGCAGCAGTACCCGCCACCCACACCCGGTGATGTGGCAGCGAGGACACACCCGGCGCCGGGTTCAGTGTCGTGCCGGCCGGCAGCGGCTCCCGCACAGGGCGCATCAGCCACGACCAGTATTTCAAGTCGCTGATCACCCAGTACCCCCGGCAGGCGCTGGCCCTGTTCGACCCGGCGCGTTTTGCATCGCTGGATGACAGCGTCGTCATCACCCGCTGCGGCAGGGAGCTGCCGCCGGACCGGCTGGGCGAGCGCTTCTTCGAGCTGGACATCCCGCTGGAGGTTCGCTGGCCGGATGGCTCACGCGAGACGATGGTGATTCTGATCGAGCATCAGACCGTCCCCAGCCGGTTTCGCATCAAGAAGCTGCTGACGTATTACGTGAACCTGTCGGAGGTTTTGCATACCGACATCATCACGCCGATCGTCATCTTCCTGCGTGATGGGCGGGACATTCCCGTCCGGCTCGACATGGGGCCGCTGGACAGACGCCACGCATTCTTCGACTACATCCCCGTGATCCTGCCACGCTGGAAGGCCATCGAGCACCTGGGCACCGACAACGTGGTCGAGCAGGTGCTGCTGACGACGATGTCGCGCAAGGACCAGGACAAGGTGTTCATTCTGGGGCAGGCCATCGAGGCGCTGCTCCGGCTGGAGAAGAACATCGACAACCAGTTGAACTTCGAACGGTTCATCCGAACCTACGCGCCGCTTGACGCCGAGGGAGGAGTGCCGGTACAACGAAACCTATGCAGATGAGGTCGCACACATGATGAGCGTACGGGAAGAAGTGATCAGTAGCGTGCGGGAAGAGCTGGAACGGAAGGGCGAGGGCCCGTGGCCGGCTGATTGGCCGTGAAGAAGGTCGGGAAGAAGGCCGGGAAGAAGGCAGGGGGACGGCCAGCGCCATACCCTGGCAGGGCTGCTGGCCAGGCGCTTCGGGCCTCTGGATGCCGAAACCACGAAGCGCCTTGCCGCAGGTACGCCGGAACAGATGGATCACTGGACAGATGCCCTGCTGACGGCAGGCTCGCTGGAGGAAGTGTTCCGGGTTGCAGTGATCGGCAGGCCGGTACAGCGCCGTCGCAAATGCAAGGCTTCGCGCCATGGCCGGCAGGGCAGGTTCTGCCTTGCCGGGCAGTATTTCCAGCGTGGCGGTGCACTGGGGAACATGTCGGACGAGACTGTCCCGTACCCTGACGTAGTCCGCACCACCGTCGCCGTACGGGATCAGCCCCGGTTCGGCCAGGTGGATGTGTTCCGTGATGTCGGCTGTGTGCGGCACCATGTCCTGCGGGTCTTCGCCGTTGATCTGCATGGCCCCCGTGTCCAGCAGCATGCGCAGGGCGGGATGATCCACGGCCCGCACGACTGTGGCGCAGTCCAGGGTGGTGGTCATGAAGTTGGCACCGTACAGGGGGGCCACGGCCTCCAGGCACAGCATTACACCGTGTCGGGCGGCTACATCACCAGCCTGACGGAAGAAGGCCACGGCCTGGTTGTGGGCCTGCGCATCGCTCAGCCCGGTACGGTCACGGCTGCGGGGTGAGCCAAATACCAGCCGGCTGGCGCCCAGTCCGGCCCCGATACGGCACACGTGGTTCAGGTGTTCCAGCAGGGCCTGCTGGCTTTGGATGTCGCCAAAGACATTCAGCCCCCGGGTGCCGTACAGCAGCGACTGCATGCCCACGATGTCGATGCCGTGGTCCTGCCACCAGCGACGGACGCTTCGGATGGCGGCCTCGGTTGCACTGGTCACATCCGGAAAATACTTGGTGGGGGCAATGTCGATGGCGTCGATGCCATATTGACGCAGCAGTGCTGACGGCAGCGTCGTCCTGTGTATCCCAGGCCAGATTCGAGATGGACAGTCGCATGGTGTTTCAGGCACCTACCGTTACCACGATTCCCGTCATGATCAGCACGATGCCGGTGAAGTAGCGCGGCGTGAAGCGCTCACCCAGCAGGACATGCGTGGCGGCAGGCACGATGACGAAGGCCAGCGCCATGATGGGATACACACGCCCCAGTTCGGCCGTCTGCAGCACCCATATCCAGAAGATCGTCATCACGCCCATCAGCGACAAGGTGGCGACCATCCGCCCTACCGTATGCGGTGAAAACCACGAACCGGTATCGTCGAGGGGCGCTGGCCGCCAGCTTGGATAGTACTGCCCGGTGGCAATACCGATGGCACACAGCAGTGCCCTAGGGTAGATCATGCAAGTTTTGCCCGGTTGCGCCAAAGCCTGAAACCATACCGCCAGAAACACACCCGCGTCCAGTACCGCAGCATCCCGCCGATGTGCCAGAGGGTGAAGCGCAGTGACCGGTGGCTCTGCTTGCGGGCGTCGTGCACCACGCGGGCGTCGGCCGCCTGCGCCAGTGTCCAGCCGGCCAGGCACAGGCGGCTGCAGATGTCCACGTCCTCGATGTACAGGAAGTACCCCTCGTCGAAGCCCTTGATGGCCCGGGTAGGCGCGGGCATCGAACAGCAGGAACATGCCGGCAATCCAGTCCGGGTCGCTGCCGTGGTTGGCCGGTTGCAGCTTCTGGCGAATCAGCTCGCGTGGCGTAGTACAGCTTGCGGGCGGTGTTTTCCAGCCGGCCTTCGGGGCTGTAGATCTGCGGCGCCATCAGGCCGCGCTCCGGTACCGCGAAGCCCCTGAGCAGGGCGGGGAAGGGGTCGCGTTCGAAGCGCAGGTCCGGGTTGAGTACGGCGAAGTACCGGGTGCGGCAGTGCGAAAAGGCCGTGTTGTGGTTGGCGCCGAAGCCCTTCGGGGTTTCGTTGCGGATCATCGTCAGCCGGATGTGGCCGGTGGCAAGGGGCGGCAGCTCCTGCTCGGGCACGTTGGCGGTGTAGATGATCTCGGCCACGTCAGGGCGGCATCAGGCGCAGGATGTCCTGCAGCATGCGCAGCGCAATGTCGCGCTGGCCGTGGCTGACAACGGAAAGGGTGATGTTCATGTGGCCGGAAAGGACGCCGGGCCGGCACTGGCCCAGGGAAACAGGAGACTCCTGATGGGCTGCGCCCGCCAGGGAGCAGGCAGCCCACGGCACCGTGGGTATCAGTTGGGGCGCTATTGTCGCGGATATTGGTAAGGGGTGTGTTGCGCCGAAGTTTCAATACCCGGGCTTTGCGTGACGCCGGCCGCCGAATGGCAGGTGGCATAAGGCGGCCAGCCTTGCCGGCGTGACGCTTTGCTGGCATGCGGCCGGGGCCAGCGCGGGGGTGAATGAGCCCATGACATGCGCTGAAGAGGGGTGAATGGGCCCGTGGTGCACACCAGTGGCTGGTTCAGCCCCGGTAGCGCGCCGCCCGCCCCAGCAGCCCGTCCCACAGCCCCGGTTCATCATGCGGATGCGCGGCCAGCGCGGCGTAGCCACCAGGGCATAGAAGCCGTACTTGATGACGGTCTGGTAGGCGTCCACCACCTTCCAGCGCCAGCCGATGTGCGGCATGCGCTGCAGCAGCAGCGCGTTGCGGAACAGGTAGTGGTGGCGCAGCGGGGAATGGTCCGGCAGGTGCTGCCCATGAAGGCGATGGGTGTCTCGCCCAGCTGGTGCTGCATGCGGGCATCGCACACGCCCAGCATGCGGTAGCCGGCGTGGGCGGCCCGCAGGCACCATTCGATGTCCACATAGTCGATGAACAGTGCCTCGTCCATGTCGCCCACGGCGTCCAGCACGGCCAGCGGGATCAGGCTGCCCGAGGGCAATCAGGGTGCTCCACCTCGATCAGCTGGCCGGGGTGCTCGCAGGGCAGCGTACCCGTTTGAAAGCCCTGCCAGCTGCACGAAGGGCGAGGGGCTGGTGGTCTGGCGCTCGTCCGCATAGCGTGGGCCGGCCGCGGCCACCGGCACGCTGCCGGGCGGCTGCTGCTCGATGGCGGCGCGCAGGGCCGCCACCATGCCCTGGTTCGGGGATGCTGTCGTGGTCCAGCAGCAGGACGTGACGGCTGCCTCGCGCACGCGCCAGCCCGATGCTCACGTTCTGCGCGGCACCGATGCCGCGGTCTCTCATGGAGGGGTCAGGCGGATGCGGGGTGACCGGGATGTCCCCGGGGCAGACCGGACGGGGAGGGCGCCCTTTCGGCCGGGAGCGTTCCGGCTGGGCCGCTGGCTGGCGGCCTTTCTTTGTGGCAGGCGAAATCCGCCAGTGCCGTCAGCACCTCCGGTCTGGACCCGTTGTCGACGATCTCCACGAAGCCCACCTGCGCCAGGGTGGCCTGGCACAGCTGCGTCAGGCGGGGCAGGTCGGGGTTGTAGGTCACCACCACGGCCGTGATGTCGCCTGCCGGTCCGCAGGGGGCAGCAGCGGCGGGGTTTTTGGCTGCGGGTGGGCGGCCGGCCGTGGGGCGCGGGTCGGGCTCGTTCAACGAAGCATCCTCGTGGACTGGACAGGGATGGGCACGTGGGGCGTGTCAGGCCCGGCCGTAATTGTCCTGGAACCGCACGATGTCATCCTCGCCCAGGTACTCGCCGCTCTGCACTTCGATCATCACCAGCGGCAGCAGGCCGGGATTTTCCAGCCGGTGGCGGTGGGTGGCCGGGATGTAGGTGGATTCGTTGGTGGCCACGAAGATCTCCTCGTCGCCGTTCACCACCTTTGCCATGCCCTTGACCACGATCCAGTGCTCGTTGCGGTGGTGATGCATCTGCAGGCTGAGGCTCGCCCCGGTTTGACCTCGATGCGCTTGATCTTGTAGCGCCTCGCCCTCGCCCAGAATGGTGTAGGTGCCCCAGGGTCGCGCCACGGTGCGGTGCAGCTGGGCAGCCTCGTGACCGCGTGCCTTCAGTGCCTTCACCACGTCCTTCACCTTCTGGGCCTGGTCGGCGGCGGCCACCAGCAGGGCGTCGGGGGTGTCGATGATCAGCAGGTTGTCCAGCCCCACGGTGGCCACCAGCCGGTCGTCGCTGTTGTGGACATAGGTGTCGTGACTGTCGACGAACACGGTGTCGCCGGTGGTGCGGTTGCCATCGGTATCGGGTTCGGACAGGGCTGCGCACGGCATCCCACGAGCCGATGTCGTTCCAGCCAAAGGCGCCGGGCACCACGGCCACCTGGCCGGATTTCTCCATCACGGCATAGTCGATGGAGATGTCGGGGGCCTCGCGAAAGCTCTCGCCCTGGATTTCCACCAGCGTGGCATGGCTGGTGTGGTCGATGCGGGCGTCGGCCAGGCAGGCCCGGGCGGCGTGCAGCACCTCGGGGGCGTGTTGCTGCAGGGCGTCCAGCATGGTCTGGGCGGCAAAGCAGAACATGCCGGAGTTCCACAGGTAGTTGCCGGCAGCCAGCAGCTGCTCGGCCCTTTCACGCGCGGGCTTCTCGATGAAGCGCACCACGTGGTTGCCCTGCGGCACGGTCGTGTTCACGGGCTGGCCGGCCTCGATGTAGCCATAGCCGGTTTCGGGCGCCGTGGGCTGGATGCCGAAGGTGACCAGATGGCCCTGGGCGGCCAGGGCGGCCGCCTGCTGTACCGTGCGGGCAAAGAGGGGCCTCGTCGTGGATGAGATGGTCGGCCGGCATGACCAGCATCTGTGCCTCCGGCCCGTGGCGCTCGGCCACCTGCAGGGGCGGCAAGCGCAATGGCCGGCGCCGTGTTGCGCCCGAAGGGCTCCAGCAGGAAGGTGGGCCGCTCGGCCTCCTGCGGCAGTGCCAGCTGGAACTCGTCCCTCGACAGGAAGAAGTATTCGCGGTTGGTGACGGTGAGGATCTCGCCCGGTTCGGCCACGCGGCGGGCCCGCCGGTAGGTCTTGAACAGCAGGCCTCGCCATCGGGCAGCTTCATGAAGGGTTTCGGGTGCCCTTCGCGCGAGACAGGCCAGAGTCGGGTTCAGCGCCGCCGGACAGGATTCCGGGAACGCCGTACTCCATCAGCCGTTTCGACGGGCGGCTCTGGATAACCGAAATCACTGAATATTCCGCCATTCGAAGCTATCCGGCTAGCGGTGACGCCATCCGTCAGGCTTCTGCCCAGACGCTCTTCGACTTCGGGGGCCCCGGATTTGCCGTCCATTGAGCGAAAGCGGCAGATTCCAACTTGAAGGCTGCTTCGGGGAGGGGTGAGTGCCTGGGCCAAGTAGGCGCAGGATGCAGCCAGCCTGGCAGATGTGCGTCGCGGTGGGCTACCGCCGTGTCGACGATCAGGGTAGGTTCGCCTGAAGAGAGCGGCGATACCTTCATGCCAGTGGCACAAAGCCTGTGCTTGCGGGCAGACAGGTGCTCAAGACGCAGGATGCCCGTCTTCAGCTCTGCCAATGTGATGGCCGAGCGTCTGCACCCTGGCTCCGGACAGAAGGTCTCTGCTTCAGTATCTGGACGACCTGTTCCTGTTGACGGGCGGATATGTCAACCCGACAGCGGGAGACGGATCAGGCGTTCAGCCTGTCGGTGGTGACATGGAGGGAGCCATGGGTTCTGGCATGGCGTTTTGCTGCAGGGGCAGTATGCAGCGGGAACGTAGTGGAACACGGACCCGATGTCCCGTTCACGCATGGCCTGCAATATGCGCTGGCGGTCAATGCCGGGGGCCAGCAGGGATGTAGTACATGTGCGCGTTGTGCTGACATTCCTTCGGGATGATCGGGCGTCGCAGCACGCCGGCGTCCTCCAGCGGCTTCAGCAGGCGGTGATAGCGCTTCCAGCTGGCCAGGCGGTTGTTGGTGATTCGCCCGAGTCCTCCAGTTGTGCCCAGAGGAAGGCGGCAATCAGTTCACCAGGCGGGTAGGAGGAGCCAATGTCCCGCCAGGTGTACTTTGTCCACCTCACCACGAAAGAACCGGCTTCGGTCGGTGCCTTTCTCGCGAATGATCCCGGCGCGTTGCACGAGTTCAGGCGTGTTGACCAGCAGGGCGCCGCCTTCGCCGGAAATGACGTTCTTGGTTTCATGGAAGCTGTAGGCGCCCAGGTGCCCCAGGCTGCCCAGCGGTCGCCCCTTGTAGGTGGACATCATGCCCTGGGCGGCATCTTCCACGACCATGAGATTGTGACGGCGGGCGATGTCGAGAATGGTGTCCATCTCGCAGCCGACGCCCGCATAGTGAACGGGAACAATGGCTCGTGTTCGAGGCGTGATGGCGGCTTCGATCAGGCGCTCGTCCAGGTTGAGGGTGTCTTCGCGGATGTCGACAAACACCGGCACGCCGCCGCGCAGCACGAAGGCATTGGCGGTGGAAAACGAAAGGGTGTACGACGGCATGATGATCTCGTCGCCAGGCTGGATGTCCAGCAGCAGGGCGCTCATTTCCAGGGCTGCAGTGCAGGAATGGGTGAGAAGTGCCCGGTGAGCGGTCGTGTTCTTCTCAAAGCCACTGGTGGCAGCGTGCCGTGAAATGACCATCTCCGGCCAACATGCCCTTGAAGTTGGCCTCAGCAGTAGGAAAGCTCCTTGCCGGTCATGTGAGGTTTGTTGAAGGGCGTGATCATCATGAATTGGATTTGGCCGGAAACACGAAGAACCTGAAGTGACGAACAGGTATGCAGCGACGACGAAGATGGCGCTGGCCTGGACCCATGATGGGGATAGCCATTCTGGTCAACCAGCCACCACAGCAGCAGAAGATTGATCAGGTAACCCCCAGGTGGGCCAGCGATGAAGCGGATTCCTGCGTGCGTGAGCTTGCCGGTGTGCCCGAACGTGAAGCGACGATTGGCGAGGAAGCTGGCGGTGGCCCCCTGCCAGGTAAAGAAAGGTCATCGTGGGCTTGGGGGCAATCCTGCAAGGGTGAGGACCAGGTACAGGCCATATCCGATGCCGTTCTGCAGCAGCCCGATCACGCCAAAGCGGAAGAGCTGGCGCAGGGTTGTGGAAAGACTGCTGGTGACGCAGAACGTCTGCCTCGTCGTGGACCGATGCCATGGCCGGCGCATGAGGCCTGCTCTCAGGCTGGCTATGAGGACGCTTCATATCCTTGGAATCCTGGCTGCTGGTGCGACGGCCGCGAGGGCTTTCGTCGCCCGCGGTGGACAGCCTTCGGCTTCCAGATCCGAGAGGATGATGGCGCCGGCGCCCACGATGCAGCGTTCTCCGATCTTCACGCCATCGCGCAGGGGTTGCGTTGACGCCAATGAAGCTCTGCTGGCCAATACGGACATTGCCCGCAATGGCCGCCTGAGAAACCTATGAAGCAATGGTCCTCGACATGCGTGTGATGACCGATGTGAGCGCCGCTCAGATGATCAGGTTGTTGCCCAGACGGACGAAAGGCTGAACGATGGCGCCTTCCAGGATCAGCGTGTTCTCGCCAATGTGCGTTTTCCGGCGCGACGCAGGGCACGGGGGCTGCAACATGACTGGCAGCACGATAGCCCGAGTTCCTGCGCTTTCAGATGGAGCGCCTTGCGCACGGCGTTGGTGTTTGTATAGCCCAGGGCAGTATGGATGTCATGGGTCTCCGGTGGGCAGTGACGGGCAATGTCCTCGAACGGACTGACAGGCAGGCTCTTGAAGTGGCTCCTGTCCATGTAGGCTGCGTCAGCGGTGAAGGCAACGATCCGGTAGGAGGGTCTTTCGAGTAGTAATGAGCCAGCTCGCCTCGAGCTCGGTCGTTCCGAAGATGATAAGCCCCGGGTCATGCCGGATCTCCATGACGATGGATCTGCCGGATGATGGCGTAGGGGCGTTGCTTGGTTTCGGCGTAGACCTTGGAAAGGTAGATGCCGACAATGCCGATGAAGGCGATGATCATGCCGCCCAGCAGCCAGATCGAGGCCATGACGGATGTCCACCCGGTGGGTGGCTTGTCGAGAATGAAACCAGCGAAGCAGCAGCCAGGCGATATGCAATGCCGCCAGATGGGGAATGGTCAGGCCAATGTAGAAGATGCTGACCAGGGGGCGTTGCTGAACGAGGTGACGGAATTGACCAGCAGGGACAGCTTGCGCCGCAGGTGTGTGAGTGCTTGCACTGGTGCTGTGCTTCTTCACGATGTGCGGCCGCTGATCGAAACCCGTGATGTGAAAGAGGCCGGCCATGAAGACTTCTCGTTCCTGGTGGCGCGTCAGGGCATCAACGTAACGGCGTGTCATCAGGCGTGCCGTGATCAGGTTGCGAGGAAGCTCCAGTCCGAGAGCCAGTTGAATGCCTGCCAGAATCCTTCGCCGGAAACACGCTCGAACCAGCCTCCCTTGCGGCTCTGTTGCGCGCCGTGAGACGACATCACAGGCCTGTTGCCGCATCTGTTGATGAAACGCCAGCAGGTACTCGGGTTCTTCTTCCAGGTCGCTGCTCGATCAGAAAGACCAGATCTCCCTGAGCGAGGGTCAGGCCGGTCATCATGGCACGGTGATGACCGAAGTTGCGTGACAGATCGGCAATGACGAGTGCTTGTCCTGCCTGGTCGGCTGCAGGGCACGTTGCAGGCTGTCATCCGGTGAGCCGTCGTTGACGAGAACGATCTCGTAGTCTTCGCCTGCCAGCGCTCTGGCTGCGGCTGTGCAGCGCTGGTGAAACTCCGCCAGGTGGGGGCTGTTCTGTACAGGGTGGCGACGATCGAGGCTTCATGACTGCACATACCTCATGAAGCGCGGCGCATCGTGTCCACAGTTGAACAGCAGGTCAGGATGCTGACGCCATGCACGAAGTCACCCCATAGCTGGGGGTAGGGGGCATAGCCGTCGTAGTTGAACCATCGCAGCTCGACGCCTGCCTGGGCAAAAGAGTGTTTCGTCGATGTAGCTCGGGCAGCAGGCCGGAGGCGTACTCGGTCGGCCTGCAGGCAGAGGTCGATGAGGGCGTTCGGTCTTGCCGTCCTTCAGCGTGTAGTCGGAAGGAGGTGCTGAGGCGGGTCGGATGCCAAGAAAGGTGCAGATGGCTTCATGAGCTGCCGGTTGAGGGATGAGCAGGTGCGTGTGTCTTTGCTCAACGTAACGTCGGCTCCAGCCAGGGCGTGATCAGGGTTGAGAGTGGGAGCCTTCCGGTAGTTCTGGCACAGGGGACTTCCAGTGCAGGTCAGCCCAGTCGCTGCCGTCGATCAGCGTGTCCCGGATGCGCTGGTGGTACTTGCCCTTGACCTGTACGGGCACGGTGAGCCACTGTGTGCCCTGGGGGTTTTGATGAGGTTGCGGTTTCGCCAGTCCCGTCGGGTGTACTGCATGTCGTCATGCAGGGATGAACTCATCGACATGGGCGATGAGGTCGAAAGTAGCCTTTCCACGGAATGTAGTTGGATTGCAGGATGGCGACGCGCTTCATAGCTTCCGTCTGTCTGGGGGCGATAAATCTGGATGCCCGCCATCGTGGAGTCGGGGACTGCCGTGTAGTTCTGTTCGATGTAGCGCTGCATGAGGGGGTGCGTGTTCCGGAAACGCAGCTCGTCCCGGCCGTCGAGTGCCGCGTCCGCGACCAGCAGGGAAGGCAGGAGACGCTGCTTTCATGCGCTCGATTTCTGCGTGCTCGAAGGCAGGGCCTCGGGCAAAGGAGCATAGATGGCCCAGACAGGCGCCTTCCAGGGCCAGCATGGATAGGGCCCCTGGCATCAGGGGTGGCCAGAAAGCTCTCCCCATGGGAGGCGTATCGTTGCTCAGAGCTGCGCAGCAGATTGACACTGGCAGCAGTGTTCGGGTCGATGCGCACCGGACTGCCGGAAAGTCTCCAGGGTTGACGCAGGGGGCTGCGATTCGGCATTGCCAGCCCGGATGCTCGGGAAAGCATCAGACAGGGTGCTGGTCACGGCCAGAACCAGTGTGGCCACCGCGCCGGTACGGGCGGTGCTGCGCACGGCCATGACCAGCATGCCGATCAGGAACGGGAAGATGCCCAGCGCCAGATGGCCGATGTCCGCACGCGAGTATGCATAGTGCGCGTGAGGCAAGCGCCATCAGGATGGCAACCATCAGTACAGGGGTCGACAGGGGCGTCCCTGGAGCTGGCGGAAGAACCCCCAGGCCAGCCCGATGACACCGAAGAGCGGCAGGGGCTATGAAGAAGAGCCCCATCAGCATCTGCCAGCCCACCGTATGCCAGGGGATACAGCCAGAATGAAGCCCGCCAGGGCCACGGAATGGGCAGGGTGATGTTGGTGGCCTTGTGCTCGAACAGGAAGCGGATGCTCTCCCAGAACGATGTCGCAAACCCAGGTACCAGCGCCAGCATCAGCAACAGGGGCATGAAGCTGCACACCACGCCGCCCAGCCATGCCGCGCATGCGCTCGTCGTAGTGCGGGGTGGGGGCGGTGAGGCCCCAGATGCAGCCAGGCAATGGCGAGGTGCGCTGCCAAAGGCGCCGTAGAGGCCGTGGTTTCGTCCGAAGAGGCGGTCAGGCCTACACCGACGCCCAGCAGTGAGATAGCGTTTCGTATCTGGCTGTCGGATGACCGCAGCCAGCATGCCGACCAGGAAGATCGACAGAGAGATATCGAAGAGCTTGTGCCTTGGAAACATCCAGAGGACAAGAATGAGCGTGCTGGTCAGCAGAAAGGCCAGCCGCCTTGCTGGAGATGTCCCGGGATTGGCCTGGTCCAGCAGGCAGAGGGCTACCGCCAGTCCTGCTGCTCTGGAAGATAGCGACGACAGCGCGCAGCTACGCATGATCCCTTCCCTGCCCCAAAGGAGAGCAGGGCGGCCGACCAGTAGTATCGGCCGGGGGTCATAAGCCATGAAGTCACGCAGAGGGGCTTCACCCGCAAGTACGCGCTGGACGCCATACCGGAAAAGCCTTCATCCCCGATGTTGTAGCCTTTGCGCCCCTGCCAGATGAACAGGAGGGCGACGACCGCGCAGGCCAGCAGGGTAATGAACTTGCGTGAGCCGGGGATATGGGTCAGCTGTCTTGCGCGGCTGGCGATGTCACTGGGCTGACGTCGATGTGTCAGTAAACAGGACATTCTATCCAGCGGAAAAGGATTGTGCTATTTGGCTACGTCAGCCTGTCGAGGATGCCTTTGGGGGCAGAGGCTGCCTAGGAGGCGCCCCTCCGCCACAGCCGCCACCCATACCGCCAGAAGCAGGTGCCGGGTCCAGTAGCGCAGCATGCCGCCGATGCTGCCAGCGGGTGAAGCGCAGCGAGCGGTGGCCTCTGCCGCGGGCGTCGTGCACCACGCGGGTGTCGGCCACCTGGGCCAGGCTCCAGCCGGCCAGGCACAGGCGGCTGCAGATGTCCACGTCCTCGATGTACAGGAAGTAGCCTTCATCGAAGCCGCGGATGCTGTGGTAGGCACGGCTGTCGAACAGCAGGAACATGCCGGCTATCAGTCAGGGTGATCGCCGCGTTGGCGGGTGCAGTTTCTGGCGGATCAGCTCGCGCGGGGTGCTATAGCTTGCGCGCGGTGTTCTCCAGACGGCCTTCGGGCTGCTAGATCCTGGGGGCACCAGGCACTTCAGTGTGGTGGTCAGGTCCTGCAACAGCGCCGGGAGGGATCGGCGTCGAAGCGCAGGTCCGGGTTCATCAGCAAGTAGGGCGTGCGACAGTGCGAGAAGGCGGTGTTGTGGTTGCTGCCGAAATCCTTGGGTGTCTCGTTGCGGATTACCACCAGGCGGATGTGGCCCATGTTCAGGGCGGGCAGGTCGCGTTCGGGGATGTTGGCGGTATAGATGATTTCCGCCACGTCCGGGGGCTCAGGCGCAGGATGTCGTCCAGCATGCGCAGGGCGATGTCGCGCTGGCCGTGGCTGACGATGGAGAGGGGGATCTTCATGGGAACCTGGTGGCTGGACGGCAGCCGCTACTGTGACGGAAGGGCGTGGATGGTGGCGGAAACCCCTGGATGTATCGAGGCTGCTCGATTTTTCAAAGGTTTCTTGGGCCAAGGCAGGGCGCGGACGATGAAGGATGGGCGGTGTGTCCGGCGCCTTCAGACCGTGAAGCAGGGCTTGGGTCTCAGCGCTGTTGATAGGCACCGCCGCGGCCAGCAGACCGTCCCACAGAGCCCCGGTTCATCATGCGGATGCGCGGCAGTCGTGGCGTGGCCACCAGGGCGTAGAAGCCGTACTTCATGACGGTCTGGTAGGCATCCACCACTTTCCAGCGCCAGCCAATGTGCGCGCATGCGCTGCAGCAGCAGGGCGTTGCGGAACAGGCGTAGTAGTGGCGCAGGGGGTGAGTCAGGGCTGGGTGCTTTCCATGAAGCTGATGGGGGTATCGCCCAGCTCATGCTGCATGCGGGCGTCGCACCGCCCAGCATCCGGTAGCCGGCGCGGGCGGCGCGCAGGCACCACTCGATGTCCACGTAGTCGATGAAGAGCCGCTCGTCCATGTCGCCCACGGCGTCCAGTACCGCCATCAGGATCAGGCTGCCGGAGGCGATCAGGTGCTCCACCTCGATGAGCTGGCCCGGCGTGCCGGCATTCGCAGCGCACGCTTGAACCCTTCCAGCTGCACGAAGGGGGAGGGGTTGGTGGTCTGGCGTGCATCGGCGTAGCGCGGGCCGGCGGCGGCCACGGGGGAGCCGCCCGCGGGCTGGTTCTCAATGGCGGCGCGCAGCGTGGCCACCATGCCGTTCTCAGGAATGCTGTCGTGGTGACCAGCGGCAGCGCAGGCGGCTGCTGCGCTGCGCGTGCCAGCGCGATGCCAGCGTTCTGTGCCGCGCCGATGCCCGAGTTCGCCCAGGGCCAGCAGGGTCAGCGCGCGCAGAGGGCCCTCCACCAGGGCCTGAAGGGCTGACAGGGCCAGGGCGGACGATCCGTTGTCGACCAGCGCGACGTGCTCGACCTGTGGCTGCACGGCCTGGCAGAGCTGGGCCAGCCGGGCAGGGTCGGGGTTGTAGGTCACCACCACGGCCGTGATGTCGGCCGCCGAGCCTCATGCCCGGCCATAGTTGTCCTGAAAGCGCACGATGTCATCCTCGCCCAGGTACTCGCCGCTCTGGACCTCGATCATCACCAGCGGCAGCAGGCAGGGGTTCTCCAGACAGTGGCGGTGGGTGGCCGGGATGTAGGTGGATTCGTTGGTGGCCACGAAGATCTCTTCGTCGCCGTTCACCACGCGTGCCATGCCCTGACCACGATCCAGTGCTCGTTGCGGTGGTGGTGCATCTGCAGGCTCAGGCTCGCGCCCGGCTTGACCTCGATGCGCTTGATCTTGTACGCGCGGCCCTTCGCCCAGGATGGTGTGTGGTGCCCCACGGGCGGGCGACGGTGCGGTGCAGCTGCGCGGCCTCGTGCTTGCGGGCCTTCAGCTCCTTCACCACGTCCTTCACTTTCTGTGCCTGGTCGGCCGCAGCCACCAGCAGGGCGTCGGGGTGTCGATGATCAGCAGGTTGTCCAGCCCCACGGTGGCCACCTGCCGGTCTTCGCTGGCTGTGGACGTAGGTGTTCTGGCTGTCCACGAACACCGTTTCTCCGGTGGTGCGGTTGCCGTTGTCGTCCGCCGTGGAGAGGCTGCGCACGGCATCCCACGAGCCGATGTCGTTCAGCCGAAGGTACCCGGCACCACGGCCACGCGGTCGGATTTTTCCATCACGGCGTAGTCGATGGAGATGTCCGGCGCCTCGCGGAAGCTCGCCCTGGATCTCACCAGCGTGGTGTGGCTGGTGTGGTCGATGCGTGCGCTGGACAGGCAGGCCCGCGCGGCATGCAGTACGTCGGGGGCGTGGCGCTGCAGGGCATCCAGCATGGTCTGGGCGGCAAGCAGAACATGCCCGAGTTCCACGAGGTAGTTGCCGGCGGCCAGCAGTTCTTCGGCCTTTTCTTTGGCCGGTTTTTCGATGAAGGCGTACCACGTGGTTGCCCTGGGGCACGAGGGGCGGCGATGGGCTCACCGGCCTCGATGTAGCCGTAGCCGGTCTCCGGCGCGGTGGGCTGGATGCCGAAAGGTGACCAGATGGCCCTGGGCGGCAAGGCTGGCGCCTGCTGCACCGTGCGGGCAGAGCGCCTCGTCGTTGATGAGATGGTCGGCCGGCATGACGAGCATCTGCGCGTCCGGCCCGTGGCGCTCGGCCACCTGCAGGGCGGCAAGCGCAATGGCCGGCGCCGTGTTGCGCCCGAAGGGCTCCAGCAGGAAGGTGGGCCGCTCGGCCTCCTGCAGCGGGGCGAGCTGGAAACTCGTCGCGCGACAGGAAGAAGTATTCGCGGTTGGTGACGGTGAGGATCTCGCCGGATCAGCCACCCGCGGGCACGCCGGTAGGTCTTGAACAGCAGGCTCTCGCCATCGGGCAGCTTCATGAAGGGTTTCCGGGTGCCCTCTCGCGCGAGACAGGCCAGAGTCAGGTTCCAGCGCCGCCGGACAGGATGACGGAGATCAGCATGGTGTGGGCTTCCAGGTGTGGATGCAATGGTCATGATGGTAGCGCCACTGGGGATGTTGCGTTGCAGCATACCGCTGTGGCGGCGCGGATCATGTTATGGCTGCGTTGAGCATCCTGCGTCAGGCAAGGCAGGCGTTCGGGCCGGGGGCGCTGAGTGCGGCCAGGGCGTCGGCGGCCTCCGCGCAGTGCCGGCGGGAACTCCGCCGCCCGGCTGGCCGGCACGCGCATGGCCGGCTCCCTGCACGGCCAGGCCCAGGCTGGCGGGGCCGTGGGCGCTGGGCACCAGCACGGCAAAGCAGATCATGCCGGGCAGGGAATTCCTCGTGGTCCACGCTGTAGCCCTGTTTCCGGCAGCGCGCAATTTCTGCTTCCAGCGCGGCCGGGTCAGGTGGTGTTGGGCGTGAAGGCCCGCAGCGTGCCCTGGCCCAGCAGCAGCTGGCGCTGCCGTGGCGGCATCTGCCCCAGAAAAGAGCTTGCCGGTGGCCGAGGGCATGCACGGGCACGCGTGAGCCGGGATGCAGGTAGATGCGCAGGGGCGCCTCGGTCTCCACCCGGTCCAGATACATCACCTCGCCACCGCTGAGCGCCGTGAGGTTGCAGCTCTCGCCCACCTGTTCGCGCAGCCGCAGCGGGATGCAGTGCCGCGCACCGTGCAGGGCTGTCATTGAGCAGCAGCCCGTTGGCCCAGCTCGCGCAGGGCGCCCGCCCATCAGGTAGTGACGGTCATCTCCGTCCGCTGCACGATCCCGGCCAGCTCCAGCTGCTGCGGGTGGCGATAGACCGAGGGTTTGGGAAACCCGTCTCCCGCACCATGTCCTGCAGCGTGAAGTGCCCGCCCAGCCGTCGTCGCATGGCTTCCAGCACGCTGAAGACGCGTGCCAGCGGCGTGGAGGAGCTGCCGCACCGTCCAGGCGGAGGGAGGGGCTTCGGGTGGGGTCGTTACCCTGTCATGGTGTAAAACATATGCGCAAAACCGGGGAACAGGTTTTCCCGTGCATTGACAATGGAGGCTTGGGCGCCAAGAATGACACTGTATTTCGAAAAAACGGAACATTTGGTTCTGTTTTATGTAAATGACGGAGGTGCATATGGCGCAGGACAATCGGCAGGCCGTACAGGGTGTCAACCGCATGACGCCGTCGGAGGCCTTTGTGGAAACACTGGTGGCCAACAGGGGTACGGGAGATCTTTCGGCATCACCGGGCTCGGCCTTCGTGGATGCGATGGACATCTTTGCGCCGGCAGGGCATCCGGCTCATCCCGGTGGTGCACGAGCAGGGCGGCGCCCACATGGCCGGATGGCTATCGCGCGCCAGCGATCGGCACGGCGTGGTGATCGGCCAGAACGGCCCGGGCATCAGCAACTGTGTCACAGCCATCGCGGCGGCGTACTGGGCGCACAGCCCGGTGGTGATCGTCACGCCGGAGGCCAGCACGCGCACGATGGGGCTGGGCGGTTTCCAGGAATGCAACCAGCTGCCCATGTTCCAGGAATTCACCAAATACCAGGGCCACGTCACGCACCCGGCCCGGATGGCCGAGTACACGGCGCGCTGCTTCGACCGGGCGCTCTCGGAAATGCGGGACCCACGCAGCTCAACGTGCCGCGTGACTATTTCTATGGCGACATCGAGGGTGGAGATTCCGCAGCCGATGCGCCTGGAACGATGGCCCCGGCGGTCGCGAAAGCCTCGACCGTGCCGCCGACCTGCTGCGCAAAGGCCAAATTCCCGGTCATCGTTTCGGGCGGTGGCGTGGTGATGTCCGATGGGGTGGACGCGTGCAAGGCGCTGGCCGAGCGGCTGGGGGGCTGCGGTGGTCAACAGCTATCAGCACAATGACAGCTTCCCGGCCAGCCACCCGCTGTGGTGCGGTCCGCTGGGCTATCAGGGCTCGAAGGCCGGTATGAAGCTGATCTCGCAGGCCGATGTGGTGCTGGCGCTGGGCACGCGCCTGGGCTGCCTCGGTACGCTGCCGCAGCACGGCATGGATTACTGGCCCAAACAGGCCCAGATCATCCAGGTCGATGCCGACAACAAGATGCTGGGGCTGGTGAAGAAAAGATTTCGGTGGGCATCTGTGGCGATGCGAAGGAAGCGGCGCTGGCGCTGCTGGATCGCCTGCAGAACGCACGCTGGTGTCCGACGCCACGAAGGCCGAACGTGCTGAAAAATCCGTGCCGAGGAAAGGAGGCGCGGGAGAAGGAACTGGACGCCTGGACGCACGAGACCGACCCCTGCAGTCTGGACATGATCGAGGAGCAAAGGGCGAAACGCCGTTCAGCGGCGGCCAGTACCTGCACCCGCGTCAGGTGCTGCGCGAACTGGAAAAGGCGCTGCCGCCCGACGTGATGGTGTCCACCGACATCGGCAACATCAATTCGGTGGCGCACGGTTATCTGCGCTTCGAAAACCGCGCAGCTTCTTTTGCACCGATGAGCTTTGGCAACTGCGGTTATGCGTTCCCGACCATCATCGGCGCGAAGGTGGCGGCACCACACCAGCCGGCCGTATCGTATGCGGGCGACGGCGCGTGGGGCATGAGCTGGTGAAATCCTCACCTGCGTGCGCACGACATTCCGGTGACAGCCGTGGTTTTCCACAACCGCCAGTGGGGCGCCGAGAAAAAGAACCAGGTGGATTTCTACAACCGCCGCTTCGTGGCGGGCGAGCTGGACAGCCTCGAGCTTTGCCGGCATCGCAAAGCGCCATGGGCGCCGAAGGCATCGTGGTGGACCGCCTGGAGGACGTGGGCCCTGCGATGAAGAAGGCCATCGACCTGCAGATGAACCAGCACAGACCTGCATCATCGAGATCATGTGCACCCGCGAGCTGGGCGACCCGTTCCGGCGCGATGCGCTCTCCAAACCCGTGCGTTTCCTTGAGAAATACAGGGATTATGTCTGAGCACGGGAAGCGTGTCCGATACAGGGGCCGTGGCTGAATACAGGATCCTGATCTGGGCGATCCGGCCGGTACTGCGCCAATATCCTGATGGATGGAGGTGGTACCGGCCGGATGGTGTCAGCCAGAACGGGGCGTGGCGGCCTGGGGGTGTAATGTCTGGATGATTTTTCCGGAACGTCGCTGCCTCCAGCAGGGCTTCGGGGCAGGGGGAACATGCCGGGCGTAGAAGGGCGACAGGTCCAGCCCACGCCCACCCCGATGACCTCCACGCCACGGGCCTGTGCCTGCTGCACGCAGGCTTTCAGGTGATTGTCCAGATGGAACGCATCTGCGCATCGCGCGTGGCAGTTTTCCATGGGGCTGCCGTCCGACACCACCAGCAGGGATCTTTCGTGCGGCACCGCCGTCCTGCAGCTGGTGGCTGGCCCATTGCACGGCCTCGCCATCCAGCCCCTCACGGTACAGGTCCGGTTTGAGCAGGGCGGCCAGCGACAGCCTCGCCCGGGCGCCGCGCATGTCCCGCACTTTTGTAGACCAGATGCAGCCGCTCGGCCAGCCGGCCCGGCTGGGAGGGCCTGCCGCGTGCGCGCCAGCGTGCCAGTGCACGCCCGCCGTGCCACGCGCCGGTGCTGAAGCCCAGCACCTCCAGCGGCAGCAGCAGGCGCTGGCAGATGCGCAGCCAGATGTCGGCAAAGAGTGCCAGCTTCTCTGCATGGGCCTTCATCGAACCGGAGCAGTCGAGCAGCAGGCACAGGGACGCATCCATGACCGGCAGCTCGGCCTCGGTCCGAAAATGTCCTGCGCCAGCGGATTGGCCACGAGCGTTGCCAGCCGGCGTGCATCGATGCGGCCGGCTTCCTGCTGAAACAGCCACCGTCGCGCAGCGCTGCGACAGAGCGCGCTGCAATTGTCGCGCCAGTTGCCCCACGGGCGGAGAGATCTCGCGCAGCCGCGCATCGAGCTGCGCGCGATATTCATGCAGCTGCGCACTGCGCACGCGGGTGCTGGCCAGGATCTGCTGGTCAGATTCCCGGGTGAACACGCGGTATTCGCTGGTGCTGGCTGATCCAGCTGTGGCTCTGCCCGCTCGGGTGCCAGCGGCAGGAAGGTTCTCCGGCCGCCAGCGCCTGCAGGGGCAGCACGAAGTTGCCCTGACGCCGTGTGCGGTTGGGCGGTGCCTGATGTGCCTGCTGCTGTGCAGTTTCTGCCAGCGCCGCCACGGTCATGGCCAGCTGGGCTGATGCAGGCGAAAAAGCGCAGGCTGCGTGCGGTGGCGCGCCATCTGGTAAAGCGCATCACCCAGCACCGGGGAGAGCCCTGCACGCGTGGCCTCCATCGTGTCGATGACGGCCTCGGGCGGCTGGCGGCGCTGCGCGCGACCACCATCTGCCCCACCGAAAACAGCAGCAATCCCAGCTGCGTTTCCGACCTGTCGGAATCGTGCCAGGCCAGCGTCCAGCGCTCGAAGTGCTGCAGCAGGCTGCGCCGCACCCGCGAGGCCAGTGCGGCGGGACGAGGCTTTCCACACGCAGCTGCTCGAACCATTCGTAGAGGATGCGCGAGATGGAGGGGCTGTGTGGATAGAGGTTGCCCGGAACCGGGCTGGAAGCTCTGGTGCGTATTGTTGGTGTATGGCCGGGTCGGTCAGCAGCAGCGGCGCAATGCCAGCCGTTGGCCACGGCGCGGTGTGTGCTTCCAGCCCGTCGTGGGGCTAGGGGTAGAGGTGCAGGGGCAGCCAGGGCGGGAGATGGCCGTCTGGCAGCGGGCAGGGGCTGATGGCTGTGGGTGTGCGTGTCCTGCGTCCCGGTGGCTGTCCGTGGCGTGCCTGGTGAAGCGGTCTGAATACCGGTGGCGAGCGCATCCTGTGATGGGGGTCGCTGCTGCGCCATGGGGCATGGATGTCCCTCGCGCGCGCGCAGCTGGTGATGCCCGAAATCCAGCCGGGGATTGGCCGTCATCGCGCGCGCAGGCTGGCGGCCGTCAGCTGGTCCAGCAGCTGCTGGCGCCGGGCCAGATGCTGGGGCGAAAGGAAGGTATGCTGCCGTCCATGATTCGTACCCGTAGATCATGAAACCATGCCTCAGGTCGGCAATTCGGCTGCCATCGGATCGTGCATGAGATGAGGGCGCCAGCTCCACATCGAAGCAGCGCTGGTAATACTCAGCCACCACCGCCTGCTCTTCCTGCTCGACCTTGTTCAGAAAGTCTGCTAGCGAAATGCCCTCAGCCGGATCCGGAAAGAACGCCAGATTCTCCGCCCAGGTCAGCACCGTACGTGGTGACATCAGCGTGGAAAGGGTCGCCACTGGCAAACCCCTGCCGGGTGAGTGCCGCCACGGCTACCATTTGCCGCGCCAGTTGCCGGCGGCTGCTGTCGTTCTGTGCATCGCGCTGCGTGTTGTCTGGGCTGTCGTGCGTTGCTTCATTCCGCGCGTGGTTCCGCGCGTCGCCTCGTGCTTCGCTCACGGCCTTGTGTTGAGCCTCATGCCAGATGTTGTCCCGTGCTGCCCCTGCGCAGGCATGTGGCGCAGACGATCGACACCTCCACATCGGCCGGCAGGTAATCGAGCCGGGCCACCAGGTTCCAGCGGTCCAGCTGTGCGTGGTTCAGGCGCTGCACGCCGTGGTAGAGCCCCGTGGTGTTCCCCTGGCCCACGGTGTTTGCCGTGGCAAAAAGCCGGAAATGCGGGTGCGGGTCGATCACCTCGTCTCTGCTCCAGCAGCGTGAACTGCCCGTCACGCTCCAGCAGCCGCTGGATGATGAACATCACGTCCGGGCGTCCGGCATCGTATTCGTCGAACAGCAGCGCAATGGGCCGGCGCAGCGCCCGGCGGGATCCTTCCTGAAAGGCCGTGACCTGCTTTTCCGTCGCGGATGCTGATGCCATCCTGCCCACCAGGTCCAGCCGGCTGATGTGCCCGTCAGATTCACGCGCACAGGGCCAGTTCAGCCGCGCCGCCACCTGCTCGATGTGGGTGGATTTGCCCGTGCCGTGCAGCCCCTGTACCAGCACCCGCCGGTTGTGCTGAAACCCTGCCAGCAGCGCAAGCGTCACCGAAGGGTCGAAGTGGTAGTGCGGATCGATGGCTGGCACGAGCGGGGAGCGCTCGGCAAAGGCTTCGACCATCAGACCGGTGTCGAGGCCGAAGCGCTCGCGCACGGACACGCGCTGGCGTGCAGGGCCGGCCGAAGGCAAAAGGGCGTCGGTGTCGGGGGTCATGGAAAGCGCCTCCTGATGTGGGTGAAGAACGCGATGAAAAGTGCAGTCTTATAACGGATTCAGGAATTTCCTGCGCGTTTTCCGTAATGACTGGTGCCGGATTCATGCGAATGCCGCATGGATTTCAGGGAATCTCCGTATCGCTTCAGGGTATTCCGGTATGGGGTGAAATGCCTGTGATGTCCTAAAATTTTATCGAAATTCGAGATGCAAGGTTTCGTTTTTCGAAGCCATCCCAAATGGGGCTTTCCCGACGCAGGAGGCAGGCATGAAAACACGGCACGGCCGGATTCCGGTGGAAATGACCGGATACGGGGTTTTGAACCGGTACATGCACCGGTCATGAAGACATGCCGTGTTTGTTCATTTGATTTGCGCATGAGCAAAAGGGGCGGTGACGGGTTTCGGGTTATCGTCCGTTCCGACGTTCAGGACACCCCCGGTGTTTCCGGTCAAACCTGACGTTACGGTCAAACCCTGACGTTTCGGTCGAACCTGATGTTTCGGTCGACCCCGACGTTCAGGTCGACCACCGGACGACAGTTGAAGGTCCGGCAGACGGCAACCGGGGTGGTTCATCATTTCCAGCAAGGGAGAATCAGCGGCAGGCAATCCGGATGTGGCTTTTCTGAAAGCGTTCAACAAGGCCTGGAACGATCACGATATCGAGGCCCTGATGAGTTTCATGGCAGAGGACTGCGCTTTTTATGCCGTGGGTGGGGCCCGATCTGCAGGGCAGAAAATTCGTGGGCCGCGAGCAGGTGCGCGAGGGCTTCGAGCTTGCCTGGAAGAATTTTCCGGATGCGCAGTGGCTCGACGGCGAACATTTCGTCTCGGGAGACCGGGGCGTGTCGGAATCCACGTTCGTGGGCACACGTGCCGATGGTGCGCGCATCGAGGCGCGGATGGTGGATGTATTCACGTTCCGTGACGGAAGATTGCGCTCAAGAACGCCTACCGCAAGGACAGGCCCGCGCAGAGCGTATCGGCATGATGACCGGCAAGGGAGAAGAGCATGAACACGGCCGTGAAACAGGGACCGCTGGCGTGGCCAGCCTGCATGTTCCCGCAGCATCCGCTGACCGCTACGACCCGTCGTACGATCCGCTCATCGATGACACGCCGGGTCGCAACCGCGACTATGCACCGACCTACTGGGCTGGATACGGCGGGTGTGCCGCCGGAGATGACGGCCCCATCGACAGCGACCGATGCCGATGTGGTGATCATCGGCTCGGGCTTCACGGGACTGTCGGCGCTATTGCCCCTGGCGCGGGATTTTTGGCATCCGTGCCGTCGTGCTGGAGGCCAACCGGGTGAGCTGGGGCTGCAGCACGCGCAATGGAGGGCAGGCACAGTGTGCCTCGGGGCGGCTCAAGCGTTCGCAGTGGATCGGGCGCTGGGGGCAGGGATGCGGCACTGGCCATGCGCACGCGGAGGTGCCTGGATGCCATGCATTATTTCCGGAAAATGATCGACGGCATCGACTGCGATCACGCAGGATGGCGGGCATCTCATATGCCCACCGTGCGGCCCGCATGCCCGTGCTGGAAAGGGAAGCGAAGCTGCTGCGTGAGGTGTTCGATTATGACGCCGCATCACCGACCGCGACACGCTGCGCCACCAGTACATCGATGATCATGAAGCGGCAGGCGCCATGCACGAGCCGAGGGCATGGGTGTGCATGCCGGCAAGCTTGCATTCGGCTACCTGAAGCGTGCGCGCAGCCTGGGCGTGAGGGTGCATCCCGGCAGCCCCGTCACGCACTGGACGCGTGAAGGCGACCGCCATCGCTGCACCCCCGGGGTGTGGTACGCGCGCGCGCGGTGGGCGTGGCCACGGGTGGCTATACGTCTCGAGACACTGCTGCCACAGCTGCGCAACCGGCTGATGCCGATCCTGTCAAATTCGGTAGTGACACGGCCGCTCACCCACAGGAAATCGAGGGCAAATGGCCTGAATACCCATATGGTGCTGACCGATACCCGCGTGTTGCGCCATTATTATCGCCTGATGCCCGATGGCCGGATGCAGATTGGCAGTCGCAGCGCCATTACCAGCCAGGATGCTCCACAGAAGCGTTTCGAGGACAGCCTGCTGGCCGGGTTTCACCGCAAGTTTCAGGGCCTGAAGGATGTGCCACTGCAGTATTCGTGGTGGGGCTGGGTGGACGTGAGCCACGACATGATGCGCGCATCGTGCAGCCCGATGCATCGGCTGCCGTGTATTACGCGCTGCGTTATGGCGGAAATGGCGTGATGTATTCGGCTCAGGCCGGTCGCCGGCTGGCGCAGTGGATCGCCGGACAGGGCGTCCACGCTGCAGCTGCCGATTTTCCAGTCGCAGCTGCCGTACCCCGATTTTGCGGGGCTTTTCCGGGCACAGTGGCTGGCGCCGTGGCGCCGGGTGGGGCAGCGGATGCTCTACCACTGGTACCACCTCAAGGACGAGGTGCTGTAGGCGGGCGTGCTGCCGGAACATCGGCCCCGAGGGCTGCACGATGTCCGGCGGGATGCCGGGCAGACCGCCCTGATGCCGCAGCGCGGTAACCCGATCAACACGACAGGGAGATACTGTCATGCGCAAGACGCCGTTCATTCTTACTGCCGTGGCACTGGGCATTTTGCTGGCCGCGCCGCTGCACGCCCGGGCCGAGACGCTCAAGATGGCCGTGGGCGATGCCCAGGGCGGCACACAGTGGCATCTGGCCACGGCCTTCACGGCGGCGCTGGAGCACCGCACACGCGGGCGCCGTGCGCATCCGGCTCTTTCCCAACGGACAGCTGGGCAGCGAGGAAGATACCGTCAACGAGGCCGCCATGGGCACGCTGGACATGTCGCTGCTGGCCATCAACAATCTGGCGCCGTTTTCTCCCACGCTGGGGTGCTGACGCTGCCCTACGTGGTGCGCAGCGCCGAAGAGGCCCGTACGCTGGCCGAGGGACAGATCGGGCAGCAGCTGGTGGACAACACCGTGCGTGATGCGAAGGTGCGCATCGTGGCCTGGGCGTATTCGGGCTTTCGGGTGCTGACCAATTCGGCGTGCCGTGTCCCGGCCTGCGGACCTGGGCGGCATGGTGATCTCGCGTGCCCAAGAATGCGGTGATGATCGAAACCTACCGGGCCTGGGGCATCAACCCCTCGCCACTGGCGTGGTCCGAGACCTTCACGGCGCTGCAGCAGCGCGTGGTGGACGGGCAGGACAATCCGTACATCACGGTGGCGGCCATGCGCTTCAACGAGGTACAGAATTTCATCACGCCCATTCATTACCTGTTTTCTCGCTGGAGCCGCTGATCATCAGCGAGCAGGTGTTCCAGCGTCTCTCGCCTGCGGCCCGCGAGGCCATTCTGCAGGCAGGCCGTGAAGCCAGCGCCCGCAGCTTTGCCTGGCTGCGGGACAACGAGGATGACATGCGCAACGGGCTGGTGGCCAGCGGCATGCAGGTGACCGAACCTGCCGGTGATGAACGCGAGTGGATCGACGCCGCCGTGCAGAAGGTCTGGCCGAGTTCTGCGGGTCCGTGGGCGGCCGACGTGGTGGTGGCGCTACGCAGCGCGCGCTGGGGAAGAGGGACGAGATGCGCATGACCGGTATGTCGTGACCAGCACGCTGTGACCCGTGCGCTGCGGCTGGTGCTCCGGCCAGCGTGCTGCGACCAGTGCGCCGTAATCGATGTGCTGGGCTCGATGCGTGCCATGAAGCAGGCATCCTGCGGGGAGATTGCACGAATACGAACGACAACACACGCCGGACCTTCTTGGGTCCACTGGATGACACCGAAGAATATGTCTGTGCCGCGCTGCTGGCCGGGTTCGTGTCGCTACTGTTTGCGCAGATCGTCTGCCGGCAGGTGTTTCGCTATCTACCATTCCGTGGGCCGATGAGCTGGCCACGCACATGTTCGTCTGGTTTGCGCACTTTGGTGCCGTGGTGGCGGCCAAGCTGTCTGCGCACAACCGGGTGAGCTTTCAGTTCAATTTCTTTCCGCCGGTGGTGAAGGTGAGCGAGGCCGTGGCGGATCTCATCTGGGTGGCCTTCAACCTGTATTTTGCGTGGCTGGCCTGGGATTTCATTTTCTTCCGGATGAACCGCTTCGGGTTCCCAGACACTGGGCCTGCTAGATGAGCGAGCTCTCATCGTCTGCCGTTGGCCTTCGTGCTGATGTCGGTGCGCATCCTCATCAACAACTGGCGCACGCTGGTGCGCGGTGAGTGCTGCTCGATCCGGAGCAGGAAGAAATCGCCCGGATGGCACACGAGCAGCAGTCCTGAGACCGGGACTCCACACGGGCATCAGCCCAGAGACCAGGAACACCACACGCGTGCCGCCACAGGGCATGGCGCGCGCCAGAAAAGTATGGCGGAATATCTATTCCCTATTCTGTTCGGCAGCTTTCTGCTGCTGCTGGCCATCGGTGCACCGATCACGGTGTCGCTGGCCATCGCGGCACTGGCCGGGTACCGGTGCTGGACATCGATCCGGTGCGCATGGTGCAGACGGCCTACACCTCGGTAGGCTCTTTCCGCTGATGGCGCTGCCGGCCCGATGCTGGCCGGGGCGATGATGGAGGCGACCGGCACTCTCCGGCGCCTGGTGGACGTTGCCGAACATCTGGCAGGCCCTGTCACTGCGGGCTGGGCATGGCGACGGTGCTGGCCTGCGTGTTCTTCGGGGCCATTTTCGGGGTCGGGGCCGGCCACGACCGCCGCGGTGGGCATGCTGATGATTCCCGCCATGACGCGGCGCGGTTTTGCAACCTCTGCCTATGCGCCATCACGGCAGCCTCCGCATCGGCATCATCATTCCGCCCTCCATTCCGATGGTGATCTTCGGCATCTCCGCCATGGGCATCCAGGTGCCCGAGGCAGCGGTGGCCAGGCATGGCGATTTTGCCGGTGTTTCGATTCCTCGAAGGCTTTTCGTGGCCCGGTGCCGTGCCCGGGCAGATCATGGCAGCGGCGCTGATCATCGCCATGAAACACGTCCGCTCGAAAAAGCATGGCTTATCTGGGCCTGACCGACCGCTGACGTGGCGAGATCTGGCAAGCGCGCATGGCGGCATGGCGTGTGGTCGCTGCTGGGCAATGCTTCATCATCCTGGGCGCGTATGTGCGCTCGCGCCCAACAGATCAGCCGTGGCGGCCGCGCCTCATACGCTGGTGGTGGGGGTGTTCCTGCACGTGAAACGACCTGGCAGAAGGTGTGGGAGGCGCTGCTGTCCACCACCTGGATCACGGGGCGCGTGCTGCTGATTCTTCGCCGCCACGGTCTTTGGCCGGAGTGCTGCGAGAGGAGATTCCGGCCCGCATGCGCCATACCTTCCTGCTTGGCCCGACCGACAGCCTGAATGAATGTGGTGTGGCTGGCACATTTTGAATCAGCGATGCTGCTCTTCGTGTGGGCGTGTTCACGGGAGTACGCTGGCCGCCCATCATGATCCTGGTGCCCGTCCCGATGCCGCCCGTGATGTACATGCACGAGCCGACCCCACACGTGGGCGTGGTGGCGATCCGGCGCGCCGTCCATCGGCTTTCAGACGCCGCCGCTGAGAGAACTTTCTCTTCGTGGCCTCGGGCATCAGCGGCATGCCGGTGGAACGGATCGCGGGCCAGGTGCCGCCGTTTACCACCGCAGTCAGTGATGTGGTTGCGCTGCTCATCATCGCATTCTTTCCGCAGCTGCTCGCTCGTGGCTGCCCTACGGCCTGATGGGATTGTTGAACGACGGTGCTGCGCAGCTTGCGGGTGCGCCATTGCGGGTCTGGAATGGTGTTTTCAGCGTGTGCGGCACCGGTGTTGCTGCAAGCATTCGGCTTTTCCCAACAGGGAGGTTACGCCGCTGTCCGCACCGCCTACATTCCCGGATTCCACGCGCTGCCCGAGCTTCTGCGGGGCGTGCAGCAGCGCGCCAGTGCGCTGAACAAGAACATCGTGCTCTGCGAAGCCGACGACCCGCGCGTGCTGCGTGCCGGTGTGGAGGCTGCACAGCGTGGCATCGCCCGCATCACGCCGGCCGGCAACCGTGCTGCCATCGAGGGCCTGTGCCCAGAAGCGAAGGCCTCGTCGCTGGACGGCATGACGCTGCGTGATCCGCCACGACCGGATACGCCGCCACTGCCCAGCGCGCCTCTTCGAGGCGCACCGCCGGAAAAAGGGCATGACGCTGGAAAAGGCCCGCGCCGAAATCCAGAAGCCGCTGGTCTCTGCCCGCTACGCTGCTGGCCGGAGGACAAGGTCGATGGCGCTCTCGCGTGCCGTGCACACCACGACCGACGTGGTGCGTACCGCCATCCAGCTGGTCAGCCGCCGCGGGCTCCAAACTGGTGTCCACTGGCTTCCTGGCTGCGCTGGACGAGCCGCACCACCCGTGCAGGGCGGCCTCATCTATACCGCCGACTGTGGTCTGGTGATCAACCCCACACCTCCGAAGAGCTGGTGGACATCGCCAAAGCCGGTGCCCGCAGCGCCCGCCGGCTGCTGGGTGAAGAGCCGCGCGTAGCCATGCTGTCGTTCTCCGACGGCCGGTAGCGGCGTGGTGCTCACCCCGGCGCAACAGCGAAGGTGCAGAAGGCCGTGTCGCTGCTGCGCGAGGCCGAGCCGGAACTGAAGGCTCGACTGGCGAAGTGCAGTTCGACACCGCCATGGTGCCGGCCATCGCCAGCGCACTGGCTGCCCGACACCCAGCTCGGAAGGCCCGAAGACCCAGCGTGCTGGTCTTTTCCCAACCCGGATGCCGGCAGCATCGGCTACAAGATCACCGAGCGCGTCGGCGGCGCACTGATACGTGGGTCCGCTGCCGCAGGGTCTCGCCAAGCCGGCCAGTGAGCCTCTCGCGCGGCGCTGCCACGGGGACATCGTCAACGCCATATGCCGTGACGGCGCTGCGGGGCGCCTGATACTCCCACACGCGACCGCAACAGCACGAAGACGGGTGCCCTGGGCACCCCGCAGCGCTACCCGCCCGGCGTCATGCTGTCGCTGGTCGCTGCGGTGGCAGCCAGCTTCGTGTCCGAGCACTATGGTGGGCCCAAGTTCCTGTATGCGCTGCCGATCGGCGTCGCCTTTCCATTTTCTGGCGGACAACGACCACTGCAGGGCGGGCATCGAGTTCTAGCGCCAAGAAGCTCGTGCGTTTTGGCGTGGTGCTGCTGGGGGCCCGCATCGTAGTGGCTGATGTGTCGCGCACTGGGGCCTGTGTGTGTGCTCGGCCTCGCCGGTGCCGTGGTGCTGACCATCGTCTTCGCCTGATGATGGCCCGCGCTGCTGCGCTGCCGCCCATGTTCGGGGCTGCTCTCGGGCGGGGAACGGGCATCTGCGGCATCTCGGCCACCATGGCCATTTCTGTCCACGATGCCGCAGAACGCCGACAACGAGCGCTACGACACTCATGAGCGCCATCGGCATCGCGAGCCTGTCCACGGTGGTGATGGTGCTGTACCCGCTGTGGGTGCGGTGGTTTCGGCATGACGGTGCCGAGGCAGGCTCTTCTCGGGCGGTTCCATCCATGACGTGGCCCAGGTGGTGCAGCATCCTGTCTCCCCGAGATCACCAAGGCCGCCACACGCTGGCCAAGATGTTCCGGGTGGCGATGCTGGTGCCCGTGGTGCTGGTGCTGTCGTCTGATTTTCCGGCGCACCGTGGCTGCCGCCGGCCGGGATGCCGACGTCCGGCGCATGGCACGCCCGGCTGCCAGCCGCCCGCCGCTGCTGCCGTTCTTTCTGCTGATGTTCGTGCTGCTGGTGGCGGTCAACAGCATGGGGCTGATCCCCGAGGCCGCGCAGCACGTGGCCGGTGACTGTCCCGGCTCGCGCTGGTGACATCCATCTCCGCGCTGGGGCATCAAGACATCGTTCGAAGATCGCCGAGCTGGGCTGGCGCGGTGGCCCTGATGGTGGCCGGGACGCTCTTCGCATTGTGCGTGGATGATGATCACGTGGTGTGGTGCGCTGATGCGGGCGTGATCAAAGGCCTCAGTCTCGTATCGATGCCAGTAATGCCGGTGTTTCCGGAATCCCGCACGGCATCTTTTCTGCGGTGTGGGCGGCGGCAGGAAGAACGGGCGGCGGATGATTGCGCCGCCGTGGCGGCGGACGCAGTGGCGCATTGACGTGGTGTACTGCGTACAGCATTTCACAGTCTTTGTGTGTCAGAAGTGTGGATACTGGTAACGGGAAGCACAAAATTTCAAAGGTAAATACGAATGGATCGCGGGTCGTTTTCGCTTTTCTGTGAAGAACGAACCGGTTTCCGCATTGTATGCCGTCACGGCTGATGGTGCGCAGGTCCGATGACAGGACCGGTGCGGCCACGCCGCGCGCCGCCCTGTGTCTGATGTCCGGGGCGCACGGCGCTGCCGTGATGCGTTTCCACGCCATCACCTGCCGCCGGACTGCCTTTTCTCTCACTGCTCGCCCGCCGCCAGCCTGCTCCGGGATTGCGCGCGTGCGGCTGGCAGCCGTCCGGTGTTTCTGCGTTTTCTCTTCCTCCTTCAGCACAAAGGTTTTACCATGGCATCTCTGCCTCGCCCGTTTTGCGCCGCGCGCTCGCTGGTCCGTTCCGGCATGCTGCTCTCCTGCTGGCGGCGCTTCGTTTCACGTTCGATGCCCAGGAGACCGAAGTCGGTCTCGGCGGAAGCGGTCGCTCGTCGGCAAGGTCAAGACCGACAAGACCGAAAAGAGCAATTCCTACACCACGTCGATGATGAGCACGACGACCGGGCTGGAGCTGTCGTCCCGCGAGACGCCCCAGTCCGGTGAGCGTGGTGACGCAGAAGCAGATGAAGGATCAGGGGATCAGCCGGCTTTCCGACGCCATGCGCCAGACCACCGGCATCAACGTGGTGCAGGATTCGACCCGCGCCCGCTTCCAGTCGCGCGGGCTTCTACATCGACCAGATCGAGGAAGACGGCGATTGCCTCGCAGGTGCCGGGTTCGGCATCCAATCCGTACCGCAGCGCCAGTACGCTGACGGACATGGTGGTGTACGACCACATCGAGGTGCTGCGGGTGCCGCCGGCCTGACGCAGGGTAACGGCGAGCCGGGCGGCACCATCAACGCCGTGCGCAAGAAGCCCACGGCCAGACTGCAGGCCAACGCTCATGGCATCGGCGGCACGCTGGGACCGTTACCGTGTGGAAGGCGATGTCTCGGGGCCACTGAATGACAGCCGCTCGGTGCGTGGCCGTCTGGTGATGGCCGGAGAGAAGGACCGCTCCTTCAAGCGACATCGTCCACGGTGATCTGGGCGTCATCTACGGCGTGGTGGACGCCGACGTGGAGACGCTGCCCTGGTGACGGCTGGTGTGGTGTACCAGCGCGAAAATGACATGCCGGACCCGTTCGCGTGCCGATGGGTGAGGGGAGGACGGAACTGAAACCTGCCGCGGGCCACCTATCTGGGTGCGGCGTGGAACGACACGAAAACCACCAAGCTCAACCCGTTCGTGGAGTTCGACTACTACCTGAACGATGACTGGAAGTTCAACGCCAAGCTGAACTATATCGACACCACATCGGACCAGATGTTCGGCGCGCTGGCCAATCTGGGCAGCCGTTTCACGGGGGTGGGTGCGACGGCCTGCCGCCGGTGAACAACCTGCGCAGTACAACAACGACGGCAAGGATCTGGGCTTCATGGCCCGGGCCACGGGCAAATACGAACTCCTGGGACGCAAAGCATGACCTGTTCATGACACTGAGCGCTTCCACGCAGAAGGAAGATCTCGCGCTGGCGCCGTGTGACCAACAGCTACCCAGTACAACATCTGGGGGCTTCGACCATGGCGTCATTGCCAACCCCGACTGGAACGACTACAGCCAGCTCAACCTCAACGCCACCTACCACAACGAGGTGAAGCAGCACGGGCCTGTCGCTGGGCTCGCGCTTCAACTTCACGGATGCGTGGCACCTGCTGGCCGGCATGCGCTACGCCGGCGTGAAAACCACGGAAATTCGTACTTCACCTCATGACGGTGGCCGGCCAGCGCTATTCGGTGCCGGAAGGCAGGTCCGCAGCCGGGCTTTCGAGGTGGAACTGTCGGGTGAAGTGACCGACTGGAACGTGTTTGCCGGTTATACCTTCAACCGCAGCAAATACATGCGTGCCGAAAGCACCACGTACAGCTATGGCACCAATTTCAGCAAGCACACGCCGAAGCACATGCTGCGTGCCTACACCAGCTACAAGCTGCCGGGTGAGCTGAACCAGTGGTCGGTGGGCGGCGGCTTCGAGACGCAGAGCGACATCGACAGCCTTGGCAGTGTGCCGCAGGGTGACTACACCATCTGGAACGCCAACGTCCATTACGACATCGACCAGAACTTTCCGCGTGAGCGTGGTGGGGCGCAACCCGACCGACAAACGCCACTACCTGGCGCAGAAAAACCCGCTACCCGGGTGGCAACAACTTCTTCGGCGAGCCGCGCAACCTGATGCTGCAGGCACTGGAAGCTGAATTGAACCGCGCTGAACTGGTGGGCGGGCACTGCCAGCGATGTCCGGTGCCGCCCATCCCTGATCGACATCAGACGCAGCGCGATCAGGCGTTCAAGGTGTACCGTCTGGGGTGTGATGCCGCCCAGTGTCATGTGGCGGCGTGGCGGCAGGCACATTACCGGACCGTGGCTCCGTGCGTATCATTGCGACCCAGACACGAACTGGAGCCTTTTTCATGGCCATGATGAAATCCTTGCCCAGCGCATCCGCGAGCGGCTGAGAGCATTCCCCAGCTACCGCGCGGAGAGTGAAGATGTTCGGCAGTGCCTCGTCCTGGCATGCTGATGCGCACATCGTGGTTCGGCCAGCCGCAATGGCGGCACGATGGTGTGCTGTCCGCCGGAGGATGAAGCCCGGCCGCGCAAGTTTTCTTCCGCGTCAGCACCGCCCGGCGAGGCGGAGGCCACGCCCATCGGCAACCGCAACCAGCGGAAGAAGAGCCGGTGGATTGCCGTGAATCGCCGCGGCGCTGGCCCGAGAGCGCGTATTCAGACCGGTGGCTGACTGGCGGTGGATTGCAAACCAGCGGCGGGGTTGGAGAATCCGCTGCCAGGCCACCAGGCCGTCAACCCCGGTTGCGCGCACGACCGCTGGCCGAGCGGCAGGTAAGAGGACCTGGCGCCCAGAACGCCTGCTGCGCCAGTTTCTGCCTGGAGCCCGCTGGAATGCCTGCGCTTCTGACCGCCTGTCCCGGGCCAGGCCGGAGTTGCGGCATGGTTTCCGTCGAGGGAGGCACACGTCCAGATAGACGTGAACTCCCCAGCTCGCTCAGTACATGAAAGAGCTTTGTGCCAGCACACGGAGCTGCTGCCGCGCTCGACCTTGCCCAGGACGTTTCTCGCTGACGCCGATGGCGCTCGGCGGCGACATCCCCGCCTCGCGTGCTCGGCCTTGCAGCGGCAGCGGACGATCTCACCGATCTGCGCGGTCGTGGATGCGGATTCGCATGAAGCAACCTCGACACTGTGAGGATTTTCGGTGAGATGACGAAGCGCGCGCTTTATAATCCTCGCGACCGTGAGGATCATGGGCTGGCTGAAAGGCTAACAGGGTGGAATCTCCTCGCAGGTGTGGAGGATTGCGAGCCATCGGCGCGGAGAGGCAAGGACCCTGCGAGATTGTGAGGATTTGCCGTGCAGATGTCCCAGACGGCCGGGCCGTCTGCGGCATAGTCCTGCCACGGGCTACTGACACTACCGGGCTGCGGCTGCTGTACCGGTTTTCCCGCCGCGGCCACGATGGCCTGGTGCAGGGCGTCAGACAGGTTTATGATCTCGCAAAATTCTGCGTGTTTTGGTTCCATGCTCGGGCGATCCAGGCAGCGCCATTTGCCAATAGCCTGCCATTGCCGCCAAATGGCGCCTTCTGGCTCATCCCGATCCTGGGCCCAAAGCGCCTGCAGACTTTGCAGAGGGCCCTAACGGGCACGGCCCTGAGCTGCTGGGCCAGCGCTGCGTCGGCTGTCCAGTTGCCAGTCGTGAAACTGTGGGAGACCCGCGCGCCACCCCGTGTGATCACGCCGCAGTTCCAGCGGCCGCAGCCATTTGGCGGGAATGGCGCTCGCCATAGGCGAGGGCGCCCAATGCGGTTGCTGAAGCGCAGCGCACCGGTGGAATCGGAACGCTCGCCGATCGGGCCGAGCCGTACGCTTGACGCCATGCCGGAAATCGCAGCCACCCGCGCGATTGTGCACAGGCTGACGGCCAGCCGCCCTTCGGCAATCCAGCCCTGGCCGAGCCGCTTGATCGCCTCGGCGTGGGGCAGCGTCGGAACCGGCCAGGGACTCGGCCCGTTCGATGGCGTGCAGGCTTCTCGCGTCGGGGTGGTACGCAGCAGGGCCCTTGACGGGTGGCAGGCAGCGTTGCGCAGTGCCACGCCGCCGGCCAGCCCCTGGATGAACACGGCTGCGGGCGCGCGCGGTGAGCTGGGCTGCTGATGCCCATGGTGAGACCGGCCAATCGCCGCCCGCAGCCGAAGGTTCGCTGTGGCTCAGTGCAGGCTGTGCGCAAAGCATTCCACTGGCGCCACGGCGCATCACGCCGCCGCAGCCCTGCTGTTGTTGCGGGCCGGCGCGCCCAGCGCAGTCCATGCTGCGCGCAGGCTGCTGAGGCAGGCCGCGCTGCCTGACGGGCATGCAGCGCTTCCCGCAACACAGCCAGCCGTGCAGGGCAGTACCTGTAGGAAAGGGCAGGAGATTCGCCCCTGCGCCCGCAGCCAGAGCAGGTAGGCCAGCGCCGTGGTTCTGACCGCTGAGCGCATGCCGGGCTCTCTAGAATGGCTGCGCTCGCGCGAATGGTCGTACGTTCGTGCAACGAGACCGTGTTCCTGATGGCTGCGTGACGTTAGTGCGATCATCACCCTGGCTTTGAAGCTCGCTTGGCTTCGCGGTAAGGGCTGCGGTGCGGCGTGGGTGCTGTGCCCTCGGATCCAGCGCGCGCACAGCGCGTCGGCGGTGAAGAGGGTCATCTGCGTGTCATCAGAGTGATCAGGCCCAGTCCGCCGTAGGCCGGCGTAGTTGGTCACGCCGCAGGACCGAAAGTCCAGCAGGATGTCGGTGGCCGACATGAATTCGACGGGCGCTCTCCAGTGGTTATCGCCCACGGCGCCACCAGAGCAGGCAGCGCCGGTGCGTAGCGGGCCAGCGTCTGGCTGGGGAGACTGGGCAGCCTGCCGTGCAGAGCCGCGATCTCGCCTGCGCAGACCGCGCCGTCCGCCTGGCCCCTGCCCCTGGTTCCGTGGATGCTGTGCGGCGTATCCCCGCCGCGGGTACGCGGATGCCCGTCGCCGAGCTGGCGACGGTTGCGGTGCTGGTGCGCCGCCCGGCACGCCTGACCGCCCCAAGTGGTTACGGTGTGCCTCCAATGGGGACGTGCAAGCATGCAGATGGGCGGCGTGAGCGGCAGGGCGCGTGCGGTGGATGATGCGGAGTGGTGGTGGAAGGGGCTTTCACCTCCTGTGCAGGCCGGCAGTACCGGAGCAGCGGATGGTGGGTGTGATTGGAGCGAGGTGTTCCGTCGTTACTTGTTCATATGTGCCGACAAAACGGAACAATAGCTGACAGGCGTGACCCCAGCCGATCCAGCACGGCAGTGTTGAAGCGCATGCTTCGGTCCGACGGGAGACGCGGCTGTCGCCTTCTGCTGGCGTGTTCTGTTGAGGATTCGCGCACGAACCGACTCTCAGACGTTTCCTGTCGTTCGCGAAAGGCTTTCCATGTAGAGTGCGAGCGTTGTGGCCACTGATCGATTTTGGCGTAGTGCCAGACTTTCACCACTTCCGGTTGCATCGCCGTACCAGGCATCGCGCAGGGCTTCGAGGGCGACACATCCAGACCAATTTTGCAGCGAAACCTGAAGCAATCCGCGACGGTGCCACGCTGGTGATGCGTACCGGCACATCACGTCGATGCGTGCAGTGTTTCTCACGCTTCCGCCGAGTAGCGCCAGAGGAAACGCATCAGTCGCAGGGAGGGTACCCAGACTGGGAGCGCGCGAGCCTTTGTTTAGCCGATGCGGCCAGCCAGACTTCAAAGGGGCCTGTGGTGAGTTCGTGATAAGTCAAGGCCGACACCAGGCAGACATTACGCCCCTTTGGGACACGACCGTGCGGCCCGCCAGCGTTGTGGGCAGCAGCAGAAACGACGGTCGTGGCAGACCATAAAGACCGGCGGCTGGGCGCCTCGAGCTGGCTGCTGCAGAACGGCTCAGTGTCAGGGCAACCCGATGGCATGGCTTTGTCAGCATGCTGGCACGCAGCAGGGCCACCTTTCCCGGGCGAGGGCGAGCAGTCTGTTGCGGAGGTGTCTTGCTCATGGAGGCAGGATGTTCCGCAATATCGGTAAAAAGTCAAGATATACCTGCGTAACGGAACTTCATGGAGGGTGACGACTGTTGCCCCGTGGATTGACCGTCGGGCGTTGGGCTCTTGACCGGATGGGGAGGGGCGCAAGGATTGGTCAGGAGGGCACATCTGATGTCGATGAACCCAGGAAGACCGTGGTTGGTTACATGAAGTCCCGGCCGGAGGAGAAGTTCACCGCCCGGCAGCTGGCCGAGTGGGGTGTTTGCTGCACCGCGCGAGTGCGCGGCCAAGAAAGCGGCCAGTTCATCCATCACGACCGACACGCAGCGCTGGTGCAGCAGCTGACGCCAGATTGGCGCCCAGCGTCCCGGTCTGCAGAAGCGTCCTCCCGAAGTGAAGACCACGGAGGGCCCTCGAAGGTATTACTACTGACCTTGTCCGACAGCGCCGAGGTGGCGGCGGCCGAACATGAAATCTGCGGTCGGGATACGGCGTTTCGACGGAAGCCTCGACAGCCCTGAGTGACCGAACGCGCCCTGTATCCGATGCTGGACTTGTTCATCCGCGAGGAGTTTTGGGCCGTACAGCCTGCGCATCGATGTAGACGCTCATCCAACCGGCGTGGCGTGAGGGCAATCACTGGCTGCATCCGGACGTGGTGGCCAGTGGAGGATCTGGTGCAGACTCGGCGCGGAGTGCGCGACTGCGTGAGCCAGTGTTCGGCACGCCGGGCCCGGCTGTGGTCCTTCGAGGTAGCTTTTGCTGAATCGCTCGAACGTGCGCGAGAGTTTCTTTCAGGCGGTGTCGAATTCGTCGGGGCCAACTTCGGCTATCTGGTGGCGGCCGGAGGTGGTGGGGGGCAGATACGCGAAGGAGCTGCGGATGCTGTAGCGCCGCACACGGCATCGGGCCGATCCGGCTGGATGTGGAAAAACCCGGCCGACAGCCAGGTGCTGATTCCGGCCCGTGAGCTACGACGAGGTGGATTGGGACATGGTCAACCGGCTGGCCACCGAAAACGCGGACTATCTGGAATACGTGCGGCTGATCCGGCAGTTCCACCAGACGGGTGAGGTGCGGCGGCGGGACTGGGGGTGAGAGAGCAGGCGAGCGCAACGGGCGGTGAGGTCATTGAGCGTATCCGGATGAGCCCCTGCCGGCAGTTCTGCTGGTATGGAGGCCGGGTGGTGCCAGTCTCGTACCCCGTACTTCCCGCCACCCGGCATCTTCTGCAGCACGTCCAGAGCCACCAGCTCTGGTGTTTTACCGGTAGACCTCATCCTCGATGGCAGCAGCAGGATCTCACCGATGCTGGGCGATAATGACGCCGAACCTACCAGAGAGGATGCCGATGACTCACGCGCAAGAGAACCACCATCAGAAACCCCGCACCAGCGGTGCGAGAGACTTTTGCGGAGAAAGACTACCCAGCTTTCCTGGCCGAGGTCAAGGCGGGCATCCGGGCGCGCGCAATACGCGGGCGTTGCGGGCGGTCAACACGCGAACTTGTCGGCCTGTATTGGGATATCGGGCGGCTGATCGTGGAACGGCAGCAGGATGCCGGACATGGTGCGGCCACTGCAGAACGGCTGGCAGATGACTTGCGGGACGCCTTTCCTGGTGTGGGTGGATTTTCCGTCGAAACGTGTTCCACATGCGGGAATCTGCTCTACCGCGACGATGTGAAAGCGCAACCGCTGGTTGCACAAGTCGGCTGGTCGCACAACCTCATCATCCCGCAGCGTTGCAAGGACCCGCAGGAACGAATTCACCTGCGCATGACACGCAAGTTCGGCTGACCAAGAATGTGCTCGTCCACCAGATCGATAACCAGAGCTACGAGAAATCGCCGCTCGGCCAGACCAACTCGACAGACCGCGCCTGCGCTGCGTGCACAGGCGAAGCTGGCGGTGAAGGACGAGGTATGCCTTTGACTTCCTTGAACTGGGCGAACAGCACAGTGAGCGCGAACTGAACGCGCGCTGATTGCTCGCATCGAGGGATTTCCGCGTGAGATGGGGGGTATGTTCGCCTCATCGGGCAGTCAGTACCGGCTGACGTGGAAGGCAAGGAATACTTCATCGACCTGTTGCTGTTCCGCACGCGCTTGCGCGCGCTGGTTGCCATCGAGCTGAAGATCTGGCGAGTTCGAGCCCGAGTCCGTTGGCAAGATGCAGTTCTACCACGGTGCTGGATGCGCAGGTGCGGCAGGAGGATGAGAACCCGTCCATCGGCATCATCCCGTGCAAGGAGAAAACCCGCACCATCGTCGAATCAGTCGCCCTGCATGACGCGCGTAAACCCATCGGCGTGGCAACCTACGAAATCACCAGGACACTGCTGAAGAAATCTGGAAAAGATCAGCTGCCATCGCCCAAAGCCACGTGCCCGCCTTCTGAGAGCATATGAAACCGGCCAGTACCGGAGTACAATCGGGCCCGACACGGCTGATCAGGCCGGTCAGTGACACCCGCCTGTTCTGATGAATGCGGTGCAGCCGCCGCAGGCCGTGTACACACCGGGGAGCTATGCGTGTGGGCTGGCAAGGAGGTCAGGGTGGCGCCAGTCTCGTACCTCGTACTCCGCCCACCACCCGGCATCTTCTGCAGTATGCCCAGCGCCACCAGCTGGTTGGATATCCCGCAGGGCGGTATCGGTGAGCAGGGCATGCTGGCCCACCGGCTGCCGGTGAGCTCGCTGCTCGAGCCATCGAGCAGGCGGTTGAGCAGCTTGACCTGCCGCTCATTGAAGCACGGTGCCGGCCCAGTGCCGCCGAAGCGGACCCGAAGAGTACGGTATCCAATGTGCCTGTGCGCTGTCGATGGCATGCCCCAGCGTCTGCAGGAACCAGTGAGCCATGCGGTGACATCCAGCGGGCCTTCTGCGTGTGCCTCGAGAATGTCGCAGTAGGCCTTGCGGTCGCGCTGGATCTGGGCAGACAGGCTGTAGAAGCGCTGGGACCGCCGTCGGCACGAGCCAGGAACAGATCGCCCACGGCACGGGCGCGATGCGACCGTTGCCGTCGTCGAAGGGGTGCAGGGTGACGAACCACAGGTGAGCAAGACCGGCCTTGACCAGGGCTGGCTCGGACGTTTGACTGGTGAGCCCAGGACAGAAACCGGTCCATTTCTTCGGGCAGTCTGGCAGCGGGGGACGCTCGAAAATGAACCCTGCGACGGCTTGATGGCGCCGGAGACGACCTGCATCGGGCCACCGGCGTCGCTCGCGCCACTGGCCGGTGGTGATGCGGTCCAGGCCGGCATAACCGGTCGGAAACAGTGCGGCATGCCAGCCGGAACAGGCGTCCGGCGGTCAGGGGTTGCTGGCAGGTGGCTGGTGGCGTCGAGCACCATCTCGACGATGCCTTCGACATGCCGGTCCACGGGGCATGGCGCATGTCGACGCCCAGCCGGCGGGCCAGCGAAGAGCGCAAGACTGGACGCTGAGGTCCCGCCTCGATCCGGCTCGTGCTGACGTTACATCGTCGGTGAGGGTGGCCAGGCTGGCCTGTTCGCGCAGGGCAGGCCGGTGTCGGCCAGCCGGCCGAGCAGCAAGCCCTGGGCGCGGCTGACTTCGGCCAGCGGGCCCGCAAGGGCAGCCAGGTCAAACGCCAGCGAGGCCAGTCGGCGCTGCCAGATGAGAGATTCTCCGCCGTTCGCGGATCGAAGCGCAGATGACGGTTTCCGGCAAGTGTTTTGGCGCATGTTTTGCGAGTGAATGGGGGCTACTGCCGCATGGTTCCGCCATGCACGGTGGCTGATGCTGCCCGGTTTTCTACCAAGGGAAGCGCGACCGCGTGAGCGGGGAGCGAGGACGCAGACTAACAAAACCCCAGCCGTTGCGCAGCCAGGGTTTGGGATGATGGTGGAGCCGCGGAATCGAACCCGCGTCCGAAAGTCTTCTGCAAAACCAGTTCGTGTGTAGTGACGCCTTTAGGATCTCGTTGCCGTTACGCCGACGCACGGGCTCAACCAGCAACCAGCCACCCTAGTTTTAGGCTCTGACGAGGTGGCCCCGCCAGAGACGATTCGGTAAAAATGACGCACTTTGCGGGGCCCGGCATCGACAACCCGGTGCAGCGGCTAGGGCCTCGGCGGCTACAGTGCGAAAACGCTCGTCGTTGGCGTTTATTTGGTTTTTCCGGTGGATTTAACGAGGATGGACCCTCGACACGCCCTGAGCCGCTTTCACTACCCCGTCAGAAACCAGGTCGGCCCCAGAACGACCATTGTACCTGCCCCTGTCAAGAGGGGCCAGCGGAAGGGCCGCGGGCTGACGGGGGCAGGTTTCGGGCGACGACTGGCAGGCGAGGGTGGTAGTGCACGCGCGAGGCGGCAGAAGGGACTCTGCCAGCGCCCGGCTGTGGAAAGGGGTGATATCGCCCGCCGGATCATGCGATGACCGGGGCTGCATCATTTCCGGGTCTCACTGTCAAAGCCTGGTCGGCCAAAAGGCTGCTGGTCCGGGGACACGAACATGGTAATGGGGAGCGCAGGATGTGTCAGGTGCAGGCAGTGGTGATGGTGGTGGTGCCGCCAGAGATGCCTGGATTTTGCTGACTCACCGGTCATATTATGGATATCTGATGGCACGTCAGTTGGTGCAGATAACCGACAGATCTGTGTGCCTGTCGGCCAGGTCCTTGCAGGGAACCACAAATGCGCCCTGCTGCTCGCATATCTGGTTATTCACATATTAATTTCACAGATTCGTTTGTTAATATATGAAATGCTCGTGGAGGGCTCTCGGTGGCCTTTCTGTCGTTTTGTGCGGTGCAGCATGGCGAGCCACGGGCGCCGTGGCAGCGAAAAATAGCGTGGTTTTCCTGACAACGACGCTCGGGATTTGATGCAAATCAATGTTTCACTATGGGGGTATGTGAAATTGACAGATGTCAAATATTTCGGATTTTCATTCCGATAGATTGGCTGGAGATGGTTTCGGCCGGGGTGGCCCGGTCCGGTGTTCACTACAACCCGCTTCATTCCTGATAGAGAGGTCACCCATGTTTGCTTTCTGCGATGCGCAAGGCACTTCTCTGTTCGCCATCAGCTGCCTGCTTCACTGGCACCTCCGCCATGGCTGAAGGGCAGATCGTCTCCGAGACTGGTGGCCTCGCCTGGTTACGATGTTGTCAAGGCGCCGGGCCAGCACTGCCAGCCGCCGCGTGAAACAAAAGCTGGTTTCGCCCCTCGTTCGTGCCCGAGCACACCCTGACACCGCCGAAGTCCCGCGGATCGTCGAAGTCGAGATGTTCATCGAAGAGAAGGAAAATCGAGGTCGAGCCCGGTGTGTTCATGTGGGCCTTCACCTCAACGGCCACGTCCCCGGCCCGATGATCGATCACGAGGGTGACTACGTCGAGCTGACGCTGAAGAACCTGGCCAAGAACGAGCTGGTGCACAGCATCGACTTCCACGCTCCACGGGCGCGCTGGGTGCTGGCGAGCTGACCCACGTCCAGCCTGGCCAGGAAGTGAAGGTGCGCTGGAAGGCCACCAAGCCGGGCACCTTCGTGTCATCAGCGCCCTGGCGGCCTGATGATTCCCTGGCACGTGGTGCACGGCATGAACGGTGCCATCACGGTGCTGCCGAAAGAGGGCCTGCACGACAAGAACGGCAAGAAACTGCACTACGACCGTGCCTACTACATCGGCGAGCAGGACTCTATCTGCCCCCGGGATGAGAAAGGCGAGTTCGAGCGCCACAGCAGCCCGGCGAGTCGATGGCCGACGACCGCGAGGTCATGGACGATGCCGATCCCGTCGCACATCGTGTTCGGCGAGCGGGCAGTCGCCATCGGGCGAGAACGCGCTGACGGCCAAGGCTGGCGAGACGGTGATGATCTACCACCGCAGGCCAACCGCTTCGTATCCCCACCTGATCGGTGGCCACGGCGACTACGTCTGGGAGCGCGGCAATCTGGCCGACACCCCGGCGCAGAACCTGGAAAACCTGGGCCATCGCCGCCGGTTCGACGGGCCGCCATGTACACCTTCAAGCAGCCCGGCGTGGCGTGTGTACCTGAACCACAACCTGATCGAGGCGGTGGACCTGGTGCACTGGCCCAGATCAAGGTGGACGGCAGTGGCACAACGACCTGATGGAACAGGTCGAGCTGCCGCATGACTCGAGCCCAAGGCTGCAGGCAAGAAGTAAACGTCTGTGAGCGCAGGGGAGCCGGGGGCTGCAAGTACTAGCTCCGGCATGGAGGCCCACGGTCGGCCGGCAGGTTGAATCGACCGGCGGCCGCCAGCGTCCGCATGGCCATGATTGGCCCGGATGTTCGATAGGGGTATGAGCCATCACGGGCCGAAGGCAGTACATGTCATCGGCCCTTCTGTTTCAGGGCGTGGATTTCTGGAGGAGCTTTTGTCGTTGAAACGATGGATGGTGGCTGCCGGGCTGGGCGCGATGCGACGGCGGCACGGGTATGGCGTTCGGGCAGGGGGCGCTTCAGGTGGCTGCCGCAGAGGCTGGTGCAACCCAGGCGAAGGACGCCGAGCCGCAGGGCACGATGATTGCGCTCGAAGCAGCCAGTGATGGGCCGGCGGATCACGTTCGATCTGGAAGACGAGAAGGGCAAGGTCACGCAGGACAGCTTCAGGGACAAATACCTGCCGCTGGCAGTCGGGTATTCGTCCTGTCCGGACATCTGTCCGACCACGCTGTTCGAGTACGGCGAGGTGATGAAGGCGCTGAAGAATCCGGACGCCATCGTGCCGGTCGTTCGTGACGATCGATCCGGTGAACGACGACGCCGAAAGCGTCTGAACAGCTATGTCCATTTCTTCGACGAGCGGATCGTGGGGTTGGCGGGCAGCGCGCAGAACATCCGCGCCCTGGCCGACCAGCTGGGTGCTACCTATGGCTACCGGCTGGATGGCAAGAAGCTCGACAAGCCCGAGAAGGGCGTGCCGTATTCGGTCTACCACAGTGCACTGATCTACCTGATCTCGCCGGACCGCCGGCTGGTGGACGTGTACGACTACCAGCTTGGGCCGGAGGCACTGACGCAGGCGCTGGACGAGGGTAGCGCGAGCTCGGCGAGCGTCGGGGTGATGCTGCCGGTGACATGAAGCACGATGGCGACATGGCATAGCATGACGGCAGCATGCAAGGACGGGATGAAGCACGAAGGTGAGATGAAGCAGGGGGACGCAGCGGTGATGGCCAGCCGGCACCGGCTGCCGCGTCCGGCGAAGCGGCCTGACCGAGCAGGCGGCTGGCCGTCGCGCCCAGGTTGTTACTGGCCCGATGTGCGCGGGTGGTTGCTGCGCGTCGATGGGCGGGCCGGTTATTTAACGTTGTGTCGCGTTTTCCGGTATGCTGGCGGGGTTGCGAGAGGCTTTTGTGTTCGCAACCCGAGGTTGTGGTGGGAGCGGCTGGCCGATGCATGCAGGGCCGTTCCCGTTTGTTTCCTGGAGGAGTTTTCCCCATGAAAAACCATGATGTTTTTCCCGTTGCTGCCCTGCTGGCTGCTCCGGCGGTGCTGTTTTCGGGTTCTGCGCCGCTGCCGAGGCTGCTTCGCACACCACGCTGAAAAATTGCGTGATTCAGGGAAGTGGTACCGGGCAAGGACATGACGGGGGCCTATGTGACCTCGTGCAGCACCGGGCTGCCGGTCAACCTGAAGGGCGCCGAGGTGCCCGACGTCAGCCCGCGTGTCGAGCTGCACGACATGGTGATGAACAACGGCGTGATGGAAAATGGGCCCGCTGAAGGATCTGACCCTGAAGGAAGGCGAGCGTGTCTTCAAGAAGGGCGGTGACCACGGATGCTGTTCGACGTGAGCAGAAGCCGGCCTATTGGCAGCAAGCATACGCTGACGGTGTTCTTCGACGACGGCAGCCAGGCCAGCTGTGATGCGGTGGTGAAGTCGGTGAAGGACGTGATGAAGGATGCCGGCACTGTCCGGGCATGGACATCATGGCAAGTTACGCGCTCATCACAAGGGCGGCCACCGCAGGTGACGGTCACCACAGGCGGCGAAGAAGCACTGATCGCCAGGTGTCGTCGATGCCGGTACGTCCGGTCGCGCCCTGTCCGGATGATGTTCCGACCGGCGGCCGGCGTGCCGGACTGATACGGGGCCGTTCTTTTTCTCCGGGCAGAATCCGACCAGCACAGCCCTGGCCATGGCCCCGGCGTGCCCTGATGTGTGTGTGCTGGGGCCATCGTTTTTGAGTCAGCATGAAACGAAGGCAGTTCATTCAGGCGGGTGCCGGTGCTTTCACCGGGCTGCGATGATGGCAGAGGTGATGGGGGAGTCCCGTGAGAAGGAGCCGAGCTGCCGCCCTGGGCGTCGGCACGCATGTCGAAGTCGTCGGAGGGGCTGTATTCGCCGACACGCTGGGCGTGTTTGCGGCGCGACCGCTTCAGCAACTTCATCAGTGTGACCGACATCGTAGCGGGGCGCACGTGACGACGCTGGATTTCGGCATACGCCCGCATGTGATGGAGATGTCGCGCGATTCTTCGATGATGGCGGTGGGCTCGCCCGAGTCGAAGTGGATGTACTTTCATGGATCTGCGCACGCTCAAAGCGCCAGCGTGTCGATCTGCCTCGCCGCTGTTCCAGATGTTCTTCGTGCCGCAGAGCACGCTGGTGGCCGTGGCCCTGCGCGACCAGGTGGGGATGATCGACTACAGCGATTTTTCGGTGCGCATCTCTCCCGCGCCGTTTCGATTCCGACCAGCGGCAGGCGCTGCTCAACACTTATTATTCGCTGCTGTTCAGCTCGTTTTCGAAGTCGTTCTGGGTGCTGGACGAGGACAGACCCTTCATCTATCACAAGGATGGTGACAGCAAGTCGGACGATGACTGGCGCACCATCGACCTGTCGAAGCACATCGGCAGTGGTTCCGCTGGGCATCGGCGTGGCCAGTACGGAAGACGATCTGCTGGCCATCACCACCGACGATGGTTCGGAGGGCTGGTCTATTTTCCGCAGCAGGACCGGATACTGGAGTACGGGCCGATGCGTACGGTGGGCACGACGAACGAGCCGATGATCATGCTACATCGATGCGTACACGCAGCACGTGATCTTTGCGGATGCAGGGCAATGTGGCGCTGTTCGACCTGAAGAAGGGGTGACGAGAAGCCGCAGCGCTCTCACGGTGGATCTTCGCCGCGCTTCATCCGCACCGGGCTGGCTGGAAAAGCCACATGGATTCTGGCGGGCGACAAGCGCATCGTTCCAGTCGTTCGACGATCCGTCCGACCGGCGGATCGACCGCTCCGGCCGGAGATCGCATGAGCGTCTGGGTGACGGGCGACGGAGCAAGACGGCGCTGTATTCGCTGGACGAATGGGCGCCGCAGATCTTCCGTTACGACATCCGCACGCGCAGGAAGCTCAGGCCCATCCGGCGCGCGGCGTGACCATGCCGGGCCATGCTGCGGATGGGCAGCAACAACAGTATCTGCTACTGAGTAGTGTCCCAGGGCCTGCCATCGCAGGCCCGGGCGGGACTGGCCGGTTCCCGCTGGCGGCCGGCCGGTGTGACAGCTCGTGGGCGGGCTGGCCGCGGCTGGCTGTTCGGGGGCGGCTGCCCAGGTAGGGGGCTCAGGCCAGGCCCCGCAGCAGGGCATGGAAGTCGGCCACCGAGCTGACGAGGTGGCTCGGCCCCAGTTGGCGGCTTCGGCGGTTGCAGTAGCTGCAGGCGGCGGCAATGGTGGTCATGCCCACGGCCCGGCCAGCCAGGATGTCCCGCTGGTCGTCGCCGATGTAGATGCACTGCTTGCCGTCAGGCCGGTTTCCCTCAGGGCGCTGCATGAGGTCGGGGCCGGTTTTGGGCTGCCGAGTCGCCTCCGAAGGCGAGTACGGCGCGGTGGCTGAGGTCCAGCCGGTCCATCAGGCTGTGGACCAGATATTCGAGCTGTTCGAGATGACACCCCAGCGGATTCGTTGGGGCCTCCAGCCAGCCAGCAGGTCGGCGCATGCCGAAAGAGCCGGGTGGGAGGCAATGCTTTTCCGTAGCGGGTGAGGAAACTCGGTGCGCAGGGCAGGTAGTCGGGGTCGTCGGTGGTGGCGCCCAGGCCGATGTGCAGCCCCCGGAGCCGGCAGAGGCAGGCGGTACTCTTCGAGCGGCGGCGGCTTGAGGCCGCGGGCCCCGCGCATGGCGTTGACGGAGCGCCAGGTCGTCGGCGGTGTCGGCAAGCGTCCCGTCGAGGTCGAAGAAGACGGCGGCGGCAGGGTTTTGAGCTGTGGCATGAGGTACTGCAGGGAGGAGGAAACGGAAGACACAGGGACTGCCGGCTGGCGGCAACCGTGAAGCGTGGTCGCTGCCGGACAGTGCAGGCCAGGGCCTGTCACATGCGATGCGGGGGCGCCGGGCAGGGCGGACCCTCAGGGGGATTGCGCGAGGCTGGGGCAATCAGGCCCGGTTTGCGGAACGAGGCCATGTAGTTGACGGCCACGTCGCTGGGCGTGAGGCTGCACTGCTGGGTGATGGGGTTGCACACCAGCCCCATGAATGCCTGCAGTTCCAGGCCGGCCTGCCGGGCCATGCGGGCCATTTCGGCGGGGCGGATGAACTTGCTGAAGTCGTGGGTGCCCTGGGCAGCATCTTGAGGATGTATTCGGCGCCGGCAATGGCAAACAGCCACGATTTGGGGTTGCGGTTGAGGGTGACAGCAGGACAGTACCGCCCGGTCTGGCCAGCTGGCTGCAGGCGCGGATGACGAGGTGGTCGGGGACGTGTTCGGAGCACGCAAACACCACGACATCGAAGTGACCGGGCTGGCGGGCCGCCAGGTCTTCGACGGCAATCGTACTGGGCCGGAACGCCGCTTTCGAGGGCGTGCAGCCGCGCCACCTGCAGGGACTGTCGGCCAGGTCCACGCCCAGGGTGCTGGCCCGGGCCGCTGGCCAGGGCCTCGATGAGATGCCGCCGCCGCAGCCCACGTCCACGACGTTCAGGCCCGCGAGGCTGCCACAGGCCTGCTCGATGATCCAGCCCAGCCGCAGCGGGGTTGATGTCGTGCAGGGGCTTTCGAATTCGCTGTGGGGTCCCACCAGCGCGAGGCGAGAACCTGAACTTGTCCAGTTCGGCCTGGTCGACGTTGGTGCGGCTGGCCGGGCGGGGACAGGGCTCGCGGCGTTGTGTCGTGATGGGGTGGGGCGGCGTCAGGGTGCGTGCCCGGCCTGTCGTGGCAGGGCTGGAGTGCAGACCATGGCGTCCGGCCTGACGGAAGGGCGCAGCCGGGTGACTGCAGCAGTTGTGGGTATTTTACGCCGGGTGGTGGCGTGGCTGTGTGCCGCGTACAGATCATCTCCTCGGGGGCTGGGGGCTTGCATCGGTGTGGGAGGGCTGCCGACTGGGGCGGCATGGTAGCATGCGCGCGCGACGGCTGAAGGCGGTGGCCGGGGCAGTGCAGCCAGGCGTGTGGGTGCAACCGGCACTGGTTGCAGCCGGTGTGATGCAGCCGGTGTGTGGTATGGCCGGAGAATGGGCGGGCAACAAAAAGCCACCACGGTGTGACCCATGATGGCTTCTTTCACTCAGGAGCCCGCCGGAGCGGGCTCTGCGGATGTGCTTTACCGCATGACCTGCCGGCTGCCGACCACTTCGATTTCCACGCGACGGTTTTCGCGCGAGCCATCCTTGGTCTTGTTGCTGGCGATCGGCTGGGCTTCGCCCTTGCCTTCGGTGTAGACCCGGTTGGCTTCGACGCCCTTGCTGACCAGATGAGGCCTTGACCGCTTCTGCACGGCGAACCGACAGACGCCGGTTGTAGGCATCAGTACCGACGCCGTCGGTGTGGCCAACGGCAACGATCACTTCCAGGGCAACGCCGTCGAGCTGGCCCGACGATGTCATCCAGTTTCTGTTTGCCCTCATCCTTCAGGACAGCCTTGTCGAAGCCGAAGAAGGTATCGGCTGCGAAGGAGACCTTTTTCACTGGTGGGCTGAGGTGCCGCCGGGGAGGCGGCAGGGGGCGGCGGCGAGGCGGCGGAGGCGCTCGCACCAGGTCCGGATCACATTCGACGATGGCCTGCGAAGCCTTGAAGCCTGTCGTGGTAGCACGTGTTGAACTTGTTGATTTACACACACCGTCACGCGAGGTGACGTAGCCAGTATCGTTCTGATCGGCTGCGATGTCAGGGCCCTTCCCCGCTGCCTGTAGCGCAGGCGGCGAGCAGCGCTGTCGCAGCCAAATGCGCCAAGCTTGACCGATTTTTCATGTTTCTCCTCCTCGGTGAGACGACTCTCAGCTGAAAAACCAGCACCTCGACAAGGACGGTCTCTGGCATGGCCGGATTGCTGACCCTGTGCAAAATGCAGTGAGCTTGCGTAAAACCCGTCTGCTGCATGAAACCCGCAGCTGGTGCAATGAGGAATACGCTGACTCATTGTGCCATAGCAGCCTGTGGGCACCGTATGGGCTTTGCGTGTTCCGCGACGCTGGTGGCCGGAATTGTCGCTTGACGCAACATATCGAGCTCCCGAGTGTTGGCTTGTGGCGCCGGGGGTGTTGAAGGGCTGGTGGCTCTGCCGGGCAGGTGAACGGAAGCGCCTGACGAGAGGAGCAGGGAGCGCGGGAAGTGAGGCACGAGATCGGCGGGAGAAGATGACGAGAAGAAAGATGAAGGGATGGGACAACCGGGCGAGGATGACGGGCGGATTCCGTGGCCGCCAGGGCAGGGCGCAATGAGTGATGCCGGGCGAAACCGCCATGGATGGGGCTCTGCAGGGGAGTGGTGTGGGTTTTCTTGCCGATGGTGGCGCGGGCTGGTTCAGGTGCCCGGCGGAGGGCAGGGCGGATGGTCTAAAATCAGAGATTTCTCTATTGATGGCCGGGGCGTGTCGCCCGGGTTTTTAATGGGCGCGGGGTCGTGCGCCCCTGGCGGGTGGTGCGCTCTGGTGCAGGCGTTGCAGGTCTGCGGGCGGTGCACGTGCCGGCAGGGGGTAATGGAACCGGCCGACGTTCTGGGATTCCGTGGATCAGGATCAGGATCAATTCGCCAAAGAGACGGTACCGATCAGTCTCGAGCAGGAGATGAAGCGCTCCTTCCTCGATTACGCGAGGAAGCGTGATCGTGGGGCGGCGCACTGCCGGATGTGCGTGACGGCTTGAAGCCCGTGCACCGCCGGTGCTCTGCGCCATGCACGAGCTGAACAACGTCTGGAACCGTCCCTATCTGAAGTCGGCCCGCGTGGTGGGCGACGTGATGGGTGAGTATCACCCGCACGGCGACTCCGCGATCTACGACACGGCTGGTGCGGATGGCGCAGGATTTTCGCTGCGCTACGCTGGTCGATGGCCAGACAGCTTCGGTTCGGTGGACGGCGACCCGCCGGCGGCCATGCGTTACACCGAGATCCGCCTGCGCAAGATTGCCGGCGAGATGGTGGCCGACATCGACAAGGACACGGTGGCTGGACCAACCGCCTGGTTCGACCACAGAACCGGCTGGTGCTGCCGCCCCGGATCCCCAACCTGCTGATCAGCAGCGTACCGGCATTGCGGTGGCGATGGCCGCAACATTCCGCCGCACAACCTGCACGAAGTGGTGGCGGCCTGCCTGCTGCTCGAGACCGGACGCGTCGATCGGGATGGGCTGATCGAGAAGATCGCGCGCCGGACTTTCCACCGGGCGCTGATCTGGCGTGGCCGGGGTGCGCGAGGGCTATCGCACCGGCCGTGGCCGGGTGGTGATCGCGCCCGCACGCACGTCGAGGACATGGACAGGGCGGGCAACCGCCAGGCGATCATCGTCGACGAGATCCCCATCAGGTCAACAAGGCGGTGCTGCAGCAGAAGATCGCCGAGCTGGTCAACGAGAAGAAGATCGAGGGCATTTCCGACATCCGCGACAGAGTCCGACAAGCAGGGCATGCGGGTGGTGATCGAATCTCAAGCGCGGCGAGAACGCCGAGGTGGTGCCGAACAACCTGTTCAGCTGACGCAGCTGCAGGACAGTTTCGGCATCAACATGGTGGCGCTGGTCGATGGCCAGCCGCGGCTGCTGAACCTAGAAGCAGGTGCTGAGGCGTTCCCTGGCGCACCGGCGCGAGGTGGTGACGCGGCGTACCGTGTGACGAGCTGAACCGGGCACGCGAGCGGGGCCACATTCTGGAAGGTCTGGCGGTGGCCGTGGTGAATGTGGACGAGATGATCGAGCTGATCAAGAGCTCGCCCACGCCGCCGGTGGCGAAGGAGCGGCTGCTGGCGCGTGACCTGGGCGGCCGCATCGCGGCCGAGATGGTCGAGCGCGCAGCCGGCGATGCCACGGCGCGCTGCGGCCGGCCGGCATCATGCCGCCCAATGCGGGGCTGCAGTCAGTGGTCGTACCAGCTGTCGGAGTGCAGGCGGGCGAGATCCTGCAGACGCGCCTAGCGGCTGACGGGGCTCGAGCAGGAAAAGATCGTCAGCGAGTACTCGCGAGGTGGTGGACCGTATCCTGGACCTGCTGGACATCCTGGCTAGCCGGCGCGCATCACGGCCGTCATCCGCGCGACGAGCTGGTGGCGATGGAAACCGAGTTCGGCGGTCCCGACAAGGATCCGCGCCGCTCGCAGATCGAGGCTGAATGCCAGCGAGATCGACTGGAAGACCTGATCACGCCGCAGGACATGGTGGTGACGCTGTCCAATTCCGGCTACGCTCAGAGTCGCAGCCGCTGTCCGAGTACCGGGCGCAGCGCCGCGGTGGCCGGGGCGAAGCAGGCGGCATGCGCACGAGGACGACGACTGGGTCGACCAGCTGTTCATTGCCAACACGCACGACACCATTCTGTGCTTCTCCGACCGGGCCGGGTGTACTGGCTGGAAGGTGTGGGAGGTGCCGCAGGGGCTCGCGGGCCTCGCGCGGCCGGCCGATCGTCAACATGTTCCGCTGGCCGACGGCGAGAAGATCACGGTGGTGCTGCCGGTCGGACCTTCGACGACGACCACTTCGTGCAGGCCACCAGCCTGGGGCGGTCGAAGAAGACGGCGCTGTCCGACTTCTCAACCCGCGCAAGGCCAGCATCATCGCGGTGGATCTGGCGCGACTCACCGATCGGCGCCGTGACGCACGGCAGTCACGATGTGATGCTGCTCCGACGCCGCAAGGCGGTGCGCTTCCTGGAGACGGACGTGCGGGCGATGGGCCGCACGGCCCGTGGCGGCACGTGGCATGGCGCTGGAAGACGGGCCAGAAGGTGATTGCGATGCTGGCGGCCGATGTGGTCGACGGCGAGCACCGTTCGGTGCTGACGGCCACCGAGAACGGCTATGACAAGCGCACGCCGCTGATCGAGCTACGCGCCACGGTCGCGGCACGAAGGGCATGATTGCCATCAGGCGTCGAGCGCAATGGCAAGATGGTGGCCGCCATTCTGGTGGAGAAGGGTGACGAGATCATGCTGATCACCACCGGCGGGGTGCTGGTGCGCACGCGGGTGGACGAGATCCGCGAGATGGTGCCGTACCCAGGGGCGTGACGCTGATCGGCGGAAGACGACGATACGCTGTCGCGCGTGCAGCGCGGTGGGCTCGATTCTCCTGAAATGCCTCCGCGGCGGTGGGCGAGGCCGTGGCAGGCGATGAGCGGCCGCGGCGGATGAAAGGCCGCTGCGCCGGATGCCGACGGGGGCGCTTCGCCCGATGACGGTGGGGAGGCTGCCGACGACCGACCGGCCGGCAAAACAGATGGCCCGCCCGTGCGGACACGGGGCGGCCATGCAGAGCCTGCGGCAGCAGGCGTGATTCAGGGGGTCAGAGACCGGCGGCTCGTTGCGGCGCTTGACCAGCACGCAGATCATCAGCAGCACGCCCACGAGGCCATAGGCGACCGAGGGCATGGCACCTTCGTCGGCTGCCACGGCAGCGGGCGAGGAGGCAGCGTCCGTGGGGCTGGTTACCTGTGCGAGGCGGATGTTGCCGTCGTCGAGGGCCGGGCGATGCCCGGTCAGGCTGGCTGTGGCGGCTGCGGTGAGTTCGTGGGTCCGGATGGCTGGTAGGGGGCCCCATCGTGGGCCCAGAACGGCCTGACTGAAAGCCAGCAAACCGGCGAAGACGGCAGTGACAGGCAGTGTTTTTCATGACGGTCTCGGGGAAGGGTTCCAGCCATTTTCTTCCCGTCCGAGAAAAGGGTAGTGAATAACTGCACGTGATGTCGCGCTTGTTACAGTTCAGTTAAGGATCGCGGCAGAAAAGGGGTGCAGTGGCGAACGGAACGTAGCGTATTTGCATCATGCGGCCGTTGCATGATGGCGGGTGTGGCATACCTTTGATGCTGCGCAGCGGTCAGAATGCACGGTCGGGTACGGGCCGGGCGACCGGTACAGCGTGCCGGTGATTTTTGAAGCATGCGGGAGAAGAGGCAGACATGGCCGATGAACAGATCGAGGCGGTACGGCAGAGAATCGATGCGCTGGATGCGCAGCTGCCGCAACTGATGAACGAACGGGCAAGGCTTGCCCGGGGAGATCGGTCATCCGAAGCAGGGGCCAACGATGCACCGGTGTACAGCCCGAGCGGGAGGCGATGATCGTCCAGCGGCTGCAGCGGGCCAGTCCGGGGCCGCTGCCCGGGGGCGCCGTGCGCGCCATCTGGCATGAGCTGATGTCGGCCTGCCGCGGGCTGGAGCGGCCGCTGCGGGTGGCCTTTCTGGGCCCCTGGGCACGTTCAGCGAGGCCGCCATGCGCCAGCGCTTTCGGCGATGCCGTCGAGGGGTGCCCATATGCGTCGATCGACGATGTGTTCCGGGTGAGCGAGTCCGGTACGGTGGACTTCGGCGTGGTGCCCATCGAGAATTTCCACCGAGGGGCGTGCGGTGACGCAGCCAGGACCTGTTCCTGAACACGTGCGCCAGCTACGCATCGAGACCGCGGTGCCGGTGCGGCACGCTGATGTCGCGTTCGGGGCTGATGCCGATGAAGAAGGTGGTGGCGCATCCGCAGGCGCTGGCGCAGTGCACCAACCGGCTGCAGCGCACCCTGCCGGATGTGGAGCTGATGCCGGCGTCCAGCAGCGGCGAGGGCGCCCGGCTGGCGGCGGCCGACGCGTCGCTGGCCATCGGCAGCGAGACGGCGCCAGCTCTACGCATCTGGTGGCGGTGGCGCACGCCATCCAGGACGATCCGATGAACCGGACGCGCTTCTGGTGATCGGCGCGTGCAGGGCGAGGCGCGGCGGCATGGACCAGACCTCGCTGATTCTGGGGTGCGACCGTGCCGGGGCGCTGTACGACGCCGACTGAACAGCCGTCGCGTCACGGGGGTGACGATGAAGCGCTTCGAGTCGCGCCCGGGCAAGGCAGGGCGGCTGGGAATACATTTTCACATCGATCCCGACCGGCCACGCAGGATGATCCGGCGGTGGCGAAGGCGCTGATGGAGGCGAAGGACCGGTCCGCGTTCTTCCGGCTGCTGGGGTCGTATCCGTCGGAGCGGGCCACGGTGGGTTGAGTGAACCGGACGCGTGTCGAAGAGACGGCGCGTTCCGGCCGGGTTGGATCACCGTCCGGGAGGAGACAGAATGACGACACATGGACAGGGCGTTTCGCCCGCAGACGGGAGCGCCGGCTGGCGTGAAGGGGCTGGCGCCGTACCAAAACCGGGGCAGCCCATCGGGAGGTGGCGCGCGAGCTGGGGCTGATCCGGCTGACCGTCCCGTTGGCTGCAACGAGAACCGCTGGGCATGTCGCCGAAGTCGGTGGCGGCCGTCCCGGCAGGTGCTGGCAGGTGGGCGATGCCCGCTATCCGGATGCCAACGGGCTATGACCTGAGGCAGGCGCTGCGGCGGCATTACGGCATCGATGCCGGCTGGATCACGCTGGGCAGCGGGTCGAACGATGTGCTGGAGCCGGCGGCCCGCGCGCTGGTGGGGGCCGGGCAGCGCATCGTGTATTCGCGCTACGCCTTCGTGGTGTATCCGCTGGTGGCAAGCGCCATCGGCGCGGTGGGCGGAAGTGCCCGATGACGAGGCTGGGGCATGATCTGGACGCCATGCTGGCGGCCATCACGCCCGATACGCGGCTGGTGTTCCTGGCCAACCCGGAACAACCCGACCGGTACCTTCATCGAAGGGAAACGGCTGCTGCGTTTTCTGGAGCAGGTGCCGCCGCAGGTGGCGGTGGTGCTGGACGAGGCCTATACCGAATACCTGGCGCTCGAGCAGCGCTACGACGCGCTGGCGTGGGTGAAGCGCCTGCCGAACCTGATCGTGTCACGGCACCTTCTCAGAAGGCCTTTGGGCTGGCGGGCTGCGTGGTGGGCTTTGCCGTAGCGCAGCCCGGCTCACCGACTCTGATGCGGGTGCGGCGGCCCTTCAGCGTCAGCAACAGCGCCGCGCTGGCTGCCGCCGAGGCGGTGCTGGACGATGCCGACTACCCGACGCGCGCAGCTGCGATCAACGCTGCGAGGGACGGGCCCCGCTGGTGCAGGCCTTCGAGCGCGCGCGCTGGAGTGCGTGCCGCTCCTCCAGGCAGTTTCGTGCTGGTGAAGGTGGGGCGATGCGGCCGGCATCAACGACCAGCCGCTGCGGGCCCGGCATCATCGTGCGGCCCGGTGAGCCAACTGGCGGCCTGCCGGAATGGCTGCGCGTCTCCGTAGGGGCCGCTGCCCGAAGAGAACCAGGCCTTCATCGACGCGCTCACGAAGATCCTGAGCGAAGTGCGGATGTTCAGGCAGGTTGCCATCCTGGGGACGGGCCTGATGGGCGGCTCGCTGGCGGCGCTGCGGGCGCGGCTGCCCGGGAGTGCACGCCTGGTGGGTTTCGGGCGTGATCCGGACATCTCGCGGCCAGCGGAACTGGGGCTCGATGTCCGGGCCGATTTGGTGGCCTACCGCTGGCCGGGGCCGACTGGTGATGCTGGCGGCGCCCATTGCCTAACTGCGCGTTGGTGCCTGAGGTGGCGACCCTTCTGCCCCGATGCGGTGCTGACTTAACTGCTGTCCAGCGTGAAGGCCGGGCGGTGACGGCCTCGAAGTTAGGACTTATACGCGATGAGTGATGGCGCTGTAAGCAGGCCAATGCCAGGGCCGGGTGATGTGCCCCGCCATCCCATTGCCGGTGACCGCGAGGGCCGGATGTGGGCTGACCTGGACCACCAGAGCCGCGAGGTGGTGCTGAGCCCGCTGCCCGGAATCGGCCGAGCCCGGTCGAGCGCCTGCAGGCGCTATGGCAGCAGCCAGCATGTGACCCGGATGAGCGTAGCCGACCACGACCGCGCGTTTGCGCTGGTTCCGCATGCACCGCATGCCGTGGCCTTTGCCGGCAGGGGCTGTGGCAGCCGATATGAGCCTGCAGGCGATGCCGCAGGCAAGGATGCCGGCGCGGGCAAGGCAGTGCGATGGCGGGAGGAGGCTCCATCCGCGCCGGCGATCATGCCGGCCTGGGATTGCTGGACTGACCCGCATTGCGGACGTCTCGAACTGTGGGCGGACATCCTGCTGCAGAACCAGACGCCGCCGACGCTGTGCGATTGATGCAGGACGCGCGGATGCAGGCCATTCGCCATGCGCCGCTGACGGGGACCGATATGCTGCACCCGGCTGCCGCAGGAAGGCCGATCGGCGCCGTACCTGGCAGCGGCACGGTAGAGACAACACGTTTCATGATGGAAAGATGGACATGCCGGAGGCGACCATGCAGTCCATCCATGAAGAAGGGTAGGCGTAGTCACCAAATCGTTATCGGTTACCGCATCAACAGACCTCCATCGACGCAATAACCAATGCCGGTCACGGTTGGCATCATCAGAGCAGAAACAGGGCGATCGCGGCGGCTGGTGGGATCTCCGACCGTTTGACAGGACGGTCTCTGAAGCTGCTTTTTCTGAACTGGTGGACGCAGGATCGTCGGGTAGCACCGAGCGGAGATTGCTAGTGATGGGACCCGCACCAGAGTGTTAACCTGATGTTCCGGGGCGCCAGCTCTGCTGCCCAGCTGCGTGCTGCTGCCAGATGGCGGCCTTGGTCGCGGCATACAGCGAGATCTGCGGGCTGGGCCCTTCGTAGATTTGCACTGAAGACGTGACCAGCACTGCACCGCCGCCATTCCGGAGATGGGGTGACAATGTCTACCTGCAACATGGGGGCCAAGCAACATTGACTTGAACCGCTTCGATCATGGTGCGGTCCATGTTCGACAGGCGCGCCTACTGCGCAGGCAGCATTGAGCCACAGGGCGTCGATAGGACCATGACGTCTTTATCGACGGCAGAAGGCGCTCCAAGGTCTTGCCATCATCGGAGACATCATCGCAGGACGATCGCGTTCACCCGCCGTCTGGTCGTGGATTCACCCGCGCTGGCGTTCTGCCTGTGATGATGACCTGTGGGCAGCCCTTTTCCTGATGAGCTGCCGGCTCCCGCCAGCCCGATGCCGCTGGTGCCCCGGTGATCAGCATGGTTTGTCCTGAAGCGTCGTTGCATATGGCGGAACCCTCACGAAGGAAAAAACAACAGGAAACAGAGAGAAAGTAGGAAATGAAAGTTAACAGAAGTTGAAGGAAACCCTCGAAGGCCCCGGTTTCAGTCCCTCTTATATGGACTCCGTCGAAGTCATCTGCAGAAAGGTGGTAAAAGTCGGGTTTTCGAGGTGTTTGAAAGGAAAACAGGAGGCAGGCCGACCGTTCAAGGGCAGATCTACTCTGGTTTCCGGAGGCAGTCGAAGCGCACGACTAGGGCCTTGACGTGTCCCACCGGTTGCCGACCCAGGGCCCGCACGTCGCCAAGAACTGGTCCACCAGTGCCGTGACGGCAGCGACACCAGCGTGGCGCGCTCATCCAGGCACAGGCCCAGATCCTGCGCATCCAGTCCACCGCAAAGCCGAATCGAACTGGCGGTCAGTCACGGTCTCGCCGCTGTCCATCTGCCAGACTGGCCGCGCCCCTGCCGATCACATCCAGCACCTGCTTCACGTCCAGCCCGGACACTCGCCAAATTGATGGCCCGACAGCCCCTCGCACCAGGCCGGCGATGATCTGGTTGACCATCTGGCCAGCGTCCGGCACCCACCTCGCCCACGCGGGTGATGGCCTGCATAGGCCACACCGAGACGTACGCACCGTTCGATGGTCGGCCCGCCGCCGCACACGACGGTGAGGCAACCCCTCTCGGCGCCCGCCCGCCAGCCCGAAACCGGGCATCAACGAAGCTCATGCCGCACGCGACGCCGCATCCAGTTCGCGGCTGACATCGGCCGAGGCCGTGGTCCACGTAGAGCGCGCCGGCCTCATGCCGACAAAGGCGCCATCCGCACCCAGAACCACGCTGCGCAGCGTCGTCGCTGCCCACGCACGGCAGAACACGATGTCACCAAAGCCGCCTCGCGCGGGGTGAGCCCCGGCGACCGCGGAGGCTTTGTCCGATCCGCCAGCCACCGTCCCGCCTTGGCTGTGGTGCGAGTTGTACACGTGCTGACCGCATGTCCGGTCGCGCCAGATGGCGTGCCACGGTAACCCATCACGCCCAGCCCAAAGGCCACCTTGAGCGATGGCACGCGGCGTGCAGGCGTCTCGTGGGGTGTTCATGAGGTTGGGCCCCCCGTGCGGATAAGCGATGAATGACACAACCCCACCCACCCAACCACCCAACCACCCCAACCCCCAATGATGCCACAGCCCCCCACACCCCACCCCCCCACACCCACCACCCCCCACACAGGCCCGATATGACCGCCAATGACGAGCGGCACCAGGAACCCATGGCTGCCCAAGGAAGCACTGATTGGCAGAACGGAGCCCCTTCGTTAAAATGCAAAGGTTCCTCCAACGATACCCAATGAAGTCCGCCGAAATACGCCAGAAGTACCCGGTTCTTCGAGTCCAAGGCAACCATCGTCCCGTCCAGCCCGGTGGTGCCGCACGACGACCCCACGCTTCTGTTCGCCAACGGGCATGAACCAGTCAAGGATGACTTCCGGGCTCGACAAGCGTCCACATACGTGCTACCACGGCCCAGAAGTGCATCCCGCCGGCGGCAAGCATAACGATTCAAAACGTTGCCATACCGCCCGCCATCACACACCTCTTCGAGATGATGGCAACTTCTCGTTCGGCGACTACTCTCAAGAAGGACGCCACTCTTGCCAGAGCTGCTCACCACGGTCTCTCAATGCCGCCCGAAAAGCTGCTGGTACAGTCTATGCCGAGGACGACGAGGCCTAAGACATCTGGCCAAGCAAGGCGTGCCGGCCGAGAACATCGTGCGCATCGCTGACAACAACGGGCCCGCTACGCATCGACAACTTCGATGATACGACACCGGCCCGCAGGCCCCTGCACCAGATCTTCTACGACCACGGCCCGAAAATCGCCGGCGGCCCCCGGCAGCCCCATGAAGCAGACCGCTCACCGAGATCTGGAACACGCCCAGCAGACAACCGCGACGAAGCCGGCAACATGAACTCGCCGCCGCGCCCCAGCGTGACACCGGCATGCCTGAGCGATGGCGGCCGCCAGCACGCATTCCAACCACAGAGATCGACCTGTTCGCGAACCTGCTACCGCCGCGCAGGCGGTGCACGACGCCGGCGGCACGCCCGAGAGATGGCAGCCCGTCGCCGATGTCATCGCCGACCACACCGTGCCTCGCAGCCCACCATCGTCGACGGTGGTGCCGGGCAAACGAGGCCGCGGCTACGTGCTGCGCCGGATCATCCGCCGCGCCGCAACACGGCTACAAGATGGGCGCCAGCCGTTCCTCCACACAGCCTGGTGCCGGCGCTAGAAGGAAATGGGTGACCTATCTGAGCCGAAACGCGACCAGGCCCGCACGAGGACGCTCAACGAGGAATCCCGCTTCGAGACCATTGCCAACGGCATGACCCTGCTGGGCGCTGGCCGAACTGAACGGCAAGAAGGTGCTGACGGCGAAACCGCCTTCCGCCTGCACGACACACCAGGCTTCCCGCCGTACCTGACGGCCGATGTCCGCCGCGAGCGTAGCAGACGGCGGACTACGCTGCCTTCAGATGGCCATGGCGCACCAGCGCGAGCAGGCGCGCCGCCGCCGTTTAAGGGCGCTTCGCCGTTGGAATACGACGTAGAAGCCACCCGTCAGGTTACGCGATGAGCTGACGGCGCTCGCGAAGGT